>Ga0335069_10000011_pt1 | contig 357924 bp, 301 predicted proteins | sample Lox_Sample_11_FD_206714 | JGI IMG/M metagenome (GOLD analysis project Ga0335069, IMG submission 206714) | Soil microbial communities from Loxahatchee National Wildlife Refuge, Florida, United States - Lox_Sample_1.1 | ecosystem: Environmental > Terrestrial > Soil > Wetlands | place: USA... | reverse complement strand
CGATAGGCCCTTATGTTTCTTTCTTTAAACGCTTTTAGTGCCATCTGTACAGTTAAACTGCTTACCAATATTGTAACTGTGGAATACCAGAAAACACGAGGTATATCAAAACTTGTCCACCCCGGTTGCTGTCGTTTCACGATATATGCACTTGTAAGGCCGGCAAACATCATGATAATGCTTCCAATGGCTATCCACATCGTAAATTTATGCGGATGTATTTTTTTTCTTTGTTGGTCCACGTTTTCTTCTACCTCAATAGATTGTATCATTATTATTTCTAACTATATTTTTATCTTATCAGCCAATAATGCAAGCAACACTATGGGCAGATAAATATAACTGCTGAACATTACCCTTCGTGCAGCCTGTAAGCTCATTTCTTTATAGAGCCGTACACATTGCCATATCATAAAACAATTGGCGATTAACACAATTGCCAGGCTTATTATACCGCTTACATTCAGAAAATATGGAAGAACTCCTACAGGTAATAACAGCAAAGAATAAATAATTGATTGTATTGCTGAATATTTGGTCGGGCCTTCCACCGAAGGAAGCAGTTTAAATCCGGCAGCTGCATAGTCTTTATGGGCAATCCATGCAATAGCCCAGAAATGCGGGAACTGCCAGAAAAACTGAATAGCAAACAAAGCCCAGCCACCCCAGTTTAAATCATCATTACCTGCTGCCCACCCTATCAGGCAAGGTAAAGCCCCGGGAACTGCACCTACAAGCACTGAAATGGAGTTTACTTTTTTCAGCGGCGTGTAGATAAATGCATATAAAAATAAACTGAATGCAGATAATGCTGCTGTTAAAAAATTAAAATGCCAAAGCATCAAAGTGCCTGCAATACCAGCAATTACTGCAAACGACCACCCTTCATCAACACTCATTTTCCCATTAGCGATGGGTCGTTTTGAAGTACGTTTCATCATTGCATCGGTATCTTTCTCCACGATCTGATTGATCGCATTTGCGCTGCCCGTAACAAGCATGCCACCTATAAAAAAAAGAACTATCGATTTCCAGTCATAAACTGTAACTTTCGGAGCAATCAGGTAAGCAATAACCGCAGAAAAAACAACCATAAAACTCAGGTTGAATTTTATGAGCATTTTATAATCCTGGAGCTTGCTTACAATTTTAAAAGAACTTGAACGCTTCACTGTTTCCTGCTGCATCAAAAGAAAATTATTTTTATTAGTTACAGGCCTGAAAGGCTCTTTTTTACTTTATTCCTTCTTGCTGTAAAAGGCTCACCATCTACTTAAAAATTCTACCTTGTTTTTCGGATATTTTAATTTCAAACTGAAAATCCGAAAGGCAGCAAACACTTTTTACATTCCCTGTCTTTCGGACTTAGTTGATTTATGAGAAACTTTTAATGCTTGCTTTCACTGCTGCCAACAGGTTCTGTCTGAGGAATGAATTCCCTTCCATCTTTTCCGTAATCATAAGCCCACCTGTGCACTTCAGGGATTTCACCCGGCCAGTTGCCATGCCCCGGTCTGATTGGCGTAGTCCATTCGAGTGTGGTCGCACCCCACGGGTTTTGTGAAGTGACTTTTCTTCCTTTAAAAATGGAATAAAAGAAATTGAACACAAACATCAGTTGTATTGCGAACACCACCATTGCAACTGTTGATATAAACCTGTTCAGCTCTGCAAACTGCTTGAATGATTCCCAGTTTGCATAATCCATATAACGGCGGGGCATACCTGCTAATCCTTCGTAGTGCATTGGCCAGAAAATAAGATAAGCGCCGATTAATGTTACCCAAAAATGGATATATGCCATGGTATTATTCATATACCTACCATACATTTTAGGAAACCAGTGATATACTCCCGCAAACATCCCGAAAAAAGCAGAAACACCCATTACAATATGGAAGTGGGCGATTACGAAATAGGTATCATGCAAATGAATATCTAATGTTGAATTACCCAAAAAAATACCTGTTAAGCCACCCGAAATAAAAAGACTTACAAAACCAATTGCAAAAAGCATCCCCGGTGTAAATCTCAAATTTCCTCGCCACAATGTTGTGAGCCAGTTAAAGACCTTAATAGCCGAAGGAACCGCAATCAACAAAGTCAGCAAGACGAACACTGATCCAAGGAAAGGGTTTAATCCCGTAACAAACATATGGTGCGCCCAAACGAGGAATGCAAGAATGGTGATTGCAAAAATTGAACCTACCATGGCCATATATCCGAAAACAGGTTTGCGTGAATTGATAGACATGACTTCGGAAACTAGTCCCATTGCCGGAAGGATAATGATATAAACTTCAGGATGGCCCAGAAACCAGAACAGGTGCTGGAAAAGAATAGCACTTCCGCCTTCATTTGGTAAAGCTTTCTGGGTCGAAGCTATAAATATATCTGACAAATAAAAACTTGTTCCAGCATGACGATCAAATAACAATAAGATCAATCCTGATAAAAGAACGGGGAAAGAAAGTACACCGAGTACTGCTGTAAAGAAGAGCGCCCAGATGGTTAGCGGAATCCTGGTCATGCTCATACCCTTGGTGCGCATATTTAAAATAGTAGAAATATAATTCAACCCGCCAAGCAGAGATGAAACCACGAACAAGGCCATACCGATAATCCAATAATCCATTCCGGCCTTTGACCCTTCATTCGCATCTCCTAATGCGCTCAATGGAGGATAAACAGTCCAGCCACCGCTGGCGGGTCCTGTTTGAATAAAGAGTGAACAAAGAATTACAACCCCACCCAAAAAGAAAAACCAATAAGAAAGCATATTAAGAAATGGTGAAGCCATATCTCTTGCTCCGATCTGTAGCGGAATTAAAAAGTTTGCAAATGTTCCGCTTAATCCGCCGGTAAGCACGAAGAAGACAAGAACTGTTCCGTGCATAGTAACCAATGCATAATAAAATTCCGGTTGTATTTTTCCTCCTTTCGCCCATCTCCCAAAAATATCTTCAAGAATCGGGAATGTGGAATCAGGATAACCTAATTGTAAGCGGAAAAGAACAGACATCAACCCTCCGATTATAGCCCAAACCATACCCGTGATAAGAAACTGTTTACATATCATTTTATGATCCTGGCTGAAAACGTACTTGGTAATAAATGTCTCTTTGTGATGGTGCGCTCCATGCTCATCATGATGAACATCGTGTGAGGTAATCACGTCTGAATGTCCATGCAAAGTTGCTTCGTTGCTCATGAGAAAAAATTTTATTCGTAACCTTTGTTCTTAATTCAATTTGCTTTAGAGGAGGCTTTAGCCAGTGCATTTTTATCAACTATAATTGCAACCGCTTTTGTGCTGTCTTTTGCAGGTGCTGTTTCTGGTGCAGGAAAAACCATTGCATAGTTTGACTTCTGCTTTGCTCTCCATAAAATAAATTCATCTTGCGTAACTACCTTGATAACCCCCTTCATTGTATAATGGCCCCTGCCGCACATCTGGTCGCAAGAAATTTCATATTCAAAATCAGGGTTATTTGTTTTCTTTTTCATTTCTTCGGTAGTAAATAATGGGGTGAACCACATGGTTGTTGGAGTTCCCGGCACCGCATCCATTTTCATCCGGAAGTGAGGAAGACCAACATCGTGTATTACATCCCTTGAATTAATAATCAGTTTCACAGGGCGATTAACGACTACATACATTTCCTGGTTAACAACAATGTCATCGTGAGTGGCAGGGTCGTCCCAAATCAACCCAAGTGAATTATTTTTCCCGTCATCAATATTTTTAAAGAATTTTTTTCCAAACACATCGTCTTTACCGGCATAACGGAAAATCCAACCGAATTGTTTCCCAGTTACTTCAACCTGCAATGCATCTTTTGGAGCATCTCCTGTGATACGGAACCAGTACATTAATCCAAAACCAACAAGTACGGTTAAAGCAATGGCAGGAATTACCGTCCACACCACTTCAAGCCTGTTATCATGAGGGAAGTAATATGCTTCTCTTTTTTCAGAATACTGATATTTATAAGCAAACCAGAATAATAATATCTGAGTAAGAAAAAACACTGCACCGGTTATGGCAAGTGTTATATAAAGCATTTTATCAATAGCCTGACCGTGTTGTGATGCAGCTTCACCAAGAATCTTTCCTTTAAGTAAATCATTACACCAATACACACCAATCAGCCCTATCACCAAAAAAACAACCATTAAAAACCCGTTAATTCGGTTCTGTTGCTCGAAAGCTCTTTTTTCACCTTTCAATACAGCAACATATTCACTGGCTTTGGCAATCTGAAATGTTATCAGGAAGCCAAGCAACAAAATCATTATGATAAAAAAGTTTGACATGATTCTTTATAAAAATTTTAGCCTGAATTTAATTGTTGTTCTTTCTGTTTAACACCTTTCTATGTATGATGAATGATACTTTCTTTCAGGAAAGGATGATTTTTTGGGATTAACGGGTATTTGCTTAACACTCTTGCCGTGTTCCACATTATTAATCCTATAAATCCCGCAGCCAGGCCAAAATCAAACAGGTTCATTGGCACATGATCTTTCATTGTACTGCCAAATACCATTTGATAAAAATCAATCCAATGCCCGAACAGCAAAGCTACTGACATAAATGTTACGATGGCATAATTCCTTTTTGAAGTGCGGCTCATATATATCAGTAAAGGAGCGAGAAAATTAATCACGAGGTTCAGATAAAACAAACCTGCATAAGGGCCTTCAAATCTTGTCTTGAAATAAATTGTTTCTTCAGAAATATTGGCATACCAGATCAGCATGAACTGAGAAAACCATAAATAGGTCCAGAAAATAGAAAATGCAAACTGGAATTTTCCAAGATCATGCAAATGCTCGTTGTTGGTGTATTCGAGGTATCCTAAATTTTTGAGATAGATAACAAATAAAGTCATTAGTGCAATGCCTGCAACAAAACTACTGGCAAAGGTGTACCAGCTATACATAGTAGAGAACCAGTGAGCATTGATGCTCATCAGCCATAACCAGGGCGTTACTGAAGCAACAGTTAATGCGAACCAGAAAATAAATACCGCAGCCCAAACTGTATTTTTGAAAATATATTTTTTACCTTCTTCCACACTCAGAGAAGTATTATCAATTTCACGAGAAACGCTACGAAGTTTTACCCCCAGTATTGTCCACAAACCAATGGTAAGTACTGACCAGATAATAAAAAAGCTTGGACTAAGGAAACCGCTTTTCCCTTTCAGCGCCTCGTCTTTGCTTACCAGGTCCTTATTAAGCCATTCGTAAATATTGCTTTTGTTGCCAAAAACAATTGCCAGTAAAATAATGAATGTGATAGCGCCGATGGGAATAACTGAAGCGGAAATAGCTTCAGTAACCCGGCGAAAAGAAATCTGCCAACCGCCCCAGGCCAGAGAAGTTGCCGCAAAGAAAAACATAGCTGCATTTACCACCAGCAGAAAATAAACGCTGTTTTGCAGCAAAGCAGACCAGAAGCGGGTACCATTGTCAACATTACCATACAAAACATATCCGATTATCAAGGATAATACCCCAACTCCCATTAATCCAAATGACCATGTTTTAAACCGTGATGGGGTTTCAAAATTTTCTTTAATTGACATTCTGCAAAGATTTTGTATTCGTATAATTCTCTTAAATCCAGGGTTTATTTTTTTGTTGTTGAATCAGACCCGTTACCTGCCGATGCTTTTGATTCCGCTTGCCTTGACTTTATATAATAAATTACCATCCAGCGTTGACGGGTATCTAACTGCGATGCATAACTACCCATTTTATTCTTGCCATAAGTAACAGAATAAAACATTTGCCCTGCCGGCATGGCGTCATATTTTGCATCACCTACCAAAGTTGCAGGCTTGGCAGCAAAAGGCCCCTCTCCACCTTTGTATAAAGGGCCATTACCGTCTAATTTGGCGCCATGGCAAACAGCACAATTAACAAGAAATAGTCTTTCCGCTTCAGCAGATTGAACAGAATCAAGGCTCGTAACAGGATTCTGAATTTGTTTCGAAGCAATGTAATTAGTAGTATCGCCTTCTTTATCTTTGGTCAGGGAAAATGGGAACATTTCTCCTCTTTTAATAGTACCCGGAACAGGCATGTTACTGAAATTAATATCATGCCTCTTCAGCGAATCTCTCACTTCTTCAGTAACGGAATAACTTTCGTAAGCCCTGCTATAAGCCATATCCGGCATATATACCCTTCCCGGTTTCCTTCTTACTTCATTGCAACTAATAACAACTGCTGCCGCAATTAAAATCGATGATATGATAGATATTTTTTTCATCTGCTGATAATGTCTGTTTCGTTTATGCCAATGAAGCATTTTTCTTTTCAAATGGTTTCGTGTCTTTATCATACCTGCCAAGCCACCATCCTGTTTCTGCTTCCTGCACATTAATTTCTTTTGCATTAAGAGTACTCAAAAATGCAGACATATCTGCTTCATTATTTTTTGCAGTACACTCCAGTACCATTACAAACAGGTCGTCTGTAGCTCGTGGATGAAAATGATGTTTTTTAACAAAAGGAGCCATTTGGCACAGATAACAAAATGTAAGCACCATCCCTACTGAAGCAAAAAGCACGGTAAGTTCAAAAGTAATCGGTATCCAAGCTGGTAATGAAAAATGTGGCTTACCACCGAAGTTTATTGGCCAGTCACTGGTAAAAATCCATCCGATACCACTTAAAGCTGTAGTAGTACCTGTAATGCCATAAATAAATCCGGCTGTATGGAGGCTCGTGTCGCGAAGCCCCATGGCTTTATCCAAACCATGAATTGGCATCGGTGTATACACGTCATGAATCTTATATCCTGAAGATCGTACTTTTTTTATTGCTGAAAAAAGAGTCTGTTCATCAGTAAAGCACCCAACAACAAATTTTTTTATACTCATATTTTTTAGCTTTGCGCTATTAGCTTTTGGTTTGTAATTCCAGTTTAATGTGCATGGGCCATTTCATGTGCAAATTCTTCAACCGATTCTTTTTCCGCTTCGTTCATTTTTGCCTTATAGTTTTCACCGGATTTTTTCAATATATGCTTGATTTCTGCTACAGCAATTACCGGGAAGAATTTTGAAAACAAAAAATAACATGTGAAGAATAACCCGAATGTTCCCAAATAAAATCCGATTTCCCAGGGCGTCGGGCTATAATAAGTACTCCAACTGCTGGGAATATAATCCCTATAAATAGATGTAACGATAATTACGAAACGTTCGAACCACATACCTATATTGACGATCACCGACATAAAAAAAGTAACTGTCAGGTTCCTTCTCATTTTCCTGAACCAGAAAATCTGTGGTGATAATACGTTACAGCCCATCATGAGATAGTAACTCCATCCCAACGGAGAATTCAGATTAACACGGTTCTGCATAAATGCCCAGCCTTCAAATTTATTTTGCCCATACCAGGAAATAAATAATTCAGTGAGATAGGCAACGCCCACAATAGATCCTGTCAATACAATAACTTTATTCATTACATCAATGTGCTCCATGGTAATATAGGCTTCCAGCTTCAGAACTTTTCTAGTTATTACGAGCAGGGATTGAACCATGGCGAAACCCGAAAAAATAGCTCCGGCAACAAAGTAAGGAGGGAAGATGGTGGTATGCCAGCCAGGAATTACTGACGTGGCAAAGTCAAACGATACTATGGTATGCACTGATAACACCAGGGGTGTACTTAGACCTGCAAGTACTAATGATAAAGCTTCATGTCTTTGCCAGTGTTTGGTTGATCCCGTCCAGCCGAATGAAGTAACCCCATAAAAGAATTTTCTCCATTTCAGTTTTGCACGGTCGCGAACAGTGGCGAGATCAGGCAACAATCCCGAATACCAGAACAATAATGAAACGGTAAAATAAGTGGATATCGCAAATACATCCCACAACAATGGCGAATTAAAATTTGGCCATAAAGAACCGCGTGTATTTGGATAAGGCAACACAAAGAAGGCCATCCAAACACGACCCATGTGCCAGATAGGGAATTGGCCTGCGCACATCACGGCAAAAATGGTCATCGCTTCAGCAGCACGGTTTACACCTGTTCGCCAACCCTGACGGAAGAGTAATAATATGGCTGAAATCAAAGTTCCTGCATGACCTATACCTACCCACCAAACGAAGTTGGTAATGTCCCATCCCCAACCTACTGTTTTATTCAGGTTCCATTGGCCTATCCCATAATCCACTTCGCGATAAACTGAATAAGCCCCAAAACAAAGCAGACCAACTGCAATCAAAAAACCTATCCACCACAATTTGCTCGGGTTCGTTTCAATTGGCCGAACAATATCTTCCGTTACCTGATGATAATCTTTTTCTCCATCTACGAGTGGCGGCCTTACTTGAGATTCGTACTTTAATAATGCCATAATTCGATTGGCTTTTAGCCTTTAAAAATTATTTTTTAAGAATGCTTTTCAGTTGTTTCTTCTTTGTTCTCTGATACCAGCCCTGCAATGACTTCTGTATTCCTGATTTTTGCGAGATAGTTTACATTCGGTAAAACATGTAGCTCTTCCAGTGCGTAAAATACTCTTTGTTCATGCTCTTCTCTTGTTTTTGCAATGAGGCTTTCTTTATCGCCTACATTACCAAATACAATTGCCCCGGTCGGACAGGCTTGCTGGCAGGCTGTTTTTACATCTGCCATATCTTTTAATGGACGATTTTCTTTCTTTGCTTTTAGCTTACCTTCCTGCAAACGTTGCACACAGAAGGAACATTTTTCCATTACCCCTCTTGAACGAACCGTAACATCAGGATTCAAAACCATACGGGTCAAATCATCATTCATCATCATTACCGAATCATCGAGGTGGCCTTCCTGGTTATCAGGGAAACTATCTGCACCTGTATAATCAGCCCAGTTAAATCTTCTAACTTTAAAAGGACAATTGTTTGCGCAATATCTTGTTCCTATACAGCGATTGTAGGCCATCTGGTTTAAACCTTCTGTACTATGGTTTGTTGCCGAAACCGGGCATACATTTTCGCAGGGTGCATTATCGCAATGCTGACAAAGCATTGGTTGGAAAACTGTTTGGATGCTGTTTGCATCATAAGGATCTCCGCTGAAATAGCGGTCAATCCTTATCCAGTGCATATCATGATAACGAAGTACCTCACTTTTACCAACAACAGGAACATTATTTTCTGCATGACAAGCTACGACACAAGCGGAACAGCCGACACAGGAATTCATGTCAATCGACATCCCCCATTTTATGCCCGGTTTATCATACGGCGCATATAAAGATCCCTGAGCAGCATAATCTTTCAAACCTCCGTAGGGCTTTAATTCATTATCCCGCTCTTCGAAAATTTCATCTGGAGATTTTTTGAAATCTGTAAAAGTCATTTCCTTCACTACTTCAGTACGGCCTTCATAACTATTGTGTGTTTGTATCTGGGCAATTTTGTATGTGATACCTGTTTTTTCTGCAGTTACATCAGTAGCATGCATCTCTATAGTAGAGCCATTAAACGTAGCTAAAGGAAACGCATTTTTCCCGACACCAACAACTGCTCTTCCTATATAATCCGCTGTGTTCTTTTCATTCGCACTTTGTCGCCCATAACCCAAAGCAATACCGATCACATCATCATGAGTGCCCGGTATAATCAGAATAGGTAATGATATTTCTTTGCCGCCAACTTTTACTTTTAACACATCTTTTTCCGGGTTCACTTCATATTTGTCAGCCTGCTTTCTGTCTTTTATATCAATACCCAAGGTCGCTTTAGCATATTTGGGAGAAATTACCACATAATTGTCCCAATCCGCCCTGGTAATCGGATCAGATAATTCAAGAAGCCAGGGGTTGTTGGCATGGTCGCCTATGCCTGCAGCAATTGTTTTATAAAGAACCAATTCGAGATTGCCTCCTTTTTTAATTGCAGCAATTGCAGACGCAGCTTCTGAAAGCTTTGCATTGCTGAAAGTAACTGAACTTGCAACAGAAGATGCCGGTTCCACCACACCATTCTGTAGTGCTTTTTCATACGCCTCAACACTGCCTGTTTTTTTGATCCAATATTGCCTTACATATTCTTCATGATTTGTAGTACTGCCACTCCATTTCAACAACGCGTCTTCAAATGGCCTTGTTTTAAATAAAGGCATAATTGTAGGTTGAAGCAAGCTGAAATAACCTGTTTTTGGTTCAGCATCGCCCCAGCTTTCCAAATAATGTGGAGAAGGAATTACATATTTACAGAGTTCGCTTGTTTCATCTAACCTGTCGTTAAAAGAAACCGTAGTTTTTACTTTTTTAAGCGCTGCTTTGAATTTATCAGCTTCATAATAATTATATGCCGGATTCACATTATAAACCAATAACGCTCCAATCTTTCCTGCGTCCATATCTGTAATCAATGAAGTAAAATCACTATCAATCCCCTGCCTGGTTTGAAGCGTAACCGACCAGTCGATAGTTGTGCCGTTTGCCCCGATCGCCTCATTAATTGCATTAACTACAATCTGAATATTCAAATTATTGCTACCGGAGATTACCAGTGCCTTTCCCTTATTTGACAGTAAATCTTTTGCTACTTTCTTTATCCCTTCTTTTAATTTTCCATCAAGGGGGGGCGCAATAACATTTCCCCCAAGTTCTGCGAGCAATGCTAAAGCAACAGACCCGCTTTCAGAAGGACGATGTGTAAATCTTTCATCAGCATTACTACCGGTTAATGACATGATACTTTCAAACTGGTAATGTTTACTCAGTTGGGGATTTTTTTCATCTATTTTTCTTCCTTTTGCATATTGACCTGCAAATTCAATCGGAGAAAGCCATGTTCCCAGAAAATCAGCGCCAAGGCTTACTATTACTTTGGCTTCATTGAAGCGATAGGAAGGAATTGATTTTTTACCGTAGGTTGCTTCATTTGCAAGCAATATGCCGCTATAAGAATCAGCATCGTATTGAACATGCTTGCTGCCGGGGTATTTTGCAAGGTAAGAAGCGATAATTTCTTTTGTTGTAGGAGACGTAACAGTACCCGTCAATATTACTAATGAAGATCCTGACAATGTAGCCAGTTCATCGCCTACCATTTTATCAAATGCATCGAAGGTGCTTACTTCTTTTGGGCCGTCGGCAGCCATTTGTACGGGATAACGCAAACGGGCTGTGTCGTATAAATCCAGCACAGAAGCCTGAACTTTTGCCGATGTACCGCCTTCAGTGATCGATGATAATTCGTTCCCTTCAATTTTTATCGGCCTTCCGTCTCTCACTTTTGCCACAACCGATACCACATCTCCTCCTGTAACATAAGTAGTGGCGTAATAATTCGCCACACCCGGTATAATATCTTCAGGTTTATTTACATAAGGGATTACCTTTTTTACAGGTATTTCACAGCTTGCGGCGAGTGCTGCGGCAGCGGTACTGAAACCAAGGTATTTTAAAAAATCCCTGCGAGGATGTTTTGAATCGAATAAGCCTTTATCATCAAGCCCATCCGGTGAAAGTTCCTCCCTGAATTCATTTTCAGAAGACTGTTTCAAAGCCTCACTATTGTTGTGCTCCCCGAAACTTTGCCAATACTTTTTATCACTCATTTATAATACTATTTGAAGAATTTGACATTTTGAAACCTGAAGAGGTTATTCTCTTCTTAATCATGTTTTCAGGCCGGTATTAGTAATGACATTTCTGGCACTCAGTTCCTCCAATTTTTTCAACAGTAATGCTATCACCGGGTTTCAGCTCTTTATGAAACTTTTCGTATATGCTGTAAAATTTATTGCCATTATTTCCTGTTGAATCTGGGAAATCAACTTTTGAATTACGATGGCAGTTAATGCACCACCCCATGCTCAGATCGGCAAACTGTTTCACTTCATTCATCTGTTGAATTGGCCCGTGGCAGGTTTGGCACTGCACTTTGCCTGCCCGTATGTGTTGCGCATGACTGAAAAATACATGATCAGGAAGATTATGTATTTTAATCCATTCAACAGGTTTACCCGGCTTGGTATATTTACCAGCTTTAGGGTCATAGCCTGTGTAGCTGTAAAGCTTCTGAATTTCGTCTGTGCCGTTTACCTCTGTTCCGTCTTCGCGATATAATTTTTCTTTCCCTGTATATTCGTTGATTTGCATATGGCAGTTCATACACACATTTAAGGAGGGAACAGATGCATGTTTGCTTTCCCAGGCACCGCCATGACAATACAAACAACTTATTTGGTTAATGCCTGCATGCACTTTATGTGAATAAAAAATGGGCTGTTCCGGTTGGTAATCTTTGGTTCTGCCCAAACCAATAGCGCCCTCTACCACCCAATAACCTCCTAGTACAAATAATATCAGGATCACAAAAGTGATATATGCCTTGTTCCTGTAAAATGGTATGGGTTCAGCCGCAGGAATTCCTTCTTTATCGTCTGAAAGTTTTTTGAGGTTGCTGTTCACCTGCAGCAATGTGAGCATAATCACAGCCAGAATAATAGTCAGGATTCCATATAATAAAGTATTATCACTTTCCGGTGCTGTAGCTCCTCCGCCTGCAGTTGGGGTTTCTGTCGGAGCCTGATAAGAATCCACATACTTAAGAATTGCATCAATATCGGCGTCACTTAGGTTGGGAAAGGTGTTCATCGGGGTCTTGTTGTACTGATTGTACAAATCACTGAAATACTTATTTCCCGATGCCAGAACAGCTGTATTGTTTTTTATCCATGCATGCAATAATTTACTATCAGTAACCCTGCTACCAACCCCTTTTAATGCCGGGCCGATAACTACTTTAATTGGGTTATGGCAGGAAGCGCAGTTTGACTGGAACAACGCCTTACCATCCTGTGCCGATAATTTGTTACTAAGAGCAATTAGAGCAAGTAAGAAAAAACTAAAGAAAGTTTGTTTTGCAATTAGTCTGTAGCGCATATTTACAATCTGTGGCTTAAATGCGGAAAAATTTCCTTGGCCGCGTGCAAAAATAAGTTATGATTTCAACAAAATATCAACATGTTTAAAAAAATTTTTCCCTTATCCGGCGTGGGTTTCAGCGAATTGTCAGCAATTGCTGTTTATTAGCGTCATGATTTTGTAATCAAAACAAGGTCATGCAAACGTTTTAGAAAAAGCCGTTCTTTGCATCATTTTTTGAGTTGATTTTTATTGAAATTCTATCTTGCAATCTATTCATCAACTTTTTCTTAATGCCAACATCAGGCCTTTGGTTAACCAATATTGCAGTTTTTGCATCAGGAACAGGAACTAATGCAAAAAAAATAATTGAATATTTCAAAAATCATCAAAATATAAAAATTGCGCTGGTGGTTTGTAACAAACCGGAAGCCGGTGTTTTGAAAATAGCCGAACAAAGTGCCATTCCTTTTTTAATTATTGAAAAAGAAAAATTTTTCAGGGGCGATGCATATGTTCCTGAATTAAAAGATAGAAGAATAGATTTCATTGTGCTTGCTGGTTTTTTATGGAAAATCCCATCAGCACTGACAAAGGCATATCCAGAGAAAATTATCAACATTCACCCTGCTTTGTTACCAAAGTATGGAGGAAAGGGCATGTATGGAAGAAGGGTTCATGAAGCAGTTCTGGCTTCAAAAGAAAAAGAAAGCGGAATTACGATACATTATGTTGATGATGTATATGATCATGGAAAAATAATTTTTCAGGCAAGATGCAAAGTAGAAGAAAATGATACTCCAGATACGTTGGCACAAAAAATTCATTTTCTTGAACATGAAAATTTTTCGAGGGTAATTGAACAGTGTGTACAAAATATAGTTAAAACATAATGATATAAATTATTAATTGCTGTTTTGGTAGTAATATCACGCCATAATTTTTTGTCATTGCGTCTTTTTAAATGCAATATTTTACCGGCTGTTTTATTGTTTTGTTTGTTGGTGGTCGTTAATCAGCAAACAAAATCTCAGATCGTTGTAAAAGGTACCGTATACAATATGAACCGCACCAAACCACTTGAAGCGGTAAGTGTGGTATCTACTTCCGGCGTTGGCGTTATTACCGATTCCAATGGAAACTACACCATATCGGTTAGGGAAAAAGATTCCATTTCGTTTTCATACCTGGGAAGATACACCATGAAGTTTCCGGTAAATATGATCCTCACTTATAACAATTTTGACGTTGCCCTGCACGTGGAACCAACAGAATTAAAGCAGGTGAGGGTTTCGCCAAGAAATTATCACATGGATTCATTGCAAAACAGAAAAGATTATGCAAAATATTTTGATTATAAAAAACCAGGCTTTAAGTTGACCGAACCATCAAGCGGAACCGGTGTCGGGATTGATCTTGATGAAATCATTAATATGTTCCGTTTTGCCCGTAACCGGCGAATGCTTGCTTTCCAGCAAAGGTTATTACAGGAAGAAAGGGATAATTTCATTGACCATAGGTTTAGCAAAATGTTGGTGAGAAAAATTACACACATGGCCGGTCCCGATCTGGATTCATTTATGGTCATCTATCGCCCTACTTATAATTTCACAAAAACAGCAACCGATTACGATTTTGATGACTATATTAAACTTGCTGCCAGGCAATATATATTTTACAAGAATAAAAAATTTGGTGAGATGAAAAAAGAAAAGCTGCCGTTTTGATCTTCTGTGAAATCAACCCGCCTGCCGGACTTTCCTTCAATTTACTTATCTTACTTCTCCATTTCTCTAACCAACAAAAATTGTAGTCATGAAAAAGCTGTTGCTTGCTTTCCTGGTTGTTGCCATCGGAGATATCTCCGTTTCTTTTGCTCAAAATGAAAAGCCTGTATTAACCACACAAATACAGATTGATTCCAGCGGAATGTCGGAAGACAGGTTGATGCGTATTGACCATATTGTTCAGGAATACATAGATAAAAAATGGCTTAATGGCTCAGTTGCTATTGTTTATAGAAATGGAAAACTTGTGTATTACAATGCTTTTGGCTATAACGATGCGGATAAAAAGATTCAAATGCACAAGGATGATATCTTTCGTATTGCTTCACAAACAAAAGCGCTTACCAGCACTGCCATAATGATTTTGTACGAACAGGGTAAGCTGCTCCTTGACGACGCGGTTGGCAAATACATTCCCGAATTCCATGATCAGCAGGTGCTGGAAAAATTCAATCAAAAAGATACCACGTACACAACTGTTGCCGCTAAAAGAGATATCACGATTCGTGATTTACTTACACATAGTTCCGGCATTGGTTATGCCGGAATCGGCACCCCGGAAATGAATGCCATTTATGCAAAGAACGGCATACCTGCAGGCCTCGGTGCAGTTAATGCATCGTTACTGGACAAAATGAAAACATTGGCCAAACTGCCTTTGCAGTTCCAGCCGGGTGATAAATGGATGTATGGATTGAATACGGATTTACTGGGTTGTTTAGTAGAAGTCATTAGCGGCACCAGCCTTGAAGATTTTATCAGAAAAAATATTTGCGAACCACTCGGCATGCATGATACCTGGTTCAATTTGCCTAAAACTGATGCCAACAGGCTCACTACTGTTTATACCGAAGATTCATCAGGACATATTATTAAATGGAAGAAAGACCATTTCGGCGTTGATCCGGATTATCCGTTGTTTAATAAGCATTATTTCTCCGGCGGGGCAGGCCTGTCTTCAACCGCTTATGATTACGCCATTTTTTTACAGATGTTCTTAAATGGCGGTATGTATAATGGTCACCGGATTCTTTCAAAAAGAAGCGTTGAAATGATGACTAGCGGCCAACTTAATTTTATGTTTGACGGAACCAATAATTTCGGGCTGGGGTTTGGAACCGTATCACAACAAGGCGGGGCGAAGGGTCCCTGGAACGAAGGAAGCTTTTGGTGGGGAGGATTTTTTGGCACCAGTTATTGGGCTGACCCTAAAGAAAAACTTGTTTGTTTATTCATGACCCAGCAGACTCCAAACAGCCATGGCGATATTGCGGAAAAATTTAAAGAACTGGTTTACCAGGCTATTAATGACTAAAAAATATTTTAATCAATTATTTAAATGGATCAGCTTACACTAGGAATCGGCACAAGGCTTCAACATACGCAATATGGCCCGGGAGTAATTGTTGGGGTCAGATACGCCACCTATCTTATTGCATTCACCAATCATGGAACTAAGGAAATTGACAAAACGGATACTCATCTTGATGAAATTATTCCGGAAAATATAACTGCAGAAATTGAAACGTCATCTGAGATAGAAAAATCATTATTAAAAATTCTTAGGTTATGGGGTAATGTTAACGAGGTCGTTCCACTCGGAGAAAGATGGATAGGGGGAACGATGTTACTACAACCAAAAGATAAAACCCAAAAACCGAAAGACATCCCGATAGATGTTTTCTTTCACAAAATTGTAATGCTTCGTGACAGGCTCCGCGTTCTGGAGCAGCAAATTAATGCCCATAAATTGTTAAGCGATGAAGACAAAATAAATTTACAGCAATACATTACCCGTATTTACGGCTCACTCACTACTTTCAACGTTCTGTTTAAAAACAAAGAACATTGGTTTGTGGGAGAAAAAGGAAGCAAGGAAGATTAATTCAATCCATCAATTTATCATCATGAGAAAGAAAACTTTTAAGGCCTTTATTACCCTGTTGTTTCCCTCTTTTGTTTTTGCGCAATCGTATAAAACAATTCATGAAAAAGCAATAGTGGCTGACACGCATAATGATGTGCTTTCTACCATTACCATGAACGGCCTGAATATTGAAAATGACCTTACCGGGCTATCCCATTCAGATCTGGCACGCTTTAAAAAAGGCGGGGTTGACATTCAGATGTTTTCTATTTTTTGCGACGATCACTATGGCAAAGGAACTGCTTTCAGATATGCCAACTCAGAAATTGATTCGTTATATGCTATTGCAAAACGTAACCCGGGCAAAGTGGAAATGGTTGCTACGCCAGCCCAGTTAGAACATGCATTAAAAAATCACAAGCTTGCTGCCATGATGGGCGTTGAAGGCGGTCATATGATAGAAGATGACATTGATCACCTTGACAGTTTATTCAAACGAGGGGTCAGATATATGACGCTGACATGGAACAACAGCACATCGTGGGCAACATCTGCAGCAGATGAATCAAGAAAGGCATTTTCTGTTACCCCATACGGCCTTACAGAATTTGGTAAACAAATTGTAAGAAGAATGAATGAACTGGGTATGATGGTCGACATTTCGCATGTTGGTGAAAAAACTTTCTGGGATGCGATTAATACTACAACTAAACCTGTTATTGCATCACATAGCTCAGTATATGCCATTTGCCCGGTGCCAAGAAATTTAAAAGATGACCAAATAAAAGCAGTTGCTAAAAATGGGGGGGTGATCGATATTAATTTTTTCTCAGGTTTTATTGACAGCACTTATTTCAGAAAACGTGATATTTTTTTTAGTAATCATAAATCGGAATTCGATTCTCTGAATGCAGCGAAGGCGCCTGATTATAAAATTGGCGAATACATGGCGAAAAAGTATCCGCAGGAAATTGCAGCTATACGCCCCCCCCTGTCATTACTGATTGACCATATTGATTATATAGTGAAACTGGTTGGCGTGGATTATGTGGGCCTGGGTTCTGATTTTGACGGTATTGATTCTGCGCCGCTTGGGTTGGAAGGTGTCCAGGATTTCCCAAAAATCACAGAAGCATTATTGAAAAGAGGCTATTCAGAAAAAGATGTTGAAAAAATCCTTGGCGGAAATTTCATTCGTGTATTCAAGGCCAATTCAAAATAAAATTAACCTGAAAATTAAAAACAGCTGATAATCGATTTTCGCGATTGCATTGTGTATTGTTCTGCCAAAAATTTTATGCTGCTTACCTGCCTGTATTAAACCTTCAACTAAGAATACATGTAATCCAGATTTTTATTAAGCACATTACTCATGGCATTTAACAAATTTTTCTCTCTCAAATACCGGTTTACCTGTTTTCAGTAAAGCACATTTTTGCTATAAAAGTTTATGACCAACAAAACGAAATACCGCCTGTTTAAAATGATCATTTATATAATGTTTGGTTTCGGGCTTTCATTTTCTGGCATGAGATGAGAAAACGATATGGTGAATTGGCAATGAGATGCTCAATGTTTACTGTTCACTGCTTACTTTCTGCGCTCAATAGAATTGTTGACGTTGAAGAGTGCGACCCGCCAACTTTGTCGGAGGCAAGTGCAACAATGATGAATAAAGTTGATGCCGCTGGTTACCTCAAAAAGAAAATTAAAAATAAAAAGGCTAAAAACTAAATAAAAAAATTTCGAATCGAAGGAATCGTAAATCTCAAAATCAGGAATAAAAACAATCAATACACTGCATGCCAGCTTTCTTTTATTTCTTCTTTTAATTTATTTACTACATCATCTAATCCTTCATACCAATCCAAATGCGGGCTCCATTTATCGCAGCCGCCTGCATGGATCACACATTGAGTATCTTCCCAAACTTTACCACATTGCGGGCACCGTGCGCCGGTTGAAAAAGTGTTCCACATGGTGCCGCAGGTGCATTGCCAATAAGGCTGTCCATCAGGCTCCCATTTACATTTTGGGCATCTTATACGAATATTGTCCATAATAATATTTTTTCACAAAGGGGCGCAGAACCTGCAATTGCTTTTATCCGAATTTTATTTTAAAAGCTATCTCCTAAAAATCAATATTGAATTAATTTGTGCACATACTCACCTAATCTCGCACTGGCCAAAAAATTTTTTTCCAGCTCAATGCTGAAAGGGATTGGGGTGTCAAGCGATGCACATCGCATCACGGGCGCATCCAATAATTCAAAACAATGCTCGCTGATCCATGCGGATATCTCTGCTCCAATACCGCCAATCAGTGTGTCTTCATGCAAAATCAAAACTTTACCTGTTCGTGAAACTGAACTTTTAATTGCATTATAATCCAAAGGTAAAAGTGTCCTGAGGTCAACAATATCCATTGAAAGACCAGGATTTTCTTCTGCGTATTTTAATGCCCAATGAACACCGATACCATAGGTAATAACTGAAATTTCATTTCCTTCCCGAATATGTTTTGCCATACCGATCTCTGTTTCATAATATTCCGCCGGTACTTTTCCACTGATACTTCTGTACAAGGCCTTATGTTCAAAATACATTACCGGATTAGGATCGTTGATTGCTGCAATTAATAATCCTTTTGCATCTGCAGGGGTTGAAGGGTAAACTATTTTCAACCCCGGAACATGCATAAACCACGCTTCATTACTTTGAGAATGGAAAGGCCCTGCGCCTACTCCTGCACCTGTCGGCATGCGGATGACAACATCCGCATGCTGTCCCCAGCGATAATGAATCTTTGCGAGGTTGTTCACAATCTGATTAAAGCCTACTGTAACAAAATCTGCGAATTGCATTTCCATCATGCTTTTGAACCCTTCCAAGCTTAATCCGAGTGCCGCCCCAACAATAGCGCTCTCGCAAAGCGGCGTATTGCGCACTCTTGCTTTGCCGAATTCATCTATAAAACCTTCAGTAATTTTGAATGCACCGCCATATTCAGCAATATCCTGCCCCATTAAAATAAGATTGGGGTGTTGCTGCATAGACTGAAACAGTCCTTCTTTGATTGCATCAATGAAACGAATCTCATTATCCGGTACACGATGCTGAATTGCTATCTTTTTACTCCTTATTTCCGGCTTCTTTGCATAAACATCATTTAGCTCTTTATTGCTATCAGGTACCATTTCTTCCGCAGCAAAACCAATCTTCAGGTCTTCTTCAATGTTTGACTTTATTTCTCCACGTATATGCATAACCGAAGTTTCTTCAAGAATTTTTTCTTCTATAAGAAATTGCTCATAGCTGAGAACCGGATCTTTCTTTGCCCATTCTTCAAACAACTCTTTTGGAACATATTTGGTTCCGCTTGCTTCCTCATGTCCGCGCATACGAAAGGTCATACATTCAATAAGATAAGGCTTCTGATTTTTAATACAATATTCCCTAACTCCTTTTACTGTGTCATAAACTGTCAATACATTATTGCCATCAATCTGTACTGCGTCCATTCCGTATCCTTTGGCTTTATCAACCAAACTTGTGCAACGGTATTGTTCATTCACGGGCGTACTCAATCCATAACCGTTATTCTCTATAATAAAAATCACAGGAAGATCCCAGACTGCCGCAACATTTAATGCCTCATGAAAATCACCCTCGCTCGTCCCCCCATCGCCGGTAAATGCCATTGAAACTTTATTTTCTTTTTGAAGTTTATATGCCAGGGCTACTCCATCTGCAAGGGCCAGTTGCGGACCCAGATGAGAGATCATTCCGCAGATATGATGTTGCTTTGAGCCGAAATGAAAACTTCTTTCCCGGCCATTACTATAGCCGCTTTTATTCCCCTGCCATTGCATGAATAATTTACTTAACGGCATTTTCCTTGAAGTAAAAACACCCAGGTTTCGATGCAAGGGCATAATCCATTCATCGGGTTGTAATGCCAGTGTGGCGCCTACTGCTATCGCTTCCTGACCAATACCGCTAAACCATTTGCTGATTTTGCCCTGGCGAAGCAAAACAAGCATTTTTTCTTCAATCAATCTGGGCAGTAAGATACTTTTGTAGACATGAATAAGTTCTTCGCCGGATAAATTTTTCCTGTCGAAATGCATAATACAAACCTATATGGTTTTCTGAAATGAGTTTTAATTATTCTTCTTTTCCTTTTGTCCGCCTTCTTTTTTATATAAAAGAGAAGTAAGAGTAGATAATAACAAGCTGAACAATAAAGCCCACCAAAAGCCATCTACCTTGAAACCGTCAATGAACTCTGAAGCCAGCATTATTATTAATGCATTGATCACAAAAAGAAACAAACCAAATGTGACAATAGTTATTGGCAATGTAAGAATAATAAGAAGGGGTTTCAAAAAAGCATTGAGCAATGCCAGAACCAGCGCAAGCAGCAATGCCGTAGTGAATTCGTTAATGTGTATACCTTTTAAAATATAAGAAAGGGCGAAAGCAACGACTGCGGTGATTATAATTCGCAAAACAAAATTCATATTACTTAAATTCCCCAAAAGGTAATAAGTTTTTGCGGCATTATACCACTACCAATTCATAAAAGTCTTCCGGCTGTAAATACCTGTCGGCAAGTTCACGCAGTTCTTTTTGAGTAATCGTTTTAATAACGTGGATACCATTATAGAAATAATTTTCATCAAGATTATTGAGAATAATATTTTTCCATCTTCCGGCAACATGAAAAGGACCATCCAAATCACCTAAAATTGAGCCGATCATAAAATTTCTTGCTGTTTGCAATTCTTCTTCATCAATCAGTTCTTCCCGCAATCGTTTCATTTCTTTGTATACTTCATGAATAGCGGCATTACAGACATCTTTACCGGCCTCCGTACTGATTATCCATGCACTCTCCTGGATATGATTCATAAAATAACTGTAAATGCCATAAGTGTAGCCTTTATCTTCCCGGATATTTGCCATAAGCCTTGACCCGAAAAAACCGCCAAAAATATTATTGAGAACCCCTGCTTTTTGAAAATCAGGATGATGCCTGTTTGGAAAGTTTCTTGCGATGCGCACGGAACCCTGAACACCGTTGGCATCATTCACTATATTATACTTTTTTTCTTTTGCAGGGACAATTGGATGGTTCACATTATCCAGCCTTTTATTCCAGGTATTTAACGGTAATTGACCAAAACCGTTTTCAAGTGAATGAATAATATCCTTTGGTAATTTTCCTGCCAAAAAAATAACACATTTGCCATTCTGATAAAACCGGCGATAAAATTTCTTTATTTCGTCCTGCTGTAAGGCTGAATAATCTTCGAGTGAGCTATATTTTCCATAAGGGTGGTTTTCACCAAACAGGTACGAATCGATTAAACGGCTTGCAACAAAATCGCTTTTTCTTAGACTGACCTGCAAACGTTGTTGCGAATTCTTTTTATAAATATCCAGTTCTTCTTCAGGAAAAACAGAATCCGTAATCATTTCTGCAATTACCGGCAATAGTTCATTAACATATTTTCCCAGGCAATGCAATGTTATTTCTGCAGTTTCATTCTGGCAACTCCTGCTTAATGAAGAGCCGTAATATTCAAAATGTTCATTGATCTGAAATGCGTTCTTCGAAGAAGTGCCGTTCTTCAACAAATAGTTTGCTGATGCTGCTACCAGGTTCTTTTCTTCAAACCAATTGCCGGCTGAGAAAACAAAATTTACCATTAAAGTGTCAAGCTCTCCGAGATTAATAGCATATACTTCTACCCCATTTTTCAATACATATTTTTGATAGGGTGACAATGAAAGATGAAAATCTACAGCATTTGTAATGGGTGGCGCTATTTTTCTGTTCAACATAAATTTTATGAAAAAAATATTTTGCTTTTTAATTATGCAGATTTATACTCTTAAAAATCCTGTTATTCGTGATTAGTGAAAAGTCCTTATAATTAATCACATGGTATATAATATCAATTGTTGCTGTAATAATAGATTGTATTCGAATTCCTGTTATCAAATATTTTCCGGCTTTCACATAAAATATCATCAGTGGTCACCGACTGATATTTTCCGAGCTCTGTGTTCATCATGTTTGCATCACCCAGCAGTTCATAAATAGCCAGACTGGCTGCGCGGTTCATTACACTCATGTCTTCAAATACAATAGCGGCCTCTGTTTTATTTTTTACTTTCGCCAATTCTTTTTCATCAACCTTTTCAGTGATTATTTTCTGTATTTCTTCTTCAACGGCCCTGTCAGCACCCTGCATATCAACGCCTTTAATCAGCCTGCCTTCTATGACCAATAACCCGGGCTCAACTGACCCTGTCTGGTAGCATTCAATATTGCTGAATAATTTTTTTTCCTTTACCAAAGACTGAAAAAGCCTGGAAGAATTGCCACCTCCTAAAATTTCTGTGATCAGTTCAGCAAAATAGTAGCCATCTTCTTTTCTTGAGGTGATATGATATGCCTTATACAAAGCATCAAGTGGAACATCTGCCTTTATTTCAATTTTTCTTGCTTCCTGTTGTACCGGCTCCTGCGGTAAATTTCTTTCATATTTTTTCCCTGCAGGAATATTACCAAACCATTTTGCTGCCAATTCTTTTACCTGGGGCGTTTTTACGTTCCCGGCAACAACTAATATTGCATTAACCGGACAATAATGTTTAAAAAAGAAATCTTTAACGTCACTCAATTTTGCGTTTTCAATATGGCTGAGTTCTTTACCAATGGTCATCCATTTATACGGATGTTGTGTATAGGCAAGTTCCCTCATTTTAAACCACACATCTCCGTAAGGTTTGTTTATATAATGCTCTTTAAATTCTTCGCAAACCACCTTGCGTTGCACTTCGAGGCTTTTCTCATCAAATGCAAGTGAAAGCATTCTGTCGCTCTCTAACCAAAAAGCAGTTTCAATATTTTCCGCCGGCAATTGCATATAGTAGTTCGTAAAATCATTTGTAGTAAATGCATTGTTTTCTCCGCCGGCAATCTGCAATGGAACCTCAAACTCTTCAACGTTTATGGACCCCCCGAACATCAAGTGCTCGAAAAGATGCGCAAATCCGGTCTGATCAGGGTTTTCATCCTTGGCTCCTACATCATATATAACATTCAACACAGCCATTGGTGTTGATGGATCTTCGTGAACAATTACACGTAATCCGTTCTGTAATTGGAATTTTTCAAACTGTATCATATAGTCAACAAAAGAAGTGCAAATTAAGGAAGAGTAATTTATTTGCAGTAGTATTAAATTAATAGATGCTTTCTACTTTCAGTTTCAACTCCACTAACTCATTGTTCCTCCTGATTACCACCCTGATTTTTTCACCTACAGACTGAAGCAGATTCTTGTAGGCCTGGATGTTTCCTGTAAAATTATTGCCTACCCCAATAATAATATCTCCTGATTTGAAGCCCGCCTTTTCGGCAGGCGAATTTTTTATAATATCTGCCACTTTAATTTCTCCATCTATCCAATAGATATTAAGACCAGTATAGGAATAATCGAACAAATCATGAAAGTGGGAATTAGGCATGAGGTAAATTTCCCTTCTGGCATAATTCAGGATTACATTAAACCTGCGCAAAAGATCGTTACCGATCAAACCGGCCAAAGACGGATATGATGTAATATTATATTCATCATCAAAAATATAAGCGGGCACATTTCTGAATTTATAAGGCCCCAGTTTGAAATCCTTCATGGTTGTTTGGCGCATGGTCATTTTACCTCCAAGACCCTGGGCAAGGGTTTCCACCGGTTTCTTTTTTTTATTGGCAAAAAAAGAGCTGTCCGTTACAAAATCATTTGACAGCAGCAAGCATAAGCCTGCCCCTGTATCGAAATAAAATCTTGCAGTTAAATCAACATTATCCCTTAACCGTGCTGTTTCGATAGGAAGGTTTACGATAACGGGCCTGCTTAAATAACCTCCCCTGGGATATTTTAATGAACCTTTTGAATATACATAAATATAATTACTGTCGTAATCAATTTTAACGATATATCTGTTTAAAAAACTATAACCAATTATGCCATCTATATCTTCTCCGTATACACTCGACAATATGTTATAATCATTTACATGAAAATTCAAGCTGTCAACATCAAGCAATGGCATATGTAAAGTTTCATTGTACACAAAACTAACATTCCGAATGCCTGCAATGCCCCGAATGGTTTTATCAGATGGCACAGGAATAATATGCAATCGTTCACAAGTTGCCGAGTCTAAAGAAATACCCCCGCTACCGGTGTCAAAAATAAAGTTGAGTGAATCTTTGTAATTTCCAAGTTTACATTTTACCAAAATAATGCCGCCATTGAGCATGCGGAAAGGTAAAGTACTAAGTAAATGTGAAGGAGGGGGCACAAATTCTTCCTGGGCACTTGCACTATTGCAAGTAAAAGCAATGCTATAAGAAAGCAGTGTTGTTAATAAAACAGATTTGAGGCGAAAAGTTATAAATAACGGCTGTTTTTGTTTGGTGCTTAAAACATATGGCATGATAAAAAATTACAGTCAGTTAGCAATTCGTCACATTATTCTCTTTAAATATATCACAAGTTTATATCTAAGGCAAGCCGTTTATACAAAATGTTGCATTAAGGCTGATCTATATTATTTTTGCAATCATTAAATAATTTCCATTGAAATTAGCTGAATTGTACCATAGGGCATTAAACTTTGAATTTTTGAGTGCTGCAGAAGGAGTTTTTTTGTATAAACAGGCTCCTCTTTCTGAGTTAATGTATGTTGCCGATGAACTGCGTAAAGTTCAGGTACCTCATGGTAAAGTTACCTGGCAAATAGACAGGAATGTTAACACTACTAATGTTTGCATTGCTAATTGTAAATTCTGCAATTTTTATAGGGTGCCTGGCCATGCTGAGGCATATATAACGGATATAGACACTTACAAAAGAAAAATTGAAGAAACTTTTCGTTGGGGCGGAGATCAATTATTGCTGCAGGGCGGACATCATCCCCAATTAGGATTAAGCTTTTATACTACGTTATTCAGGCAATTAAAAGAACTGTTTCCGGTACTTAAGTTACATACTCTCGGCCCGCCAGAAATTGCACATATATGCAAATTAGAAAAAATGAGCCACCATGATGTGCTAATGGAACTTAAAAACGCAGGAATGGATTCTTTGCCAGGAGCGGGGGCGGAAATTTTAATTGATCGGGTAAGACGCCTCATCAGCAAAGGAAAATGTGGTGCACAGGAATGGCTCGATATTATGCATGAGGCCCATAAGTTAAACATTACTACTTCCGCCACAATGATGTTTGGTCATGTTGAAACCATTGAAGAAAGATTTGAACATCTGGTGAAGATCAGGGAAGTGCAATCAAGGAAACCTAATACAGCTAAAGGTTTTTTGGCGTTTATCCCCTGGACTTTCCAGGACGTGGATACATTGCTAACAAAAATTCGCGGAGTACATAATCTTACTACACCGGATGAATATATACGAATGATTGCTATAAGCCGCATCATGCTTCCTAACATAAAAAACATACAGGCATCATGGCTTACAGTTGGAAAGCAGACCGCACAGGTTTGCCTGCGTGCCGGGGCAAATGATTTTGGAAGCATTATGCTGGAGGAAAATGTAGTAAGTGCCGCCGGCGCCCCTCACAGGTTTACTGCCAAAGGCATACAAGAAGCTATCCGTAAAGCGGGTTTTGAACCACAATTGCGTAACCAGCAATATGAATGGCGTGAAATGCCCGCTGTAATTGAAGAGCAAGTAATCAGTTATTGATAAACTGTTAATATTAGCATTTTGCAGGTTTGGTATAACGTTTGGTGAATTTTTGATATGTTAAAACAACCATCATTTTTATTTTGTGTTTTAATGGATGCTATTGGATGCGCAACTTATTTACTTCCTGGTTTCGGAGAGTTTGGTGATATCATATGGGCTCCTATTTCTGCAATCATCTTTTATAAAACTTTTGGAGGATGGAAGGGTGCTTTTGGAGGCCTTTTCAATTTTATCGAAGAGCTTTTGCCTGGTACTGACTTTATTCCTTCATTTACTATAATGTGGTTTTTAAAATACCGGTTGAATTTATACAAATCATCAGTTACAAGATTGTAATAAATTATTATTTTCCGCTGTTACAACAGGCCAATTTATTGACAATACAAGCAATTTTCAGTAATTTTTCCCGTTTAGAAACTTAAATATTGAGTTTTACGTTAAAGTATCCGGAAATCCTCTGAAAGACAATGAAAAGCCCTTTTAGAAAGCTTATAAGAATATCTGTAGTACTATTTGCACTGGTACTCCTCTTCAATTTTTTTGGCTATTACCTTACACATGTAAAATCTGCAGAAGACCAGGAAATAACCGAAGCAAAAAGTATTGCCGGCAGGCAACAAACTTTGAGCCAGGTTATTGCCAAAAACAGTATTCTGATTTTAGGTGAAACTGAAGACACCAAACAATATGAAGCAGCCAAGGACAGTCTTCAAAAAGCACTTGTTGCTTTTAAACAGCAGCAGGAATTTCTGAAAAAACAAATCAATACCCAGCAATTACCGCTGCCGCAACCGGTTTTTCAAATCAGATTATTACTATCGTCTGTACAGCCCTATTATCAAAACCTGGTTGCTGTTGCTGATGAAATATCTCAGGCCGATTCATCATTAATCAGCATTAACAGAAAATTATATCTGCGCCAGATTTTACACGATGAAGACAGGTATTACCCATTAATGAGAGATGTTACTACTCAATATGGAATTGTAGCCAGTGAAAAACGAACTGAATCGTCTACAATTGATGCCAGTAAATTTCTATCACTGGTTATCGCGATAATATGTCTCATTATACTAGTGCTTGAACCGGCATTCAAAAGAGGTGAAAAGAATTATGAAGAGCTGCAAAAAGCAAGAAACGAATTACTGCAGGAAAAACAATACCTCAGCTCCATACTTCAATCTCAAACCAATTATGTTATCAGGATTAACAGGGTTGGCAATTTTACCTATGCCAACCCCTCGTTTTTAAAAACTTTTAAACATACCAAAGAAGAGCTGGCGCATAAATTTTTTTATGAAACCATCTTCCCAAAAGATATGGTACGCTGTCAACAGGTAGCAGATGAATGCTGGAAAAACCCTGGCAAAGTTGCCCGCCTGCTCATCAAAAAACCAATAGGCAGCACACGTGATTTTTTGTGGACGGAATGGGAATTCCTGGCATTAACTGATGACCGGGGCCGTGTTAAAGAAATTCAGGCAATAGGCCTTAACGTTACTGATAAAGTGGAGGCGCAGGAAGTGAAAGAGGAGGCGATCCAGACTTTATCATATGCCATGACTTATGCAAAGATGGGCTCCTGGAAATTCGATTTTATATCAAAAGAACTTGAACTCAGCAAAGAATTAAAAGAATTGCTTGGCTTAGACCAGGATGATGCGAAAACGATAAGCCTCCAGAATTTTATTGATACCTCTGTTGTACCTGAAGACCAGTTGAGTGTAAAAGAAGAATTCATGAATGTGGCCGGCAATAACGAAAACAAAGATTTTGAAATTTCATTTTCATTCAGGATTATTACTAACCAGGGATGGATGCGCTATCTCTCTTTAAAAGGGATAGTAATGGACAAACAAAACTGTTTCGGGGTAGCGCAGGATATTACTGCCCAAAAAGAATCAGAAAATGCATTGTTGAACAGTGAACAAAAATTCCGCCTGCTTGCAGAAAACTCGGGCGATATCATCAGTGTTCATGCAGCAGACGGCACTATGTGGTATTTATCTCCTTCTGTCAAAACAATTCTCGGATATGAAGTTGATGAACTTTTGGGTAAATCCATTTACCAGTTTATCCATCCTGAAGATATTCATAAATTTTTCCCTACAGAAAAAACAAAATCTTATTCCCCGGGCACAGAAAGCATCATAATACGCTACAGAATTTTACGAAAAGACGGTACCTATATCTGGCATGAAACTATTGTAAAACCTATTATTGATGACAATGAAGTGATAAAACTGATTTGCACTTCAAGAAATATAACGGAACAGAAGGCTGTACAGGAAAACCTGAAAAAGAAAGACCAGTTATTACAAGCAGTAGCAGATTCAACCCATAGTTTTTTAACAAATTCCGATCTTGACCAGGTGATAAATGAATCTCTACAGGTACTTGGTCGCAAAGCAGCTGTTAGCAGGGTATATATTTTCCGAAACCATTTCGATGAAAAAAATCAGGAATGGCTGACATCAGAAAGTCATGAATGGACAGAAGATCCTGCCGATCTGAGGTTGCACAAAGATGTTATACAACGTATACCATTCAGGGAAATAAAAAAAATTATAGAGCCCTTAAAAGCCAGGCAATCATTTATTAGTTATAAAAACTCGGAAAAAGATCCGCAACTCAAAGCAATTTATGAAAGAACTCAACTGCTTTCGTCTGTTGCTGTAGGCATTTTTATTAAAAATGAATTCTGGGGTTTTGTTGGATTCGATGAGTTCAGGAGAGAACGCGAATGGACCGAAGCTGAATTTTCAATACTCAGATCTTACGCGTCTTCTTTATCGGCCGCTATAGAACGTAAAGAAATTGAACTTGAATTAATAAAAGCAAAAGAAGTTGCGGAATCTGCGAGCCAGGCAAAAAGTGAATTCATGGCAAACATGAGCCATGAGTTGAGAACTCCAATGAACGGTATCATTGGTTTTACGGATCTTGTACTGACTACAGATCTGCAAAAAACGCAAAGAGATTATTTGAATAACGTAAAGAAATCCGCACATGGCCTATTGGAAATCATTAATGATATCCTTGACTTTTCAAAAATCGAAGCGGGTAAGCTTGAAATAGAAAATACTCTTTTTAAACTTGATGAACTGGTTGAAGAGACAATTGACTTGCTGACCGTTAAAGCCTATGAGAAGAAACTGGAAACTTTGTTTAAAGTTGATCCTACCATACCGTCACAGTTTTATGGTGATCCTGTTCGTATAAGGCAAATTATTGTCAATCTTCTTGGCAATGCTATAAAATTCACAAGTGAAGGGGAAATTTTTGTCAATATTAAGAAGGGCAGTGGACCATATTTTGAAAATGATAAAAAGTTTATGGGCATAATCGTCCAGGTAAAAGATACGGGTATCGGTATTTCCCACGATAAGATGCAGAAAATATTCGACAGCTTTACCCAGGCAGATACATCTACAACACGAAAATATGGCGGTACAGGATTAGGTTTGACTATATCAAAAAGCCTCGCCGAAATGATGGGCGGACAATTAACCGTTGAAAGTATGCCGGGAAAAGGAAGTATATTTTCTTTGCATTTAAAGCTGGAAATTGCAAACGAGCAACCGGAAATTGCCATGCCGGAAAAACCATTACTCAAAAAAGTTTTGGTCATTGATGATAATGCAAGCAACCGTCAGCTTATGCAGGAAATGTTCCGGCACATGGATATTTACTGTGAAACCTCTTCAAATGAAATTGAAACCATTTTTAAGGTCAGTGAAGCAGAAAATAACGGGCAGCCTTTCGATTTAATTATTGTTGACCATTATCTCCAGCACACTGACGGAATCAGTTTGATCAAAAAAATAAAAGATCTTCCCTCAACCAATAAAAAAATTTTTGTGCTGATGCTTTCTTCACTCGAGAAAAACATGTATCAACTCGAGGCAGATAAAGCCGGCATCAACAAATTCCTTTCTAAACCTGTAAAACTGCATGAACTGAACAGCACTTTGTTGTCACTATTTGAAAAACCATTACAGAACGACAATCTTCATCCTTCACTGCCTGTTGTTGAAAAAATATCACAAACAGTAAGTATAATGGTTGTTGACGATGAGCCCATCAATATGCTTTTGATTACTGAAGTAATGAAGAGGATGGGGTTCGATGTTATTCAGATGACTAATGGAAAAGAAGCCCTGGAAGCATTACCGCATTACGATCCGGTACTTATTTTCATGGATGTAAATATGCCCGAAATGGATGGGTATACCACTACCCGTCTTATCCGCAACCTGCCGGAGCCTCATTGCAATATTCCAATTATTGCACTAACAGCTGATGCTATGAAAGGAGATAAAGAAAGATGCATTGAAGCTGGTATGAACGATTATATTTCAAAGCCTTTCAAGCTTGAAGATATTGAGGCGGTACTTAAAAACTATATGCTGTTGATTTAATTACCAGAACTTATTGCAGGTTCATCTTCTTTCATATCCTGGTCGTATACACTCAGTGAAAGTTTCCATTCAGTAATCTGAGCCTGGAGGGAAAGGTCAATTTTTACTTTTTTCATTTCCCCGACTGCCGGTAATAATTCAAAGACGACAGTTGTAAATTTTTTCTCTTCTGACGGCACTTCATATTGCCCATTCAGAATATAAGGTTTATCCCCGTTTAGTTTAATGATACTGTTCTTTATCTGATTAAAGATTTCCCTGAACTTATTTTTTGCGGTGTTGAAATCTTCGGTTTGCAACAGTATACATTCCCAGCTGTAAACATCATTTTTCACAGAATTATAACGGGTAACCGTACACGAAGAAGAGCCGGGGACATGAACCCTCGACTGATATTCTGTAGTCTGAGGATTCTGAACAATTACTTCCCCTTTGATATCCTTAAAACGGTTAGGATAATCCCGGATTACTTTTTCAAGGGTTGCACTTGTAGTGTTGGTAAAAGTTCCCTGCGCAAGCAAGCCCGCATAAAAGGAAAGAAAAACCAGAGAGGTAGCGATTTTTCGCATAGGTAGCCAACAATATTACTATAAATAACACGGTATTGCAATAGAAAAAATACGGTCTGCAAACCGGCTCTTTTATAGGATAATAATACGACAGAATTTTCGTTACAAATAATTATTTTGTTGTGCAATTTCAAAACCAATATCAAAATGTCAAACATTAACCTTCAGTTGAACACAAAAAGAGCCGATTCATATAAGAGCAGTCCAAGGCATACATCCCTGTCTTTTTTTATGAAGAGCTTATTGTCTGTAATTGTTATGGGAAAATCACCCGTAGGAAGCATCAGCTATTACAGGATTAAAAAAACAAACAAATAACTTATTCCAAAAATTAAAGCACTTACTTCTGAAACCATAAATGTATGTGCCTCGCCCTGCTTCATGCGGGGCTTTTAATATTAATGGTTACCTGCTGCTCATCGCTTCAGCCCCTTGCACCTCCCCGCCAGCCACCCGGACGGAAATTATTGAACATACCCGGCATTCTGTGCTGATTGGCCCCGGCAAAGTTGTTGAGATTATATGTGAAGGTGAGCATTGCATACCGGCTAAGTACATTTGTTCTTGTATCAACCACCTGATTGGTAGAAACCGTTCTGCTTACCGCAGCATTCTGATTGAGCAAATCAAAAACACTTAACCGCAATTCTCCTTGCTTTTTCTTGAACAATTGCCTGGCAATACTTGGGCTTAACAAAGGCACACTCGCATTATATCCTGCCGGCCTGTTTCCATAATAGGTATAATCAAATGTTGTGGCAATAAGCCATCCATTATTGGTGTATGCTGTTATTTCAGTCGAAAAAACCTGGTTGTAATAATTCAGATTATTCTTTGGCTGTAGGGAATTCCTGGCAATATTGTAGGTAATTCCGTAGCTGAAATTCATGTCGAAATTCTTTTTGATATTGGTCGTCCACGAAACGGTTTCGCCTAATGTAGTGTTTCTGACATAATCACTTGTATCATTTAAAAGGCTTTGGCTTTGGTTATAGTTAAGATTGGACATAAAATTCAAATTTGATTTTGGCTTCTTTAACGCAAACCCATAATTGAAATAGCCCGATAAATTATAGGTCCCATTCAGGTTCACATAAGTGCTGGTTCTTCCCCCGTTTTTGTTTTGCGTTATAGCACTTTGAATGTCATTGACCACTGTGCTTGCATTAATAGTAGCAAAAAGAACGCGTTGTGTTGAAGGCTCAAAAGAGGTATATAACATACGCAAAGTGTGTGTGAATTGAGGCTTTAAACCCGGGTTACCAACTTGAAAATTTATTGAATCGGATGTAGTCAGCAGTGGTTGCAACTGCATGGCTGTGGGAGATCCTGTTCTGCCCATATAATTTAAACGCAATCTTTTCGTGCTTGAAAAACTGTATTGAAAATTTACAGTCGGCGTAAGGTTAACATAGTTGTGAGCCACCGTAATGCTTTTTGTAGTATTAATGCTACTGAAATCAGTAAACTGAACACCAGATCCGAAACTTAAATTATATTTTGGGTTTTGAATACGATAATTTAAGCTCAGCCTGTTGGAATTTGAAGTAAACCGGTAGGAATTACTGAATAAACTGTCGAAAATATTAAACCCTTTGGCATTTTCATCATAACCATAGGTATTATTGATACTGTGGTTCCTGTTATAGGTATAATTATAATTGAGCTCAATGATCTGGTTTTTACCAACAGGTTCTGTATAAGAAAGTGTCGGACTGAAAGTGAACGAATGCAGCGAATCAGTATAAAACTGGTTAATGGTATCGATTTTATTGTACGGTACAAAAAAACTGTTGATTGCATACGTATATCCATCGCCGTTATTCGCCGCCGCACTTGTATTCAGATCAAGGGAAATGGTCCTGAATTTTTTTGCGAACTTATGCCTGAACTGCAGGTTTGCCCCGTTTATGCTATAACCACTGTTTGTGCTCGAAGAATTATTGACAGAGTTGTATATAGCCCCTCCTTTATCATCAATGGTAGATATGCTGGATGTTGAATTTGGTGTAGTATTCTGAAAAGTAACATTAGGCCGGAAAATCAAAGAATTACTGCTGTCAAAATTCTGTTCAATATTAAAGTTGATGCGATGGTTTTGGGTACGCTGTATGCTATACTGGCCTTGATTATTATAATAAGAAGAATCGGGGGTAACAATATTTTGGGTAGCTGTTTGCTGACTTGTTGATACATGCTGGCTGTTAAAAAAATAACTGCCATATGCTTCTGTATTCGGGCTCCAGGCATCACGATAATTAGCTCCTCCCGCCCATACGGTTGTTATTCCGCTGCTGTTGGAACCGCTTCCGCCAATATTACCGCCACCACCGCGTCTGCCACCTCCTGTTGAGCCCAATATATCCTGAATGGTGAAGTTTTGTTTATTAATATCATTTGCCTGGCCAAGTAAAGAAATCTGGCGATCCCCCTCAAACCGGTGCATATTTGCACTTAGATCGTATGTTTCATCAGTGCCCACACCGGCAACCGCTTTGCCAAAATAGCCTTGTTGCTTGCTTTTTTTAGTGGTGATATTAATTGTCTTTACCCTGTTACCATCGTCAAAACCTGTAAACTTACTCTGATCGCTCAGGTCATCAAACACCTGTATTTTATCAATAATATCAGGTGGCAAATTTCTGGTTGCCAGTTTGGGGTCGTCGCTAAAAAAACGTTTGCCGTTTACCAATACTCTCGTTACTGTTTCACCCTGAGCAGTGATATTTCCGCTTTTATCCACCTGTACACCGGGCAATTTCTTCAGCAGGTCTTCTGCAACTGCATTAGGCTTTACAGCGTATTTATCAGCATTGTATTCTACAGTATCCTTTTTTATACGTACAGCAGGCTCTTCAACAACAACGGCTTTCAGCGTATCACTTTGTCTTTGCATAGCCATATTTCCAAAATCAAATGAAGTGTCTGAAGCAGAAATGGAGAATCGTTTATCGAGATGTTCATACCCCTGAAAAGTAACCAGCAACCTATAATTTCCTGTATTAAGATTTCTAATAAGAAACATTCCATTATCATCAGAAATGGTGAAGGTATGTGCATTGGGGTCGGAAATACCAACAACAGTAACTGAAGCGCTTTTTAGTTTCTGCCCCGAACTATCCACAATTTTTCCTTTCACAGATCCTGAAATGTTATTCTGTGAAAAACAATCAGTAATACTAACCACTAAAAAAAAGCTTAATAAAACAGTTATTTTATGCATAATAATTTTATCGGAAATACTAAGATAGTATGAATCACATGGCACTTTTAAAGAGATGTACCAATGGCAAAAAGCCGGATTTTGTTAGGTGAATAACAAAAGTTAGCTGAAGAGATATTCTACATCCTGACGGGTAAGTGCTTTTACAAAACCCTCATCATCGGTAATAAGGTCTTTTGCAAGCACACGTTTCTTTTCCTGAAGCTGAATAATTTTATCTTCAATAGTATCTTTACAAATCATTCGGTAAGCAAAAATATTTTTTGTTTGACCGATCCTGTGGGTTCGGTCAATTGCCTGTTGTTCAACTGCGGGGTTCCACCAGGGATCCACAATGTATACGTAATCTGCTGCAGTAAGGTTTAGTCCAACCCCCCCTGCTTTTAAAGAAATCAAAAATACACGGCATTCATGGTCATTCTGGAAACTTTGAATAGCCCGTTCCCTTTCCTGGGCCGAAGTACTGCCATCAAAATATTCAAATTTGACATCAAGCTCTTTCAATTTGTGCCTGATAAGGGCCAGCATTCCGAGGAATTGAGAAAAAATAAGCGCTTTATGATCGCCAATATTTTCCGTTATTTCTCTGGCAAGTTCTTCCAACTTAATGGAGTGATTTGGATATTTGTCTGTTTCATTCAAAATTGCGGGAGAATCGCAGATCTGCCGGAGTTTCATCAGCCCTTGCAAAATAGTAAGCTGGGATTTCTGAATACCTTGCGATTCAATAGTTCCCAGAATTTTATCACGGTAATCATTTCTGTATGCATCGTAAATTTTTCTTTGTTCATCTTCCATTTCACAGAACAAAATGGTTTCTGTTTTTTCCGGAAGATCCTTGGCAACCTGTTCCTTTGTTCGCCTTAATATAAAAGGGTATAACAATTTCCTGAGATGATCTTTCCTGTCCTGCTCACCGAATTTATCGATCGGTACCGCAAATTCCTGGCGGAAAAATTCGATACTGCCAAGCATTCCCGGATTCAGGAAGTTCATTTGAGCAAAAATATCGAAGGTATTATTCTGCAGTGGCGTACCACTCATGCATAAACGATGTTTTGCCTGGAGCACACATGCTGCTCTTGTTACTTTACTGGCCGGGTTTTTAATAGCCTGCGACTCATCGAGTACTACATAATCAAATGGAATTTCCACCAGTAATTTTATATCACTACGAAGTGTTCCGTAAGTGGTAATAATAATGTCATATTCATTCAGCGCCTGGTTATTTCTTGCTCTTTCCCCGCCATGATGAATATAATATGACAGTGCGGGTGTAAATTTTCTTATTTCGTTTTCCCAGTTGAACATGAGTGTAGTCGGGCAAACTACCATTGCACGCAAACTTCCGTGCGCATGCTTATAATAATGCAGAAAGGAGAGGGCTTCAATGGTTTTACCCAAACCCATATCATCTGCAAGAATACCACCCCAGCCGATTTCGTGAAGATAATTGAGCCAATGAAACCCGTGCACCTGATACGGCCTTAATATATGCTGTAAATGTTCAGGCGGGTCAATTTCTTTAATGCGGTTAAATTCTCTGAGCTGTTCATATTTCTCTTCTAATTTTATAACAAGCTCCTCTTCATTCCTGTTTTCGTACAATTCATCTATCACGCTCATATGGTATTTTGACAAGCGCAACTGGTTGCTTTTGCCTTCACCAACCCTGAAAAGGAGTGAATACTTTTTTATCCATTCTTCTGGCAGTACTCCTAAAGTACCGTCATTAAGCGGCACAAATTGCTGGCGGTTTGCCAACGCTTTTTTAACATCTGCAATAGTTACTTTCTGATCTCCAAAAACAATATCCACTTTTGCATCAAACCAATCAGTGCTGCGGCTGATATGTATTTTCGTTTGCGGCTTGGCCGTATTGAAACGGAAATTTTTTAGTGCATCGTATCCATAAACCGGAACTTTCATTTCCTGCATAGCATCGACAAACAAAAAGAACCAGTTATTTTTTAAAACATCACTTCCTTTTAATGCCAGGCTGTAAGAACCTTCAGGCTGAATAAACTGCGAATGCAACGCTTTCAGTTTATTAATAAATTCAAGCTCCACTGCTTTATTTCTTCTTACCACCATTACTTTATCATTATCGGGAACCACCAACTCTTCTTTGCCCCCGGGTTTTGTTTCAAAACCTTTGTAGACAAACAGTGGCTGAAAAACAAGATAGTCGCCTTTTTCCTGCAAAACCAGTTTTTTCTCCGGTTCGCCATCTTTCACTTCTTTCACCAACCCGTTTTCAAATTCTACATGATATTCTTTTGTTAATGGCAACACAAATTCTTTCAACTGCTTCGGCCAGTCTGTTTTTCCAATCTGGAATTTCTTTTTCCCGGAAAACTTTTCAACCAGCATGATGTCATGAGGTTTGTTCCACAGGTATAAATTATGATTATAAAAGAATAATGCAGTTGAATTGCATTGGTTGGCATTAATATCAACTGTTTGCCCATAAATTTTTGTAAAACAGGAAATCTCTACAAAATCATTTTGCTGTGCAACTTTGAAGTATGGCTCAATCTTTAATTGAGCCATTCCTATGGGTTGCAGATTTTCTGTTTTGAAGGCTTTATGACCGTTAAGAAAAAAAATAAAGGAGTTATTTCCCGTCTCGCTAAAAAGTTTTTGCAGTTTGGGATGAAGATATTCAACCATCAGTGATTTTGTCTCTTCTGGCAATCCTTCATCTTCCTGGTGAATAATATTTTCCCAAATTCCGCTGAAAGGAGAATTCCGGTTAAGGTACCTGGTTATTTCAGGCTCCTGCATTTTACGAAGTGCAGAAATCAATTGTTTGTCGGTTTCATTGAAAGAATCAATATCAACAAATTTTGTGAGGTCAATTTTTTCAACCTTGCTTACATAAGATGTCTGTTCATCATTGCTTTCGCCCGAAACTGCATCAAGCGTAAAACCCGGATAGTTAGTATTATTGAAATTAAAAACAATACCAAGCCTTTTGCTTACCCCTGCTTTAGGTTCTTCATCCATTTCCAATTTTGTCTCGGCTACGGAAACAATTTGTTTGGGCTTACTTGAGACAGGCTGAACAATCCGTTTGATTGATGTATCGAGTACCCTTAAAAAAGGCTTCCCGTCTTTATAAGTAAATTCAAATTTGTTAGTCAGATCGTCATTAAGCGAATAGCCATAGGCTTCCAATAATTTATTCTTTTCTTTATCCCAGTTTCTGATGCTGTCAAAATAGTGAGGGCCGTATGCATGCAGCAACTGCAGGAAGACTATCACTTTTGGGAGACAAAGAGGATGGGCTTCATCTTCGTAATTACTGCTCGTATCAAAATTTCTTTCTTCGTTTTTTCTGATAATGACTTTGTATATTTTCCCGTCAATATTTACAGACGCTTTCACAATCTCGTCTTTTGCAAATTCAACAGATGCTTTATGGTTCTGCAAATATTTTTCTGCATCAATGTAAGTTTGGGCGGAACAGAGAAGTCGAAGCGTTTTTAAATCAATAAATTTCAGCTTTACGACAGTATGTTCCTGGTCGTAAAAAACCTCTTCAGCTTTTAATAAATTCCGGTCTAGTAATTCCTGTAGCTGGATAAGCGCTGCGGCTTCATGCCTGCAGATATCTCCAAGGTTATAAGGGCAACTGCAACGTACCGAAAGTGCTTTTGCGTCTTTAAATTTCGATATATGCACTTTATAATAAGTCGAATAACTATCGTCTTTCACACGAAAGGCTACAGACTCAAAAAGCTCGTCGTATTCTATCAATTCTACATAACCAATGGCGTGAATTTTTTTCCCACGTCGGATTACTTCATCGGTTCCATTGGTATAAACATATTTGATCAGGTGCGGTAAAGCCATGCAAATTCCCAGGTTTAACGAACAGCAATGCATTTATTTTGTGTATTGCTGTCTGCCCTTGTTAACAAAAAGACCAATCTGCAAAAGTAAAGGAAAATAACTGAGCTAATAAAAGATTTTAAAACTTATTAATGTTGAAATAATATTCCCTTTTGTTGAAATAAAAAAGTTTTTAGTCTGCTTAATAACGATATTTCTGCAAAAACAAAAAAGCAGCAAACGGAAACTTATCTACCTTTGCGCAAACCAAATCTTCATGGCTCGTATTATCCCGGTTGCATTATTACTGGCTCTTATTTTTTCTTCCCCAGCCTTAGCTCAGAAATTAAAAAAAGCCGATAAAGAGTTGATTGCCTCACTTGAAAAAAGCATTCATTACCTGGCAGATGATAAGCTGGAGGGACGCAGGGCCGGAACAGCTGGTGAGAAACTGGCCAGCGACTATATCAGCAGCGAATTTCAAAGTGCCGGTCTTTACATGTTGGAGGGGAATTCATGGCTTCAGCCCTTCGAAATCGACGATGGTAAACAAATTGATAGCTCTACTCATTTTATTGTAAACAATAAAGAGCTGGCAGTAAGCAAAGATTATTTTCCACTTGCATTCAGCGCCACAAAACATGTTTCAGGCACACTGGCAATCGCATTGCAGGAAAGTGGGGTTCCCTGGTTTGTTGATTTAAAGGATATGCTTGAAGAAAACCATGACAACCCCCATTTTGATTTAGGCGAAGCATTACATGTAAAAGTAAAAGAATGCGCTAAAAATGGCGCGAGTGCCGTCATTTTTTATAACGATTCCAAGTTTGATGACGATATTTCTTTCAATAAAAGAGATAACACAGACGTCGAGAAAATTCCTGTTTTATATATTACTGCAGATGCAAAGAAGAAATATTTTAAAGATGAATCAGCATCATTAGATGTAAAAATAGGAGTAAGTATCAGTGAAAAAAAACGTACAGGGCATAATGTAATTGGTTTTATTAATAATGGTGCCGATAAAACAATTATCCTTGGTGCACATTATGACCATCTGGGGTATGGAGAAGACGGCAACTCAATGTATCGCGGTACTGATAGACAAATCCACAACGGAGCTGATGATAATGCCAGTGGTACCGCGGCTTTGATTGAACTGGCAAAGATTTTAAAAAAATCGAAATTCAAAAACAATAATTACCTATTCATTGCATTTTCAGGAGAAGAACTTGGTCTTTTTGGTTCAAAATATTTCGTTGAACATTCTCCCATTGATTTAAAAGCCGTGAATTATATGATCAATATGGATATGGTGGGCCGGTTGAACGATAGTTCACATGTGCTTACTATTGGCGGTTACGGCACTTCACCGGAATGGGGTGAGCTATTTAATCTGAATAACAGCGAAAAAAAATATTTCAAGCTCAGTTATGACAGCAGTGGCACGGGGCCAAGCGATCATACTTCGTTTTACAGAAAGGATATTCCCGTATTGTTTTTCTTTACCGGATTGCATAAAGATTATCATCGCCCCAGCGACGATTTTGATAAGATAAATTATACAGGAGAGCTTCATGTGGTAAAATATATTTATCAGCTTATTGAAAATTTAAACAATAAGGGTAAACTTGCATTCAGCAAAACAAGGGAAACGCAAACTACAAGTTCTGCAAGGTTTTCCGTTAGCCTTGGCATTATGCCTGATTACACTTTTACAGGCACCGGCGTTCGTGTTGACGGCGTGAGTGATGGCCGGCCAGCACAAAAAGCTGGTTTAAAATCGGGTGATATAATTATTCAACTGGGCGAATACAATGTAAGTTCTTTGGAAAATTATATGCAGGCGCTTTCCAGATTCAAAAAAGGCGATTCCACTTCTGTAAAATACAAACATGGTAATGATGTTGTGGCAGTAGCCGTGCGGTTTTAAATCGTAACTTCATACCATAATTTCTATATCATGAAATTAAAACTCGATGTAGAAGAATTAGCTGCTGAATTTTTTGAAGATGTAAGGCTGCTTGGTATTGTAGCGCCTTTAAAAGATTACCAGTTTTGCTGGAATGTGAATAACAGGTTACGCTTTAATTTTCGTAATAATAACGATATTGAAATTCAGCTTACAAAAAAGAAGCGTGTTTATTTTTTCAGTGTTTATCAATATGAGGAACCCAACTGTTCGCTAAGTCATTATTTATATAAAAATCATTTTGACGGAGAATATTTATTGCCTGAATTCAAGCATCTGGATTACCTCTGGCTTTTAAAGGGAGATGTTGTTGATGATAATGTGTTGTATGAACTTATGCATTCCATCAAAGTTCTGAATGCTGTTCAATTAGTTACCGAACTCACTAATGAGAAAATAAAAAACAAAGGAAATTTAATCTTTTAAATGCGTTGTTATGTGGCAAAAAAAAGATAATTCGCTTTATAAAAAATTTGAGTTTAAAAATTTTTCCGAGGCTTTTGCTTTTATGACACGCGTGGCTATTGAAGCGGAAAAAATGGACCATCATCCTTTATGGACAAATGTTTATAACAGGGTCGAGATATGGCTTTCTACTCATAGTGCGGGAGATGTTGTAACAGAAAAAGACAGGAAGTTGGCAGAAAAAATTGATGATTTATTATAACATTGTTTCTTTGCCGGAGCTATTTTATTTAACGTCAAAATAAAAGTTTTTATAAACAGCTTTGCCATCATCCGAAATACCCTGAATTATCCCTATGTATTTTCCTTTCTCATCTGATGAATAAAAAGATACTTGTGCTTTTCCGTTTTTGTCAATATTCACATCCGGTGACCAAAAAAGAACATTCCTGAAATCAGGTAAGCGGCTCTCTTCTTTTTCCTTTGTGTCATAAACAGGCGAATAAAATTCACGCTGCAACTGAAGCCCCTGATATTTCAAAATAAAAACATTCGGATCGAACTGGAAGCCTGCCAAGTCTCCATTATAAGTAGTATAGCTTATGATACCGTCCATCACTAAGGGGCCTAAAAAATATCTCCGGTTCATGAGTTCAATTTTCTTAATCTTTAACGGATCGAAGGCCATAACCTTATCAATATTGGAAACAGGCACGCCATCTATTAAAACCATCGGGTCAATCTCAAAAAATAGCTTATATGGGTAGTTTAATACTCTGAACCTAAAATGTCCTTCATGTTTTCGAACAGTTATGTTAGTTATATATTCACGCATTACTTCTTCCATTGTGGTAAACCTGGTATAATCATCCAAAAAGTATTTCTGGTCAGGCTTTCCATAAAACACAGTACTGTCTGTCATCTTATGTGTATAAAACTTTTGTAGTTGCTGGCTTTCGTATACATTTTGAACCTGTATGCTAATACTTTGGGCTGTTAGTAAATGATCAAGGCTTTTTGCGGGTTTGAACTTTGGCAGGTTAAGAGAAGAGAATTTTTCAGAAAAGGGACTCGCTATGTCAATGCGATAATTACTATCATCTGAATTTGCTGTTTGCACCACAACTTCATCTGCGCCAAAAAAATCTTTTAAGTCATAATGAACAATCCCATCCTGGTTGCTTACTGCCCCTTCAAGTATGAATCTTTTGGCAGGTACAGAAAGATATGTGCTAATACCTGCTGCAGGAAGGCCTGAGCTTTTATTTATTACTCTCCCAATAATTATATGCCCCTCATTTTCGGGGGCGAATTCGAACATTGTTGTTGTTTTGTCTTGCAAAATATTTTCCCATTTAAATCTTCTCCAGCCATGGGTCAGCATTAAATTATCAGTAGCCAGAGCAACATCCGAATCATTTGACTGCATGTAATATTCCGGTGATTGCACATTGCCTTTCAAACATGATGTGAGCGATAAGTAATTAACAATACTGTTTTCATCAACCGTTGGCGTTGAATCAAGTTTATACACTGACATTGACATATTCGCTTCACCTGGGTTTCCTGCCATGTCTTTTATTGAAAGATCTATTGCAACTTTTTTCCTGATTCCGTATTTATCATTATCGGGTTTGGCATCTAGAATTAATTCCACTGACGGCCTTTTAAAATATAAGCGTTCACAAACTGGATGTTTGTCCTTGTTGAATAAAGTAAAGTAAGAAACCCCTTCGTCAAGATCTTCTTTGGCTATAATAAATATGGCCTGGCCATCAGATAAATATTGCATTTGTGCATATTTTACATGTTTCCCATCATGAACAAACAGAAAACAAGGGAAGTTCACAAAATCAGCACTTGCTTTCACATTAATGCATATCCGATTATTTAAGGTGTCTTTTAACATCATAACATACCCTTTATCATAAATTTCAGTTAGTTTTGAATAAGTTAGCCTCCCATCCATGGTTCTGATTACCGCCTTGTACTGTTCACCCGTTAGAGGAGTAAAAACGAAATTTCCAATTCCGAATTTAAGTGGATGGAAATGTACAATTGTATCATTTTTGCTATTGATAACTGCCCCATCAAAATCAATTCCATTACCAAACTTGTCTTCTGCTTTGAAAGCAAGCTTTGCTTGCATGCCATAAACCAGGTTGCCACCTTCAGGAAAAAAACTTATTGAATATTGCAACGAATCCTGATCAGGCTTCAAATCGAGTTTTTTGAAGGTGTTTATTATGGTTATTTTTCTTTCAAAATAAATTTCAGGGCTGAAATTCTTCATCCAGCTTGTATATGACCTCAATATATAATTTCCTGAACGGGTCGAAAATGGAAGAAAAAATGATCCGCTGCCAAGCCCATGCTTCAAAGCTATTTTGGCCTGAAGAACAGGCTTGTGGTCTTTATCAATTATTTCAATGTAGGCTACTTTGCTTACGTCAATAAGGTTATTAAATCCTGCATCAACATTATAAATTTTGAACCAAATTATTTCTCCGGCAACATAAAATGACTTATCCGTGTGAACAAAAATTTTCTCCTGTAAATATTTATGCTGATAATTAATAAAGGACTCCTGGATATTATTTAAACTTTCAGACTGAGAAAAAATATGCTGGCAAAAAAACATCGTTACAATCAGGCCAAACTTGCCATGCTTCATAGTCTTCAAAAAAAACAGCCATCGTTTTTTCATATCGTTATTCTTAATTTGGCCAGAAAGATGGTTTAACATTAACGCCTCCCTGTGCTCTGCAATCTGCACAAAACAGTGTTGAGTATAAAATTTGCTGGGGTATACCAGCTGTATATGTTACAGGTACATGATTAAACAAATCACCAATATTTTTCAAAGTATCAAGGGCGCAACCCTCAGGTGGTGTATATTTCCAGCCCTGCAAAGCACTGCTATCAATAAACATTCTTTGCTGCTGAACTGAACTGGCAGACAGATAACCAATCACCGGCTCATCCGGATGCGTAATGCAATGAATGTTCCCTTTGAGTTGAGAGGGTTGCGCACCAAAAATTGATCCGAGTTGTTCTGTATTTAATTTTTGTGCCTGCCAATAAGCAAAAGCATCTGATGTAATTGCATATTGCTTAACCAAAATACTATATCCGATATTTAATTGCTGTGAATTATCGGAAATCAGCAAAAGGGGAAATTCATAAACAACATCTGCGGTTAATTTCTCAGTACTTGCAATCAATACGGATGTGGATGAATCTGTTCTCCAGCAATGATAGATTTGTTCTTGGGGTTGTCTTTCATAAAAAAACCCGTTTACATATTCAAGGCCGGAATCGAATATTGACTGATATTCCCAGGTCTCTATATATTCCCAACGATAGTACGTTGTCTTATCGGTATCATCGTGAGCATTTGCATATATCGTAACCCCACTGACTGACCTTTTCCAGTTAATACTGTCGATTGCAGGGGATAATTTCACCGGCACATAATCAGATTGATATTCTTCGCCATTGGACCTTAGAATTTTCAAACTGTACATTTCATTCTGATTAAGCTGCAACGGAGCAGAGAAATATTTTCCATCTATTAATTCATTTAACGGATAAATCTCCCCGTTTTGTCCAACAATGTTTATCAGGGCTCCCTTTTCAGGAGGAAACGTATATAATGAATCACTCAAATTCTGCGTACGCGATAGCCTGATCACAGTGGAATCTCCTCCGGCATCCATGAATCCGTCCACCACCAAATAACCACTTGCAGATTTGATTTGTGGGGGATTATATGTCTGTTTGCATTGCCATTCCGTCAGTATCATAATCAGCATAACTGATACTCTGAATAATTTAGGCCGATAAAGAATGAATGCCTGCATAATAAAAATTTTATGGCCAAAATGCTGGTTTTTTATTTACCCCTCCCTTTAAAGTGCAATCCACACAAAACGCTGAAGAAGCATCGTATCCTTTAAAGAACCCGCCCGAATAATCTTCAGATATAGGAATATAATTCGGACCGCTAAAATAAAAGTCCAAACTATCTGGAATTGGTGGCACCACAAAAGACCCGCAAGACAAGGATGGAGGTTGATAACCCCATCCGGTCAAACTGAGATTATCAATAAAAATTCGCTGTTGTTGCAAGGAACTGATGGAAACAAACCCAAGCACTGGTTCATTACTGTTAGCCGTATTATAGATATTTCCTGTTAATTGAGAAGGTTGCGCATCAAAAACAGAACCTGTTTGCTCTGTATTTTTTTGAAGTGTTTGGAAATATTGGTACGCTTCTTTTGTAAGTGCATATTGATTAACCGAAATACTGTATTCGATACCGATCATTTCCGAAGCCTTGGGAATTTCTGTTAAAAGCTTTTCATAAATTACATCTTCAGTAAGATTGGCTGTAGACCCCAAAAACATTTCTGTGGAAGAAATCGTTTTCCAGCACGTGTAAACATGCTGGTCCGGATTCCTCTGAACCATATTGCCGTTATCATATATAATATATGAGTCGTAGGCAGACCTGTATTCCCATGTCTCAGAATAGAACCATCTGTAATAATTCGTTTTTTGAGTGGGGTCATGAGTGTTGACATAAATCTTAACCCCGTCATTTGAATATTTCCATGAAACACTGTCTATCGGCGGACATGTTTCTACAGACAAAGGTTCTGAAAGATACTCATTGCCGTTAGAGGTAGTTATTTTAAGCTGGTATGGTTTAGTAGAATCCAAATTCAACTGGCCTGCAACATAAGTTCCGTCACTTTCTTCAGTCAAAGGATAAGTTTCAGCATTGGGTCCTATCACACTAACCTTGGCGCCGGTTTCTGTTTTCTGGATGTATGCGGAATCTGTAATATTTTGTGTTCTTGAAAGCCGGATCACTGTGCTGTCATTCCCTGAGATAATAATGCCGTCAACAACCAGGTAACCAAGATTTGATTTTATGACCGGAGGAAAATACTGCTGTTTACAGCTATAAACGTCAATTATGAACAAAATAAAAAATATTCTGTATGCAATTTCTTTCATTGTTAAAATTTGAAATTGTAAGTAATGAAAGGTATTGCGGTTCCGAATATAGATAGCTTGTACCCCTTGATTACTCCATTTTCTTCAATAAAGTAGATGGAGTATGGGTTTTTTCTCCCGGTAACGTTATATACCCCAAGCGACCAGGAACTATGTTTGAATTTTTTGACCTTGTGATTTCCTTCAATATTCATTGAAAAATCTGTCCTGAAATAATCGGGAACCCTGTATTGATTTCTCTCAGAATAATAAACCCGTTCCGAACCTGCCAGATAATAAATAGCAACAGGTAGTGTTATTGGCCGCCCCGTGCTATAAACTATATCAAGCGACAGGCTGAAACGATGCGAGACCCTGTAATTCCCGATGAAATTTACGCTGTGTGGTTTATCAAAGTCTGCAGGATAATAATTTCCATTATTGATGGGCTGGCCCCCCAAAGGATCATCCTGTTTTAAAAAGGTTCTTGAAAAAGTGTAGCTAATCCATCCATTCAGCTTCCCGGTAAGCTTTTTTATCATAAACTCTATGCCATAAGATTTACCCTTTGTGTTCACAACATCTGTTTCAATATGATGATTAAGCACCAGAACTGCCCCGCTTTTATAATCGAGGTAATGTTGCATAGTTTTATAATAAACCTCAACAGAAGTTTCGATGGTATTTGATTTTAAATTTTTATAAAAGCCGAATGAATATTGACTCCCGTCTTGTGGTTTTATGTAAGGATCGCTAAGTTTCCAGATATCGGTAGGAGAAATCGTTGTGGTTTCAGTAAGTAAATGAAGGTATTGTCTTAATGTGTTGTAGCTTATTTTAAAGGATGCATTATCAGACAAAATATATCTTGCTGATAACCTGAATTCCGGTGCAGCATAAGTTTTGATAAACGCATTTTGCCTATAATGAATAGTATCCTGTAAGCTATTTTCATCCCGCGGCAGACCGGCTGCATAGGTATAAACATCGTGAGCCCCAAGATAATTGTAAATAGAAAAACGCACTCCCCCCTGTAATGAAAGGTTAGAACTGATTTCATATTTGTCGCCAACATAAACAGCAGTTTCATTGGCTTGTTCTGATTGTAGTACGTCGGGTGCAACCAACGATTGTTTGCCAATAGGCTCATACGAACCGGGATGCAGCTTGTAATAAATATTAGATATTCCAAAATCCAGAGAATGTTCAGAACTGGCGGCAAAATTGAAATCAGCCTTGATATTTGTTTGATTAATGTCAAAAACAAGATCGTAAGCATTCACCGGGTTAGCTGTACTGGCTATGGAATACTGGTAACGGTCATAGCCAACCGTAATCAGGCCGTTTAGTTTATTATTAAATATATGCTTCCATTTCAGGTTTATATTCTTGTTGTTGTATTTGTATAAGGTATCACTGTTTAGCCTAAACTGATCATGGCTTAGATAAGCAGTTAAAAACAGTTTGTTTTTTGTGTTTATTTCATGATTCACACCAAGGTTCATATCGTAAAAGGATGCTGAGCTGTTGCTATAATCTGTATTTTTTATGCTCCGCAATAACCAGTCTGAATAAGTTGTTCTTACTCCAATAATAAAAGATGTTTTGTCTTTAACAATAGGTCCTTCCAGTGTAAGTCTACCTGTTAAAGCACCGATGCCACCCTGTCCTGAAAGCTTTTTAATATTTCCCTCCCTCGATGTTATATCAAGAACAGAAGATAACCTTCCACCGTATTTTTCAGGTATACTGCTTTTATATAGCTCTACATCTTTTATTACATCAGGATTAAATGCAGAAAAAAAGCCAAACAAATGTGAGGGGTTGTAAATTGTTGCTCCATCAAAAAGAATAAGGTTTTGATTGGAGGCACCACCCCTGACATTAAATCCTGTGCTTGATTCTCCGGCTGAGGTTACACCGGGCAATGTTAAAACAGATCTGAGCACATCAGCTTCACCAAAAACTACCGGAATTTGTTTGATGATTTTCATGTTAAGTCTTTCAACCCCCATTTGAAGCCCTTTGACATTAGAGGTTTTTTCAGACGAAACAATTACGGATTTAAGGCTTTGCACGTAATCTTGCATTTCAACATTTAGTTTTCCGTCTGAATATAAAATAACCTGTCTTTTTGTATCTCTCATTCCAACGCTACTGATCATAATAACATGTCTGCCTTTAGGTAAAGTCAGAGAATAATACCCAAACTGATCAGTAACCGAGCCAATTCGGGGGTTATCAACATAGACAGCTGCGCCTATCAAAGGCTCGCCTGTTTTTATATCGCGAACATATCCTGCAATAGCTGCATTTCCTTTTGCAATATTATTTGTACGAATCCCGATTATGTACAATTTATTTTCAAGAGAAGTGTTCAATTTATTTTCATCCCCTTCGTCGGTATTCCGGTTAGCTAATAAGCCTGCTTCAACTGCTGAATCCTCATTTTGTCCTGGCTCAAAAAATCGGGGAGGGAGTTTTGTGAGGATTTCAATTTTCCTAGAAACAAAAACATGCATATCCTTATCAATAGAAAAACGAAAGTCTGTTTTATCGAATAAATGCCTCAATATTCCAGAAAGAGGTTTTTTGTTAACGCTAATCGAAACAGTGATTGAATTGGTCTGAGCCGTATCAAAAAAGAAATGATAGTTAGTTGAAGATTCAATTTGCTGTACAAATTCTGTGAACTTTATATTTTCAAAGTTCCCGCTGACCAAAGAATCCTGTTGCGCAGTGAGCTTAGTTACACTTATAATCAGAATAAAAAAAAACAGGCTCTTTTTGCAGCAAGCATATTTCATTTTTAATCTTTTAATTTGTCATAATATACAATTGCTGCTAAAATTGCCGTTTCCTTTTCTTTCCTGAATTTAATTTTGTTCTTCCTGAGGTATTTTTTTATCTCTTTTTTTTTGTCATTTAACAAATTAAATAAATCTGATTCTTTTTGAACAGGGTAATAAGATTTATCTTTATGAATGATATAAGCATCATTTTCCTGAAACCATCTCTCATTTTCATTTCCTTCTATTTTCTCCATTATTATTTTTTTTCTCCTAGCATATAATTTTATTTGTCCGTTGTAAAGCCGGTCATAAAATCCGGTAGGAACAGAGGTTTTGTTATTACTATCCTGAACAAGTCTTACAAAAAAATGATCAAGCCATAAAAACGAATCAATTTTTTCCTTTGCCAACCTAATACGAACATTATCATCATTCTTCAAAATTATCAATGCATCTTCAACAATATCATATGCCATATCTATTTCATCATATAATGTTCCACAGTACATCACATTACCTTTTTGAAGTGTGCCGGATTCAAAATAAGGGTGGCCTTTGATACGAAAATCGTATGCTACATATTCGCTTCCGTTATTTAATCCGATGTTTTCATCTATGTATTTCCGATAAAAAGTAACAGCTGCTTTTGAAGCTTGTAATTGAGTTGAAGTTGATTCCTGTGAATATAAAAAAGAAGATATACAGATAAAGATTGGTAAAAAGAAAGTTCTAAGCATTTAGTAATGGCAATTAAACAGGTTTTAAATTACCATTTTTTTTCCCAGAATTCTTTAAAAAAGAGAAATTTTTCTGTCTTATGATTTTAGGATAAAAAATTATTATAGTTTATGCAAATTTTATCTTCTAATAAACTATTTTTTTTATTTGAGACAAAACAAATAATTTAAAATCATTATATCTTGTCATCCGTTCATGCTTGCTAAAAATTCTTCGTTGCTTTTGGTACCGCGCATCCGTTTCAGCAATTCATTCATTGCTTCTTCTGTGTTCATATCATTTAAATAAACCCTGAGCAGGTTCATACGTTGTAATACGTCTCTTTCAAGCAATAAGTCATCGCGGCGTGTTGATGATGCGACAAGGTCAATTGCCGGAAATATTCGCCTGTTAGATAAACGCCTGTCAAGCTGTAATTCCATATTTCCTGTTCCTTTGAACTCTTCAAATATCACTTCATCCATTTTACTGCCGGTATCAATCAATGCGGTGGCAAGAATAGTTAATGAACCGCCATTTTCAATTTTTCTGGCAGCGCCAAAAAATTGTTTTGGCTTCTGCATAGCATTTGCCTCCACACCACCAGATAATACTTTTCCGGAAGCAGGCGCAACTGTATTGTGAGCCCGTGCAAGCCGTGTAATAGAATCAAGCAATATGACTACATCATGGCCGCACTCTACCAGGCGTTTTGCTTTTTGCAATGCAATTGTCGAAACCTTTACATGTTTTTCCGCCGGCTCATCAAAAGTGGAAGCAATCACTTCCGCTTTAACGCTACGTTCCATATCTGTAACTTCTTCAGGTCTTTCGTCTACCAATACTACCATTAAATAACATTCCGGATGGTTTTCTGCTATTGCGTTAGCAACTGCTTTTAAGAGCATGGTTTTCCCGGTTTTCGGTTGCGCAACGATTAATCCACGCTGCCCTTTGCCAATTGGAGTAAACAGATCCATAATGCGTGTGGAGTAATCACTGGGGATAGTGAATAGGTTCAACTTTTCAAATGGGAATAATGGTGTAAGATAATCGAAAGGCACACGGTCACGTACTTCTTCTGGTCCTTTACTGTTTATGCTTTCTACTTTCAAAAGTGCAAAATATTTCTCTCCTTCTTTTGGCGGACGAACAGATCCGTAAACCGTATCACCTGTTTTTAATCCAAATAATTTTATTTGTGAAGGGGAAACGTAAATGTCATCGGGAGAGGAAAGATAATTATAGTCGCTGCTTCGTAAAAAACCATAGCCATCCGGCATCATTTCCAACACACCTTCAGCCTGTATTATACCATCAAATTCAATATTGAATGAATCATTGCGCCGTTGTGGATATGATTTGTTAGGTTGAGTTTCGATTGATTGATTTGCCTCGGCTTCTGGTGCAATGTCTATTTCTTCGGATATTATAGCGCTATCTCCTTCATCAGGAACACTTTTTAATAATTGCTCTGCTATAGCAGCGCTTTCATCATGCTCCGTTCCGGCTTCAACAGAAGATTCTTCTTTTTTCCTCGGCTGTTTTTTAAGAACAGGTTTATCTTCTTTTTTCCTCGGCTCCTTTTTGAATTCCTGGGGTTTTGCTTTATTATCTCCGCTCTCCACAAAAGCTTCTTCACTTGAATTAGCTGTTGTGGTTTTCACTATGCGTTTTCTTTTGGGCTTGTCTTCACTTGATTCATTCTTGGTTTCATTTGAAGCTAATGCTTGCTTGTCTAATATTTTGTACACAAGTTCCTGCTTGTCTAATTTTTTAACATTTGGGATTTTAAGTTGCTCTGCAATATCTAGCAGTTCGGGAACGAGCATGTCGTTCAGTTGTAGGATATCATACATAATTATAAAAATACTTGAGAGTTAACCGCTGGGTTCAAATCCAGATTCTTTTATTGAAAAGGTTTTGAAAAATGAATTTTGATTATTGGCGTATGGAATGGGTAAAACTGATTGTCTGTGAGCTTTGGATAAGAACTTCAGCTTAATTCCGCCACAATGTTAGCACATAAAACGCAAAATGTAAAAAAATATTTTGTAATACTTTATTTTAAACTGATCAATACTGACAATACTACCATATTCCGGTAGAAAATGTCTTCCTGCCGATAAGTTTTTATCTTTGCGCCCTCTAAAGGATAAATATGTTTAATAAAAGATCGAAAATAAAAGACCTGCTGGCCGGGGAGCCTAAAAATGAAGAAGTAATTGTTATGGGATGGGTGCGCACTTTCCGCAATAACCAGTTTATTGCGTTGAACGACGGCAGCACCAATAACAATCTTCAGGTGGTAGTGGACCTTGGTTTGTATGATGAAGTTTTTTTGAAAAGAATTACTACCAGTGCTTCATTAAAAGTTACCGGAGAATTGGTGGCTTCGCTTGGAAAAGGACAAAAGGTGGAGTTAAAAGCTAAAGCAATTGAAATTCTTGGCGATTGTGATGCAGAAAAATATCCTCTTCAACCTAAAAAACACAGCCTTGAATTTTTAAGAGATATTGCTCACCTGCGTTTCAGAACAAATACTTTTAGTGCCGTGTTCCGCATTCGCCATGCCCTCGCATTTGCTATTCATAAGTTTTTTAATGATAAAGGATTTGTTTACCTGCATACCCCAATTATTACTGCATCAGATGCAGAAGGGGCAGGTGAGATGTTTAGGGTAACAACGTTGCCTTTTGATAAAACCCCTCGTACCGAAGATGGTTCGGTTGATTTCAAAGAAGATTTTTTTGGGCGTGCTACTAATTTAACTGTGAGTGGGCAATTAGAGGGCGAACTTGCAGCAACTGCATTGAGTGAAATATATACTTTCGGTCCTACTTTCCGCGCAGAGAATTCAAACACGGCAAGGCACCTTGCAGAATTCTGGATGATAGAGCCGGAAATGGCTTTTTATGACCTGGAAGATAATATGAACCTTGCTGAAGAGTTTATTAAATATCTTATCCGCCACGCAATGGAATATAACAGAGAAGACCTGGATTTTTTAGCACAACGTTTAGAAGAAGAAGAAAAGCAAAAACCACAGGTTGAACGCAGTGAAATGGGATTGATACAAAAGCTCGAATTTGTTATTAACAACAGTTTTGAAAGGATTTCTTACACGGATGCAATAGATATTTTAATGGCATCGCCTGCATATAAAAAGAAAAAATTCAAATACGATGTAAAATGGGGAATTGATATGCAAAGTGAACATGAACGTTATCTTGTAGAAAAACATTTCAAGAAGCCGGTTATTGTTACCGGCTACCCTAAAGATATCAAAGCTTTTTACATGCGGCAGAATGAAGATGGTAAAACAGTTGCCGCTATGGATATTTTAGCCCCGGGCATTGGCGAAATCGTAGGTGGTTCCCAAAGAGAAGAAAGATTAAATAAACTTGAAGAAAGAATGAAAGCTATGCATATTCCTATACAGGAAATGTGGTGGTACCTTGATACACGCCGATTCGGTACTGTGCCCCATGCCGGTTTTGGCCTTGGCTTTGAACGGATGGTGCAGTTTGTAACCGGTATGACGAACATACGCGATGTGATTGCATTTCCGCGCACACCTAAAAATGCAGAGTTCTAATTTTGTCTGAGCTGTGATAGGGAAGGTTTTAAGATTTATGGATCATGAATGATGTAATCTCTAATGTAGTTATTCCAAAATCCCAAAGATTCTTCATTACCTAAATAATTTCATGGAGTTTCTCCTATAAAATTAGCTCATGCAGGCGTAGATGGCACATTAACAGCTAAAGATGCAACACTAACATTACTCGCAGCTAAAAACAATAAAATATTTTATTATAATAGCATGCTTTAAGGTTCATTAAAAAACCTTTCATTCGGAATTACCGATTATTCCATTCAAACGGGAATCAGTGAAATCATCAGAAAAAACAATTACTGATGGACAGCACTTATAAAGGCGGCAGAAAAGAACTGATGGTGGTTATTAAGCCTTCTGCCGAATCAAACTATGGAAATGTCGTAAACCTACTGGATGAAATGCTTATTAACCAGATACGAAAATATACACTGACAGATTTGGACAATAATGAAAAAAGAATAATTTCTGATAAAATAAGGTGATCAATTTTTCGCCCGGAAAGATGCAATTCTTACATGAAGGTTCTGCCTGATGTTTACATAAAACAGATTGATATCGCCAATGTGATAATTTCTGGATCTGTAAAGAAAACTGCCCGGAAAATGCGGCCGGTGCAGCCATAAAACATTTTCATGTATTTGTGCATCGGCAGCACTTCGAATAACCTTATCAAAATTAGTAACTACCGCACCAAGGTTTTTGTCTCTCGATGCATAAGTATCGGTGTTAGTCCAGGTTAAAGGGTTAGTAACATAACATTTCTTTGTTTCTTCTTTCACAAAACCCGGCTCATACCCATATTTGAAGCTTCGCCAACCGATAAAACAACCTGTTTGCAACGAATCATTGCACTGTGGCAAATTTTTAAATTCATTTTCAGGAATGAACATACCGATGAGATAAGCAGCAATCAATTTTTTTTGTAATGGTTTTTCATCGAAAAATTCTTTGAGTAACTTTTGGGCATGTGTAGTTCCCTGGCTATGCGATACGATAATGATCGGTCTTCCCTCGTTGTAATGTTCAAGGTAATATTGAAAAGCATTTTTCAAATCCTGGTACGCCAGGTTAAATGCTGCTAAAGCATGAATAGTATCTTTAGTATAATATGCCCGAAGGTTCGCCTGCCTGTAACGGGGGGCAAATACCCTACATTCATTAAACGCACTTGCCTGATAAAGAATGGTACTGTAATCTGTTTTTGCGTTAATGGTATCATCATTTATATCTGCATTCCATCTGTGGTCCTTCATGTCATCGAAGGTAGTGGGATGAAGAAAAAAGACATCTACTGACGAATCTTTCACAAAATTATTCCGAATCAAACTTGGCAGACTGTCCGATAAACTCTTTTTGTATGGGTGTGCAGCCCAATATTCAAGGCTGCTGTAATCCGGTTCATCCAATTTTGTTTTAAAACGGTAATCTTCAAGATGCGAAATATATTTCGGTGAACAGGAAAAAAATGAGCTGATGATGACCATTAAAACCAATCCGGGATTTCTTTGCATCAAAGTTTTTATTTTTACAAAGTAAATCTAATTATAAAATTTCTTAACTATAAAACTTGCTGTATGGGCATTCCTGTGGTTGACCTCCGCGATTTTTTGAACGGTAATACACAAACGAAGTCTGCATTCGTTCAGTCTTCAGGCAAGGCTTATGAAGAAGTTGGTTTCGTTGCAGTAAAAAATCATGGCGTGCCTGATGATTTAATTGCCGGTCTCTATAAATATGTACAGCAATTTTTTTCTTTGCCTTTAAGTGAAAAGAAAAAATATGAGAAGCCGGAGCTTGCCGGGCAGCGGGGTTATACTTCATTTGGAAAAGAACATGCAAAAGGCAGCGACACCCCTGATCTGAAAGAATTTTTTCAATTTGGCCAAACAGTAGAAGATCATGACGCGGTGAAAGAAGAATATCCTGAAAATGTTTTCGTGGATGAAATGCCACAATTTACGCCGACATTTTTCAAAGCATACCGGGCATTCGAAAAATCAGGAAGTGTATTGTTGCAAGCTATAGCTCTGTACCTCGGGCTTGATGAACATTATTTTGACGGATTTATTCACAATGGAAATTCTATTCTTCGCGCCATTCATTATCCACCTATCACGCAGGAACCTAAATCTGCTATTCGTGCTGAGCAACATGAAGATATAAATCTCATTACATTATTAGTGGGTGCATCTGCTGATGGTTTGCAGATTCTTACCAAGCAAAATGAATGGATAGGAGTAACTTCTTTGCCTGAGCAGATTGTGGTGAATGTGGGTGATATGCTGCAAAGGCTTACTAATAATAAACTGAAATCAACCACTCACCGTGTTGTAAACCCGCCGAGAGAAAAATGGAACACATCCCGTTTTTCCATTCCGTTTTTCCTTCATCCCAAAAGCAGCATGAGCCTTGCCTGTTTGCCGGGCTGCATCGATGCAAACCATCCCAAAGCATATGCAGATGCAACGGCTGGCGAATATTTGGATGAAAGGTTGAGGGAAATCGGGTTGAAGAAGTAAATACATTGGTTACTGTTCGTGTAAGCCATTTACTTTTTGGCCAGGATTTCCTGTTTATTACTGCCATTCGTTAGTATTTTCCACCGTTTATCAAATCCTTAAAAAAATTTTTTTGATCTTTATTTATTAGCGAAACCCGCGACCACAGAGCATTAGCAAAAAAACTTCATTAGCTGTTTATAAAGATTACCTTCTTTAAAATGGTACTTTGTTTTGCATAGTACTTAAATCCGTCTTATATTTGTTCTGGAATTAGGATTTATACCATTAGTTCTCTCTAAAATGATAATAATATGAATATCGAGAACACGCAAAGCCAGATGAGAAAAGGGATCCTGGAGTTCTGTATTTTTTCCATCATCCGCAGAGGTGAGGCCTACCCTTCGGATATCGTCGAAGAAATGAAAGCAGCCAACCTCCACATCCTGGAAGGCACGTTATACCCCTTGCTGACAAGGCTCAAAAATGCAGAAATGCTTACTTACCGGTGGGTAGAAAGTAGCTCTGGCCCACCACGAAAATATTTTTCATTAACGCCGAAGGGTGAGCAGTTCTACAAGGAATTAGAGTCAACCTGGAATGAACTGGCCAATGCGGTTAACGCCCTTGCTAATAAAAACGGGAAAACAGAAGCGCCCGGCAACAACCAAACCTTCTAAACTTCAACCAACTAATACGATTTACAATGAAAAAGATTATTAATATAAATTTTCACGGCAGGGTAGTCCCGATAGAAGAGACTGCTTATGACATACTGAACCAGTATGTCGAAAGCCTGAGAAAATATTTTGCCAACGAAGAAGGACGCGATGAGATTATCAACGATATCGAAAACCGCTTCGCTGAACTTTTTTCTGAGCGCCTGAAAAAAGATGCAACCTGCATTACAGATGCCGATGTAAATTCGATTATCGCCAGCATGGGCAGGCCCGAAGATTTTGAAGCCGCAGATGTTGAAAGCGGTCCCGCGCCAAAAACTGACCAACAAAATACAAGTAGTGCTCAGCAGCAATCTCAAAGATCCTATTCTTATACCACTCCTCCTTCCAGGGGAAGATTATACAGAAATGCAGATGATAAAATCCTCGGGGGTGTATGCAGCGGTCTTGCTAATTATCTCGGAATCGATCCAGTAATCTTACGCATCGTCTTTGTAGTTTTAATCGGTGCATTATTCTGGGTGTATATTCTATTATGGATAGTAGTACCTTCTCAATCGCAACAGTCAAACATTACTAAAAGATTATACCGCAGTGCGAATGATAAAGTGATTGCGGGCGTTGCAGGCGGTCTCGCTGCTTATTTCAATATCCAGGCATGGATACCTCGATTGATTTTCGCTTTGCCTTTTGTACTCGGTTTAGTATCAGGGGTTTTCCATGCTGCATTTTGGGACTATTGGGATTTTGCCCCACGTTTCATTTCAGGTGGCCTAGGCAGCACATTAATTATTTCTTATATCATATTGTGGATAGCCGTGCCTGTAGCGACAACAGCTTCTGAAAAATTAGAAATGCGTGGTGAAAGGGTAGACCTGAATTCTATAGCTAATACTATTAAAGAAGACCTGGAAGGCTTCAAGGGCAAAGCCGAAAAATTAGGTAATGACATTAAACAAGGTGCCCAAAAATTTGGCACTGAAGTGGGGAATATTGCCCAGGAAAAATCCAGGGATCTTTCTTATGAAATCAGCCAGAGGAGAAGCGGCACAGGAATAGGTCATGTTATTGGCATTTTATTCAAGGCTTTCTTTTTATTTATCGCGGGTATAGTTGCTGTGGCTTTGTTTGGCGCACTTATCGGTTTATTGTTTGGTGGGTTTGCGGTATTTCCATTTAAAAACTTTTTCTTGTCTGGTGCAACGGAGAACTTTTTAGCCTGGTTGAGTCTGCTATTATTTCTCGGCATTCCGCTCATTGCTATTCTTACGTGGTTGGTCAGGCGTATTATGGGTGTCCGTTCAAAAAATCATTACCTCGGTTTTGTATTCGGAGGGCTTTGGGTAATTGGTTTAATTTCAATGATCACCCTTATTAGCATGTTTGCCAGAAATTTCAGGACGAGGGATTATGTCGAAGATAATGTTTCGATTGTACAACCAGCAAACGGAAAGATATATGTAGGCCTCACTGACGCCAGAATTGGCAACCATTATTTCCCCCGCAGGTGGGATTGGTCGGATTGGGATAACGATTGGCCAATTTTTGGCGACAATTATGATTCTCTGCTATTAAATACTGTTCGTTTGGACATTGTAAAAAGCAAAGACTCACAATTTCATGTTGAAAGACTCAGATCAAGCAGAGGTAAATCAAGTCAGCAAGCACAGGGCCTTGCAGAAAAAATCAACTTCAATATTCAACAACAAGACAGCTTGTTACTTCTACCCAGAGGCGGTTTTGCTATTAGTAAAAATGATAAATTCAGAAACCAGCAGGTACTCGTAGTGATTGAAGTGCCGGTTGGTAAAAAAATTGAAGTTAACAACAATGTTGAAAATTATCGTTGGTTCAATATCCATGTCAGAAGAAATGGCTGGAATATTAATGACGATGATGACGACTGGGACGGTTATTTGAATGACAGGTACCACTGGACAGGTAATGTGGAGTATGTTATGACAGAACATGGTTTGGAAAGAACAGATAAAAAATGGAATGAAAACAATGAAGAAGATGATCAAAAAACAATTACTCCAAAATCAGGTAAGGGTTACCGTTACAAAGCTGATGATAGCTTAAAAAGGAATTATGAAAAAGATTCTGCTCCAAAAAAAGACTCTGCTTTGCAACAAAAGTCGGTAGTGGTGGTCGAATCTGTACAACAGGTAAAAACCAATGCAAATGTCGAAGGGGAGGCTTCTTCACCCGCCTACTTCCTATCATTGCTTTTGCAATCATAATCATATTTAAGTTTTGGTTGAAGTTGGAACATGGGGCCTTACGCCGAATGGCGGGGCCCTTTTACTTAGGCAATTCAGGTAAAATGGTTACTTTGCTTATAACATGATCAATCAAATTGACTATAACATTTTCAGATGCCCGATTACGAATGAAGACCTGTTTCCTGCCGAAGAAGCTGTTGTCAGATATGCCAATTGCGTTTCAGGAATTGAAAACTGTTTTGACTATGGTTTAGTAAATCAATCTAAATCTTTCTTTTTCCCGGTTAAACACGAAATTCTTTTTTTGCTTGACCATTATTCCATCCCGCTTAATCAAAAAACCGGTATTATTAAAAAAATGCATTTCGACAAGCAAAGAATATTCAGTTATTTTTCAGCGATTGATTTTTTTGAATTTGAGGGGCAACAGATATATGCGGATGCTTATAAATTTGTCGATTTCAGGCCTTTTACACTGGAATACACGCAGCATGGCTTTTATAACACAAGACAATATATTAAGCAAAGAGGCAAATATTTTGTTGATGTTGGCTGCGGACCCGTAGCGTTTAAAGAATATATATTTCTAGCTGAAGGATTCGATTGCAGGATTTGTATAGACCTTTCTGCCAACGCCTTGATGCAGGCAAAAAAAAACCTGGTAAAACATAATCAGCCTGGCATTTTTGTTTGCGCAGATATCATTAACCTGCCTATAAAAGATAATATTGCTGATGCGGTAATTTGTCAGCACGTACTTTTTCATGTACAGAAGAATTTACAACTTAAGGCAATGGAAGAATTGGTAAGAATTGCAAAGCAGGAAACAAAGGTTGCTATCGTATATGATTGGTTTTATCATTCTTTGTTAATGAATATAACATTAGGACCTTACCAATTGTACAGGATAATCAGGCATTATGCAGGCAAAGTGTATGCCCGGTTTTTTAAAAAGAATAAACTTTATTTTTATTCCCATTCCCAGAAATGGTTTTTTAAAAACCATCCGGGACGAAAATTGGATATTTATATTTGGAGGAGCATAAACAAACATTTTGCAGATATTTTTCTTCACGAAAAATTGGGCGGCAAAAGATTGATAAAATTTATCTGGAACATAGAAAAAAAATATCCTGAAAAAATGGGGAGGATCGGAGAATATCCGGTTATTGTGATAGAAAAATAATTATCCGCTTACTTTTGCAGCCTATAACCAATTTAAAATCGATTTTAATGAAACCGACCCCGTTTACTAAAAAACATATTGCCCTTGGTGCAAAAATGGCCGAATTTGCCGGTTATAATATGCCCATCAGCTATAGCGGTATTAATGACGAACATTCCGCTGTACGTAATAATGCCGGTGTTTTTGATGTGAGCCACATGGGAGAATTTATTTTGAAAGGGCCGCATGCCCTGGAACTTATCCAGCGGGTAACGAGTAATGATGCCTCTAAACTTACCGACGGAAAGGCACAATATAGCTGTCTTACCAATAATGAAGCTGGAATTGTAGACGACCTGATTGTGTATTGTATACAATATAACAAGACGTACATGTTGGTCGTGAATGCTTCAAATATTGAAAAAGACTGGAATTGGATAATGGCCCGCAACTCCGATAATGCCGAAATATATAATATATCTGATAAAACATGCCTGTTGGCAGTCCAGGGGCCGAACGCTACAAAAATATTGCAGCCCTTAACGGAGATGGATATCCTGAATTTAAAATATTACACTTTTGCAAAAGGCAAATTTGCGGGCGTGGAAAATGTACTGGTAAGCGCAACAGGTTATACAGGGGCGGGGGGCGTGGAAATTTATTTTGAAAATAAAGATGGAGCAGCTGATAAAATATGGGATACAATTTTCGAAGCCGGCAGATCTTCTGGTATTAAGCCCATTGGTCTTGGCGCAAGAGATACTTTAAGGCTGGAGATGGGTTATTGTTTATACGGAAATGATATTGATGATACTACTTCTCCTTTAGAAGCCGGTCTTGGCTGGATCACCAAATTCTCGAAAGATTTTACCGCTAAAAAAATCCTGGAAGGACAAAAAGAAAGTGGTGTACAAAGAAAATTAGTCGGTTTTGAAATGCTTGAAAAAGGAATTCCAAGGCACGACTATGAAATTAAAGATTTTTCTGGTACAACGATCGGGAAAGTTACATCAGGCACACAATCCCCTTCATTGGGCAAAGCAATCGGATTGGGTTATGTCACTACCGCATTTTCAAATATCGATACCAAAATATATATCAAAGTTCGTGACAAGTTATTGCAGGCCAAAGTGGTTAAACTTCCATTTAGCTGATAATTTGGAACGATTTTTTCTATTTCATATCCATCCACTATTATCCATTTGAAGCCATGCCATCTATTCATCTAACTACATTTATTGCTGCACCGATTGAGCGGGTATTTGATCTTGCCCGAAGTATAGACCTTCATAAAAAATCTATGGCGCATACAAATGAACAGGCTGTTGCCGGAACAACAGCCGGATTAATTCAGCTGCAGGAAACTGTTACCTGGAAAGCAAAACACCTGTTCAAGACAAGGGTTATGCGTGTTAAGATTACCGAAATGAGCAGACCGTTTTCATTCACAGATGAAATGATGGAAGGGGATTTTAAAAGTATGAAACACGAACACCATTTCAAAAAAATTGAAAATGGCACACTAATGATTGACCTGCTGCATTTCACCGCACCTTATGGGAGGCTCGGTAATATGGCCGGCAAATTTTTTTTAACTGATTATATGATAAAATTACTGGAGCATAGAAACCATGTTATTAAAGAATATGCGGAATCAGATAAATGGAAATTCCTGTTACAATAACTTTCCAATACATGGATTCATAATTATTAACTTCATTTTAATCATTCATTCCCATTCCCTGTTTTTCATTTTCTCCCTATCTGCTACATTTGCAAACCATGTCTGACTCAAAACCCGCATTACATACCTGTTTGTCTCCGGCCCTCCTTCATTTGTATGATGTTAACAACTCAATCGTAGTAATTATTGATGTGCTTCGCGCAACATCTACTATTGCAACAGCTTTATATAACGGAGCAAAATGTGTAATTCCTGTCGACAGTGTTGCCAAGTGCATTGAGCTTGGGAAAAAAATTGACAGCATTACTGCGGGGGAACGTGACGGGAAAATTGCCGAAGGGCTGAAACATGGCAACTCTCCTTTTGAATATCCCAAAGAATTTATTAGAGGGAAAACGCTAGTGCTTACAACTACAAACGGAACCAAATTAATGCACATGGCATTGGATAAAGGCGCAGATCATATCGTAACCGGTTCTTTCCCTAACCTTGATGCTGTATGTAACTATTTGCTTTCCAAAAATCAAAATGTATTACTCGGCTGCGCTGCCTGGAAAGACAGGATAAATATGGAAGACCTGCTTTTTGCCGGAGCCGTCATCAACCGCATAAAGAATAGGTTTTCTATTAATTGCGACTCCTCTCAAATTGCTGAAACTTTATACACTACGGGCAATAATAATTTGTTTGAATTCATCAAACAAAAGAATGCGTCCCATTATCACAGGCTCTCCGGCTTCGGCTTAGAGAAAGATATCAGATATTGCCTTACTCCTGATGTTGCCAATGTTCTTCCATTTTATGAAAATGGAAAATTAATAGTTCATAAAAGCTCAAGCTGAGCACTTCATTATATACTTTGGTATTTTGTATAATCAATTCACAACAGCGCTTGTTTGATCAATTGCTTTTATGAAATTTCAATCGCTCCCGATTTCGTAAGCACTGTTATATATTAGGTGTTATTTTTGCAGACTGATTTGCTTTGAAAAAGAATACTATTCATATTGCTTTGGTGGGAAATCCCAACAGTGGCAAAAGCTCGTTATTTAATTCCTTAACAGGTTTGAATCAGAAAGTTGGTAATTTTCCTGGTGTCACTGTTGATAAAAAATCAGGAACAGCTAAATTGGATTCCATTCCTTTGGCAGATATAACAGATCTTCCAGGTACTTATAGCTTGTATCCGAAACGCGGGGATGAATGGGTAACCTACAAAGTTTTATTAAGACAGGATAATGATGTAAAACCTGACATGGTAGTATTACTGGTAGATGCCAGCAATTTGAAACGTAACCTTCTTTTTTGTTCGCAGATTATTGATTTAAAAATTCCTGTTGTAATCGCCCTTACCATGATGGATATAGCGAGCAGAAAAGGGATTGAAATAGACGTGCCTGAATTGGAAAGGGAATTGGGTGTACAAGTTGTTCCTGTTAACCCCAGAAAAAACAAAGGCATTGCAGAACTGAAAAAAATAATTGCACAAACAGCACAACAAGTTTACCAAAGCCCTGCAAGAGATTTTATTCCCAACAGGGCTCTGGCTCCTGATGCGGTACAAAATGTAAAAGATTTATTTCCTCATATCAGTGATTATACAGCCATTCATTACCTGATTAATCATGAAAATTTCAATTTTGGTAATGAAATACAGAATAAAATTGAGCATATTGAATCTCAAACCGATTTTAATCACACAAAAGTGCAGGCTGAGGAAATTATGCAGCGTTACGGCCGTATCAAGCAAATTATGCAGCTTGCGGTCTCAGAGCCTGCTCCTTTACAAAAAACATTGTTTACTGAAAAGCTGGACAATGTGCTTTTACACAGAACCTGGGGTTACATTATATTATTAGCCGTGCTCTTTATTCTTTTCCAGTGTGTTTTCTGGATCGCTCAATTTCCGATGGACGCTATTGACTGGACATTTTCGCAATTCAATAACTGGTTGAGTAATTTATTGCCACAAGGTTGGTTTAGTGATATATTAATAAACGGCGTACTCGCCGGATTGGGCGGCATACTTGTCTTTATTCCCCAGATTATGATTTTATTTGGGCTGATTACCGTTCTTGAAGATACTGGTTACATGGCGCGTATCAGTTTTCTAACAGACAAGCTTATGCGTAAAGTTGGCCTCAATGGAAAAAGCGTCATGCCTATGATTAGCGGTTTTGCCTGCGCTGTGCCCGCTATTATGAGCGCCAGAAACATCGAAAATAAAAAAGAAAGATTACTTACTATTCTCATTACCCCCTTAATGAGTTGCAGCGCAAGATTACCTGTTTATACTATTTTAATAGCCCTGGTTATTCCCAAAAAATTAGTTCTTGGTTTTATCAGCCTGCAGGGGCTTGTGATGATGGGGCTTTACCTGACCGGGTTTATAATGGCACTTATTGTTTCTTACGTTGCAAAGTGGTTTATTAAAATCAGTGAAAAAAGCTTTTTTATCCTGGAACTGCCTGTTTATCGTGCACCTCGTTGGAAAAACGTAATGGTGACTATGGTAAATAAAGCTAAAATTTTTATTACAGATGCCGGCAAAATTATCATGATCATCAGCCTGGTATTGTGGGCGCTTAGCACTTATGGTCCTAAAGAAAAAATGAACGCAGTAGCTCAACAATATGAGGAACAGGCTAAATTAAATCCGCAACAGGCCAAAGAGATTGAACAACAAAAACAGGCAGCATTATTACAAAACTCATATGCAGGTAATCTTGGCAAATTCATTGAACCGGTAATCAGGCCGCTTGGTTACGATTGGAAAATCGGTATTGCGCTTATAACTTCTTTTGCCGCCAGGGAAGTGTTTGTCGGAACGATGGCGACATTATACAGTGTGGAAGGAGGTAAAGAGGCGGACAAACAAACGCTCCGGCAAAGAATGGATTCAGCAAAAAGACCTGATGGCAGTAAAGTATACTCCCTTGCTTCAGGAATTTCCCTGATGATTTTTTATATGCTTGCCATGCAGTGCATGAGTACACTCGCAGTAGTCCGCCGAGAAACAAGATCATGGAAATGGCCTTTGATACAACTTATTTACATGACAGGTCTCGCTTATTTAGCAAGCTTTCTTGTTTACCAGCTACTAAAGTGATAAAAAGTCTTTTTTTGTCAGACGTTATTGCAACAGCTGATTTTATAATAATAATTCTAATTTTCTAAATTATTACTGAAAAAAATTCTATGGTAACCTGTAGAATTATACTTCGCCTATAATTTTCGATAATTCACTCCTGAATTGCGGAGGCGACTGAAAATGGATGACATGAAAACCCAATTGCTTTGCCGGAAAAAGATTCCGTACATTATCATCAATATAAACAGCCTTTGAGGGAACGATATTGAATCTCTTTATAAGTAATTCATAAATTTCAATAAAGGGTTTTCTTGTTTTTTCCTCACCTGAAACAAGCCTTCCATGAAACCAATGCAGGAATTCATAACGGTCAAGTGCAACCGGAAATGTCTCTGCACTCCAGTTGGTTAAAGCATAAAGCTTGTAATCTGTATGATGTTTCAAATGTTTTAATACGTCAACAGTTTCATGTATCGGGCCGCCAAGCATTTCTTCCCACCTGCCATAGTACATGCGGATAATTGTTTCATGTTCCGGGAATTGTTTAACCAACTCTTCCGTTGCCTGTTGCAGGCTTTTTCCGGCATCCTGTTCTTCATTCCATGCCGGTGTACAAATATTTTCATAGAACCAGCGTAGTTCTTCTTCAGTAGAAAATACTTTTTTGAAAACATAATCAGGGTTCCAGTCAATCAGCACTCCGCCTAAATCAAAAACGATAGTATCAATTTTATTCATAAATATTTTTTTGTCATTTAATCTTTATTAACTTTTCCACTGCTTTTTCCAGCGTCTCTTCTTTCTTGGCAAAACAAAAGCGGACTGTTTTATTGTCGGTTCCTTCTACATAAAATGCAGACACCGGAATGCTGGCAACCCCATATTCTTTGGTAATCCTGATCGCAAAATCTTTATCGCTTTCATCACTTATACTGTCATATTTATACACCTGGAAATAACTTCCATAACTGGGTAACGCCGCAAATTTTGTTTGCTTCATTAATTCCTGGAAATAGTCCCTTTTCTTTTGCATAAAAGCAGACAAAGAAAGATAACTATCCTTATTTTTCAAAAATGTGGCAAGTGCAACCTGCGTTGGCGAGTTACAGCTAAAACAATTAAACTGGTGCACCTTCCTGAACTCCGCCATCAAATCTGACGATGAAATACAATAACCCAGTTTCCAGCCGGTGCAATGATAAACCTTGCCAAACGAGAAACTCACAAAGCTTCGTTTCATTAAATCCGGATAACGTAAAATGGATTGGTGTGGAATGCCATCGAAAATCAGGTGTTCGTATACTTCATCAGATAAAATAAAAATCTCTGTTCCTGCTACAATCCTTCTTAGTTCTGTTATATCATTTTCCCGCAAAACAGCCCCGGTAGGGTTATGTGGCGAATTCAGCATAATCATGCGGGTTTTCGGGTTAACGTTCTTTTTCACTTCTTCCCAATCAATATTATATCCGGGGAATTTCAAGTTCAGCCGAACTGCTACGGCACCGTTCACTTCAATATTCGGTATATAGCTGTCATAGGCCGGTTCAAAAACAATCACTTCATCGCCGGGCCGGAGTACAGCAGTAAGTGCAGTATAAATTCCATAGGTTCCTCCAGGTGTTATTGTTATCTGCGTCTGTGCATCGATGTTGCTGTTGTATAAAAAAGAAATTTTTTCGGCAATAGCTTCCCGCAGTGGCATATAACCCTGCATGGGGACATATTGATTATAGCCGCTTTTCATAGCCCCATTAACTAATGCCACCAGTTCTTCGCTCATTGCATAATCGGGAAATCCCTGGCCAAGATTAACCGCATTAAGTTCAGTGGCAAGTCCGCTCATCACTGTAAAAATAGTAGTTCCGACGTTTGGAAGCTTGGACCGTATTGGCAAGACGTTTGTTTTATTTAAGATTAAAATGATGGTAAATTTATGTTGATTTATGAAATTGCCTTCACCTGATCTTTCTATAAAATTTTTAAAGTGATTCCTGAAAAAACGAACATCAAAGAAAAATTCAGTTTATTTAATGATTATTGGAACCCGGGGATCGTTGGAAAATTAAACAGACAGTTTGTAAAACCGGAAAATTCCCGGGTCAATTTGTTTGGCATAAACAGGACCCGGAAGATGAACTGTTTTTAGTAGCAGATGGGGCCTTTAACATGAAACTTCGGGGATAAAACCATCATCTCGAAAGAAGATGATTGTACGATCTTTCCAAAAGCCACAAAACACAAGCCTGTTGCGGAAAAAGAAGTGCACGTAATGTTATTTGAACAGGAATCAATATTGAATACAGGAAATGCGCTGCAGCCCGAATTGACAAAACAACAACTCAAAGAATTATGATTTGACCATCTTCTGAAAACCCACTACAGAAGCCTGTTTCAATTGATGTTCACAATTTGTTCATAACCTAATTTCCCCTATTTTTGCAATCCTTTAAAAAATCGGTTTAATAAAGAATTTATGTCAGTAATTCAGCAAATTCGTGATAAAGCAGCATGGCTTGTGTTTGGCCTCATTGCGCTTAGCTTAATTGGTTTTTTGGCGATGGATGCTTTTGTCGGAAGAAGCAGGCTTTTTGGGGGCAACTCAAATGTTGTTGGCAGTGTAAACGGTGAAGACATTGAATACCCGAAATTCCAAGCATTGGTTGAAGCAATGGAGAACCAGTATAAAGCACAGGGTTATCCTGTTAATGATGCAATGTCGCAGAATATCAAGAACCAGGTATGGGATCAGTTTGTGCAGGACGATATCCTTGACAAAATTTATCAAAAAACAGGGATTGACGTAGGTGATAAAGAGCTTAACGATATGCTGGCAGGTCCAAATCCTGTACAAGGCATCAGGCAATCTTTTACTGATAAAAAAACAGGTCTGTTTGACGCGCAGGCCGCAGCGTCAGCAATTAATCAATTAAGAACGATATATAAAAGCAACAAAAAAACAGATAACAATTACAACAATGCAAAAAGGCTTTTTGAAGAGCTGATACCGCAATGGATAAAGGAAAGACAAAAAGAAAAATATTTTGCCATGTTGGGCAACAGCGCCTATGTTCCTAAATGGATGGCAGAAAAAATGGTTTCTGATCAAAGCCAGATTGCTTCTATTTCATATGTGAACACGCCTTACTCTACTGTAGCCGACAGCACCGTGAAAGTAACTGATGATGAAATCAATGATTATGTTCAAAAACACAAAGATCAATATCATCAAGATGAGTCAAGAAGCATTGCTTATGTTACCTTTAATGCAGCCCCAACTTCAAATGATACGGCTGCGGTTTTGAAGCAGCTGATGGATCTGAAACCAGAATTCGACACTACACATAATGTCCAGGTTTTTATAGCAAGAAACGGTTCAGAGCTGGAATACAGCGATGCTTATTATCCTAAATCAAAAATCCAGGTACCTAAAAAAGATTCCATTTTTGCTTTACCAAAAGCTGCTGTGTTCGGCCCTTACCTTGATGCAACTGATTACGTACTGGCTAAAAAAATAGATGAGAAAATAATGCCTGATTCCGTAAGGGCAAGACATATACTTATTGCCACTATTGACCCCAAAACAGGAGAAGCATTGCTGGAAGACAGTATAGCAAAAAAGAAAATCGACAGTATTAAAAACCTGATTGACAACGGTGCAAATTTTGAAGCGCTTGCTTCAAAACTTTCCGATGATGAAGGCAGTAAAGTAAAAGGCGGTGATCTCGGTTACTTCACTTCAGGAACAATGGTAAAAGAGTTCAACGATTTTTGTTTTGACGGAAAAAAGGGGGATAAAAAAATTGTAAGAACACAACTCGGTTATCATTATATTGAAATAACCGATCAGAAAAATTTTGAGCCTGCTTATAAAATTGCCTATATGGCTAAAAAAATAGAAGCAAGCAGTGCTACTGATGATGCTGCTTCTGGTCTTGCCAACCAGTTTGCAGGCGAAAGCCGCAACGCCAACGCATTTGATAATAATGTAAAAAAGAACAATTATCAGAAACTGATCGCATCAGACATTCAGCCAACGGCAAATACTATCCCCGGGCTCGGTGCTAATCGTCAATTAGTGAAATGGGTTTACGATGACAAAACAAATGTGGGCGATGTTTCCGAACCATATTCTGTAGGTGACAAGTATGTGGTAGCCATGCTTACTGAGATAAATAAGGAAGGCACAATGCTCCCTGCAAAAGCAAGATTATCTGTTGAGCCAATTTTACGCAACCAGAAAAAATCGGAACTCATCATTAAAAAAATAGGAAATGTAAATTCCCTGGATGCTGCTGCTAATGCCACGGGCCAGCCTGTTTTGAAGGCTGACAGCATTAGTTTCTCTTCACCTTTTATTGCAAACGTTGGCCAGGAGCCCAAAGTAATAGGCGCTTCATTCGATAAACAGCTACAAGGGAAACCCGCATCTCAACCAATACCTGGCAATGGTGGTGTGTTTGTGATTAAAGTAGAAAACGTAAGCGCTAAATCAAATACCGGCGCTAATGCAGATGAGTTGCGAAAAAACCAGGAACAACAGGAAGCCAGGCTTATATCTTATCGTGCCATAGATGCGTTGAAAAAAACCGCAAAGATTAAAGACAACAGAAGCAAGTTCTTTTAATTTATACAACACTAAATGATAAAAAGCAGGCTTTAGATCCTGCTTTTTTATTTTGTCACCTGCAGAGATGCTTCGATTAAACATTATTGCGATGCCCGCTCATTTTTTCTTCTCCTATTAAACAAATTCAAATCTTTTCTGTGCCTGAATGCTAAACATTTTCTATTATATCTTTGTAATGAAGTCAGAAAAAATTTATGGACGAAGAGATCATTAATAGAGTTGCACAAAGCCAATTGGTATCAATTAACCTCGAAGATTATTTTCCAAAGGAAGAGATCAGTGTTTTTGACCTTAAGCCTTTTCTTTTCATGGAACTGATACTAAAAGAAAAAGATTTTCGAGAAGCTTTACAAAAAGCAGATTGGTTAGCATACCAGGATAAAATTGTTGCAGTTACATGCTCCGCCGATGCCGTGATTCCTATGTGGGCTTATATGTTGGTTGCTACTTACCTGCAGCCCTTTGCAAAAGAAGTGATCATGGGCAATGAAAAAAAAGCTACGGAAGAAATATTGCTGAAAAACATCAGGGCTATTGATTCGGGTTTTTTTACAGACATGCGCATAGTAGTGAAAGGCTGTGGTAAGTTACCTATTGGCGAATCCGCTTATATGGAGATCACAAAAAAACTCAGGCCCGTAGCCAAAAGCATAATGTATGGCGAGCCTTGCAGCACGGTGCCTGTGTATAAAAAGAAATAGTTAAACCGGTGCCGATACATCGGTTTTTTTATGCCTGTTATAATGCCGCTCGTTCATAAAAGATTTGTGAATCTGTGGCAATCCTGTTCAGCAAAACAATTTTTCATGAGTGTTGAAATATTAGCCAGGCTCCAGTTCGCATTTACAATCGCTTTTCATTATATATATCCGCCACTGAGTATCGGTTTGGGATTGATTATTGTTATCACCGAAGGGCTTTACCTGAAAACAAAAAATGCTTTATATGAACAGGCCACACGTTTTTGGATAAAAATTTTCGCTTTGATTTTCGGAATAGGAGTAGCCACCGGTATTATTATGGAGTTTGAATTCGGAACGAACTGGTCTGCCTATTCAAAATATGTCGGCGATATCTTTGGCAGCGCATTGGCTGCTGAAGGTATTTTTGCATTTGCGCTGGAATCAGGTTTTCTCGGCATCCTCATATTCGGCTGGAACAGGGTAAGCTCCCGGGTGCATTTTCTTTCTGCAATTATGGTGTTTCTTGGTTCATTATTTTCTGCTGTGTGGATTGTTGTTGCCAATTCCTGGCAGCAAACACCTGCAGGGTTTCATATTGTTGGGGAAGGAATGAATGCCCGTGCAGAGATTACTGATTTTTGGGCAATGGTACTGAATCCTTCAAGCGTTGACAGGCTTTTGCATGTTTGGGTAGCGGCCGTTTTAACAGGTGCATTTTTTGTGTTAAGTATCAGTGCCTGGTATATTTTAAAAAACAAACATTTACCGATTGCAAAATCATCATTCAGGATTGCGCTTTCTGTAGCCACTATTTTTTCTCTTGTCCAATTATATACCGGAGACAGAAGTGCAGATATTGTTGCCAAATACCAGCCTGCAAAACTTGCCGCTGCAGAAGGCCATTTTGATAGTTCAGCAAAAGCTGATATGTATCTGTTTGGCTATGTCAATAATAAAATGGAAAAGACAAGCGGGTTAAAAATCCCCGGCGGGCTTTCTTTTTTAGTAACCGGGAATTTCACTGCCCCTGTACAAGGACTGAAAGCTTTTAAAAAAGAGGAGCGGCCCTCACAAGTCAATACGGTTTTTCAATTCTATCACCTGATGATCATCATTGGTATTGCCATGATCGCATTGTCTTTGTTGGGCTCTTATTTTTGGTGGCGAAATAAATTATTCGATAAAAAATGGCTGATGAAAATTTTTGTGTGGAGTGTTTTGCTGCCGCAACTCGCCAACCAGGCAGGATGGTTCACTGCTGAAATAGGAAGACAACCATGGATTGTTTATGGATTATTAAAAACATCAGATGCATTGTCGAAAGCTGTAACAGCCAATCAGATTATTTTCTCTTTAATCCTGTTTACTGTAGTATATATTTTTCTTTTCGCTCTTTTCCTGTTTTTACTGAACAGAAAGATTCAGCACGGTCCGGAAACTTATACTACACAGGAATCGATTGGCGAAGCCGCAAAAAGGGATAACCCGATTATGAAACATTGATGTTTGCCGCTTGTCGCTGATACTTCTTTTTTGTACAAACAAAACAAATGTTGATGGAAACATTTTTAGGCATAAGTGTAAATACCTGGTGGTTTCTTGTTTTCGGTGCAACCATCAGTGGTTATGCCATTCTCGACGGTTTTGACCTTGGTTCGGGTTCATTGCATTTATTTCTGAAAAAAGAGCAGAGCAGGAGAATTGCTTTGAACGCTATCGGCCCTGTTTGGGATGGAAATGAAGTGTGGCTGGTAATTGGAGGGGGCGCATTGTTCGCCGGGTTTCCGGTTGCTTATGCAGCCATTTTTTCTGCCCTGTATATTCCTTTCATGGTTTTTTTAATCGGCCTGATTTTTCGTGCCACTGCGATCGAATTCCGCAGCAAGGAAGAAATGAAATGGTGGAGGCAATTCTGGGATTTTATGTATTCTGCATCCAGTATTGTTATCTCACTTAGTCTTGGATTAATGCTGGGAAATGTTGTGAACGGGCTGCCATTAAACACACAGAAAGAATTTTCCGGCAACTGGCTTTCTTTTTTCAACCCCTTTGCCATGCTTGTTGCTATTACCACACTTGCGTTATTTATGATGCATGGCGCCATTTTTCTCACCATGAAAACTGAGAACAGGCTGTATGTCAAATTGTATGTACTCGCTAATAATTTCATTATTTTTTTTGTGGTAAGTTTTGTTATAACAACACTGTATACCTTATTATATATTCCCCACCTAAGTGATTTTTTTAAAAGTAACCCGGCTTATTTTATCATTCCTTTATTAATGACACTGGCCATTGCAAATATTCCCAGGCAGGTAAAAAGAGGAAAATACCGTTATGCATTTATCAGTTCTTCCTTGACCATTGCCTTGTTATTAATAATGGTTGCACTTGAGGTGTTTCCAAACCTGCTGTATTCTCCACAAGTGCCGGCAAACAGCATTACTGTATATAATGCAGCTTCCTCTGCAAAAACTATGAAGATATTATTACTCATCGCCGCCATAGGAACACCACTTGTAGGCATTTATACCTCTTTTGTTTTCTGGACTTTTAAAGGGAAAGTTGTTTTAGACGAAACAAGTTATTAGGTATATAGAGTTTGTATGTGCTAACTTTATTCCGTAAATAATCATTCCAATGGTCATTATCAGAAAAGCGGCCTCCGATGATTTGCCACAACTTTCAAAATTATTTGATCAGTATAGAGTCTGGTATCGCAAACCATCCGATATAGGCAGGGCAAAACAATTTTTACAGGAAAGAATTAAAAACAACGAATCAATAATCTATGTAGCTGAAGAAGAAAAAGAGTTGCTTGGTTTCACTCAATTATATCCGCAGTTTTCCAGCACAAGAATGAAACGTTCCTGGCTGTTAAACGATTTGTTTGTTTTACCGGAACATCGTGAGCGGGGTATTTCAAAACAGCTAATTGCCATGGCCAAACAACTTGCAGTTAATACCGGCGCTGCTGGGGTTTTGCTTGAAACTGAAAAAACAAACCTGGTAGGCAATAGGCTTTATCCTTCAACAGGGTTTGTTTTGTATGATTTGGTTAATTTTTATTGGTGGGAGAATGTGACCGGCAGTTAACATTTGAAAATTTTTAGAATACGTTTTGAATTTAAACAGCCATAGTACTGATTGCTTACAGCAACTTTCCTCTCATTACAATATATGCCACGGTAAAATAAATGATCAATCCTGTTACGTCCACAAGTGTTGCCACAAAAGGGGCCGATGAGGCAGCAGGATCAGCACCCAGTTTTTTTAATATCAGAGGAAGCATAGATCCCGAAAGTGTTCCCCAAAGCACCACGCCGATTAATGCAAAAAAAACGGTGGTAGCCACAAGCATCCAATGTTGTCCGTAATCATACCAATGAAATTGCTGCCAGATGCTGATGCGCAAAAAACCAACAATCCCGAGAATAACACCAAGCACTATACCTGATGAAATCTCTTTGCGCATCACCCTCCACCAATCCCTGAAACCGATTTCCCCGATCGCCATGGCACGAATGATAATAGAAGATGCCTGCGAACCGGAGTTTCCTCCACTTGAAATAATAAGCGGAATAAATAATGCCAGCACCACTGCTTTGCTGATCTCGCCTTCAAAATGACCCATAGCTGTAGCTGTAAGCATTTCGCCTAAAAATAAAATGATGAGCCAGCCTGCACGTTTTTTTATCAGGTTGGGGAAAGAAATGGTAGTGTAGGGTTCATCCAAAGCTTCCGAACCTCCGATTTTTTGAATTTCCCGCGTGTCTTCTTTTTCAGCAAGCCTGAGTACATCATCAAGTGTTACTATTCCTAATAAAACCCCGTTATCATCAGTAACCGGAAGTGCATAACGGCTACTATTCCGGAACACATGGATCGCTTCTTTTTGTGCATGGTTAACATTAAGTGCAATAAACTGGTAATCCATTATCTGTTCAACAAGCGTGGAGGGTTCCACCACCAAAAAATCCTTGATATTTATATCATCGATCAAAACGCCCTGCTCATCCACCACGAATAAAAAATTCAAAGTTTCGGTTGCCCTTCCCCGTTGTTTGATGATGTCAAGCACCTGCTGCACCGAATCTTTCTTATCGATGGCAACATAATCCGGCGTCATCAACCTTCCCACAGAACCTTCAGGATAACCTAATAACTCAAGCGTTTCTTCCCTTGCTTCCGGGTTAAGGATCTTCAATAATTCTTTTACTGCATTACCAGGTAATAATGAAAGAAAAGCCGTGCGGTCATCCGGTCTTAAATTGTTCAACAACTCAGCGGCTTTTTCTTCTGGCAACGACCTGATGATAACTTCCTGTTTCTTTTTCTTCAGGAATTTGAACGCCCGGGCGGCCTGTGTGGGGTCAAGATGCTGGAACAATTTAACCGCCCACTGCGTATTGCGGTTGGTAAAGTCAACAATATCTTTCGGGGATAATTTTTTCAGTTTAACAAATTCTGTGATTTTGTTATGCTGGAGCAGGTTTTTAATATCGTTCAGGTTCATACTGAATGATTGAAAAATTAAACAATAAGGTAACGCCAGGGATTACTTTGCAAAATAAAGCCCGAAAAATTAAGGATTAAAATTGAAAGAAAGGAATTTGGTAAGGATTAAACTTTTGTTACAAGGTTGCACAAATTTTTCGAAATGGTATACAGAATTACGTTATGTGCTAAAATCAGAAAAGTGCTGGTCTTGTAAATATTTATAACCTTTCGTATAGTCTTCTCAATTTTTCTCTGGTCATTATTTTCTCCCAGTCTTTTCCTAATGCATTTTCCCAGAGCGGTTTCATGCCCAATGATACATTGATCATGGTATCGAATTGTTCATCATTCAATCCTTTTGTAATATGCTGCGGAATATCAATTTTATTCTTCTCTGCCATTTTTTTGAACTCGTACACACCATCGGGATAATATTCTTCCAACTTATCAAACACAATACAATTCCCAATGCCATGTTTGGTACCAAGTAAATAACTTAACCCGTAGCTCACGGCATGTGCTACACCTACTTGGGAATACGCAATGCTCATGCCGCCTGCATAAGATGCCATCATCAACGCATCGTCACTTTCATCATCCCAGTTTTCTTTTTTGACAAACACTTTTTGACAAAGCTGCAATGCCTTTTCGCCATAAGATTTACTGAACTCATTCAAGTAGGTGCCCTGCAAACTTTCAATGCAGTGGATATAACAATCCATCCCCGTATAAAAACGTTGGTTAACCGGAGCATTGGTTGTCAGCTCGGGGTCCAGCAAGATTTGATTGAAGGGTGTGAAATCCGAATTCATCCCTAATTTTTTTGTCGGCCCGGTAAGTACCGTTGTTCTTGAAACTTCAGCCCCAGTTCCACTTAGTGTAGGGATACCAACTTTATAAACACCAGGATATTTTATAAGGTCCCAACCCTGGTAATCAGCAGAAGAGCCCGGGTTGGTCATCATCAACGAAACCGCTTTGGCAAGGTCCATTGTTGAGCCTCCGCCAATACCAATAATGCCACTCACTTTACCGAATTCATTTTTTAATCCATGGGCAATTTTATCAACACCGATCGTTTTGGGCTCATAAGTTACATCGGCCAGGATTATTTTGTCATTGCCCCGTAAGGGAATTCTATTAGCCAGAGGTTTATTTTCAAAAAAATGATCTAATAAAAAAATCATTGGCGCCTTATCTTTTCTTTGGGGCGCTAAAATTTCATCAAGCTGGTTAAAACTTCCGCGGCCAAACACCACATAATCCACCATCTTAAAGTTCCTGAATTTCATTTTTACCTGTTTAGTGTGCGAAGGTACATTAATCAAAAAAATGTCCGCATTGAGATTTTTGGGGATTGACAGGTCAACTCAATCGCCGGCTGATGATATTATCTTCAAATATCCGTAAATTACAGAAGACATAAGTTATGAACCGAAGAGTTGCGATATTATGGTCAGTTCTTTTGAACAGCTGCTTCATTCACGCCCAAAAAGTCCTTTATTCTCCGGTTATTGATGACCGTTATACTTCCCATTTTGAAATTGCCGGAAAAACTTCTGCTTTTTATTGGGTGCTAAAAGAAGAAAAAACCAGTTCGAAACATTATGCTTTTCCGCGTCAGCATTTTGAGATATTTGACTCCAGGTTGAAACCGGTTAATAATCAACTTGACTTCATTCTTACAGGAAATACAGAAAAAGAATACCTGATTGCAGGTAAGAATCATTTTGACAAAATGCTGATAATCGGAGATACTGGTAAAACTGATATTTCCCTGCAAAGGTTTTCAGAAGACGGCTCACAGTTCAGCCCTAACAAAATAATACTGAGCTTGCCTTTTAATGAACCCGGAAACAGCTTTTTGCTTCTCCGTTCGGAAGATAAAAGCAAAATAATGCTGCTATGCTTTGAATCGGTTCCGGATTCCCCGCCAAAATTGCATACGATTTTGTTCGATGAAAACTGGCATCAGCTTCTTTATAAAACTTACCAGCATCCCTTCATAACACAACCTGTTATACAGGACGATTTCACATGCTACCCTATAGAAAGTTTTGATTGTATGGCTATTCAATTGGCCAATAATGGCCAATGGCTGATGGCGGCTCCGTCAAGAACCAGTAATAATTTCCTGCTTTTTCATTTTTGTGATGATGGCAGCGGTTTTTCGTATAAAGAAATTATGCTTCCTCCGGCATCAGATCTGGAAGACCTCTCTCTGACTATTAATAATGCCCGGGGTGAAGCTTCTGCAGGCCTCCTTTCAAAATTTCATTATCGTGCGCTGAAGAATATACAGGTAGTTCATTATTCCATGGTAACCCAGGGGTTCGATTTTGATTCTGCCTATCGTTTTAATACCCTGTCGGGAAGCAGTTTCAAAAATGAAAACCTGGTGCAGGAGCGGCTTGTTGCCATACCCGGTAGCGGTTTCTTATTACTGAAGGAATATGGAAGAAGTTTTCAAAGTACCGGCGAAGACAATGGATGGGACCCTTCCTTATTCTTTGCTGAAAATGTATTGACCGATAACACGGTTTCCATTTATTCAAACAACGAAGTATATACTAAATTCAATAAACTTGCTTCAGGAAATAATGAATATCACAGGGGCGATCTTGCGCTTTTTTATTTCCCTGCCCAATCGAAAGACAGTTGCTGGAGAGCACTCATCAGTAAACAACAAATTACAGAAATGAATTCTCCCAATCTTTCTTATGTTCTTTTTCCTGAAAAAGAAAAACTGGCTTTGTTATATAACAGCTTTTTAAATGATGGTGAAGAGCAATATGGAAGTTCAACTTTTCTTGACAAACAAGGCAATATTATTAATGATGGCGGGATAATTTTCTGGAAATTTAATGTTATGCTCAATTTTCAACAGGCCAGGCAAATTAGCGGGGATGAAGTGGCTGTTCCTTATCATAACAATCAACGTTTAGGATTTGCCATAATCGGATTTTAGATTCATCCCCTGTCTTAAAAAAGATTTTTTTATTCCTATCCCGATAATTTAAAATTCTTCTTTACCAAATACTTTTCATTTCCCAGATTTTCACTTCATCAAAATTATTTTTTTCATCATTACTGAATAAACCTATTTTGTTATTTCCGGTGTTAGGGAATATCTGAGCTGTTATAGCCACTTCGCCGTCATTGGCAAAAACTTCAATTATGCTTTTATCAAAATAGATATGAAGTTTTAACCAACCATCTCTTAAATGCAATTTTGTTGCGTACCGTGAGAGTCCCGCATAAGCCCCGTTAAAAGAATTATTACCCGCTTCTGTCCGGTCAATAAAAAGTTTGTCTTTTTTTGCATTATATCCAATCATAACAGGCTTCCCTTCACCAGCAGCAAGTTTAATGCCGGAAGTGCTGTTTAAGGAAGGCTTCCAGTTGATTTCTATTTCACATTGATCACTTTGCACATTCAATGTTTTCTCTTTATCAACTGCAATATTTTTATTCTCATAAATTAAATTTTCACGAAGAGACTGCAGGTATTCTACAGGTTGCTGCATCAATATCCATTCATTCTCCATTTTTTTCAACGATAGTGTTCTTGGCAACGACATAGCGCCCTTCCAAGGATCAGTCGGAATATCATTAGCATAATTCCAGTTATTAACCCAGGCTATCGAAACGGGATTTTTACCCAACCCTGTTTCATGATAAGAAATGGCTGCATAATAGTCCGGCCCATAATCAGGCCTGAAAATTTTATTAACAGGATTTTCATTTACAAATTTTCTACCGTCAAAATCCCCGACAAAATATTGCATTGACGAATTTTGTGATAACATCAGCACCCATTTGCTTTTGCCTTCCTCGCCGATAACCGGCACCTGCATCAGGTCGGGGCACTCCCAAACACCGGAAGTATCTCCCAGAGGACCAAAATTGCTAAGCCACTTCCATTCCTTTAAATCATTTGAAGAAAAAAAGCTAATCATCTTTTCTACCGGCTGGGAAACAGTCAGCAACCAGTATTTACCTTTGGCATACCATGTTACATTAGGATCGCGAAAATCCTTTTTATGCAGATCAATAACAGGGTTGTTTGCATATTGAACCCAGTTTTCCCCATTATCCAGACTATAAGCAAGCTGCTGTGATTGGTTCTCTTCTGTATGCGCAGTGTACATGGCAACTAATGCCGTTTGTTTTTTATTTCCAAATCCGGATGAATTATTAAAATCAACCACTGCTGAACCTGAAAAAATCATGAATTTCTTTTCTTCCGGAATTGCAGTCGGCAGGTTAGTCCAATGCAACAGGTCTTTACTGGTTGCATGTCCCCAGCTCATGTGTCCCCATTTGTTTTCAAACGGGTTTTGCTGAAAAAAAAGATGGTAAAGGCCATTATGATAAATCAAACCATTGGGGTCATTTGTCCAGTTTTTTGCAGGAGAAAAATGAAATTGGGGTCTGTATTTTTCTTTATATACATTATTCTCCTGGGCAAATGAATTTGCAAAAAGCATGGTTATGCTAACTGTTAAAAAAAATTTCATACAGCAATTTTTATAATCCGTTTTTTATCTTGTCAATAATTTCTCTGCCCGCATTAAGTCTTCCGGCGTGTCAATTTCCACTCCCATATATTCGGTTACCACCATTTTTATGGCCACACCATTTTCGAGATAACGAAGGCATTCCACCTTTTCAGCTGCTTCGAGTGGTGTTATTGGCCAGTTTGTAAAATCAAGCAAGGCTTTTTTGCGAAAAGCATATACACCGATATGTTCGTAATAAGTAATTATCATTTCCTTGTTTCGGGGATAAGGTATAACACTTCGGCTGAAAAAAAGTGCATTCATATTTTTGTCAACAACAACCTTCACATAATTAGGGTCATCAATAAATTTCTTTTCTTTTAAGACCTGCATCAATGAAGCAACCTGCACATTTTTGCCTTCAGCCTCTTTAAATACATCTAATAATATTCTTAACGGTTCTTTCTGCACAAAAGGCTCATCTCCCTGTATATTGAGGATAATGTCAACATCCATATCTGCTACTGCTTCTGCAATCCTGTCGCTTCCGCTTTCGTGTTGCCGGATACTCATTTTTGCTTTACCCCCGTTCGTGGTAATCTCCTTGTAAATAATCTCACTGTCGGTAACTACCATCACTTCGTCAAAAAGTCCTGTTGCCACAGCATTATCATAGGTGTGGCGGATAACCGTTTTGTTCCCAAGCACCTGCATTAGTTTAGCAGGAAACCTTGTGGCTGCATAACGTGCAGGAATCATTGCAATGATGCTCATTATTACAAATTTGGATGCTAATTTAATTGTTTAACCGTCTTGCCAATGCATTCGTTTGCTTAAAAAAATTTTCGATAAAGCTGGTAAAGCCAATTTATTTTTTATATTTACTTGTATCTGAATGATTGCCTGCCGGAATATCTAATTTTCCAAATTTTTTTCTATGCAAACCAGCGAACTGCTGAACAATTATCATGTTGATGCAAACACATGGGACGAAATGTATAATCATTCCTCTGTCCGTGAACAGTACAAAGCTGTGGTCGATTTTATGCAGCAGTTAAGTTTGGAAGAGCTGAATAAAAAAGAAGAATTAGCCAAAGGCCTGTTCATGACCCAGGGAATTACATTTACAGTATACAGCAGCGGCGAAGGCATTGAGAAGATTTTTCCTTTTGACATTATTCCCCGCATTATTACAGCAACTGAGTGGAAGTATATTGAAGAAGGAATAAAGCAAAGATTAAAGGCGCTTAATCTTTTTTTGAAAGATGTTTATAACGAACAGTTTATTATTAAAGATGGAATTGTTCCTGTTGAAATGGTCTATAGCTGTCCTCATTACCTGCGTGAGATGTATAAATTTCCGGTTCCTCATGATATTTATGTCCATATTGCAGGTATTGACCTGATCAGGAATAGTGATGGTTCATTTTATATTCTGGAAGACAACCTGCGCACACCAAGCGGAGTAAGTTATATGCTTGAAAACAGGGAAATAACAAAGCGGCTCTTCCCCGATCTGCTTCCTAAAAATAATGTACGTACAGTAACCGAATACCCGAATATATTGCATAAAAACCTGGTATCGCTGTCCCCAAGGCAAATATCCAACCCAACTATTGTGGTGCTTACGCCGGGCATTTACAATTCCGCTTATTTTGAACATACCACCCTTGCAAGACTTATGGGTGTGGAATTAGTTGAAGGGAGAGACCTTGTAGTAGACAATCACCGTGTATATATGAAAACTACTGCGGGCAGGCAACAAGTGGATGTTATTTACCGGAGAGTAGATGATGAGTTCCTGGACCCGCTTGTTTTTAATTCGGGCAGTATGCTCGGTGTTGCCGGAATTATGAGCGCCTACAGAAAGGGTAACGTTGCCATTGTGAATGCAATCGGAAATGGCGTTGCCGATGACAAAGCCATTTATGCATATGTTCCGGCCATGATAAAATATTATTTGAATGAAGAGCCTATTCTGAAAAATGTTCCCACTTACCAATTAGCTAATCCCGATGAGAGGGAAACTGTTTTTGCGGATATGCATAAAATGGTAGTTAAGAAAACTAATGAAAGCGGTGGTTATGGTATGTTGATGGGAAATGCGGCAAGCGGTGAAGAGATTGATAAATACAAACAGGAAATAATGAAAAACCCCAGACAATTCATTGCCCAGCCAATCATCAGCCTTTCGTCCTCACCATGCTACATGAACGGAAAATTAGTGCCGAGAAGGGTTGACCTTCGGCCCTATGCACTTTGTGGTCCGGATGGCATTGAAATTGTTCCCGGAGGATTAACCAGAGTGGCATTAAAAGAAGGGTCGCTCGTCGTTAATTCTTCTCAGGGCGGGGGGAGTAAAGATACCTGGGTGCTGTCAGTGTAAGTTGTGTATTGGCATTTCAGGTTAAAATATTTTTAATTTGAGGATATTTAAGCTGAAAAAATAATTATTACTTACAATCGGTCGCATCAACGATGCCGGGAAACAATAAATCATAACAGAGACTGATGAAAGCCTTTACCTAAAATTTAAACCAATGCTAAGCAGAGTTGCAGATAGTTTATATTGGATGAGCCGTTATCTTGAACGGGCTGATGGCATTTTGCGTATGCTAAAAATAAATTATGCTTCATCTCAGGATGATATGCATGAGTTTTCGTGGAAACCCGTGCTTCGCATTTTTACTTATATGAACGAAGATGAGGCAAACGCAATTGCCCATAATTCAAGGGCAGTACTTGAACATATGGTAACCGACAAAGAAAACCCAAATTCTGTTGTTAATATTGTAACGCATGCGAGGGAAAATGCCAGATCTGTACAGGATCATATTACCAAAGAAGTGTGGCAATGCCTGAATGATTATTATCATGCAGTAAGAGATGAAAGATTGATACTCTGGCTTCATAAAGAAGATCCGGTTTCCGTATTGGATGTACTTATAAAACAAGGCCTTCTTTATTACGGAACCGCCGATATAACCATGGCAAGAGGAGAGGGCTACGCATTTATTAATATAGGAAAATACCTGGAACGTGGGGTTCAATCTGCCGACATCCTTGATGTAAAATTCAGTGATGTGCATTTTGATTTTTCAAAAACGCCCACAACCTACTGGAAATACCTGTTACTTTCTATATCGGGCTATGAATTATACCTTAAGACTTACAGAAGCGGGTTTGACGCGAAAAATGTAGTTGACCAGATTGTGCTGAATAAAGACTTTCCCCGGTCAATAATCTATTCCGTAAACAGGTTGCATCGCTATTTTGAGCGATTAAGGAATCAAGGAAACAAACAAGGATATGACACTGTCGAATTTCTTATAGGTAAATTAAAAAGCGAAATCAATTACACTACTGTTGATATGATTGAAGAAAGCGGGCTGCACGATTTTCTGTTGAAAGTTAAAAAAGAGCTTTCAGATGTTGCTAACGCTCTTAACAAAAATTATTTTGCATATAGTTAACCACTCTTTATTTCTTAAGGAGTTTTTTGTTTTATTCTTAAATATTACCAAGAAAGTTTTTTACCTGATGCCTAAATTCAAAATACACCATATCACGAAATATACTTATGAACTGCCTGTAAGAGACAGCGCTAATCAGATACTTCTTTTTCCGGTTAAAGATGAATACCAGCAAGTAACAAAACAAGAACTTTCCATTACCGGTGAACCCGGTGTAGATATTTATAAAGATTATTATGGAAATGAAGTGGGCTCATTCATGAATGCAGAACCGCATCTGGAACTGGTTATAGATACCAAAACAGAAGTAATAACCAAAACAAGGCCACTGCCGGCAGATGATATGCCTGTTGATGCTCAATGGAACGAACTTCAAAAAATCCGGACTCAATTTCCCTATATCGATTTTTTAAAACACGAAAAATTTAACGCCTTTGATGAAGTATCACAAATTGTTCAATCGCCAGAACGGAAGTTGCATACCCCTTTCCATGCAGCAAAGCAGCTAAATGAATTCATTTATAAAAATTTCAAATATAATAAAGGCGTAACAAATGTAGAGACCACACTGGATGAAATATGGAAGTTAAAAGCCGGTGTTTGCCAGGATTTTGCTCATCTTTTACTCGCTTTGCTCAGGATTATTAATATTCCCGCCAGGTATGTAAGCGGTTATATTTGCCCACATAAAAACGGTATGCGGGGAGAAGGAGCCACTCATGCATGGGTAGAAGGATACATTCCGTTTTATGGCTGGCTTGGTTTTGACCCCACAAATAACTGTGTAGTTGACGGAGTTCATGTACGCCTTGCAGTTGGCAGAAGCTTCAATGATTGTTCTCCCGTAAAGGGCACGTATAAGGGAACATCAAGTCATGCACTCGAAGTAGGCGTATCTGTTGCATATGAAGACGGTGAAACAATTGATGAAGCACCCGCCATACTAATGCCTCAGCCCAGAAAAAATAATGGTGCGCAGGAAAATTCTTACCGGAAATATTTAGAAATGATACAGCAGCAGCAGTAGTAAGCTTTTAACTGGTTTTACCCGACGCCTTTTTCTTGTTCTCTTTGTTAAATTTTGCTCCTGCTGGTGGATGGTATTCATCAAACGGAATCACCAATAATTTTTTTAGTTGATTATTTTCCTTTTCTTCAGGATAAATATCAATGCCGTATTTCAACTCGTTTACATTTTTTACCTGTGCAAAGGTCTTAAAGATACGGTCCCAGAAAGAAAAAATATTTCCGTAATTCGTATCAGTTAAGGGTTGCACATAATGGTGATGCACTTTATGCATATCTGGTGAAACAATAATCCACGCAATCGTATTGTCCATCCATTTTGGGAAAGCAATATTAGCATGATTGAATTGTGACAACAATACAGATAATGTTTGATATAATAAAACAAGCCACATCGGCGCCCCGGAAATGATCACAGCAATCAGTGTAAAGATAGCCCTGAATACACTTTCGCCGGGATGATGACGGTTTGCAGTTGTTGTGTCTACCCAAGTATCTGCATGATGAACTATATGGAATTTCCACATCCATTTTATTTTATGCAGCAGCCAATGAATAAACCAGGCGCTGATCAGATCTAATAACATCAGGCCGGATATTAAAAACATCCACGAGCAAGGAGGAAAAAAATACAAGAGACCAAATTTGTAAGCAACAACAAAATTGCTCGCCTGCACAATTATAAAAGCAAATATGAAATTGATAATAACCGTCGTCAATGTAAAAAACAAATTCAGTCCGGCATGTTTGTATTTTTTATACGTAAAATGAAACAGCGGAATTATTCCTTCAATAACCCAGAAAAAAATAAGCCCCCCGGCTAATATTAACGCTCTTTGCCATGATTGGATATGCTCAAAAAAATAAACAAGCCTTTCCATGAGGAATTGTTAGCGCTTTACTCGGTAATTTACTTCATGGGGCTGGAATAAGAAAAACAAGCTTTTTAGTTTTGTAAAGAGTTATTGTTTGATATCTGTTTGCTTTAATAATTCCAACGCCCTATTATATTGAGCTTCGTATACCATTATCTTTATTCCACCCAAAGCCGGGCTCAATAGTGGGTCAATAGTTACTGTATATTCATCTTTTAAATGACAATTAACTCCTGCTTCCTGTAACATACCCAAAATAATATTTGCAGTAACGTAATTATCAAAGGAACAAAGCTCAATAAATTTCATGTGTGAATTTAAAAAAATGCCCTCGTGTAGAAACACAAGGGCTTAACCATTAAACCTTATCTATGAAAAAAAATTTGTCTTCTGTTTTGAGGATTACAATGTTACAACAAAATTAAATATCAAATTTTTTTTTTCAAAAAAAATTTCAGACAGGGGTAAAATTACGCGTTCAGCATTAACGGCATCACAAGCATCAGCAATTCTTCATTTTCATCCTGTTCAACAGGCCTGATAATTCCTGCTTTTGTAGGCGTGGAAAGTTCAATGCGTATTTCATCACTGTCTGTTGCGCTCAACATTTCAATCAAAAATTTTGCATTGAAAGCTATGGCCAGGTCTTCCCCGTCATATTGACATTTCATCCGCTCGTTGCCTTCAAATGAGAAATCGACATCCTGTGCTGCGAGTTGTAATTCACTACCTTGAATGTTCAGGACCACCTGGTTGGTGCTTTTATTACTAAATATACTTACGCGCCTTAAAGCCCCCTGAAAATCTGTTCTGCCAATAATTAGTTTATAGGGGTTATCTGAGGGGATCACGACTTTGTAATCAGGAAACCGCGCATCAATCAAACGGCAGCTCATGGATGTTGTTCCATGTGTCACGAATAAATGATTGTTGTTATAATTAATTGTAATTTCATCTTCATTGAGTGGCAAAGCTGATTTTAGCAGGTTCAGTGGCTTTTTTGGAACAATAAGCGCATCTGTTTTCGGGCAACTGACATCTTTGCGTTTATATTTAACTAACCTATGCGCATCTGTGGCTACAAACTGCAATCCTTTTTTATCCATTTCAAAATACACCCCTGTCATAGCTGGGCGGAGATCGTCATTGCTTACCGCAAACAGTGTTTTATTGATTGCAGTCAATAATGCGGAGGATGTGGTAGTGAAAGATGTGGTATCATCCGCAGCAGGTTCTTTAGGGAAATTATCCGGGTTTTCGCCCATAACCTTGTATTTGCCATTATCACTGGTAATTTCAACTGAAAAATTTTTGTCAATATTAAAAGTTAGTGGTTGATCGGGAATGTTTTTGAGAGAGTCTATTAAGATTTTTGCCGGAATGCAGACTTTACCGCTGTCTTTTGCTTCAATATCAAGATGAACTTTCATCACTGTTTCCAAATCCGTGGCAACAACGGTTAATCTGTTTTTCTCTACTTCAAACAAAAAATCTTCTAAAATCGGCAATACTGTATTTGCATTAATTACCCCGCTGATTTGTTGCAGCTGTTTTAATAAAGCTGATGAGGAAACAATGAACTTCATGTACTTATCTGTTTCAGGCGAAACTACTGATTTTTGGGAAAAACCAAACAGTTATGTTCCGATTAAAGAGAATGTGCATTTCTTTGTGATTAATGCGTGGATTTCGAATAAAACCACACAAAGGAAAATATTCTGATGCCTTACGAATAAGCGACATAAGCCCTTCTTGTTGCTGTTATAGAAAGGTTTTGCTTTAATTTAGAAACATATCATTATCTCATTTGACAGATATTTGACAAATGATCCCGCAAAAAAAGCTCAGCAAGGAACAGGCTTTGCAAAAAGCAAAGCATTTTTGTGCTTACCAAGAACGCAATCACATGGAAGTAAAACAGAAATTGTATTCGTTTGGCCTATGGAAAAAAGATGTAGAAGAGATTGTTTCCACATTAATAGAAGAAAATTATTTGAATGAGGAGCGGTATGCCATTGCTTTCGCAGGCGGAAAATTCAGGATGAAGCAATGGGGTAAAACAAAAATCAAGTATGAGCTAAATAAGAAAAAAATCAGCCCTTATTGCATGAAAAAAGCAATGAAAGGAATTAATGAAGAAGAATATCAGCAGACTTTCTTAAAGCTTGCCGGCAAGAAATGGGGTTCTTTAAAAACCGAAAAAAATGTTTTCGTCAAAAAAAGAAAAACTCAGGATTATCTGTTACAGAAGGGTTTTGAGCAAGAATTGGTAAGCAAATTTTTAGCGAATCCTGTACAAAATAATGCCTGATCAGAAGCAATTATAATTCTTAAAGTATTCTGTTAATTTTACAGGTATGATGTCCACACTTACGATAACCATTATTCAATCACATCTGCATTGGGGCGATAAATCTTCTAACATCAGCATGTTTGAAGAAAAGATCAACAACATTAATGAAAAAACAGAACTTGTTGTCCTCCCGGAAATGTTTAGCACTGGTTTTCAGATGAACCCCGAAAATTTTGCTGAGAAAATGGATGGAACAACTATTAACTGGATGAAACAAATCGCCTCATCAAAAAAAATTATCCTGACTGGCAGCATTATAATTGAGGAAAATGGAAAATTCTTTAACAGGTTGATATGGATGTTGCCAACGGGGCAATTGGGTTATTATGATAAACGGCATCGTTTTGCCTTTGCTGGGGAAGATCAAAAATATTCCCCTGGTAATAAACGTTTGATCGCATCAGTAAAAGGCTGGAAAATAAATTTATTGGTTTGCTATGACCTGCGTTTCCCCGTTTGGTGCAGGCAGTCGGTTAATAATGACCCGGAGCTTGAATTTGATATAATGATGGTTGTGGCTAACTGGCCCGAGCGACGTAACCATGCATGGAAGAGCCTATTAACCGCTAGGGCTATAGAAAACCAAAGTTTTGTGGTTGGTCTGAACAGAATCGGAGAAGATGGAACAGGATTATATCATAGTGGTGATTCCATGATTATTGATCCGCTTGGCGAAGTTTTATATCATCAGGCTCATAATGAAGATGTTTTTACCTTTTCTTTCTCAAAAGAAAAATTATCTGAGGTTCGTGACAAGTTTCCGTTTTGGAGAGATGCAGACAATTTTTTAATTCAACCTTGATCAAATTATGCAAATAGCATTTGTTGCCGATAAAATTTTCACCGGAGCTGAAATACTAACAGGTTCTGCTGTATTGGTAAAAGATGATGAGGTTACAGGTATTGTGTCTTCTTCGGCCATACCACAACGATATAACATAAAAAATTTAGGCAATCGTTTATTAGCTCCCGCTTTTATTGATTTGCAGATTTATGGGGGAAATGGAAAATTATTTTCATCAGATTTGACAACAGATGCCCTGGAAGCAACTTACGAATATTGCATAGGCGGTGGCTGTTCCCGGTTTATGATAACCATGGCCACCAATTCCATTGAAAAATTTTTGGTCGGTATTGAAAAAGTCAGGGAATATTGGTCAAAAGGCGGCAAAGGTTTGCTTGGTTTGCATCTTGAGGGCCCTTATTTAAATCCTGCTAAAAAAGGGGCGCACATAGCAAAGTATATCAAGAAACCAACTGTTGATGAAGTTAGTATGTTGTTGCAAAAAGGCAAAAATGTAATAAAAATAATGACTCTTGCTCCCGAACAATGTGATGGGCAAATTATCGAAATGCTGATAAAAAACAATATTCTTGTGTCGGCAGGTCACAGCAACGCAACTTATGCGGAGGCTATAACAGGTTTTCGGCTAGGTATCCCCGTGGCTACTCATTTGTTCAATGCCATGTCTCCTTTGCTGGGTCGCGAGCCTGGGATGGTTGGAGCAATTTATGATTCAGGGGTTATGAGCTCGGTGGTGTGCGATGGTATTCATGTTGATTTTGCCTCGATCCGCATCAGCAAAAAAATGATGAAGGAAAAATTGTTTTTCATAACCGATGCTGTAGCTGAAGTCCGGCATGGTGAATACCAGCACCTATTTAATAAAGACCGGTATACCCTACCAGACGGGACACTATCCGGTTCCTCTTTAACAATGCTGCAGGCAGTAAAAAATGGGATCAATAATGTTGGGATTGAATTAGCTGAAGTTTTGAGAATGGCTTCGCTATACCCGGCAAAACTGCTGCATCTTGAAAAAAAATACGGCGTCATTGCCGTGGGTTCAAAAGCCGATTTTGCTGTGCTTGATGAAAATTTAAATCTCGACATGATAATTGTAGATGGAGAATAAATTTTTACCTGACAGATGCACTGTTTAGCTGTTCTCTATTCCGTATTAATTCAAGCGCTTTTTCTGCTTTAAAATCTACGCCTTTCCTGATCGCCTCAACAGTAGGTAATGCAAGTACATCGGGCATAACCCCACGGCCGTTTTTTATTCTGTTTTTATCTATTACCAGTCTGAATTTTGGCAGTCTGAAACGTAACCCTGTATTAGGGAGTGTAACATCCGGTATCATCCATGCATTATTACCATAGTATCCGCCACCGGTTTCTTCGCCGACAAGTGTTACGTTTTTTTGACCTTTTACGGCCCCAGCAAACAAAGTTGTTGCTGAAAACGAGTTTCCGCCAATTAACAGATATACATTACCGTTAAAATGATGATGGGATTTGGGTTGAAAATAATGGCGTTCAAAATACCCAAAGTGATATTTACCATCATTCCTTTTACCGGTCAGAAAGACCATTAGCATCCTGTAAAAAAAGCTTTTGTCGATATATTTATCATACCTGCTATGTCTGGTTACAGCATACAATGAATCTGCAATCTTGAATTTTTTATCAATAATAAATCTTGTAAGGAGGGTAGAGTTGCTGGCTTCCCCACCCCCATTGGACCGAAGGTCAATGATCAGGTTCTGAATTCGCTTTTTATCGAGTGTTTTAAATGTCCTTCTAAAAAAAATTTTCAATTGATTGCCATGGCTGAAAGTATTCAGTACCATAAAAGCAGTACTGCCGCTTGTATCTATCTGCAAATTCCTTGCATTATATAGTCGATATTTTTTCCCATGTTTTATCGCATGCATGGTAAAAGATCTTCTTGATGAAGAAGAATCCCTTCTTAAAGTATCTTCAGCAGGATTGTATACATATGCAATTCCGTGCATGATATTGCCATCATTGTCATAGTAATCAACATTCAGGTTGCTTTTGAGTCCAAAAATTGTTGAATACCAGCTTCCAAAATTAAATCCGTTACTGATTGACTGGTATTTGCCCGACAGGCTATATCCATCAGTAACCGTGTATTGGAATACTCTATCCCTTAGCTGGGGCGCCGTTAAACCATTGATGCTTTTAATCACTGTTCCCCGTTTAATGAATGAATCTTTTCGGCTGATATTTGCCGTTACAATCATCGTATCGCCCCAGAATTTCATTGCAAAAGGAAACAATTTTCGTTTGGCCGTATCCAGGTATGCAGAATACCTTTTTGAATATTTGATAGAGGTGTGGCCACAATCGATATTGGTTACTACATAGCTTAATAGTGCCCTAAACTGAGGTTCGGTCATCGAATCTTTAATCTGCGAATACCCATAGTCAAAAAAATAATTCATACTGTCTTTGGGTGTATACCAATAAAGCCCCGGATGTGATTCTTCTAATATTTGCCTGAATAAGGAATAGTCTTCTTTAAGTTTTTCTGGCGCAATCTTTTTTTCAGGACTAAATGCCTCTTTGCTTACTGTACAGGACAAAAAAAGAATATTTACATATACGAAAAAGAAGTAAATAATTGTTTTCATCAGTCGCTCTCTTTTAGCGAAAAGCATTCCAGCCCTGCGCAGTAATATCAAACGTATTGCCGGCTTTGGTTATTATCTTTTTTCCATTTTCAGGGTCTTCCATATAACCAATTACACTAATCTGTTCATTAAGAATAATTTTATCGTAATCGCTTTGCGATATCGTGAATAACAGTTCATAATCTTCTCCACCGCTTAATGCACATGCGGTAGGATCGAGTTCAAATTTAAATGCTGCCAGCCTGGTTTCTTCGGCAACAGGAATTTTTTCCTCATACAACACACATCCAAGTTGGTTTTGCTTGCAGATATGTAATATTTCAGAGCTTAATCCGTCGCTTATATCCATCATCGATGTAGGAATCATTTCTGCGTCACTGAAGAAATCGATAATATCTTTCCTGGCTTCCGGTTTCAGCAGTCTCCCGATTACGTATTTTTCTCCTTCCAGGTCTGGTTTAATTTTTGGATTTTCCAGAAATATCTTTTTTTCTCTTTCTAAAAAAACCAAGCCAAGGTAAGCTGCTCCCAAATCCCCGCTGCAGCAAACCAGGTCTCCTTTTTTTGCTCCGCTTCTTTTTACAAATTTGTCTGGAGCAACTTCTCCGATTGCAGTAATAGAAATTACAAACCCTTTTTGTGAAGAAGAGGTATCCCCTCCAATTAAATCAACTTCATATTTCTCACAGGCTGCAAAAACCCCTTCATAAAATTCATCCAGGGCCTCGACACTAAACCTGTTACTTATTCCTATACTAATTGTTATATGAGTGGGCGTGGCATTCATAGCATATACATCGCTCAGATTCACAATAACAGATTTATATCCCAGATGTTTCAGAGGCGTATATGCCAAGTCAAAATGAACTCCTTCAATCAGTAAATCTGTGGTTATTACTGTTTGCTTTCCGAAATGATCAATTATAGCTGCATCATCACCAACACCAATAATTGTGGATGCGTTTTGAATCTCTATATTCCTGGTAAGGTGATCAATTAAACCAAATTCTCCGAGAGATGATATTTCTGTGCGATTTTCCATGTACTATTAAGAACAATTGTTTTAAAGCGATTTTATTTGCGACAACGAGACCTTGCTCAGGAAATCTTATTGTTAACCCACTTAATCAGTTCATCATGAATTTTTCCGTTACTGGCAATAATATGCGGTTGATATGGTGAATATTTTTTCCCCGAAAAATCAGAAACCCGACCCCCGGCTTCTTCAACAATCAAAAACCCAGCAGCACTATCCCATGCATTTAATTTATGTTCATAAAATCCATCAAATCGCCCGGAGGCAACCCAGCACAAATCCATTGCGGCAGAACCAAGCCTACGCACAGGAACGCCTTTTCTTATCAATCTCGAAAAAACTTCAAGCGGGCCGTTTGGTTCGTTGATATACGTGTATGGAAACCCTGTTACCAGGCAGGCTTTTAAAACCTGTGGTTCTTCACTAACCCTTATTAAATTCTCATTAAGTGTTGCCCCAAACCCTTTTTCAGCGAAATAAAATTCATTAATAAAAGGATTAAATACGGCGCCCAATATCATTTCTCCATCGCGTTCGAGACCAATTGATACACAGCAAATCGGAATTCCGTGAGCAAAATTCACAGTCCCATCAATTGGATCGACAATCCACTTGAAACTGGAATTGGTAACTATTGCTCCGGCTTCTTCACTTAAAATAAAATGATCGGGGTAATTTTTTTTTATAACTTCAAAAATTGCTTTTTCCGAAGCATGATCGGCCTCCGTAACCAGGTTGTTTACCCCTTCTTTGTTTGATATTTTAAACTTTCCCTGAAAAAATTCCTGCATCACTTTTGCTCCTGCTTCCGTTGCCTTGATTAATGTAGATTTAAGCATAGTGCAAAGATAACTGTCTGTGTTCTGATTTGGAGAACCTGAAAGTTATTATGATGCCTTGGGGTTTTGTGCTACCGGTTTACGCTATCCATAAAATTAGCAGGGTATCTCAATCCTGCCGCTATATTTTTGGGTGCAATGTTTTCAATTTCTTTAAGCTCTTTATAAGTAAACTTTATATTAGTTGCGCCAACATTTTCTTCAAGATATTTTACCCTTTTGGTGCCGGGGATTGGGAAAATATTTTCCCCCTGGGCTAAAACCCAAGCTAAGGCAAGTTGTGATGTTGAACAATTTTTGTTTATAGCTAACTCTTCTAATTTTATAACCAGTTCCAGGTTCTTATTAATATTTTCTCCCTGGAAACGCGGCGAATGCCTGCGGTAATCCGTTATGTCAAGATCTTCAACTTTTTTTATCTGCCCGGTTAAAAACCCTCGGCCAAGGGGGCTGTAGGCGACAAAGGCTATTTCCAATTCTTTGCATGTCTGTAAAATTCCATCTTCCGGGTCTCTTGTCCATAAAGAATATTCAGTCTGAAGTGCGGTAATCGGATAAACGGCGTGTCCTCTTCTTAATGTTGCTGAAGATGCTTCTGACAATCCTATTGCTTTTATTTTACCTTGCCTGACAAGATCGGCCATTGCAGTTACCGTTTCCTCAATCGGCGTATCCGGATCTACGCGATGTAAATAGTATAAATCGATTACATCAACTCCTAATCTTTTGAGGCTTCCTTCAACTGAAGATTTTATGTAGTCTGGTTTTCCGTTTACGCCTCGTTTAAGCGGGTCGTTCATATCACGTACTATGCCGAATTTTGTAGCTATTGTAAGTTTGTTTCTTTTTCCCTTTATCGCTTTGCCAACTAATTCTTCGTTGATATACGGTCCATACATATCTGCAGTATCAAAAAAAGTAACCCCTAAATCAATTGCACGATGAATAGTCCTGATAGATTCGTTATCATTTCTTCCTGCGTAAAATTCACTCATGCCCATGCAGCCTAACCCTATTTCAGAGGCCGACAGGCCCCGAGAACCTAATAATTTTATTTTCATAATTTATTGTTTTGAAACTTGGCGGGACAAAGTTACTTCGCATATTTATAACCATGCAGATTATCATGTCTGTATTTGAAAATGATTTTACAGCTTTGATTTTTTGTCTAAAAAACTTTTACTTCGTGTGAATAATATAGCAAGTGCAACTGTCAATTATTATTGTTAACTACAACGTAAAATACTTTCTTGAACAATGCTTGTGTTCTGTAAAAAAAGCAATTATAGAAATAGATGCCGAAGTTTTTGTCGTTGATAATAATTCTTCTGACGGAAGTATTGATTATCTGAAAGCTAAATTCCCATGGGTAAAATTTATTATCAATGAAAAGAATGAAGGGTTTTCAAAAGCCAATAACAAAGCGTTGCGTTATGCTTCAGGAGAATATGTTTTGTTTTTAAATCCTGACACCATTGTTGCAGAGGATAGTTTATCAACTTGTTTTTCTTTCTTCCTCGCTCACCCCGATGCGGGAGCTGTCGGGGTAAAAATGGTTGATGGTTGTGGTTATTTTTTAAAGGAGTCAAAACGCGGATTTCCTTCTCCTTGGGTTGCTTTTTGCAAGCTATTCGGGTTAACGTCAATTTTTCCTCATTCGAAATTATTTGCTCAATACTATCTTGGTAATTTAAGTGATAATGAAACTCAGGTCACCGGAGCGGTTTCAGGAGCATTTTTTTTTACAAAAAAACACATTTTGGAAAAAGTCGGTGGCTTCGATGAAATATTTTTTATGTATGCCGAAGATATAGATTTAAGTCTTCGGATTCAGCATGCTGGATATTGTAATTACTTTTTGGCTACAACCACCATAATTCATTTTAAAGGTGAAAGTACAAAACGTGATTTCGGGTATATAAAATCGTTTTACGGTGCTATGCGGCTTTTTGTAAAAAAACATTTTCGCAGCAGTTCGTTTTTGCTTTTCTATTTTTTTATCAGTGCGGGTATCGGTATTCGTAGTGTTTTCGCGTTTATAATGAGTTTCGCGGAAATAATCGGGCGCAAAAAAAATAACAATGATTCATTTTTCCTATCTGGTGATGGTCTATCCGTTTCCTGTCTTGAAAAAAAACTGTCATCACAAAACATCCCGGTTAGAAGAAACCAATCGGAATCAAATGCAATTGTTTTTTGTGAAGGTCCTGATTACTCATTTAAAAATATTATCTCAGAAATCCAGATTTCTAAAAAGCCTTCCTGGAATTGCAAATTCCATTCTTTTGAAAGCTTTTCGGTTGTTGGTAGCCAGAACAAAAAATTTCAGGGTAGCTGTTTTGAATTAAATCCTTAAAAATGCTTTGTTTTCTTTCTTCCTGATAAAATTCAAGAGACTTTTATAATTTATCATTAACAAGACAATAATAATAAACAACCAGATCAGGACCAATAATGGCGTTCCGGAAAAAATATCTTCTTGAAAAACATCCCTCTTTAATAAAAAATTTAATCCGATTGTTACAACTAAAGTCTTAATTAGGTTTGGTAATATCAAAAATGCCGGGATAATAATCCATTTTTCTATTTTTGTTTTAACCATTTTAATAGCCCGGAATAAAGGGGGAATGGTAAATATAAAAACGATCAATAATGCAATAATAGAAATAACATCTCCGTTGCTCCCTTTTTGTGGTTGAAATATCAGCTTCATACCATAGGGAATATCACCATCTCCGGAAACTACCTTAATAATATTTACAAAAGGATTAGCAGCAAAAAGCAAAGAAAAACCAGCTGATCGAATAGCCCCAGAATTTCTTTTATTCATCATCGCCCTCGCAATCCACGCCAATAAAACAGTAACTGCCGGTCCAGCAAACCAAACTAATGCCAAAATATTCCCGGAAACCTCACAATGATCACATAAAGTCCAACTATCAAACCCCTTTGATCCAAAACACCCGCAAAGCCAAGTTCCAACAAAAACATGCGACCAGTCATGCAGTTCCTGACATAAAAAAACAAGCGAAAAAAAAGCGATCAGAAAAGAAAAAGACAAAGAAAACTTCATGGGTTAAATATAACCAAAATCAAGAGTACAATTATTTCAAAAATTTTTTTTAACCCCCTCTGTTATTAACAGCAAATATGCGGATCATAATAATTTTGTTTATATCCCCGGTTTTAGTTCGCTTTTTTGTGGATAAACAATAAAGAACTTTTTTCCGTTAGCCCTTTTTTCTTTTTCTTTTTTATAATACTAAGATTAATATGTAAGTATTAACATCTATAGAAAAAAAATTTTTTTCAGATATTTTAAAATCCACAGAGGTTGATAAGTTGGTCGAATCCTTATCCTTTGAGAAAAGTTAAGTGTTAATTAAATGAGGATTACTGTTTAAAAAGCAATATTTATTTATAAAACAAGTATTTATTATTTATGTTGTCACCTATTCACTGTTATAATAACAATAATTAATTTTATAAAATAAATATGTTTTTAATATTATGAAAGATATTCACATTGGTTCCGCTGTTTCGAAGTTAGAAGAATTGGGGTTTTTAAATATTGAAGTGGATGCATCTCTCGATCTGTTTGCAGAAATTAAAAAGCTTAAAGAAGAAAAGAAAGCAATTGTCTTGGCGCACTATTATCAAGAACCTGACATACAGGATGTCGCAGATTATATCGGTGACAGCTTAGGGTTAGCACAAGAGGCAGAAAAAACAAATGCGGAAATTATTGTTTTTGCTGGGGTTCATTTTATGGCTGAAACAGCTAAGATTTTGAATCCGGAGAAGAAAATTCTGTTGCCGGATTTGAAAGCAGGCTGTTCTTTGGCTGATAGTGCCCCTGTTGATGAATTTAAAAAATTTAAGGACAAATATCCTGAGCATATTGTTATTTCGTATATTAATTGCTCTGCGGGGATTAAAATGTTGAGCGATATTATTTGTACATCAAGTAATGCGCAAAAGATAATTGAAAGTGTGCCTATGGAGCAAAAAATAATTTTTGCTCCTGATAAGAATTTGGGAGCTTATCTTATAAAAAAGACAGGTCGTGATATGGTTTTATGGAATGGATCATGTATGGTTCATGAAATTTTCAGCTTGGAAAAAATTACAAAACTGAAAATAAGGCACCCAAATGCTAAAATTATCGCACACCCTGAGTGTGAAGAGATGATTTTGAGTATTGCTGATTATATAGGATCCACAACCAGCTTGTTGAAATATACTCAATCTGATAGTTCAAATGAATTTATTGTTGCAACAGAAACCGGAATATTACATCAAATGCAACAATCTTCTCCGGAGAAGACATTTATTCCTGCACCTCCTAATAATAATTGTGCATGTAACGACTGTCCGCATATGAAATTAAATACTCTTGAAAAACTCTATCTGTGCATGAAATATGAACTTCCGGAAATAAAAATGAGTGAAGAGATAATTTCCGCAGCTAAGAAACCAATCGTAAAGATGCTTGAAATAAGTAAAAAGTATGGATTATGATCATCTTCCCATATAAACCATTAGGATTTGAACATCTGTAGGATTAACGCCACTTATTCTACTCGCCTGCCCTAAAGTACTGGGTTGAATTTTTCTAAACTTTTGTAAAGCTTCATTTGAAAGAGAAGAAATTTTACTATAATCAAAGTTTTTTGGAATTGAAAGAGTTTCGAGTTCCTTCATACGTTCTGCCAGTTCAGCTTCTTTTTTAATATAGACTTCATATTTAATTTGTATTTCGGCTTGTTCAAGGGATGCAGAAGAAAAGTTCTTTAATGATTCACCAATTTTAGAGATACCGTTGGCTAAAGATTTTATTGTTACATCAGGACGTAATAATAATTGCATTGCTTTTTGCTTTTGAAATAAAGGGGCGGAATTGATAGAGGCGAGAAATTTTTCTGTTTCTAAGACATCGACAGATAAAGAGCTCAAAATTGACTGAATTTCTTTTATTTCCTTTTGTTTTGAAGAAACACTATCCATTCTTTGCTGGGATGCCAAGCCAAGGCGATAGCTAAATTCGGTTAGCCGCAAATCAGCATTATCCTGCCGCAGAAGCGTTCTGAATTCTGCGCGGGAAGTAAACATTCGATATGGTTCATCTGTGCCTTTATTAATTAAGTCATCAATTAAAACAGCTATATATGCTTCGCTTCTTTTAAGAATAAAAGGTTCTGAATTATTAATTTTTTGATGAGCATTAATTCCGGCAATTAAGCCCTGGCTGGCAGCTTCTTCATATCCGGTTGTTCCATTTATTTGTCCTGCAAAAAAAAGATTAGCAATAAGTTTTGTTTCCAGGGAGTTGGTGAGTTGTGTTGGTGGAAAATAATCATATTCAATGGCATAACCAGGGCGAAAAAATCTAACAGATTCAAAACCAGGTATATTACGAATAGCTTCGTATTGTACGTCTTCTGGTAATGATGTTGAAAACCCATTAACGTATATCTCTACAGTATTCCATCCTTCAGGTTCAACAAAAATCTGATGACGGTCTCTATCAGCAAAGCGATTGATTTTGTCTTCAATACTTGGACAATACCTTGGCCCAACACCATCAATCCTTCCTGTAAACATAGGGCTTCTGTCAAAACCGGTTTTAAGAATATCGTGCACCAGCTGATTAGTATAGGTTATCCAGCAACTTTGCTGGTGGTTTGGTTTTTTTGTATCAAGAAAAGAAAAGCCGACAATTTCTTCATCTCCTTTTTGTTCAGCCATTTTTGAGTAATCTAAAGATCGACCATCAACACGGGGTGGTGTTCCTGTTTTAAGGCGGGCTGATTCAAAACCATAGGTAATTAACTGTTCTGTAATTCCGGTAGAGGCCCTTTCTGCTACCCTGCCACCACCAAACTGTTTTTCTCCTATATGTATTATTCCGTTTAGAAATGTTCCGCTTGTAATAATAACCGCTTTGGACCGTATATAATGACCCAAATTTGTAATAACACCAAAAACCCGGTTATCCTTTATTATTAAAGAATTTACTGAATCCTGGTAAAAATCTACGTTATTAGTTTTTTCTAATAACTCCCGCCATTTTGCCGCAAATAACATTCGGTCATTTTGAGTTCTTGGACTCCACATAGCGGGCCCTTTCGACCTGTTTAACATTCTAAATTGGATCATACTCTCATCAGATACTATACCTGAGTAACCACCCAAAGCATCTATTTCTCTGATCATCTGTCCCTTTGCAATACCACCCATTGCAGGATTGCAGCTCATTTGAGCAATGGTTTGCAAATTCATGGTTATAAGCAGCGTTTTTGAGCCCAAATTAGCAGCAGCAGCAGCAGCTTCACAGCCAGCATGACCAGCCCCAACAACAATAACATCGTATTCGGGAAACATAATTAACAAAAATACGAGGATAATTAATGGGTTTTTGTTTCACGTGAAACAATAAAAGGGCAGAAGGTAAAAATGTTCCATGTGGAACATTAAGCAAAAAACTTCTGTAAGTAGAAATTTTCCTTTTTTGTCATCCTCGCTTTTTCATTAATTGTCTTATCTGCATAACCAGATAAATGCAAAGCACCATGAAAAATTACCCTATGAAGTTCCTCAAAAAAGGAAGAGTTGAATGTTTTAGCATTGTCTTTAACACGATCAATACTTATATAAATTTCGCCTACTATTTGGTATGTTTCTGAAAGATCAAAGGTTACAATATCTGTGTAATAATCATGGTTAAGATATTCCTGGTTTATTTTTAGTAAAAATTCATCAGAACAAAATACATACGAAACATGCAAAAGTTTCTTCCTTTCCTTTTTAAACAAGAGCTCAATAAAAGATTTAAGTTTTCTTCGGTTAGGAAAAAAAAAATGCTTTTGCCCTATAAAATGAAACTGTACTTTACTGTTTGTTTTTTTCATTTCCGAAAATCGTAAGGATGTAACAAATTTCGAAAGTAATTTTGTCAATCCAATAAAATGAAAAGATTATCACAATTGTCAGCAGGATCAAAAGCAAAAATTCATTCTTTTGAAAATAACGAACTATTTCTAAAATTAATGGAAATGGGATGTGTTCCCGGAGAAACAATCAGAATTGAACAAATAGCGCCACTGGGAGACCCAATTTCCATATCTGTTGCAGGCTATAGCCTTAGCCTGAGGCTAGATGAAGCAGAAACCGTTTTTGTTGAGGAAATTATTTAATTGATAGTCAAACACTTAAATGAAAGTTGGATTATATTTTGGTTCATTCAACCCCATTCATCATGGTCATTTAATTATTGCAAAATATGTGCTTCAAAATTCCGATTTAGACCAAATCTGGTTTATTATTTCTCCTCAAAACCCATTAAAATCATCGGGCTCGCTGTTAAATGAATACCATCGTTTATATCTGGTTAAATGTGCAATTGAGGGGGAGAACAATCTCAGGGCGAAGGATATTGAATTCAGGCTTCCCAAACCCTCTTATACTGTCAATACGCTGGCATATCTGCAAGAAAAACATCCCGGATTTGAGTTTTCGATTATTATGGGCAGTGACAGTTATTTAAATATTGGTAAATGGAAAAACGCTGAGTTTATTCTGAAGAATTATAAAATTTATGTCTATAAAAGATCAGGAGATGAAGAACAGGCTGTTAATAATGGCAATGTTCATGCGGTTTTTCTGAATGCGCCGCTACTTCAAATTTCGGCTACATATATCCGTGAAAATATCAAAACAGGAAAATCTATCCGTTATCTTGTTCCGGAAAAAGTTCGTGAAGAAATAGAAAGAAATGGCTATTATAAATAACAGGCTGTTTTATATCAATCCTCTTTTTTCCTTATTTGGAATAGCTTGAACAATTAGTAAATAAGATATGTCTATCATTTCTTTGATCAGTTTTTTCGACAAGGTTCCATCAACAATGATAGTATTCCAATGTTTTTTGTTCATATGATATCCCGGCTGAATTGCAAGATATTGCTCGCGCAGTTCAACAGCTTTCTCCGGATTACATTTTACATTGAATTGTAAAAACAGACGATTTAAAGAGGCAATCAAATAAATTTTTTCTTTTACTTTAAATACTAAAGTATTTTCACCAAAGGGAAATCCTTCAGATGTTCCTTTTTTTGATAAGCAATATTCACGAAGCTCTTCTATATTCACCTGTAATTTTATTTTGTATTGTACATATAATCAACAACGAGATTACACAAAGACCGAACCCCTAATTTGAAACCGCTTTCATCAATATAAAAGTCAGGAGTATGATGAGATGGCGCCTTTAATGGATCTGCACCTTTTGGCATCCCCCCGAGAAAAAAAAACAAGCCAGGAACTTTTTGTTCAAAAAAAGAAAAATCTTCTGCGCCGGTTACAGGTGGTTTTTCCATCACATTTGCTATCCCTGCCGAGTTTTGTAAGGAGGGCAACATTTTTTCAGTAAGCGAGGGGTCGTTATATGTTACAGGAAAATGAGAGCTATATGGTGCTTTCACTTCTGCCGTAGCACCTGCGCTTTCCGCTGTTTTAGTCGCAATTGCAATTACCCTGTCGACAACCAATTTCTCATCACTACTGCTTAGTGTTCGAATGGTACCCAGCATTTCTACTTTTTCCGGGATAATATTTGAACGATTACCACCATTAATAGCACCGATAGTGACCACTGCAGGGTTTTGAGTAAGATTTATGTTTCTGCTTACAATGGTTTGCAGATTGTTAATAATCTCAGCCGAGGCAACAACAGGATCAACAGATGACCATGGTGCTGCTCCATGCGCAGATTTACCTTTTACCACAATCTGAAAATCATTTACGCCAGCCATTATTCCACCCGACCGATAAGTAATTTTACCGATTTCTGTTTGTGAATTGATATGTAATCCAAAAATAACATCAACTTTTGGGTTTTCTAGAACTCCTTCTTTTATCATTAATTCAGCGCCACCTTCTTCTCCGGCAGGAGCACCTTCTTCTGCAGGTTGAAAAATGAATTTCACAGTTCCTTTCAAATCATCTTTTATTCCAGATAATATTTTAGCTACGCTCATTAATATTGCCACATGACTATCATGACCACAAGCGTGCATTACACCAACTTGCTGCCCATTATACGTTGAGGTAACTTTTGATGCAAAGGGTAAATTAACCCGCTCTACAACAGGAAGCGCATCCATGTCTGCACGAAGTGCAACCACAGGACCAGGTTTCCCTCCCGTCAACAATCCCACAACTCCTGTTTTTGCCACCCCTTCTTTTACTTCAAGGCCGAGCGAACGAAGAAAATCTGCAACCAGTTTCGCTGTGCGAAATTCATTATTGCTTAACTCCGGGTGCTCATGAATGTCTCTTCTCCAGGCAATCGTTTGTTGCTCGATTTTGTCCGCAGCGGCATCAATTTTTGAATGCAGATTTTTTATCTGGGCGAAAGAAGAAAAACAGGCAGATGAAATAATAAAAAAGAAAATTTTTCTCATAATCTTATTGATTTGTAAAAATTAAATGTACTAAATAACCATAATAATTTTTTGTTCTCCGATTGATTTTGATAATGTTTTCAACAATTGATATATTGTATTTTTTTAGCTACATTAATTATCTGTTTGATGGTGTTGTTTCGCCATATTCCTTTTTTAAGGGCAGTTTTTTTTCATAGTATTACTGCTTTTGGCGGCCCGCAAGGACATTTGGGGATGATGATAAAAACATTTGTTCACAGAACCCCGTATATTTCTGAAGAAGAGTTAATGGAATATAACGCATTTTGCCAGATGCTTCCGGGAGCATCATCAACTCAGGTATTAACGTTGATTGGTTATAAACGAGGGGGAATTCCATTAGCCGTACTTACGTTGGTTATCTGGATATTACCGGCATGCATATTAATGGGAGCGTTTTCGTTCTTCCTGGAAAATATTAGCCAGGGGAATACAAAAACGAATGTGTTTCGGTTTATGGGTCCTATGACGGTTGGTTTTTTGTTTTATGCTGCAACAAAAGCATTCAATATTTCCATTCATAATACGATTACAAGAGTCATAATGGTTGTAAGTACCCTTGCAACCTATGCGCTTTTTAAAATGCCATGGGTTCTTCCTTTATTAATTTTCCTGGGAGGGTTTGTTACTAACCTCAGCAGCAAACGTATTCCGCAAAAAGAAGAAACGCGTTACAAGGTTAAGTGGGCAAATATCTGGCTTTTTGCTATTGTCTTTATTGTTGCGGGTGTTATGAGTGAAACGGCAAGAAAAAATAACTGGCACAACAGGAGACAGATCAACTTATTCGAAAATATTTACCGTTCAGGAAGTTTGGTTTTTGGGGGAGGTCAGGTATTAATACCAATGATGTATGAACAATTTGTTGCAAGACCGGAATCACAACGACTGTTGCATCGTAACCCCAATATTATAAAAATAAATAAGGAGGACTTTTTTACAGGCTCAGCAATGGTACGGGCGATACCGGGTCCTGTTTTTTCTGTAGCATCTTTTATGGGCGGAGTAGCCTTGAAGGATAAGGGGACCAGGTTACAGTTATTGGGTTGTGTTATCGGTTCTGTTGCGATATTTCTTCCAAGTGCTTTGCTGGTGCTTTTCTTTTTCCCAGTATGGCATAATATAAAAAAGTATGCAGTAGTATACCGCGCACTCGAAGGAATTAATGCAGTTGTTGTAGGCATCATGATTGCTGCAGCATTTTACATGATGAAAGATATTGCCGTAACCGGATGGAAAGATTTTTTTCTCGCTTTGCTGGTGCTTGTTACTACGTGGTTCCTGCTTACCTACTCTAAACTTCCTTCGCCTGTTATTGTCACAATCTGTCTTTTTTTAGGATGGATTTTATGAAATGCTTGCCCCGACATGTGATAGAAAGCGAAAGCAGACTTTATTAAATCACTACTAAACCGTAACTTCATTAATTGATTGCTTGCTGAAATTTGAAGAAGACCGGATTTGCTTTGATCTAACAACCAAAATCAAATCTTGCGAATTAATCAGCAAAAGCACTTCTTTTCAGAAAGCTGTTTATTCATCGCAAGGCTAAATATAATATGACAGCCGAGCATCAGAGACTTACAGTTAACTCCACAAAAAAAATACCGCTTGAACAATGGGGCCCTTATCTAAGCGAAAGACAATGGGGTACCGTTCGTGAAGATTACAGCAACAACGGGGATGCATGGAATTATTTCCCTTATGAGCATGCGCATTGCCGAGCTTATAAATGGGGAGAAGACGGAATAGCGGGCATCTCTGATTTTTTTCAGACATTATGTTTCTCTGTCGCATTATGGAATGGCAAAGATGACATCTTAAAAGAAAGGTTATTCGGACTTGGTAATCACCAGGGCAACCATGGAGAAGACGTAAAGGAATTATATTATCACCTGGATAATCTTCCCACACATTATTACATGAAGTACTTATACAAGTACCCACAGCAAAAATTCCCGTACAAGGATTTAATTGAAGAAAACAAAAAGAGATCAAGGAACGAGCCCGAATATGAGATCCTTGACACAGGGGTTTTCAATAACAATGAATATTTTGATGTATTTATTACCTATGCAAAACAAAACTCAAAGGATATTTTTATAAAAATAGATATCCATAACCGTTATAGCAAAGCTGCAGAAATAACAGTGCTGCCAACATTATGGTTCCGTAACCGGTGGAGCCACGATGCCGAAAGAAAAAAACCCTTTATTAGTTTAAGAGACAAAACTTCCGTTAAGGCTGCTGATGAGAGACTGGGAACCTATTATCTCTATTTTCAGCCGACAACCGAGTATATTTTTACAGAAAATGACACCAACCGGTTGAAAGTCGAAGGCAAACCCAATTCTTCTCCCTTTGTTAAAGATGCATTTCATGATGTCATCATAAAAAAAGAAAACAGCGATATTTTCCGTAATAAAAAATCAGGCACCAAATTCGCACCGGTGTATCATTATAAAATTGAACCCAATGGCAGTAAAACCATTTATCTGCGCTTAAGCAGCAAGATCATGGATCACCCCTTTCCAGCCGGCGCTTTAAATATTTTTAACGAAAGGCAGGCCGAAGCAGATAGTTTCTATGCTTCTATTTTTCCTTACGAAATAAATGGGGAACTGGCACACATACAAAGGCAGGCGCTTGCCGGGTTATTATGGAGTAAACAATATTATCATTATGATGTTGAGAGGTGGCTAACTTTTTCCGATGGCATTACGCCGGTCAACTCGTCAAAACTTTGGGGGCGAAACCACGAATGGAAACATTTAAAAAATCAGGATATTATAGCAATGCCCGATAAATGGGAATATCCATGGTATGCAGCATGGGATCTAGCCTTTCAATCCATAGCAATGGCTCTGGTTGACCCCGTTTTTGCGAAACACCAGTTATTGCTGATAATGCGCGAATGGTACATGAAACCAGACGGACAATTGCCCGCCTATGAATGGAATTTCAGCGATGTAAACCCACCTGTACAGGCTTGGGCAGCGCTGCAGGTATACAAAATTGAAAAAAACAATTCAGGTAAGGGAGACATAGGGTTTCTTAAAAAGATTTTCCAAAAGCTACTGATAAATTTCACATGGTGGGTTAACCGGAAAGATGGAAACGGCAACAATATGTTTGAGGGGGGGTTTCTTGGCCTCGATAATATTGGTGTATTTAACAGAAGCCATCAGCTGAGAAGCGATATGCAACTGGAACAGGCTGATGGAACAAGCTGGATGGGTATGTATGCATTGAACATGATGGATATTGCCTTGGAAATAGCTGTGAAAGATGATGCGTTTGAAGACACCGCTACGAAATTTTTTGAGCAGTTTGTGCTTATTGCTGAAGCGCTGAATGAACAAGGCATGTGGAATGAAGAAGATAAATTTTTTTATGACACCCTTTCAATCGCGAATTCTTCTCCGCTTCAATTGCGCATATTTTCAATTGTCGGATTAACATCGTTGTTTGCTGTATCTATCATGGAAAAGAAAATGCTTGATAAATTGGGGGACTTTAAAAAAAGGATTTCCTGGTTTGAAGATTATCGTTTGAAAAATAACAAGTATTGGCCCAATGAAGAAAAAATGGACGGGCAAAAAATATTATTATCACTGATACCTAAAAAGAAACTGGTGCATCTCTTGGAACGGTTGTTAAATGAAGATGAATTTCTTTCAGCTGTAGGTATCAGGGCGTTATCCAAGCATCATGAAACAAATCCCTACACCATAAATATCAGTGGGGTTAATTATACCATACAATACGATCCGGGAGATTCCACATCTGATTTGTTTGGAGGAAATTCTAACTGGCGCGGTCCTGTGTGGATGCCGATTAATTATATTATTATCCAATCAATCAGAAAATACGCAGAATTTTACGGAGATGATTTGCTGGTAGAGTGCCCGGCTGGCTCAGGAAATAAAATGAATTTACATCAGGTTGCGGATGAACTTACCTGTAGGTTAATCAGCTTGTTTGAAAAAAACGACTCCGGGAAACGGCCGATTTACGGTAAACATAATTGGTTTTACCAACAACATGGAAACGAAAATTTGTTCTTATTCTTTGAATATTTTCATGGGGATAACGGAAACGGGCTGGGTGCAAGCCATCAAACAGGATGGACTGCATTAGTTGCTGAATTAATTAATGAAATGAACAAAAATAATCCGCCATCTGAAAGCTTCCTGTCAACAAGAACTGTAAAAAATGAATTCCTGAATGAAGAGTGAAAAAAAGCTTAAACTAACTACTTTCCGTGAATTTTTTGATCTTCTCATTAAATCTGTTATAGCCAATTAACTTTACAGAAACTAATGTTATGAGATATTTTTTACTGCAGGCAGATCTGATAAACCAGGGAACCGGCATCGCTTCTAAATTCCTCAATTCAGTGATAGCCTATATGCCTAAAATTTTAGGTGCCGTTTTGTTTTATGTTACTGGCAGCTGGATAATCGGGCGGCTTGCAGCTTTTTTAAGCAAAACATTAAATGCAAAAAAATTTGATCCTTCACTCCGTTCTTTTCTGGTTTCATTTTTTAAAATAATTTGTCTTGTACTGCTTGTTATTACCATTTTTGGTATTCTCGGTGTTGACACCTCTTCTTTTGCCGCATTGATTGTTGGAGCAGGCGTGGCCATTGGCTCAGCACTTAACGGCACTCTCGGCAATTTTGCCGGAGGCGTAATGATGCTCATTTTTAAACCATTTAAAATCGGAGATATTATCGAAGCGCAAGGGGTAACAGGAACAGTAACAGAACAAGGAGTGTTTAATACCACATTACTGGCTCCGGATAATAAAACGGTTATATTGCCCAATGGACCACTATCAACAGGCGTAATTACAAATTTCAACAAGCACGGTAATCTTAGGGTCGATTTAACTATGGCAGTTGCTCCAGACATTCGGTTGATAAAGCCCGGAAAGTGGCATTGCAGGCTATACAACAACACCCAAAAGTGCTGACCACACCTGCACCGGAAATAAGTGTTTTAAAAGTTGCAGACGGAATGACGACTTTAGCCATCAGGCCCTACAACAACGCAAACAGATTACTGGGATGTTTACTTTGGGGTACAGGAACTTGTTAAAACAGCATTTGATACAAATGGCATTGCAGGACCAATACCACACAGGGTCATCATCCAGAAATAAGATATTCTTGTCGGACAATTGTTATTAGCGTAAATAGTATTTACTCTAAACCGACGTCATATTTTGTTTCTCACCATACAAGAAAACTCTCAATGGATATTTTTCGTGATTTTATTCAGGAAGCATACATTACGCGCTTATTATTTATCCGGAAATTTGATCAGCTATATAACAAATATTACTGCATGAACGTTTTGTTCACAGAAGAAAAAGCTGCTTTTTAGCCATTTAAACTGAACCACGCCGAATGAAATCCATCTACGCAGTTATTATTGTATTTATCTTTTTGCCTTTTACTTCGGTTGCTCAACATATTGAGCTCATTAATTCCGGTGAAGAAATACAAAAAGGAATAGAGCTGTATGATTCGGGCAAATACAAACAGGCCTTGATGTTGTATGATCAAATTAACCGCAGCGATACCAATTACGTGAGGGCGCTTTATGAAAAAGCCCTAACCTGCGAAGCAGACAGTCTATATGAAAAAGCAATTACCTATTGCCGCGAAGGGCTATCGCTGCAACCTCAACGGGAATATGAACCTGAGCTTTACAACACCTACGGAAATATATTGTTGGACATCGGAAAAAAAAATGAAGCTATAAAGGTTTTTGATGAAGCAATTCGGAAATATCCGGCATTTTCTTTGTTTTACTTTAATAAAGGGGTCGTTTATCTAACATCGGATCGTTATGATGAAGCGGAACAAATGTTCCGGACAACACTGCTGATTAATCCATACATGTACAGCGCCCATTACCAGTTGGGCATTGCAGCATTACGACAAGGAAAAATCATTCCGGCATTTTTAAGTTTTATCGGCTATCTTTTGGTAAGCCCAGATGGCAAATACAGCGGAAAATCAATTTCTTTATTGAATGAAATTTCAAATAGTACGGACGCCATTGTTGATTTCAAAAATAAAAGAACAACCGAAACAGATGAGCATTTCCAGTCTGTAGAAGACATTGTGCTTTCCAAAATAGCGCTCGACAAATCGTATAAACCGATTATAGCCCTTGATGACGCCATTTCACGCCAGGTGCAGGCGGTATTTGAAAAGCTGGAGTTTAAGGAAGAAAGCAATGATTTCTGGATTCAATATTATCTCCCCTTTTATAAACAGGTACTCAGCGAAGGAAACTTCGAGGTTTTTATTAACCATATATTTTCGAATGTAAATCTCAAAATCATACAGGAATACAACAAAAAAAAGAGAAAAGAACTGCAAGCTTTTGTTGACGAAGCCGTAACCTACTTTAACTTGTTGCGTTCCACCCGCGAGTTGTTTTTTAAAAAGCGCCAGTTAATTGACGAAAAATATTTTTTTGAAAACGGCAATCTTATCGGAAAAGGTAATATCAGTAATGATGGCAAAATTTTAAAAGGGCCCTGGCAGTTTTATTACAGTCCCGGTAATTTGAAAAGCATAGGACAATTTAATAATTCAGGCGGCAGGGAAGGAGAATGGAATTATTACTTTTTTTCCGGAAAGCCCAAGGCAAAAGAACAGTATAAAAACGGGAAACTCGAAGGCGAACAGAATTATTATTTTGAAAACGGGCTACTTTCATCCAAAGAATTTTATTCAAATGACCAGCCTAATGGATTAGTAACTACTTATTACTTAGTAGGAACAATAAAATCTGAAACACATTACAAATCGGGCAAAAAAGATGGCGAGGAGAAAGAATACTATTCAAACGGAAATGTTCTTTCTGTTAACAATTATTCAAATGGCACAAACACGGGAGTATCTAAAACATTTTATAAAAGCGGGCAGCTAAAAGAAGAACAGCACTATGTTGGAGATAAGCTTGATGGCATATATCAATCGTACTATGAAGACGGTTCATTAAATGTTCAGGGCCTGTTTGTAAACGACAAAGCCCAGGGCGAATGGAAATATAATTACGACGGCGGCAAATTGAAAGAAAAAAGAAATTATGTTGATAATGAACAGGAAGGCAAGTATGAAGAATATTATGAGAATGGTCAGTTGTCAACTTCATACATAATTAAAAAAGGAAAAATTAACGGGGAGGCTGATTATTACGGAAAAGACGGTAAGATTTTTTCAAAAGCCATATTTGAAAATGGTGTTGTCAGGGCAACAACATATTTTAATAAATCCGGTAACGCAATAAGTTTCTCAGAAGGGAAACCCGGCAGCGGGTTTGACATAACTACTTATACAGAAGAAGGATTTAAAAAATCTCATTACAATGTTGATAAAAAAGGTAATCTAAGCGGACCGGATACTTTGTTTTATGTATCCGGGAAAATCAACCAGGTCAATCAATACGCTGATGACACAAAGAATGGGCAGTCGGTTACTTACTATCGTAATGGGAATAAAAAATCGGAAATAGATATGCAGGATGGAAAAGAAAATGGCTATGCAAAAAACTATTATTTCAATGGGCGTTTGCAGTCTGAAGGTTGGTTTAAACATGGGGTAGCGCAGGGCGAATGGAATTATTATGATGAAAAAGGGAGACTTAGTTCGAGGGCAAACTATCTTGATGGGGAACTTTTTGGTTACAGGGAAGAATTTTTGCCAAATGGAAAAAAAACGCTGGAAGAAAAATATAACAGGGGGTGGCTTGAATATATGACCCAATTCGACAGCACTGGCGAAAAAACGTTAGAGCTTGACTCCTTTCCACAAGGATCAGGCAAATTCGTGCTTCGTTATAATAACGGGCAGAAAATGATTGAAGCAGATTATGTGAACGGAGATTTTAATGGTAAGTACAGCACATATTTTTTTGACGGCACCCGTGAATCACAGATGTTTTACAAAAAAGGACTCGTTGATAGTATATATATAAACTATTATTATGGCGGGATAAAGAACACAGAAGGGCAGTACAATTATGGTCAAAAATCTGGTACCTGGAAGTTTTATGACGAGGATGGAAAACTATTAAGCACCACTGATTATGTGAATGACCAGGCAAATGGCTATAAAAAATATTTCTTTCCAGACGGAAAAACAGATTTTGAATTGCATTTTAAAAATGATGAAAGGGATGGGATAAGCAGAAAATTTGAAAATGACGGAACTTTATCTTACCAAACAAATTACGAAGAGGGTGATTTGATAAACTATACCTACCTTGGAAAAGACGGAAAACTGTTGCCTGCCATTTATATTGCTGCTTCTCATGTTATTCTGAAATCTTACTTTCCAAATGGGCAATTGTCCAGGCAATGTACATTCGATGATAGAAAACCGAACGGGACAGATATATTGTATTATCCCAACGGACAGCTTGGCTCAATAGATACTTCGGCTTATGGTATTTATATGGGGTGGAGAAAAGAATATTATGAAAATGGAAAGTTAAAGTCTGAATACCATTATAACTATGATAATACAGATGGCGTATCTAAAGAATATTATGAGAAAGGAAGTTTAAAAAAAGAAATAAATTATGACAATGGCCAGTATCACGGGCCGCTAAAATATTATAATGAAAACGGAAAACTGATTATGACTAAGCTTTTTTATTATGGAAAACTAATATCGGTTAAGAATGAAAAATAAAATTCACGGGTACCTTTTAATAATCTGGATTTTTGTATCGGTATTTACCAGCATTTCATCGGCACAAAGTTTCGAATCAATAAAGCAACAATACCCTGATGAGAAAGCAGTAATGCTGAATAAATTGGAAGAATATAATATTAGTGTAAAAGACGGATTACCTTACGTAGAAAGTCATCAAACAGAACAAATTGAATATCTTTCCAGTGATGCTGCGGCATTCATGGGCGAATATGGTTTTTTTCACAGCGATTTCCAGCAGCTTGTGGCCTATGAAGCATACACACGCACCCCCAACGACAAAAAATTAAAAGTAAGTGAATTCAAAACAAGTACTAATAAAGAGAGTTTTGTTTTTTATGACGATGTAAAAGAAACCACGTTCAATTTTCCTTCTATAGAACCCGGTGCAGTCGGGAATCTGGAAGTTTCCTATTTGAATAAGAACCCGCATTTATTATCCCCTTTTTATTTTTCGAGCTATCTGCCTGTAGTAAACAGTGAACTGAAGATTAACGTTTCAAAGGATATCTCCCTCAAATATTTTTTACTTGGACTGGATAGCGGCAAAGTTTCGGTAAGCATGGAGAACAAACATCATAATAATATTTACACATTCACCTATAAAAACTGCCCGGCAGAAAAAAGGTATGCTGATGCACCCGGTACAGCCTGGTATGCAACACATGTTATTTTTTATATAGAAAATTATAAGGACGAAAAAGGGAAAACTATATCATACCTTGCCAGCCCCGCAGATCTGTATACACTCAATTACAGTTTTGTCAAAAACATTAATCACCAAATAAGCCCGGAACTGAAACATATTGTTGACTCATTAACTGCTGGAGAAAAATCAGCCGAAGAAAAAGCAAAAAAAATTTATGCATGGGTACAACATCAAATCAAGTATGTAGCATTTGAAGAAGGGATGGAAGGATTTGTACCGAGGGATGCGAACCTGGTTTGCAGCAGGCGTTTTGGCGATTGCAAAGACATGAGCAGTATTCTTACCACAATGATGAAAGCTGCAGGCGTACCGGCATATTTTACATGGATAGGCACACGCGACCTGCCTTATAAATTCAGCGGAGTGCCCTTGCCATTAGTCAGCAACCACATGATTTGTACCATAAAGCTTAACGATAAATATATTTTTATTGATGGAACTGACCCTACCTGTGTTTTCGGTATGCCACCTTATGCCATCCAGGATAAAGAAGCCATGATTGCTGTTGATGAAAATAATTACAAGATCATGAAAGTGCCGGTTATTGATAAAAATGAAAACGTGCTTTCCGATTCAACATGGCTTGAATTGACGGATAAAGGCATTAAGGGAAGAATAAAAAAAGATATGAAGGGATATTATGCTATGGGTATTTACGGTATGCTCATGTATCAAAATGCAAAAAGCATTAAAGATAACATCAAGGAAGAGTTTCAAAGAGGCTCAAATAAATTTCAGCTGGATAGTTTCCGGGTTAATAAAAAAGAAACTAATGATGATATAAGCATCTCGGCAAATTTTACATTACCCGACTATTCAAAGAAAATCGGTGGCGATTATTACCTCAACCTTAACCTCTTCAAATTTTATGAACATGAAGAGATTGATTATCCGAAAAGAAAAATGCCTATTGAATACAATTTCAAATTCAAAAAAAAATATGTTACGCTGTTGAAAATACCCGAAGGATACCAAGTAAGTTATTTGCCTGAAGGAAAATCATATCATAATGACGTATGGGGGTTTGATATGAAATATGAAAGAAAACAAGGTTGGGTGGCGCTGATTATTGAATTTGATAATGACCATTTACAGCTAACCAACAACCAGTTTGAACAATGGAATAAAGTGCTGGAAAATCTCTTTCCACTTTATAAAGAAACAGTTAGCCTTTCAAAAAATTAATTATTATGAAGAAACAGGTTTTGTTTTATCTGTTTGTCTTATCTTTTTCCCCATTTTTTTTATTTAGCCAGGTACCCGGGCAAACGGGCAATATTGAGAAAGAAGAGTGGGAGGAAAAACCGGTTATCCATCCATTGGACAGCAAATACAGTAAAGAATCTGCTGTTATATTATTTGATAAAAGAAGATATGAATATGTTGATGAAGCCAAAGAGGAGATCGGAGAATATTATACCCTTCATAAGCTAATTCATGTTAATGATGATATCGGAATAGAGGTATTTAATAAAATCTACCTTGGCATAAATGAAAATTCATCAATAGTTGATATCAGGGCAAGAACCATTTTACCAAACGGAAAAATCATTGACCTTGATAAAAATAATATAAAAGACTTGCAGGAAGAAGATGGCAATGTGTACAAAATTTTTGCCATGGAAGGATTGGAAAAAGGCAGTGAGATAGAATATTTTTATACTTATAAAAAGCCCACTTCATATTTCGGCCGCGAAGTAATAAAAGGAAGATTTCCGGTAAAGGAGTCAGCAGTTCAGGTTATGGGGCCTGAGCGGCTTGAGTTTGAAATGAAACCATATAACTGTTCGCATGTAAAAACAGACACGGTAATAAATGGAAAAAGAGAAATCCAGTGCAAGCTTGCAGATATCGAAGGTGCAGAGGAAGAAAAATATGCCTCTGACGAATTGAATAGGGACAGAATTGAGTTCAAGCTTTCTTATAATAGTGCCATCCATAAAGGAGAACGACTGTTTACCTGGAATGAACTGGTAAAAAGGGTGTATTCGATGTACACCGGTTATTCAGAAAAAGAACTTAAAAAAATTACTGAGCTCGTTAATCGTAATGGCTGGGATAAAATCAATACAGAAACAGAAAAAATAATTGCTGTTGAAAATTACCTAAAAAAGAATTTTGCAGCCAATGAAGACCTGGGCAGCGACGAAGCCAATAAACTGGAAAAGGTTTTGCAAAATAAAACAGCCGGCATCATCGGCACCATGCGGTTATATAGCTCCATATTCCAGGAACTTGGAGTGAATTACCAGTTTGTGTTAACAGGCGACCGGGATAAATTTATTATTGATCGTGAATTTGAAAACTGGAACAACTGCGATTACCCGATTATCTATTTTCCTGCAGAAAATAAATTTCTTGCACCAACCAGGCCCGATTTCCGCTATCCATGGATCAATCCGAACTGGGGCGGTACAAATGGTTTGTTTTGTAAAAAAACTTCATTAGGAAACTTTACAACAGCAATAGCAGAAGTGAAGCTGGTAAAGCTCGAAGACTACAGCAAGTCGTACAGTAATATTGAATCTAAACTGGAATTGAACATCATGTTTGATTCCATTACCATTGATGCAACCCAAAGTTATGCTGGCTATTCCGCAGTTACTTATCGTGATATTTTCAATTTCGCCAATGCGGAACAAAAACAATCGAGTATAAAAGAGCTTGCAAAATTTGTTACCAACTCCGAACATATTCTTTCTTCAGAAATAAAAAATCAGGAATTTGAAAACAGCAATCACCCTTTTATACTGCATACGGTTACAAAATCAGGGGAATTGATTGAAAAGGCGGGGAATAAAATTCTGGTTAAAATAGGAATGGCTATTGGCCCGCAGGTAGAAATGTACCAGGAAAAACAAAGGCAACAACCGGTGAATATGGAATTCGGCCATGTAGAAGAAAGAAAACTGGACCTGATTATACCAGATGGTTATACAGTAAAAAATGCTGATGACCTGAAAATTGAACAGACCTATAACGAAAACGGAGAATTGACGATGGGTTTTGTTTCAGAATATAAATTCACGGGAAATACTTTGTCTATACATATTATGGAACAATACCGGAAAACAAATTACCCGTTAAGCCAGTTCGATGCTTTCAGAAAAATCATCAATGCTTCTTCCGATTTCAATAAAATTATATTAGTACTGGAGAAGAAGTGATCCGGAGCACAAGGCGGAAAGCATCTTACCACTATATTCATGATGATTTTGGGAAATGCCTCTACCTAGTAGAGGCATTTTCATTCATAGATATTATAATCCGCTAAAAAACAATCCGCTAAGATCTGGCACATCATTAGGATTCATACTACTGCATTAAAACAACACCATATGCAGTCAAGAAAACCAATATTCCTCATACTTTGTATAATATTATTGCAACGTGGAATTAAAGCACAGAATTATTATCCTGCCGGTTTAGGAAATTCCAACCTACAGTTATGGCTTACAGCAGCAGACCCTACCACTTTATTAACAAGCAGCGGAGCCCAGGCAACAAATGGCAGCTCCATTGCGAAATGGCTTGATAAAAGCGGAAGAGCTGCGAATGCTTTGCAAAATTCAGGTTCTGCAAAACCTGTATATAAAACAAATCAGCTGAACGGTTTTGGAGCTGTAATTTTTCAAAATACCAACCAGTATATGACCGGGGCCTCAGGGGCTTACCAGACAATTATATCTACCCGAGCGATGTTGGGAACGAGTTACCAGTATTTATTTTCTTCTCCTGCCAATTCAGACTTCAGCATCCGTTTTTCAGGCAGCACTACCACATCAGTGAGTTATACTGATGGTCCGAATGGAAACGACTGGAGCTATAATACAGGAACTACACCAAGCCAATGGATCAATGGAGTGAAAAGTTTAACCGGAAGTACAGCAACGCATATACTGGTTGACCAGTCGCAAAATGCTAGTAATGCTACTTATTCATTGAGCTCTACATTTATGTCAAGAGGAATGTATAATAATGACCCTGTATATGAACTGATTGCCTACAACGGCACACTCAATAATACACAAAGAATATTGCTGGAAAATTACGAAGCTGCTGAATGGGGATTATCAGGCAACTTACCTTCCTCAGGCTATACAATTTTTACTCCACCCACTTCTTCTACCTACAACAAAAATTTAGTGGGTATTGGTTATACCAGCAGTTCAGATAATTTTCTTACCAATGCAGCCGGTTCCACCGACGGGCTCGGTTTCAGCAGTGGAACCACCACCTCTGATTTTTTGAAAACAGCCGGTTTTATAATGGCTGCCCACAACGGACAAACCAATACTGTTGCTTATAACCCCACATTAAATAGTGTGCCTGCCAACACCTATGTTTGGAACCGTTCATGGTATATACAAAAAACAAACGGAAACTCAAGTGGAAACGTTACCCTGAATTTTAATTTTAATGATTATAACGGCAGCACGCCCAACGCGGCATATTTCTATGCTATTTTATACAACCCATCTGACGGAACTTTTACATCAGGAACAAACACAAAAATTTCAGTGTTGTCTTATAATGTTTCTGGAAATGTAGCTTCATTTATAGTGAAAGCATCCACCCTGGCGACCGGATATTATACGGTGATTTATAACCAGACGAATACACTGCCACTTAAACTGGAAAGTTTTTCCGCAAACAAAATATCGGCTTATGCTGTATCAGTAAATTGGAAAACGGCACAGGAAATCAACACCGATCATTTCGATATACAACGTTCTTCTGACGGTATCAGTTTTAAAACAATTGGCACAGTAAGCGCTAAAGGAAATTCTGCTACGGAAACAAATTATGGTTTTACGGATAATTCACCGGAGTACGGGGTGAATTATTACAAGCTTAAAATGGTGGATGCGGATAACAGTTTCACTTATTCTACTGTGGCAATGGTAAGTTTTGATCAAACACAAACATCCATGGTACTTTATCCCAATCCTGTTATTTCCGGTCAGTCAGTTAAACTCAGCACAGGCACCAACGCATCCATGTTACTGGTGAAGGTGCACAACAGTTCGGGCAATATACAGTCGGTACAGAGCTTTCAGAATGCATCAGGGCCGGTAAGCCTCAATATCAGTAATTTAAAAACAGGAATGTATTTTGTGGAAGTGGTAATTGATAACCGCGAACAACAACTGTTGAAATTAATAGTGAAATGATTAAACCATGCCGCAAACTAAATGCAGATAACATAATATTGTTTTTAGTTTCATAGGTTCTCGTTCAGGCGCAGGTTTTACCTGCGCCTTTTTTTGAGATGCCATTCCCTTTGGCTACTTCTTGGTGCTGTAAGTGTTGTATGTTAGTTCACGTTCAGCACGCCAACAGCAAGTTATTATTATATGCAGTTGTTGGTGTGCGCAATGCAAACAAACGCGGAACAGTTTTAGCTTTCGGCTACAAGTTATAAACAAAAAAGCCGCCTTAACAGGCGACTTTTCGTGGTGTGGGGCGGGATCGAACCGCCGACACAAGGATTTTCAGTCCTTTGCTCTACCGACTGAGCTACCGCACCATCCTTAATGGGGGAGCAAATGTATTGATAATTCATCAATTAATTGCCGTATTCGCTCAAAAATTTAATACGCATAATTTTTAATTGCTCCCAGGTAAAATTGCTGTCTGCCAGTTCCTGTTTGGCTACTTCCAAACTACTGGTCTCGCAGTTTTTGAAATAATCGATAATTTCTTCCTGCTCATAATCGTCCAGCATTTCATCTACGGCATAATCAAGGTTCAGTCTGGTGCCGCTGGCTGCAATAGTTTCCATTTCTTCCAGCAAAGCATCAAGGCGCATATCTTTGTTCCGGGCAATTGTTTCCAGCGGAATTTTTTTATCGGCCTGCTGAATAATGTACACTTTGTTCATGCTCTTGTTTACTACGCTTTTCATCACAAAATCATCGGGCTTTTCAATATCGTTTTCCTCAACATATTTTGCAATCAAGTCCACAAATGGTTTTCCGAATTTCAGCGCTTTTCCTTTGCTCACACCCTGGCATTTTTCGAGCTCCTGTAAAGTAGTCGGGTACAGCGTGGCCATATCCTGCAGGGAGTTTTCGAGGAAAATGACAAATGGAGGGAGCTTTTTTCTTTTAGCTTCCTTCAGTCGTAGTTCTTTCAGTAATTCAAACAATTTATCGTCTGCAGCGCTGGCTTCACCTGTTCCTTCACTGCCTTCATCATCATCAGCATTCGCTTCTTCAAATAAGTTGTTTAGTATTATTTTGAGCGATTTTGGTTTCTTCAAAAACTCTTCACCTTTTTTGGTAAACTTCAGCACCCCATATTCTTCAATATCTTTTTTCAGCAAACCCTCCAGCAATAACTGGCGGATAAGTGAATTCCAGTAATGCTGGGCTTCTTCTTTGCCAATACCAAATTCATCAAGCCCATCGTGCCTGAACATTTGAATTTGCGGGGTTAATTTGCCAATGATGATATTGATAGTATAATCGGTTGCAAACCTTTCGTCAAGCGCTTTCACGGTTTTAAGCGCTTTCACGGCATTTTCCTTTGCTTCTACTTTTTCTTTCGGATGCATACAGTTGTCGCAGTTGCCGCAATTTTCTTCGCTATATTCTTCACCAAAATAACTCATCAGTACTTTGCGCCTGCACACACCGCTTTCCGCAAATGCTACGGTTTCATTAATCAGTTGTGCCACCACTTCCCTTTCGCTGAGCGGCTTATCTTTCATCAAATGTTCCAGCTTATTCACATCTTTGTGCGAGTAGTAGAGAATGCATTTTCCTTCCAGTCCGTCGCGGCCTGCCCTTCCTGTTTCCTGGTAATAATTTTCAATCGACTTTGGAATATTATAGTGTATTACAAAACGGATATCCGGCTTATCGATACCCATACCAAAAGCGATGGTAGCAACAATAACCTGCACATCCTCATTCAAAAAAAGGTCTTGTCTTTCTGCGCGCAGTTTGCTGTCGAGCCCAGCATGATAAGCTACTGCTTTAATACCGTTGGCAACCAGCATATCAGACAGCTCTTCCGTGGTTTTTCTGTTCAGGGTATAAATGATGCCGCTTTTTCCTTTATTCTGCACAATGAACTTCACGATACTTTTTACGGCTTCATCCTTTTTTATTTTAGGTTGAATTTCATAATACAGGTTTGGCCTGTTGAAAGATGAGATAAATATTTTCGGTTCTCGGAGGTCAAGATTTTTAATAATATCGCTCTGTACTTTTGGGGTAGCTGTAGCTGTTAATGCTATAACAGGTGCTTTCGGGCTGATCTGGTCCATAATTTCGCGGAGCCTTCTGTATTCCGGCCTGAAATCATGTCCCCATTCCGAAATACAATGTGCCTCATCCACGGCAAAAAAAGAAATTTTCAGGTCGCTGAAAAATTCAAGATTCTCCTGTTTGGTAAGCGTTTCCGGTGCTACATATAACATTTTTGTGTGGCCGTTCAACAGGTCGTCATGTACTTCCTTGATTTGTTTTTTATTCAATGTTGAATTTAAAAAATGGGCAACATTGTCCTTGCTGCTGTAACTGCGTACCAGGTCAACCTGGTTTTTCATCAGGGCAATCAGCGGGCTTACTATAATGGCAACACCTTCGCTGATAATGGCCGGAAGCTGGTAACATAAACTTTTTCCGCCGCCTGTAGGCATAATCACAAAAGTATCTTTACCTGCTAACAGGTTTTGGATAATAACATCCTGGTTGTCTTTAAAAGCATCGAAGCCGAAATTTTCTTGCAAATGTATTCGCAGGTCTGCGGATATGTTTACTTTAGACGAACTGGATGTTGCCGTTTTTGCTTTTTTGCCGTTAGCTTTTTTAGATGCGGTTGTTGCCATGCTCAAAATTTTTCCTTCTCACGATTTAAATCGGGGAGAGATTTAAATTAACTAAAAATACCGGGATTTATAAGTAGTAGTTATTCACTTTTTACATTCCTTAATTACCTAAGCGGAAAAGACTACCCCGTTTTTTAAAGTTGGCGAAGTTACAAAAAAATAACGCTAGGAAAAGGGTGAGTTTTGTTAAAAAACCGCTTTTTTGATCCTTTGGGCAATTGGAAAAACATAAATTTGCGCCCAACTGATGACAAATCAATCCATAACAGAAACAGCCTTGCGTACAATAAGGCTTGAAGCGGGTTCTATAACAGGGCTGGAGCAATACATTAATGATGATTTTGTGAAGGCCGTGAATATGATTAATACCTGCAAGGGCCGTGTTGTGGTAAGTGGTATCGGGAAGAGCGGAATCATTGCTCAAAAGATTGTTGCTACCTTAAATTCAACCGGAACGCCGGCTGCTTTTATGCATGCGGCCGATGCTATTCACGGCGACCTTGGCATGATACAGCCTGATGACATGGTGATGCTGATCAGCAAAAGTGGCGTTAGTCCGGAGATAAAAGTATTATTGCCCCTCGTCAAAAACTTCAACAACACTTTAATTGCAATAGTCGGAAACATTGAATCATTACTGGCACAACAGGCAGATATAGTACTAAATACTACAGTATCACAAGAGGCTTGTCCAAACAATTTGGCTCCGACTAGCAGCACAACGGCACAGTTAGTAATGGGCGATGCGCTGGCGGTAGCATTAATGGAACTTCGCGGGTTCAGCAGCGATGATTTCGCAAAATTTCATCCAGGGGGTACATTAGGGAAAAGACTTTATTTACGTGTGCAGGATTTTTATGTCCATAACGAAAAACCAAAAGTGGAAGCTGATGCGCTTTTGAAAGAAGTTATCGTGGAAATGACGTCAAAAAGATTAGGTGCTACTGCAGTAGTGGATAAAGAAAATAATTTGCTTGGTATTATTACAGACGGTGATTTACGCCGAATGCTTGAGAAAAATATTTCTTCTGAAAAAACAAGAGCAATAGATATTATGACAACAGCACCTGTTACTGTAGAAGCAGAAGCCCTGGCTGTGGAAGCACTTGATATTTTGCGAAACCGCGATATAACACAACTGATTGTGACGGATAAATCTCAATATTTAGGTTTTATACATTTGCATGACCTGATCAGAGAAGGGATTATTTAAACGCAGTTGCGCAGGGAGCATAGGTTTTTACAGAGAGGATTAATATCTCTTCTGCTATTTGTGCGACCAGCGGCTAAAAACGATGAACTATGAACATGAATAAGCACAATTATGTGGCTATAATGGCAGGTGGAATAGGAAGCAGGTTTTGGCCCAAAAGCAGGCAGGATTTTCCTAAACAATTTCTTGATATTTTAAACACCGGCAAAACCCTTATCCAGTGGACATACGAACGGTTCGCGGCTTTTATCCCCAATGAAAATATTTATGTGGTCACTTCGCATGAATACATGCATATTGTAAAAGAACAGTTACCCGCATTGCCTGAAGAAAATATTTTGGGGGAGCCATCACGAAAAAACACGGCACCGTGCGTTGCGTATATCTCTTTCAAACTTCAGCAAAAAGACCCTGAAGCATCACTTATCATTGCCCCATCCGATCATCTTATTTCTGATAATACGGCGTTTAACAAAGTTTGTCTGGAAGCCTTGAGTTTTGTGAACAAACATAATGCATTCATCACGCTCGGAATAAAACCCACCCACCCTAACACAGGATATGGTTACATTCAGTATGAACAGCATGCAGTTACTGATAATGTATATAAAGTAAAAACATTCACAGAAAAACCTAACCTGGAACTGGCAAAAACTTTTTTAGCCAGCGGGGATTTTTTATGGAATGCCGGCATTTTCGTGTGGCAGGTGAAAAATATTATTCAGGCATTTGAAAAATATTTGCCGGAGATGTATGATGTTTTTGCTGCAGATAAAAAGAAATTTAATACGGCTGACGAGAAAAAAGCGCTTGAACATATTTACCCCCTATGCACGAATATTTCCATAGACTTCGGTATTATGGAAAAAGCAAATAATGTGTACGTAATTCCTTCAGCATTCGGCTGGAGCGACCTTGGCACCTGGAACAGTGCTTATGATAATATGGAAAAAGATTATCTCGGCAATGCATCTGCAAGTGGCAATGCCGTAATTATTGATGCCAGGAATAACATGATCCATTCTTCTGAAAAAAAACTGCTGGTACTTCAGGGGCTGAAGGATTTTATAGTTGTGGATACTGATGATGTGTTATTGATCTGCAAAAAAGAAAAAGAACAGGAAATAAAAGAATACCTGGCGGAAGTGAAGAAAAGCAAAGGTGAAGAATATCTTTAATATGCGGAATCTTTTAGCCGCTAAGATTTTGTGAGAGAATATAAAGTTTGTGAAGCCCCGCTTTTTATTCTTTACAGTTAAAGTTATATTCTGATTTCGTAATTAATTTTATAACTCATACGCTTATCCTAAAATAAAATGCATGCCCAACAATATTCTTTTTCTCGATATCGAAACGGCCCCCCAATATTCTTCTTTCGGTAAAATGCCGGATGAATGGAAACAATTATGGTCAAATAAAGCGGCATATTTGATTAAGAACCCTGAAACAGACTCCCCCGAAACTATTTATACCCGCGCCGGCATTTACGCGGAATTTGGAAAGATTATCTGTATCAGTTGCGGCATCGTGACAGGAAACGGGTTGCAGAAAAAAATCTCTCTTAAATCTTTTTATGGTGATAATGAAAAGGAAGTTTTACAGGCGTTTTGCGATATGCTGAATAAATGGTCGGCAGGGCCAAACAAATTCCTTTGTGCGCATAACGGAAAAGAATTTGATTTTCCTTACCTGTGCCGACGCCTTGTTATTAACGAAATGGATATCCCTTACATCTTAAAAATTTCAGGAAAAAAGCCCTGGGAAGTGCCACATCTCGACACCATGGAGCTTTGGAAGTTTGGCGACTATAAAAGCTATACCTCATTGAACCTGCTGGCAAGAACGCTGGGTGTAGCAACACCTAAAGATGATATTGACGGCAGTATGGTTGCTGAAGTATATTGGAACGACCATGACCTGAAGCGCATTGCAAATTACTGTCAGAAAGATGTGGTAACCGTTGCGCAGGTTTATTTAAGGCTGAACGGGGAGGCATTGATCAGCCCGGAGAATATGGAAATAAAATAATCGTTATGGAACGCATTAATTACTCAAGCGGAGCGAAATGGGAAGAAATAGTAGGCTATAGCCGTGCTGTTAAAATGGGTAACATTATTGAAGTAACAGGAACCGTTGCCGTGGATGATAATAACGAAGTTATTGGGAAGGATAACGCGTATGCTCAAACGAAGTTTGTTATTGAAAAAATAGAAAAAGTATTAGAGCGGTCGGGAGCTTCGCTGAAAGATATAGTACGCACAAGGATGTTTGTAACTGATATCTCACGCTGGGAAGAATATGGTAAAGCGCATGGTGAATTTTTTAAAAACATCAGGCCTTGCACTTCCATGATAGAAGTGAAAGGCCTGATAGCGCCGGAATACCTGATTGAAATAGAAGCAACAGCTATTGTTGATGCTTAGAATGCTAAAATAAATCATACCCCGGCCAGGCTGATGTGGCAGCTAATGCGTTCCAGAATAGCTGATCGAGATCGCTGGAAAAATTGTTATTAAGGCTTCTGGTATTCGTGAGAATCACAAAATTGTATTTTCCCTGGGAAACCGTTCTGGCTTGTTCAGATGCTGTACCCGGTAAACTTCCCTGGTGCCACCAATTGTTCACATTATTTACTGACCAGCCGCATGCATAGCCCGCATTTACGGACGATGGAGTTGTCATCACGGTAATAGCATTTGAACTTAGTATATCAGCCTTGTTGGAAAAACCATCAACATGAACCAATATTCTTGCAAGATCTGTTGCTGATGCCAGCCAACCGCCATGTGAATCCATCCTCTTGATATTGTAGATATAAGGATTTTCGCCGCTTTGCCCATAGTATTCCACTTCATTAGTTATTCTGTCTGCCAGCGTATTTCCTGCGATAGACATATCCGTTATCCCGCAGGGTTGAAGAACAAGGGTGTTCACTGCATCCGCATATGTTTGCCCGGTGATTTTTTCAATCACTCTTCCCAAAACGCAATATCCAAAATTTGAATATTCATAATTAGTTCCCGGGGTATGATCAAGTGGCATATTGTCAAGTGTCCATGTTATTAATTGCGAAGCTGTCATTGCCGGATTGGAAAACATGGGATCCGTTCCATCATTTGGCCAGCCGCCGGCAGTATGATGCAGCAGCTCATCAACTGTTATATCTGAAATACCTGTCCCGTAAGGCTGTGTTCCAAAATCAGTGCCCAGGATGGAACCACTGCCAAAAACTTTATCGGTCATTTTGATCTTTCCCTGGTCCAGCAGTTTCATAATAGCGATAGACGTTATTTGTTTTGACAAGCTCGCTATGCGAAACAGGCTTTGTGTGGTAACAGCCTGGTTGGATTGACTGATTGCTTCCCCATATCCTTTTACATATACCAGGTTTTCATCCTTGGAGATGGCAAGAGATAAGCCGGGTAGGTTGTAGTTGTTCATAAATGTATTTACAGTATTATCAATGCTTGCAATATCAGTGATTAATGTAACACTGTAAGTTTGTGTACTGCCATCCTGCGCCTTCACCACAAAATTAACAGCGTTACTGAAATCAACAGCAGTACTGCCACTCGTTTGCACAGCTCCGTTTACGGTAACGGAAGCATTTGCAGAAATAGTAAAACTTGCTTTGAGCGAATTTTTTGCAGTTCCCGGTGGTAAAAAAATGGTAATGGATGTTCCGCTGATAGTGCCGCTTGACGACACCGGGATGGAATTATTGGATTTATCGAAAGAAAAAGCAGAAATAGCTTTTGCAGAAGATAAATTTTGTTGTGGTGCTGAATTATTCTTGCTGCAGGAAAAAAGCAGAAAACCTATCCCGATTAAAAACAAGTTTATATGGTTTTGCCGGGAAAAAAATTTAAGACCCATAAAAATTATTTTTATTTAAGGAGCTAATATTATGCTAACCTTAAAATTTCAGCAATACCACATTTGAGTTATTCTTTTAAAAAGGTATAACGTTCATCAATAATTGAAATCACTGCTGAATTAATCAACAACTCAAAATATCAATACAAGGTAGTTAAAGAATTTGCTGTTTATCATTATCCTTTATCTCATTCCAATACCTTAATTTTGGCTACTACTCACAACTGAAATTTCTTTAATGGCGCTAATTGATATCCAATTGCCCAATACACTCGCAAAGGCATTGCGTCTGCCGCAAAAATCACCCCGCAGGCAGCAGATGAAAGTTTTAAAAAAACTATTGAAAAAAGCCCGCTTCACAGAATTTGGACAGCAATACCGCTTTGATGAGATTTTATTAAGCAGGCATGCAGGAAAGAAGTTCCAGGAATTAGTGCCGGTTTTTGATTATAATAAAATTTATAATGAATGGTGGAACAAAACGTTACAAGGCCATAGCAATGTGTGCTGGCCTGGTAAAATAAAATATTATGCACTCAGTTCAGGTACTTCAGAAGCAGGCAGTAAATATATTCCTGTTACCAACGATTTGCTGAGAGGAAACCGGATCACCATGATAAGGCAGTTGCTTACCTTAAGAACATATCACGATATTCCTGTGAAGAGTATTGGAAAGGGCTGGCTGATGATTGGCGGAAGTACTGACTTGCAAAAAGGGCCCGGTTATTATGCGGGTGATTTAAGTGGCATTACCGCCAGAAAGGTTCCTTTTTGGTTTCAGCCGTTTTATAAGCCCGGTAAAAAAATTGCGCGAACCAAAGACTGGGACAAAAAAATGGAGCAGGTCGTGAGAGAAGCCCCGAATTGGGATATTGGTTTTGTTGTGGGCGTTCCTGCATGGATCCAGATTTGCATGGAAAAGATTATTGAAAAATATAATCTCAGCAATATTCATGAACTTTGGCCAAACCTCGCTTTTTTTGTGCATGGCGGCGTTTCATTTGAACCATATAAAAAAGGCTTTGAAAAGTTATTAGGTAAGCCGCTTACTTATATTGAAACCTATCTGGCTTCGGAGGGGTTTTTAGCTTATCAGGACAGACAATATGCAAAAGGCATGAAGCTATCCACGCACCAGCAAATATTTTTTGAATTTGTTCCTTTTGACAGTAAAAATTTTGACGGCGATGGCGATATTGTGGCAGAACCGGAGGCTTTAATGATACATGAAATTGAAGAAGGAAAAGATTACGCATTATTGATAAGCACAAGTGCCGGTGCATGGAGATACCTGATTGGAGACGTGGTCAGGTTTACGGATAAGGATCGATGTGAAATAATAATTACCGGAAGGACAAAACATTTTTTAAGCCTTGTCGGGGAGCATCTTAGTGTTGATAATATGACCAAGGCTATTCAGCTTACCAGTGAAGAATTGAATATTTCGATACCGGAATTTACAGTGGCCGGTATTCCACACGGGTTGTTTTTTGCCCACCAGTGGTACATTGCTACAGATGATAAGGTAGAAGCCGAGGTGGTTAGAAAAAAAATCGATGAAAAACTTCGCATACTGAATGATGATTATGCAGTTGAAAGAGGTAATGCACTGAAAGATGTATACGTAAAAATTTTGCCTGAACATAAATTCATGCAGTTTATGCAACAGAAGGGTAAGATTGGAGGGCAACATAAATTCCCGAGAGTATTAAAAGGCAAAATGCTAAAGGATTGGCAGCAGTTCTTGGAAACAGGGTCAATTGAAAAGATTTAGTACGTATACACTGTGGCTTTGGGAATGTGCGATAATCAGGGAACAAGTGAAGAGTTATGGTAAAGATAATTTAAGCAAGTCTGAATTTAGTCTGATGAATTTTTTCAAAACTGATTGCAGACCTTTACTAATCGAATTAAAATATTTTTCCGTTGCTGCTTCATTGCGAGATATAGCATTATTCTCGTAAATTGAACCCGATAACCGCAACTGATTTTCTTTCATTACACAAATGCTATGATTGAAGCTATCCTGAAAGGTTTTGCATTAGGGTTATTGCTTGTAATATCCGTCGGACCGGTGGTTTTTACCATCATCAAGCAAAGTCTTAATAATGGCCACAAGGGAGGTTTCAGTTTTGTTGCGGGGGTATGGATCAGCGATTTTATTTTGGTAATTCTTAGTAATGGTTTTACAGAGCTGGTAAAACAACTGCTTGAATATAAAAAAGCAATTGGATATGTCGGGAGTACTTTTTTAATAGGTATGGGAATTTATTTTCTTTTTTTTAAAAAAGTGCATGTGGCAACCGAGGAAAACGGAAATAAATTTCGTTTCGGAAAACGAGAATTTGCAAAGCTTTTCGCATCAGGTTTTATTATTAATACATTCAACCCGAGTGTAATTTTTTTCTGGCTGGTGAATGCAACAGCTTTTTCAATCAGTCATACCTGGCAACAGAGGATAGTAATTTTCAGCGTTTGTCTTTTAATGAATATTGCTGCCGATGTCGGGAAAGTGATGCTTGCCGGGAAACTGCGAAGCCGGCTTACTGTGCATAATCTTTCCATTATTAATAAGATTTCAGGAACAATATTGATTGGTTTTGGCATTGCACTTGTTTACAGCATTGTTTTTCTTCCGGGAAAATTTCAATAGCCTTAACAATATAATTGCATTTACTGTTTATAAGTTTGGGTACTCTTTAATTTAATATGAAAGCTATTCTTTCTTTTTTGTTTGTTTTGACGCTGATGCACGCACATGCACAAACAAGCCTTTTAATTCTTTCCAAAGGAGACAATAACATAAAAACATATTCTGAAGGAATGGATATTTCCGTTCGGACTATTTACCATCAATGGTTTGATGGGACAATTACAGCGTTGCGCAACGACAGTATTTTTATTAACGGGTTTCCGTTTCATTACAAAGAAATTGAAGCAATAAAAAAAACACGCGGCAGCCTGAATTATGAAACAGACGGGGCATTGCTGATGGTAGCGGGTGGTGGGGTATTGTTATTGGGAGCGGTAAATGGTTTATACAGGCACGATAATGCCAATACATGGTATACGCCTACAAGTTATATTACTGCAGGCGCATTATTACTTGGTGGTTATTGGCTGATGAAATCAAGATATAAATATTATATATTAGGGAAAAAATACAAATTGCAATTTTTAGCCTTTGACCCCAACAAGAAAGAGTAATTTGATTACCGGATGCGCAGTATATTGCACGGCAAATCTTTTTGATGGCTTTGAAAACCAAAGGAATTTTTCCCCGCACCTGGCGCCTCATAAAGCGCATTTTTCTTTTTCTTTTTATATTTCAGTTTTTTTATATCCTTATTTTGAAATGGATAAATCCTCCGGTCACGCTTACGCAATTAGGAAGCCTGCTAACAGGGCATGGTTTGAAAAGAGATTATGTAGGAATGAAAGATATTTCTCCTTATGCGAAACTTGCGGTGATTTGCTCAGAAGATCAGTTGTTCCCTGATCACGATGGCTTTGATTTCAAGTCTATTGAAAAAGCAATGAAACATAATCAAAAAAGCAAATCTTTACATGGAGCCAGTACCATTAGCCAGCAGGTTGCAAAAAATGTGTTTTTGTGGCAAGGCAGAAGTTGGTTCCGAAAAATACTTGAAGTCTATTTTACTTTCATGATTGAGCTGGTATGGGGAAAAAAAAGAATTCTTGAGGTGTATCTTAATGTAAGTGAAATGGGCAATGGTATTTTTGGGGTTGAATGTGCAGCAAGAAAAAACTTTGGGAAATCGGCAAAAAACCTGAGCCGGGCAGAAGCTGCAATGATTGCCGCTTGCATGCCCAACCCCAAGGAATATACGGTCAAGCCTCTGTCAAAGCACGTTTCGATACGCTCCCAATGGATTATTGGCCAGATGAGTCATTTGCAGGATGATGATGAAATCCAGTCATTGATTCAATAATTATTTTTCGCTGCAATTCGTTATATTTCTTATTTTAAATATTCCTCAAAAAAAAGCATCTACAGCATCAATCGCCATTTTTATTCTTTCTTCATAATCCCCTTTTACTTCTACCCAGGGAGTTGACTGGTTAATCAGGAGGTCTTTATAAATATGAAACAGTTTTTCCCGGGTTTCCAGATCAGGATATTCACGAAGTTCATCTTTAACCCAAGGCAAATCTGTATTGCAAAGCAGGTACAAATCATATTTCCTTTTAACAACCTCGTCAATAATTAACTGATGGCATTTGCCAAACACGAATTCACACCACACCTTCATAACGTACATGTCAGTATCAACGAAAAGAAACTGCGGGCTATCGGGTGTAAATTGTGAACTTATTTTGTCTTCCAAAGCAAGCTGGCCTTTAGCAACGGTTAACAAGGTATCGTAGGTATAGTCTTTTCCGTTAGTTAACAGGTATTCTCTGGCATATTCAGGCACCCAAGTTGTTCCATAGTGTTCTGCGAGTAATGAACACAAACTGCTTTTGCCCGTGGATTCGGGTCCTATGACAACAATTTTTTTAAGAGATTGCATGCTTTGCTTTTTTCATCCAGCTTATTAAACCAAAAACAGCAAGTACCAGTAGTATAATGTAGTAAACGCTGGTAAACACGTAATGCTTGACAAAATACAAAGGTATTGAAGCGATATTAGTAGCAATCCACCAATACCAGCTTTCCACTTTCTTTTTAGCCATCAGCCACATTCCTGTATAAGCAGTTGCCGATGCAAAGGCATCAGCCCAGGGAATAGCCCCGGGAGAAAAATTTGCTTTAAGATATAACAGTGCAAAAAAGATAGCTACATAAAATGCTGCAAAAAATAACAGGTGTTGACCCCATTCTTTTGAAGAAGCAGCTGTGATTAATACAACATGTTCTTTTCTTTCATTTTTTTTGGCCCATAATATCCAACCATAGATGCTCATTATGGTGTAGTATAAGTTTACGCTGGCTTCACCAAACAAGTGGCCTTTTATACTGATAAAAATGTAAATGATCGTATTTATAAGTCCGACAGGATAAACTAAAATATTTTCAAGCCGCGAAAACCATACACTGGCAATACCGGCAATAACAGCTATAAATTCAAGCCAGCTTGTTTCTTTAATACCTTCTATAAATTGTTGGTAAACTTCGTGCATCTTCAAAAATAGTTTTTGTTTTACAGAATCAAATGCCATTCTTGAAAATAAAAAAGCTCCATAAAAGGAGCTTATATAAAAGATTGCACAGAAATTTTATTCTGCTTCCGCAACTACTTCTTTTACTTCTGGTATCATTCTTTTCATCATTCCTTCTATACCGGCTTTCAAAGTAATCATGGAAGAAGGGCAGCCCGAACAAGATCCCTGCAACATAAGGTTCACAATGCCCTCGTTATAGCTTTTAAATTGTATTGCACCACCATCCATTTCTACAGCAGGTTTTACATAGTTTTCCAGTAATTCTTTAATACGTTTTACCACATCATCATCATCTGCAGCAATAATATTCCCGCTTTCTTTTTTGGTTACTATAATTTCTTCTTCATTAATAACAGTTTTTCCATCTTCAAGATATTCTCTAAGAAATTGACGCAAAGATGGAATGACATCATTCCAGTCTGTTTCACTGAGTTTAGTAAGCGTAACAAAGTTGCTGGCAATAAAAACACTTTTTATAAATGGAAATCCGAAAAGTTCAACAGCCAGTGGCGAAGGTTTGGCACTTTCCACATCAGGAAAATCAATACTTTTTCCGGGATACAACAATTTGTTCGCCACAAACTTCATGGTTTCCGGGTTTGGCGTCATTTCAGTATAAATGCTGATAACGGGATTGCCTGTTTTGATCATTGTTCTTTCTTTTATGTAAAGTTAACAATTCCTGTGCCCGATTGTTTGTGAAATCGGGAAAACTGCATGTTAAAGCAAATGGCGATGATTTTCGATATTCATACTGCTGACGCTAACAGCTATGCAACCGATTTTTTAAATTTTTGTGTCAAATTTTTCTTGACATGACATAATCTGAAGTTAATAACATGTGCAGCAACAATAAAGCTTACCGCAAAAGGCAAAATGAAAAGTTCAAATTGATGCCAATACTGCTTAGCCAGCAGGCAGAGCATACCTGAGAAAAAAAAGGAAAGCGGTAGAAAACTACGATGATGTTTTTTATAGCCGTGCCATAAGGCGCAACTGCCAATTATAAAAGCCAGCCCGATCATGAAATATTCAAATGCATAATTATTAATAATGTTAACGCCAAATAAAGAAAGGCTGGTAAGTATGAGTGGTAATACCGCACAATGTATGGCACAAGCTAATGATGCCCCGATTCCCAAAACATCCCAATTGATTTTTATACTCATGGTAAAAAGAATGCAAGGTATAATATAATTGCAACATTGTTGCAATTATATTATACCTTGCAGGTAATTAATAATTATGGGGCAAGTGATTGTTAACTTTGCCGAAAAGTTTGAATGTATGATGGGCCGAAAAGTTATTTTTTATATTGTTTTTTTTGTGGCTTTGTTTATAGGCTTTTATATAGTGCTTACCAGGATCATTCCAGGGTATGGGGAGGTTGAATTGCCTGTGGTAAGCTATGTTCAGCCGTTTTCATTTGTTGATCAGGATGGTAAAACGATTACTGAAAAAGATGTGGAGGGGAAAGTGTATGTAGCGGAATTTTTTTTTACTACCTGCAAAGGAATTTGCCCCAAGATGAATTCCAACATGAAGGAGATTTATCAGGCATATAAAAGTGATACCGGATTTTTTATCCTTTCTCATACAGTTAATCCTGAGACAGACGGTGTGGTAAGAATGAAACATTACGCGGATTCTTTAGGCGCAGATTCGAAAACCTGGCTTTTTCTAACTGGTAGTAAACAGAATCTTTATAATACAGCAAGGGTGAGTTACTTGCTGGATGATCCGAAAAACAATAGTAGTGATATCAACAGCCAGTTTATCCACACACAATTTTTTGCATTGGTCGATAAGAGCGGCCGTGTCAGGAAAATTTATGATGGCCTGAAAAAGGATGAACTTGCTGAATTGAAAAAAGATATTGCTTATTTACTCAGTGAAAAAACCAGCCATTCTCATTTTGCTAATGAATTATACAAAGGAAACGCCAACTGAAAACAATAAGTTTTAATTTTGCAGGATGGAGGCTGTAATTGAAAATATCCTCAGGCGAAATCTTCTAAGTGTAACCGGCAGTCGTAAAAAGATACTTGAGTTATTTTTAAGTAACCGGGGCGCTTTATCGCATGGAGATATTGAGAAAAAAGCGGGAGAAAAATTTGACCGGGTTACTGTATACAGGACGCTGCAGGTTTTTTTAGAGAAAGGCATTATCCATAATATACCTACCGGCGATAATTCCATCTTATATGCCCTTTGTAAAGATGATTGCAGCGAAGGTCATCACCATGATAATCACGTTCATTTTCTTTGTACCGACTGTGGTAATACGGTCTGCCTGGAAAGCGTTTCCATCCCTTCCGTTAAACTCCCCAAAGGATTTACTTCCACGCAAATTAATGTTATTGTCAGCGGAACCTGCAACGGTTGTAAATAAGGAAGCCTTAATCAAAAAAATAAAGCCCCGATGTAGACACACCGGGACTTTTGGTTAAGGCTCTGATTAGTAGCTATCTCAAAATATTTTTATGAACTTGTAGTTGCGTTTTTAAAAAACAAAGATAGATGCAGAAAAGGAAATCAGCAACACTAACCTTCTACCACTTTTGGGGTATTTATACCGTTTTTACAGCTTTTCAATTTCTGATTTCACGAAATCCATGAGTTTTTTAATATAATCTCCTGAAAAGTTGAATTCAAGTCCGGCTGCTTTATAAAGTTCAGGCAATGTTTTGGTGCCACCAAGGCTTAGGGCACGAACATAATTATCCAAGGCTTGTTTTTTATTTTGCTTGTATTGCATCCACAATCCTAATGCCCCTAATTGGGCGATTCCATACTCAATATAGTAAAAAGGCACTTCAAACAAATGTAATTGTTTTTGCCAGGCATATTTTCTGTATTCTTCTAATCCACTGAAATCAATGGCTGATGAAGTAAAAGGATGAAGTATGTTTAACCAGTTTTCTGTCCTTTCTTGAATGGTATGGTTTGGATTTTCATATACCCAATGCTGGAACTTATCTATTACTGCAATCCATGGAAAAATTGTAATAACTCTTTCCAACTGGCGCTCTTTTGCCCTCTGCAGATCATTTTTATTTTCAAAAAAAACATCCCACTCATCCATAGTAAACAATTCCATCGACATACTCGCCACCTCTGCTATTTCCATCGGATATTCTTTAAAACCACTTAATTCGAGGTTATGGGTGAGAAAAGAATGAATGGCATGACCGCCCTCGTGAACCATGGTGGTAACATCACTCATTTGCTCAGCAGCATTCATGAAAATAAAAGGGGCTCCGGTTTCAACCAAAGGGCAATTATAACCTCCGGGAGCTTTTCCTTTCCGGCTTTCCAGATCAAGCCTACCCATTTTTTTCATTGTTTTCAGACAATCTGCAAAAAAAGGATTAAGCTCACTGAAACAGGAAATAGTTTTTTCCAACAGCTCTTCGCTCGTGTTAAAAGGATGAAGAGGCTTTACATTTGCGGGTTCGGCTTCGGTATCCCACGGTCTGAGTTTGTCAAACCCGAGCTTTTGTGCCTTTTTCAGATTCAGCAAGTTTACCAGAGGTAAAACATATTTTTTTACGGAATCATGAAAATTGAAACAGTCATCTTTGGTATAATCGAAACGTCCAAGTTCAACAAATTTGTAATCGCGATAATTTTTGAAACCTGCGTTTAGTGCCAGCTGATGGCGCTTTTCAACCAAAGAAGAATATAATTTGTTCAACGCATCTTTATCCTGCAACCTTCTTTCCTGCACTTTCCGGTATACTTCTTCCCGGAGATGTCTGTCAGGATTTTCCAGAAATTTGCCAGCCTGCTGAAGCGTATACTCATTGCCGTTAACTTTGATGGTCATCTTGCCGGAGATAACCCCGTAATGCTGACCAAGTACGGATAATTCCGCCTGTAGCGGGATATTTTCTTCCCTGAATAAATCAATGCTTTTTTTTACAGATCGGAGGTAGGTAAAATATTTCCCCTTATCAAGCTGTCCGGTAAACGGGCAATTTATCAGTTTTCTGTTCAGCTGATCAGCATAAGGCTGGATTTTAGGTTGAACCTCCATTACAAAAAAATTAAAAGCTTCTTCAAGGGCTTTATTTTCTGTATCGCAGGTCATACGTATCTGACGCCAACAAATATCTTCACTCAGAACAGCTTCAAGTTCACTCATATCTTTCAGCCACTTTTCAAGTTCCTGTTTTGAAGATATTTTTCTTTCCAATAGATTTTTGAAATATGGTTCAACGGTATTCCAGTCAGTAACCTTAAATGTTTCGGGTAGGAATTGTCTGACGGGTTTTTGTAAATCTGCACTAAGCTCCATAATATTATTTTTTTGCCGACTTCTTTTTTACAGCAGCTTTTTTGGGTTTTTCTTCAACCTCTTTTTCTTTTTTCACTTTTGCTTTAATTTCCTTTTCAGCTTCTTTCTTTACTTCTTCTTTATTTTTTTTAGCAACAGCCTTTTTGGGTTTTTCTTCCGGTTCCGGGTTAGATTTTTGTTTAGGCGCTTTCGAAGTTTCTGCTTTCTCTTCCGCAACAACTTTTTCTTCATTAGCTTCTTCCGCAATCAGTTGTTCTTCGGCAGAAGCTTCGGATAATTTTAATTCAACATTATTATTCCTTAGGATACCGAACCATTTAATCATTTTTTTTAAATCACTGGTATAAACCCGATCAAAATCCATATCTGGGTAAACATTATTAAAATATTTTTTCAAAGCATCATTGTTTTTTTCATCGGGCAAATTTTCTTTGCTGGCTTCGATTGCCTTGAGTACTTCAACAAGGTTCACATTTTCCCGTTTTGTAAAAACTTCGATGCTTTCGAGGTGTGAGAAATTATGAATGCGGCTAGATACGAATTTTGTACTCTTGTCTTCCAACGAACGAACAATGGCCCCATCGGCTTTGCTGGCCAGCAACTCAAATAAACCCGGTAGCCCAGTTACGGCAACTATTTTATTATATTCCATATTTTTTGCTTTAAAAGACGTGCAATTTAAAACGAAAAAAGGAAACGAAATGATAAAATCATTTTTATGACCATTCATAAAATCGCTTTCTTTAAGAGTTGTAATTAATTTAACTCAAACCTTTTGATTATGACTTTCAAAAATGCCATCAGCTGGTTTGAGACCCCAGCCACGGATTTGCACGGGCGCGAAAGTTTTATGAAACTACTTTTGACATTACCATGATACCCCTGGAAATGTCAAACATGAAAATGCGCATGTTCCCGATTGAAGGCATGCTGGGAGTGGGAGGGTAATATGTGACACGGGGCCTTCATAAACCATCAGCTACAAACGCGCCATTGATTTATGTAAATGCAACCCACGATGTTCAGGTTGTGTTAGGCGGAATTAAAGTAGCTGACGGAGAAATCATCGTTCCTAAAATGGAAATAGGACAATGCGGTTTTATGGCGGTATGCATAAATTCAGAAGGTAACAGGATTGCACTTCATTCCTTTGTTAAAGAATAATACCTTGTTTTTTTTCAGTTATTGAGATTTATGTGAAGGATAAATTTCTTTTAACAAATTATCAATTCTGATTTTTAGGGTTTCATAATCGGTATATCCTTTTGTCAGGGAATAGAATTTTGATTCATTTACCTGTAACAATAGTGCCGGAAAACCTGTTACCCGCAATTGTTTTACAAGTGCAAATTCATAATAAGCTTGTTCTTTATAGCCGTTGTCATGCAGTTTTACGTAGAATTCCTCAGCAGGAATGTTGTATTTATGCAGAAGATGGCTGTATGTTTCATCATCGCACAAATCCCTCCCTTCAAAATTTAAAGCGTATTGTAAATCGGAAGCAAACTGTACCTGGAGATTGGGATAATATTCTTTGAAAACACAAAGAGCAATAGATGGTTTTTCGGAATTAAGGAACCAGTCGCTTTTATCAGGATTAAATATATGCCATAAAAAATCTTTGCCGAATTTTACCCCAGTGCGTTCTTCTACAGTTTTATATGCTTCTCTTATATAACCTGCCGCTGAAAGGATTGACATTGGTTTTTCAGAAATGATCATGCCGCCGGATAATACTTCAATAAAAAAATGACTATTATATTCTCCGGCAATTTTTTTTATTACCTGGCTGAACCCATAACACCATCCGCAGTATGCATCATAACAATAAATTAAAACAGGCGTCATTAAAAAAATTTAAATATTTTTTCAAGATAGTTTTTTAAAATGAAAAAGAGTATTCACTTGTTAGAATACTCTTTTCGTTCAATATGAAAAACCAGATATTATCTTCCTCTTCTTCGGTCTCCACCGCCACCGGATCTTCCGCCTCCTCCTGATGGCCGGGAAGGCGCGCTGAAATTACTTCTCGCCTGCTGAAAATTCTGCGTACGCATAAAACCACGATCGCGCATTTGCTGCTGGCGGTTTAAATTCTGTACCTGTGGTGTGTTCTGCTGTACAGGCCTCCATTGTTGATTTTGCTGCCTTTGCTGCCATTGATTATTCTGATTATTCCGCTGAAATACATTTCCATTTCTGTCTGAATACACATTGTTCTGAGAATTCGGCCGGGCCTGATATCTCGGCTGTGCATTTCCGTTAGGCCTGTTATCAAATCCCGGACGTACATTATTATTGGGAAACCTTCCATTATTTCCTGAATAATTTGGACGATTAAATCCATTCGGCCTTCCAAAGTTATTTCCGCGGTTATCTCTTGTTACCACATCTCTTCTATAGTTGTAAATATTGGTAGTATAATTACGTACGTAAACATTTGAATTACGGTAAAAGTTATTTCCATAATAGCCATAGGTGCGATACCTGTTCCATACAAAAGGAGGCCGGTACACATGTGGGCCCCACCAGCCACCCCCCCAATAACCCCAGGGGCGACCGATGTTTATACCAAGATGAAACCATCCGAAACTATATCCGAAGCCCATACACCAACCTGCCCAGGGATTATAGCACATATTAAAACCCCACGTCCAAGGCCGTGGATAATAATATCCATAATACCAAGGGTCATAGTAAAAGCCTGTTCCATAAACTACTGTTGGGCCGTAAACAAATGTATTAAGGTAACCGGGAGTGTAGCCCATGTACACATAATCAGGAGTTACATCATAGATATAAACATATTTGATATTATAAACCGGAGAACTTGGTGGTATGCTTTCTACTTCTTCAGGCCGTTCAGTACAGACTTCCCAGGGCCCGCTGGGACTTTGAGATTCAAACCAAACACCTTTATCCACGCAATAGTAAGTATTGCCGTAACGTATAACCGAAGAAGGAGTATTAACACCATATTGCATGTCAGTTCCCTGGATATTCTCAAATTTAGGGTCTCCATCGTATGTAACCGATGTTGAAGCAGTGCTTCTGTCAACCTTAGCTGTCTGAGGAATTTGAGCATCCATGACCGCTTCACGTGCTGCATCTGTACCTGCTACACTGGCAAGCACATTATCTTTTGGGGAACCTTCCGGAATTTTTGCGAAATCGGCAGGCAATGCATTTGCAGCAGCATACTGCCAACGACCATCAAGAACAGGGGAGGTATACCACCTGCCTGAAAGCAATACATAATATTGTTTCGAACTGTTATCTAAAAAAATGTCGTTCGAAGAGTTGTTGACATAAGATAAACTTGTTCCGTCAATAGGCGTGAAATTTGGCTGACCATTAGACTGGATAAGCTCTGCAGGTTTTGTACTTACGAGAATATCAGAAACTTCATTTTCTTTGCTGGCAGCGGCAGAATCTACGTATCCTGCATTTGAACTATTAGCCTCATCTACTGCATTTTGAATTTTTTGCAGGTTTGCCGGAATATTATCATTAGTATAACTGTAAGGTCCTGTTGCATCAGCTGCACTATACCAATGTTTCCCTCCATACAAATAAAATCTTCCATCATTATTTTTTACTATAGTGAAAGGGGTGTTTTCAACGACCTGGAGCCCCCAATCTTTATTTTCCTGCATTTTAGGCTCGCCATCAATTAATACGAGGATAGATGGGCGGGTAACATAAAAAATTTTTGGAGCAGCATTGTTCAGGTCTTTTGAAAGTTTTGCTTCTTCCTGGTTCTGGTCGATTGACGCCAGTATTTCATCTAATGAAATATCCCCTGCAACCTGGGGCAATTGAGTTTCCAATGTTGTCTTCAGACTGTTAATCAGATTATCATCAGTCTGCCCGGGAAATTTAATATTTGGAATTTTAACAGATTGAATATTCATCACCCGGTTATCTCTATCGGTTTCAACCGTGGCTACTGCCCAAAAAGTCCCAAATATCGGGTCTGATTTACCATTTTCTAAAATTGAAATGGCGGCGCGGGCTTTAAGTATGTTGCCCTTGAATGACTCTGGTTGTAGTTCATAAATTTTTATGGTTGAACCGTCACCTGTGGTAATCACTTTAGGCCAGTTATTTTGGGAAGCCCTGGATGTGTTAACAGCAAGCAATGCACTACACATCAACAAAATAATTCGTGTGAAAATTTTCATGTTAAACGATTAGTGTTTATGATTAACAAACGATCCAGATGTTTATTCTCTTATAAAGTTAAGAAAATGGCATGCCGGATATTTGTTGTAGACATCTATTTTCAGCTATAGTTTATTAAACGAAATGTTAATAATTCTTAGTGTTGATTATCACATAATTAATATTTCAAATCGGTAAAGGTTGGTTAATATAAGGTGAGTCGTAGTATCTGACAAAACTTACATTTTATATACCAGACTTTGCGCAAGATCAAGCTTTACTTGACTTCCACTCCCAAACATTTGTAACCCGGTTTATACTACTTACTTTTGGAGTCATCATTGGAATTTAATATTTCATTTTACATATTTCCAATTTCTTACTTTTCCTTCTGCCATCCATTCCACGGCCTGAGCGAGGCGTTTATTTCTTGTTTCTGCTGTTTTTGCTTCTGTTACCCATTCTATATAGTCCTTTTTGTTGGTATAACTGAAGTTTTCAAATGTGGTTAACGACTTTTTGTTTTTCCTGATAGCATCAATAAAATATTTTGGTGTTGCAAGCAGCTTCTTTTCTACTGATTTGGGTTTTGCCACTTTTACTTCATCTTTATTCAATTTCATTGCTTCTTTAATATAACCAGTAATAACTTTATCCGAAGGTAAATCCTTCAAGGAACTTATGCGTCCCAAGCTTCCCATGGCTTGGTTGCGGTTATCAAGCATTTTTTGCGCATCTTTCATTAATGCAGTTTTCCAAAAGCCAAATGCACAATGTCGTTTAAAAGCTGCCATACTGCACATTATTCCTTTGTAATCAAAATGAGGAAATGACCATTTCATTGTTTCTTCCGCATCAGGGCAGGTTTTATGTACCAGTTCACGAAGATGAGTAAGAATAGGCTTTGCAAAATCTGCAGATTTTGCAATATATGCGTCAATGCGGGCGTCTTTTTTTCCCATATAACCTGATTTATATGTTGATGATTAATGAGCTTCCAACCAATTTTCACCTTCACCGATTTCAGCTTCAACAGGCACTGCATTAGGGAGCGGTAATGCTGTTTTCATACAGTCCAGGATTATTGGTTTGATGATTTCAACTTCTTCCCTCAATGCATCAAAAACCAGTTCGTCGTGCACCTGCAAAATCATTTTTGATTTAAAGTTATTTTTTTTGAAGGTTTCATGAACTTTAATCATAGCCAGTTTTATCATGTCAGCAGCAGTTCCTTGTATAGGAGAGTTGATTGCATTTCTTTCTGCAAATCCACGTACGGTAAAATTTGCGCTGTTAATGTCTTTCAGCCAACGTTTACGACCCATCAATGTTTGCACATACCCGTGCTCACGTGCAAAATTGATGGTATCATCCATGTACTTTTGGATATTGGCAAATTGTTTTTTATAATTATCAATAATTTCTTTTGCTTCCGTTCGGCTGATACCGAGATTATCAGCGAGGCCGAAAGCGCCTTGTCCATATATGATACCAAAATTTACGCTTTTTGCTTTATAACGCATTTCCTTGGTTACATCTTTTTCCTCAACACTGTACACTTTTGCTGCAGTAGCGGTGTGTATATCTTTCCCGGTTTTAAATGCATCGCACATAGCAGCATCTCCACTAATAGCAGCGACGATACGCAATTCGATCTGTGAATAATCTGCAGATAATAAAATATGTTTATCATCGCGGGGAATAAATGCTTTTCGGATCTCCCTTCCCCGCTCTGTCCGCACCGGAATATTTTGCAGGTTTGGATTATTGCTTGATAACCGTCCGGTCACGGCGACAGCTTGTGCATAGGAAGTATGTACCCGACCCGTTTTATGGTTAATCATTAACGGCAATGCATCCACGTAAGTTGATTTTAATTTCGTCAGCTCGCGGTAGGCGAGTATGTCTTCCACAATTTTATTCTGATGAGATAATTTCAAAAGCACATCTTCGCCTGTGGCATATTGCCCGGTTTTTGTTTTTTTTGCTTTGGGATCAAGCTGTAATTTTTCGAACAACACCTCGCCTAATTGTTTGGGTGATGCCAGGTTAAATTTTACTCCTGCCTGTTTAAAAACATTTTCTTCCGCATTCTTTGCATCTGACTGCAGTTGCCTGGAATAATCTTTCAAAAAACTTTCATCAATTCTTACACCTTCGAATTCCATATCAGTCAATACCCTGACCAGCGGGTTTTCTACCTCTGCAAAAACTTTTTCCACTTCTTTATCTTTTAATAAAGGAACGAACTTGTTCTTTAACTGAAGAGTAATATCTGCATCTTCAGCGGCATATTCTTTTATTCTTTCTAACTCCACATCACGCATGTTGCCTTGCTCTTTTCCTTTTTTACCAATCAGCTCTTCAATATGTACAGGATCATAACCGAGATATTGAACACTTAGTGAATCCATATCACGCTTGCCATCAGGTTCGATAACATAATGCGCAAGCATAGTGTCAAAGAGATTTCCTTTTGGTTCAATGCCATACCATTTTAATACAAGCAAATCGTATTTAGTATTTTGTCCTACCCAGGTAATCGTTAACAGGTCGAAAAGCTTACCGAATTGTGCAAGTATTTTTTTTGTTTCAGTTTGCTCGGGTGGACAGGGTATATAAAACGCTTCACCGGGCTGATAGGAAAAACTTAAACCGACAAGTTCTACGTCATTCGCATCAATGCCGGTAGTTTCCGTATCAAAACAAATTTCTTTTTGAGTGGAAAGCTTTTCTATAAGTTCTTTAATAGCGGTTTCTCCCTGCACCACAATATAATTGTGCGGAGTATTATGAATATTTTTTTCTGCACTTAATATACCCGGCTTTTCATCAATTGGTTTAATTTCCTGAGCTTCGTTAGATTTTTCTATTACAATAGGTTTCTTTTTGGGTTCGGTCATTTTTACTTCCTGCCCAAATAAATCGGTCTGTACACCCTGCAGGGCAGTAGTGAATACATTGAAATCTTCTCCTAATATCCGTTTCCCAAGTGTTTTAAATTCAAGTTCTGCAAAAGCGTCTTTCAACATTTCCTTATTCCATTCCTTCAGTTTAAAATCCTCTTCATGAAATTGCAGGGGCACATTTACAATAATAGTTGCCAGTTTTTTACTCATAAGGGCCAGGTCTTTCCCGGCTTTCACTTTCTCTCCAACGGCGCCTTTTATTTTTTCCGCATTCTCCAAGACATTTTCTACTGTGCCATATTCAGCTAATAATTTAGCCGCTGTTTTTTCTCCAATCCCGGGGATGCCAGGAATATTATCAACTGAATCGCCCATCAAACCGAGAATATCGATGACCTGCGAAACATCCTTGATATTCCATTTATCGCAAACCTCTTTCGGGCCAAGTATTTCAACTGTTCCCCCCTGGTACGGGGGTTTATAAATTTTTATTTTATCTGAAACCAACTGACCGTAATCTTTGTCTGGCGTTACCATGAAAACTTCATAACCCGTATCTGCAGCTTGTTTGCTCAATGTGCCAATAACATCATCGGCCTCGAACCCATCCAGCTCCATTACAGGTATATTAAAACCCTTTATGATTTTTTTAATGTCTGGAATTGCACTCAGTAAATCTTCAGGCACTTCCTGTCGGTTAGCTTTATAATCTGCGAAATCGGTATGCCTTTCTGTTGGGGCATGTGTATCAAAACAAACAGCCATGTGAGATGGCTTTTGGTTATTGATAAGATCAATTAATGTGTTTGTAAAACCAAACTGCGCGTTAGTATTACGTCCTTTTGAGGTAACTCTCGGATTTCGGATAAGGGCATAATATGCCCTGAAAATAAGAGCCATCGCGTCGAGAAGGAACAATTTTTTTTCCATAGTGCTTTGTTTATCCGGGCAAAATTTTTATCCTGTGGAATTTACTAAGTTAAGTAATTCAAATGCGTAGCAGGAAATAAAACCATTATTGTTTCATTGTATCCAGTTCCTTTTGAAGCCTGAACATTTCATCACGCAGCCGGGCAGCTTCCATAAAATCCAAATCACGGGCAGCTTTCTCCATTTCCTTTTTGATTTTTAAAATAGCTTTTTCCATTTGAGGAATGGTTTTGTATTGTTCCTGATCTTCTGCTGCAACAGTTACCAGGTGTTCATTTGCTTGTATAGCATAAGGACTTTTTGCATCGAAACCTTTTATATCAAGCACGGAAGTTTGGGCAAACACCTGATCCTTCGATTTTTTTACGGTAGCAGGGGTTATATTATGTTCAGTATTATAGGCAATTTGCTTTTCTCTTCTGCGGCTTGTTTCATCAATGGTGCGTTGCATGCTTTCTGTCATCGTATCGGCATAAAAAATAACCAGTCCATCAATATTTCTTGCGGCACGTCCTGCTGTTTGTGTCAATGACTTTTCATTTCGCAAAAAACCTTCTTTGTCTGCATCTAAAATGGCTACCAGCGAAACTTCCGGCAAATCCAAACCTTCACGCAATAAATTTACTCCAACCAGCACATCAATTTCTCCAAGGCGCAGTTGTCTTAATATTTCAACACGCTCCAGCGTGTCCACTTCGCTATGAATATATTTTGATTTGATATTTATTCGATGTAGATATTTATCCATCTCTTCGGCCATTCGTTTTGTAAGCGTGGTGACAAGAACCCGGTCTCCTTTGGTTACTCGTTTATCAATTTCATCGAGCAAGTCATCAATCTGGTTAATACTTGGACGGATTTCAATCGGTGGATCAAGTAAACCAGTTGGTCTTACAACTTGTTCAACAACAACACCGCCGGTTTTTTCCAATTCATAATCTCCGGGTGTAGCAGAAACGAAAATGGTTTGATGAGTGAGCGATTCAAATTCATGAAAGTTCAATGGCCTGTTATCGAGAGCTGAGGGAAGACGGAAGCCATAATCAACGAGGATTAATTTTCTGCTTCTGTCCCCACCATACATGCCACTTACCTGTGGAATAGTCTGATGACTTTCATCAATCACGCATAAAAAATCTTTCGGGAAGTAATCGAGTAAACAAAATGGTCTCGTGCCTGGCTGCCTCCTGTCAAAAAACCTTGAATAATTTTCTATACCATTGCAGTAACCCAATTCGCGGATCATTTCCAAATCATAGTTTACCCGTTCACTCAATCTTTGTGCTTCGATATATTTTCCAACGCCTTTAAAATATTCAACCTGAGCAGCCATTTCATCCTGTATTTCATAAATAACCTGCTGCAACAAATTTTTTGGTGCCAGATATAAATTTGCCGGAAAAATAGCTGCATCATCCATCTTGCCGATCCGTTTTCCTGTTGCTATATCAAAACTTTCTATTTCTTCGATATCATCTCCGAAAAAACTAATACGGTAACCATAGTCCATGTAAGGGAGATTAATATCAATAGTGTCACCCTGTACACGAAAAGTTCCTCTTGCAAAATCGCCCTGGCTGCGGCTATATAAAGAATTTACCAGTGCATGCAAAAATCCTTGCCGGGAAATTGTCTGCCCTTCTTTTATGCGAATAATACCGTTTTCATATTCAGTGGGGTTACCGATACCATAAATACAACTGACTGATGCAACAATAATAATATCCCTCCTTCCGGTTAATAGCTGGGCGGTTGCTTGAAGACGTAGTTTATCCAGTTCCTCATTAATGGATAAATCTTTTTCAATATAAGTATTGCTCACTGGTATATATGCTTCAGGCTGGTAATAATCATAATAAGAAACAAAATAACCTACTGCATTTTCAGGAAAGAATTGTTTAAACTCCCCATACAACTGAGCAACTAAAGTTTTATTATGTGTAAGTACCAGAGTTGGGCGCTGAACGTTCTGGATAACATTAGCGATAGTAAAAGTTTTTCCTGAGCCGGTTACTCCCAGCAAAGTTTGATAGTGTTCCCCATCCAAAATGCCGTCCGTCAGTTGCCTGATTGCTCCGGGCTGATCACCTGCCGGCAGATATGGTGCATGTATTTTGAATGGCATAATAAGAAAGTTAGGACGACAAATTTAATTCAATACGGTAATATGTTTAATATCATGTCTTATTAACCAATAATTCACTAAGCGGGAGACGAACAATTGTAATTTATATGGTTTATTTGCAATAACCCTTTACTGCAGAATTGGTTTGTTGTTGAAGTATATTTTTGTTTACATTTTTAGCTTTAGCGAACGATTGGAACACTGTATAAAATAGTAGAGCGGCTCATCTTTTAACCGTTTTGTGAATGAAAATGTATTCGCAAATGTTTTATCCATTTAAAAAGCTTTTCAGTATAAACCCCGTATCAGATAAAAATTGTAAATAATCAGGCCGATAAAATAAAAAGAAAGAGCGGATGAAGTTCACCATGATGAGGCTTAAAATCATTAAAAGATTATGGTTAATTGCAGTTCTGGTTTTATTATATAAGTCATTATGCGCACAGGATGACCCTATTGATTCTTCATCTTACAAAAATCAAAAAGATATGAAGGATGTGGTGCAAGGCTTGTTTAAGAACCGTAAATCCAATGAATCAAAAAAAAATAAGAAAATTCAATTTGCTTTTTTCCCTGCAATCGGGTATACTTCAAACACAGGATTTGCCATTGCGGGCGGAGCCAATGCAGTTTTTAACATGGACGGGGCACAAAAGGAATCTAATATACTTACAAGTATTACTTATACGCAATTCAATCAAACTATTTTTCCTTTCCAGGTAAGTATTTGGTCTGAAAAAGACAAATTCAATTTCATTCTTGACAGTCGTTATATTAATTATCCTTCTTCTGCCTATGGTTTAAGGGGAAGGTCAAAACTGGATAGTGGCTACTCTATCAATTTTAGCTGGCTCAAGGTGCATCCGTCCGTACTCGTAAAAATATCTAAAAACCTTTATGGTGGAACGGGTTTGTTTTATGATTATTTCTGGAATATAAAAGAAGAAGGGGTTCCGTTAGTAGCTCCTTCAACAAATAATCCATTAGGCATCGCTACGGCGTTTGAACATTATACCGGAAGAAAAACCCCTAACCGAAATGAAACAGCCTTTGGACCGGCATTTAAATTGTTATTCGACTCAAGAGATAATCCTGTAAACCCGTCCAAAGGTTTGTTTGCAACTGCATTGTTTCATTCTTCGTTTAAGAGTTGGGGGAGCGATACCAGCTGGAGCTCTTTAGTAGTTGATGCAAGAAAATATTTTTCTTTTTCACGCAATAAGGAAAGTGTACTTGCATTATGGGCTTATTACTGGCAGAATTTTGGAAAATCTTCATTTCTTTTATTACCCAGCAGTGGATGGGATGATTTCTGGAATACCGGGCGCGGGTATTCTCAAGGCAGGTATCGAGGAAGAAACATGCGTTATATGGAAGCGGAATATCGTTTTCAAATCATGAAAAACGGACTACTCGGCGGTGTTATATTTACTAACCTGCAGAACTTTCCAAATGAATTATATACTTCCTATTCAGAATACAGAGGAAGAAAAGAAATTCCGGTAACGAGCCTTGGTTACGGCTTAGGCCTGAGGGTCAAATTCAATAAATATTCAAAAACAAATGTGGCAATTGATATGGGCTTTGGGCAAGATTTCCCAAGACCATGGCTTGCTGTGAACCTGGGGGAAGTTTTTTAGGGATAAGAATATCCTTTTAAATTTTGAAATACCAGAGCTGGTCATTAAACTATCAACTCCGGTATTATAAATATAAAAGAAAGGCTTTTTATTTTTCTATTTGATTAGTAATTGTGTCAAGATATCCGGAGAAATTTTTAATGACTTCCGCATCTGTTTCAATTTGTTCCTGCGCTTCTTTCCAATTTCTCTGTTCGATGGCTTCCCTGATGCCTGGTAAAGTTTTCACGCCATAACCAGTATAAAATCCGGGAGCATAAAGAGCGTGACGGTACCATCCACGACGGGGAAGACCTTTTTCTGTTAATAGTTTTTGCTCGGCCCTGTACAACTCTTTATTTACTTCATCCTGTTTGGTATCGTTAAGCTTTACTTTATCAAGGACTGCAGATAAATTATTCGTTGATTTTTCCAATGACAGCATTGCATTCTGCAGACTTGAAAAATTCAGATAAGGAACTTCATCTTTAATATTTGGAGGAAGGAGTTTTTCTGCAGTGTCTATTGTGTTACTGTAATATTTTTCTTTGATAAGCTGGTTTTCCAAAGCAGTTGTTTCCCGCATCTGGTCGGATAGGGCTATTACATCATTAATATATCCAGTTAATGTTTTGTATAAAGACTTAAAATCAAAAGGCAATAGCTCTGCGTCAGCAAGGCGCAATGCTGTCCGGCCGGCTGTTTTTGCAAGAGTTACACCATAACTGAAACTAGGGTCCTTAAAACGACGGTAGTCATCATAGGAATCATAAATAGAATGGTATTCACCGCCCGGGTCTTCACCACCAAAACCAAGGTTAAACGAAGGGATACCCAGATGCTGAAGAAAAGCAGAAAAATCAGAACCGGAACCAAGCGCACCTATGCTTATAGTTTTCTTGCCTAGCAACTCTTTTTTCTTTGCGTTATTTTTCGCAGCTTCAACAATCTGTACAGCTCTTGTCCTGTCTAATATGCTTATCCCCGTTTCCGGATCATTCACATCCCTGGCAACTTCATTGATAAACCCTTCTAAAGCATGAGAGCCTCCTACACCAAAAAACCCCCTGCCGTTTCCGTCGGAGTTAATATATGCAACTGTTTTTTGTTGAAGTTCGTCAGCGTGTTGTTCTGCCCACTCTGATGAGCCAAGCAGACCGGGCTCTTCACCGTCCCATGCACAATACACTAAAGTGCGTTTGGGTTTCCAGCCTGTTTTTACCAGCTCACTCACAGCTCTTGCTTCTTCGAGCATTGCGGCTTGTCCGCTCAATGGGTCACCAGCCCCATTAACCCATGCATCGTGATGATTACCGCGGATCACCCATTCATCAGGCCTTTCTGACCCGGGCAATTTGGCGATAACATCATTCAATACCTTCGTGTCCCAGTTAAATTCGAGCTTTAAATGAACGATTGATTTGCCGGGCCCGATATGATAAGTAAATGGTAAAGCCCCTCTCCAGTCTTCAGGTGCAACCGGGCCATCAAGTGATCTAAGCAAAGGCTCTGCATCATGATAACTGATAGGCAATACCGGTATTTTTAAAAGATTAGTGGCATCTTTTCTGTCAATTCTTTTTGCTTCTTTGGTTGATGCATATCCGGGGGTAAGGGGATCTCCGGGATAGATAGGCATGTCCATGACCGAGCCTCTTTGCACACCGGATTCATTTTTGAAAGCGCCTTTTGGATAAACATCTCCCTGGTAATAGCCGTCATCTTTCGGATCAGAATAAATAATGCAACCGATAGCACCATGTTCCTGCGCCACTTTTGGTTTAATGCCACGCCACGAACGGCCATATTTTGCGATTACAATTTTACCTTTCACATCAATGCCTAACCGTTGTAAATAATCATAATCTTCGGGCAGGCCATAGTTTACAAAAACCAGCTCTCCCGTTACATCACCGTCAGCAGACCAGCAATTATAAGGCGGAAGTTGCTCGCTGGTTTGATTGGAAGTAGCATCTTCAGCCAAAACTTTTTCCATGAGGCTTGCTTTGAATTTCCCGGGATAATTCATTTCAAGCAGGCGGGTTTTAGGTGTAGGGAAAAGAACATAATAAGTTTCTATATTCACATCAAAACCCCAGCTTTTGAGTTTATTGTAGATATAATCTGCAACAACTTTTCCGCCAGGAGAACCAACATGATGTGGCCTTGCCGACATATCCTTGATCATCTGGCCAACATTTTCTGCCTTTAAATATGTATCAAATTTTTCTTCGATTGCAAATTGCTGCCTGGTATTATTTTCACTAAAGCCTGAAATTTTTTTTGTTTGTGGCTTTGCAAACAGTGCGGGCAACGAAAGAAGGAATGCGAATGCCGTTTTTCTCATTTTTAAATGTTTTGGTGAAAGGAAAGAATGGTAGCGAATGCTGAAATTACAAACAAAGAGTTTTCAAAAATGCAGTTGCTTAAATAAAATTGCGGTTAAAACCGTTCCCGGAATTTGACCCAGTGATACATATCCAACACCTGATTGTTTTTTATAATAGATTTCCTGTGTAGGGCATCCAGATGAAAGCTGTTTTTTTCAAGCACTTTCATTGACGACGGATTATTTGAGAATACTTCCGCGTAAATGCGGTCAATATCAAAACCGGTAAAAATATGATTTGTCAGTAACCTTACAGCTTCAGTTGTAATGCCTTTGTTCCAGAAAGGTTCAGCAAGCCAGTAACCTATTTCAGCGTTTTTTCTGTAAATATTATCTTTTAATAAAAATCCGGTTCCCCCTGCAATTTGCCCGTTTGCAAGAATTGCAAAATTGGTTATCGGGTCCTTGTCAATATTTGCTGATATCCATTGCTCAGCATCTTTTATTGTATAAGGGAAAGGAAATCCATCTCTTAATGTCGCCCCGATATTAGTATTATTGGCAGCAAAAGTTAGAGCATCAGTATCTTCATTTTCCCATGGCCTGATTTGTATTTCCATTTTTAAATCTTTTCAGATACAAATTATAATCCGGAACAATGACTTCATAATCAGTGTACATTAGTGGTGAAGTGAGCAAAAAATCAGCAGTTGCCCTATCACACGCAAAAGGTATGTTCCATACTACCCCCAGTCTTAATAATGCTTTAATATCAGGATCATGGGGTTGAGCTTCCATGGGGTCCCAGAAAAAAATCAGCACATCAATTTTACCATCAGCAATATGAGCACCTATTTGCTGATCCCCACCTAAGGGACCACTCAGGAATTTTGTTATTTTTTGCTGAAGTGCTTCTTCAAGCAATGTGCCGGTAGTTCCGGTCGCATATAGTTTATGTTTCGACAAAGCTTGTTTGTTATAAATGGCCCAATCAATCAACTCATTTTTTTTATTGTCGTGGGCTACCAGCGCAATTCTTTTACGCGGGGCAATTTTACGGTTATGCATACCTTCTTTTTTAGTGAATAGGGCAAAAGATAACCTCTTTTAAGAAGATTATAACAACATCAATAAAATTAATATTTTTCAAACGGCGTTATATCGGCACAAAATTTGTTCATGAATCGGCTCATTGTTTTTTACTAACCACATTAATGACAAAAAACCTCTGGCTTACTTTAACCCTGGGATTCTTTTGCTTATCAGTAACTGCACAACAGGCAAAGGATTCTGCGGCTAACCTGGTTAAACTTCAGGCGCAGCATTATTTGTTGTTAATTGATTTTTCTTATCAAATCAAGGATCTCAATAAAGTTCTTCTTCGGTGGACGATAGATAGTTCTGCCACAAATGATTATTTTATTGTAGAACATGGAAAGGATACGGCTCATTTTGAAACGTTAGGCGTCTTAAAAAGAATCAACGCCGTTTACAACTACGAAATAGCGGATAATAATGCCTTAACAGGGTTTAATTATTACCGTATGAAATGTATAGACAGTACAGGGCAGGCTATTTATTCAAACATTTTGCAGGTGAGTGCAGGAAAATCCGGATTCAGGTTCTATCCAAATCCGGCTGATAAGTTGCTGATTATCGAAGCTGAACATCCTTCCGATTTACAGATATTCAACGCACAAGGGTCGCTTCTTATCAATAAGCCGTTGCAGAACGGAGTGCAAATCATTAATGTTTCCTCGCTTGAAAAAGGGGAATATATAATCCGTGCAATTGATAAAATAAATAACAAGATGATCCTTGAACATTTCCTGAAAAATTAAATCATTCAGACAATAAAAATTACTTGAAAATAGTGTTGCAAAATTGACTTTCATCAATTATCTTTACCTCGGTTTTTCATAGGATATTGGATTTTAAACCGGGGTTGAATTTCTATTCATGCCCCTTTTTTATTTTAAAAAAGATTCAGTTATTTAATCATAAATTAAAGCCCCGGGTTTAACCCGGGGCTTTTCTTACTAAACCCAATTATTATCAAAAACGGCTCATACTGCCTGAACTTCTTTTATTTTCTCACGGATTTTGGCTTCAATCTGCGATGCCAGTTCAGGGTTGTCGTGCAATAATTGTTTGACTGTATCACGACCCTGGCCTAATTTATCGCTGCCATAGCTAAACCAGCTACCACTTTTTTGAATAATACCAAGTTCTACGCCCATATCGATGATTTCCCCCATTTTTGAAATGCCTTCTCCGAACACAATATCAAATTCCGCACTCCGGAAAGGCGGAGCAACTTTATTCTTCACTATTTTTACTTTAACACGATTGCCTATAGCTTCTTCACCATCTTTGATCTGTGCCATACGGCGAATATCCAGACGTACAGATGCATAAAACTTCAGCGCATTTCCACCAGTTGTTGTTTCGGGGTTGCCGAACATTACGCCAATTTTTTCTCGCAACTGGTTAATGAAAATGCAAATAGTATTTGTTTTACTGATAGTGGCCGTAAGTTTTCTTAAAGCCTGCGACATTAATCTTGCCTGTAACCCCATTTTGCTGTCACCCATTTCCCCTTCCAACTCACCTTTTGGAACAAGAGCAGCAACGGAATCTATTACCACTACGTCTAATGCACCTGAAAGAATCAGCCGGTCAGCAATTTCCAGGGCCTGTTCACCATAATCAGGTTGGGATATAAGAAGACTATCGATATCCACTCCAAGTTTTTGAGCATAGCTGCTATCAAATGCATGTTCGGCATCAATAATGGCACACATACCCCCTTTTTTTTGTGCCTCAGCGATTACATGCGTTGCAATGGTTGTTTTGCCTGATGACTCCGGGCCATAAATTTCAATTACGCGACCTCTTGGTAATCCACCAACTCCTAATGCCACATCAAGTCCGATTGAGCCTGTCGAAACTACCTCCATGGGTTCCTGACTTCGTTCGTTCATCATCATCACACTCCCTTTCCCAAAATCTTTATCTATCTTATCAATTGTAAGTTTCAGGGCTTTTAGTTTTTCTGCGTTTGACATGGCTTGTAGTTTTTAATATTCAAAATTATTGATTCATCAAATGTAGGATAATTATTTTATGCACACTAATATTTTTAGTATTTATTTAGCTAATTTTTTTGGATGGCGTGCCGGTTAAAGACACTGCTGAAACATACTGCAAAATTGTTTTGCTAAAAATCAGCGCTGTTTGCAGCTAATAGCACAAAACCCCGTTTGAAAACGGGGTTACATGAGAAAACCAATAAATAGCTGCTTTGAAAAACGGTTGCTTTAACCATTGTTATTGCAAAGAGACGATTAAATTGAAAATAAGACAATACCTCTTTTGAGGTATTTTAACTCTTATTTGTTTTTTCTTCCAGCCCATACATCCATTTTCTTTTCCAAGACCTGCAATGGCATGGCGCCATCTTTTAATATTTCATCATGAAAATCGGTAATACTGAATTTGCTGCCAAGCAATTCTTCATATTTGTTTCTGAGCTCACGGATTTTCAGCGCTCCTGTTTTATATCCCAAAGCCTGCCCGGGAATGGCCATATACCTTTCGATTTCGGCAGTCGCTCCCTGTTCACTGATAGGCTCATTATTCATCATATATTTAATGGCTTCTTCTCTTGTCATGCCTTTGGTATGAATAGCAACATCAACCACTAGTCTTATGGCACGGTGTATTTCATCGCCCATCGCACCCATATATTGATAGGGATCAGTATAAAGGCCAAGTTCTTTACCAAGTGATTCACAGTATAAAGCCCAGCCTTCTACAAATGCGTTATTGTTAAAAGGATCATTGTTGCTTAGGCGCCTGAAGTTGGGAAGCAAGCTGTTTTCCTGTTGCAGCGAAATTTGATAATGATGCCCCGGAATCGCTTCGTGGAGGAATAATGATTCCATTCCAGATGTGGTATTAAATTTTGTGGCATCCAGAATGGGTACGTAAAAAATGCCGGGCCTTGTACCATCCGCTGAGCCTTGAATATATTCGGCACTTGCGCTTGCCGCACGGAAAGCTTCGGTTTGCCTGATCTCAAAATCTGTTTTAGGAACAAGCCTGAACATCCTTTTTAAGTTAGGTTGCATCTTTTGATGTATGGCTTCAAATGCATCAAGGACTTCCTTTGACGTTTTAAAGGGCATGAACTTTTTGTCAGTTTTCATGTATTCAAAAAATTCAGGTAATGTTCCTTTGAAACCAACTGCTTCTTTTACGCTGTCCATTCTTTTACGGATTCGGGCTACTTCATTTAGCCCTGTTTGATAAATTTCTTCAGGAGATTCATCAGTAGTGGTCATGGTTTTAACAGAAAAAGAATAATAAACGTCACCGTTAGGCAAGGCATTAATTCCTGAAGTATTTCTTGATTTTGACAGGTATTCATTTCTCAAAAAATCGGCTAATTTTCTGTAGGACGGAATCAACTGTTCTTGGATAAGTTTGACAAATTCTCCTCTTATTCTTTTTGCATTGGTTGAATCAATAGCCACGGGTATTTTTTTAACCGGTCCGAAAAAAATACTTTTTTCAATATTAGTGGTAACCATATCTTCCATCTGCGGAATCATTTTCAAAACAAGTGAATGAGGAAGCACAATATTGGAATCAATGCCTTTCCTGAAATAAATAATGGCGCTGTCCGTCCACCTGCTAAATGCTGCCGCTCTCTTTAACCAGTTTTCATAATCTTTTATAGTATTAAATGGTTGCGCTCCATCGCCGCTTCCTAATTGCCCTATGGTTAATGGCAGGCCGATGAACTGGTTAAAAGGAATATAATTTTCGTGGAAGCTATTCAGCCTTTCAAGGTTAATGGATAATTCTCTTTTTAAAATATCATAACTAATCCGGTCATTATCGTTGAGATGTTTTCTGCTAAATTGCAATAATGAATCGAGGTAGTTTTTGTAGAAAATTTTTAAAGAATCCCGGTAACTATCAGCTATATCTACCTGTAGCAGATCATTATACCGCATATCTCCATTTTGTGTGGCCAGTAAAGGATACAACTTCAATTCCTGTTCATAATAGTTATTGAGAAGCTGGGCAAACCGCATGTTGCCCGATTCTTCAGTTTGTTTTTTGTTCATCAGCTTGCACGACATTGATAACAGAAAAAAAACTGATAGCACTGATAATCGGTTCATAAAAAAATTTATTAAATAAAACTAATGAATATTTTTTGTGATGATGCTGTATCTTTATCGCCCGGCAGTTCACATACTTTGATATGATCGTAACATTTTTAATTTAAAAACAACTATATGAGGCTCAATCAAATTTTATTATCAGGCGCATGCTCCATTTTGCTATTCTCATGTGTCAGTAACAAAAAATTTAAAAGCGCACAGGCCGCGGCTCAGGCAAAATATGATTCACTGAACGGTCTCTACACTAAAGCGCAAAGCGATTTAAAGAATTGCAATGATGAAAACGGTGAAAATGCAAAGAAAAAGGCAGAACTTCAATCTGAAGTGGATGACTTGAAAAAACAGATTGCATTTTTGAAAGAAAACAATAACCAGGCATTGAAACAATTACAAGATATGTCGGTTATTTCCAGCACACAAGCTGAAAGTATCAAGAAATCGCTCGAAAATATGGGTGCTAAAGACGCTTATATCCAAACGCTTCAGCAAGCAATGGCCCACAAAGATTCTTTGAATATGTCTCTTGTGATGAACTTAAAAGGCGCAATCGGTAATATTGATGATAAGGATATCAATATTAAGGTTGATAAAGGGGTAGTTTATATTGATATTTCTGATAAATTATTGTTCAACAGTGGTAAATATGAAATTACTTCTAAAGCAAAAACTGTTTTAGGCAAGGTTGCACAAGTGCTGAAAAACCAGCCTGACATTGAATTCATGGTAGAAGGCCATACTGATAATGTGCCTTTCAAAAGCAATGGTATATTGCTCGATAACTGGGACCTGAGTGTTAAACGTGCAACATCGGTTATCAGAATTTTACAAAAGCAATATGGAATACCTGCCGCTCACATGACTGCTTCAGGAAGAAGCGAATATGTTCCCGTAACCACTAATGACAGCCCGGAAGGTCGTGCCGCAAACCGCCGTACCAGAATTGTGATATTACCACAACTTGATCAGTTCTTTAAACTTCTTGAGCCTAATGGCAAAGGATAAAACTTCACTTTTTGCTTCAAAAGCCGCCGAAAGGCGGCTTTTGTTTTATGGAAGTTGTTTTATATCAATTTTTAATGCGGGAATAGATTTTTATTAGGGGTTGTATCATTTAATAAGTAATTCAACGTTCTACCTGAGTCCGTTAATCATTCATGGTAATGAAGAAAATCCGTTTAATCCTATGTATTTTGTATGCATTGTCATGCATACACCAAAGCTGCGCTCAATCAATCACCGCTCAAGGTGGACTAATTGACCTTCGCCATCAGGATCTATCTGCTCAATCCGTTTCTTTAAATGGTGAATGGCTTTTTTACTGGAAGCAATTACTGAAGCCCGGAGACACATCTCAAACAAAACCTTCCTTAAGTATTTATCCTTCATTATGGAGAGAAAATACATTAAATGGGGTCAAGCTGTCTTCTCAGGGGTGTGCAACATATAAACTAACTGTCCTTTTGCCAAAACACAGGCCATTATTAGCAATTGAAATGCCTGATGTGTATTGTTCTTATTCCTTGTATGCAAATGGAAATTTGATTCTTCAGAACGGCAAACCGGGAAAATCTGCCAAAGAATCAACACCTTTTTGGGTATATCATGTTTCTCATTTACCCAACAATTCAGATACCCTTACCCTTCTTTTACAGGTAAGCAATTTCTGGCATGCAAAAGGAGGGCTTTATAAAGAAATGGTGCTTGGAGACGTTGGTGCAATTTATCTGAACTATGAAAGAAACATCGCTTATGGTTTTGTATTGGCCGGCTGTCTTATTATGGGTGGTTTGTTTTTTTTAGGTCTTTATTTTTTTGACAGAAGACAGGATAAAGCCATTCTGTTTTTTTCCTTGTATTGCTTATTTACCTGTTACCGTGCCGTAGGCAGCGATTTGTATGTTTTGCATGCTATATTCCCGAATATTATCAACTGGTTTGTTGCTATAAGACTGGAATATTTAAGCCTTGTACTTTCAGTTGCTTTTTTTGCACTTTATATCTCAAATCTGTACCGGGAAGATTGTAACATGTTTTTCATGAAGCTTCTTGTTTTTCTTTGTCTGTTGTTTTCAATAACTATTGTAGTCACACCTCCTGTTTTTTTTACATCGCTGATGCCCATATTTCTAACTTTTATGTTTGTGTACATAGCTTACGGATGTTATGTATATGTTCGTGCAGCTTTAAAAAAAAGAATCGGATCGGCATATGGGCTGATTAGCAGCACTATACTTTTAGGGTTGTTTCTTGCTGAAAATTTAAGCTTTTTTAATTTAGCAGTGATACCCAAACCGCTCATGTTCGTTGCAAATATCATGTTCTTCTTTTTTCAATCACTTGCATTTTCTCAAAGGTTTGCCCATAATTTCAAAATAGCTGCATTGCAGGCGCAACAAGGATTAAATGCAAAAGCGGAATTTCTTTCAACCATGTCTCATGAAATCCGTACGCCATTGAATGCAGTAATCGGCATGACTCATTTGCTCAACAACAACCCGCGTGAAGATCAGCGACAAAATATTGATGTGCTTTATTTTTCAGCGAATAATCTTTTATCAATAGTTAATAATATTCTTGATTATACAAAAATTGAAGAAGGTAAAATTGCGTTTGAAAATATCCCCATGGATCTTTCATTTATTGCAAAAAGCATAGTAGCAGGATTGAGAACAAAAGCTGAAGAAAAGGGCATAAGCCTTGAATGCTGTACAGATTCGAGGTTAGATAAAAAAATTACAGGGGATCCTACCAGGACCAGTCAGGTAATCAATAATCTTTTGCACAATGCGGTTAAATTCACGGAAAAAGGGGGCGTTAAACTTTCAATCCTGGTTGATTCTTTTCATGAAAATTCTGTTACAATAACCATAAAAATAGAAGATACAGGTATTGGTATACCCCAGGAAAAACAGGCTATTATTTTCGACCGCTTTACACAAGCCGATTCTTCAACCACACGCAGCTATGGCGGAACCGGCCTTGGGTTAACGATTACCAAGCGCATCCTGGAATTACAGGGGGTTTCGTTACAATTACAAAGCGAACCTGGAAAAGGATCAGCCTTTTATTTTACTCAAACATTTCTTTTAACTAATGAGGAAATAAATATCAAAAAAGAAAATATTGATCTTGTCCAAAAAACTGAACTTCTCAACGGTGTGTCTATTTTACTGGTAGAAGATAACCCGATGAATATATTAGTGGCACAAACGATTCTGGAAAGACAAGGAGCCCGCATTGATGTTGCTACTAATGGCCAGGAGGCCATTGACAAACTGGATGTGCAAAGGCATAAACTGATTTTGATGGATTTGAATATGCCAATTCTGGATGGTTATAAAGCTACCGAAGAATTGAGAAAGAAGGGAGAAACAATACCCATTATTGCATTAACGGCAAGTACACCGAAGGAAGTAGAGAGCGAAGCGTTTGCATCAGGCCTTAATGATGTAGTAGTAAAACCTTTTAACCCAGAAGATCTTTACAGGACGATTCTTCATTACGTGAAAGCAAGCTGAATAATAATTCTGCAATTTTATTCCTTCTTCAATATTAATAAGTCTTTTGTGAAATTATCTTTGCACCCTTACTATGGCAGGAAAGAAAAATAAAAAGAACAGCCGGAAGATTTGGTTCGTGTTGCTGATGCTTTCAATCATAATTATGGTATACTTTGTTGGGTATGACTGGTGGCTTGAAAGGCGGGCTCATTTTGTTAAATACCCCGAATTCGGGATAGATATACCCGTTAATTATTCTATTCATGGCATTGATGTTTCAAAATACCAGAATGTAATTGATTGGATTTCCGTAAAGGAAATGAAAGTAAATACTGTTCAGATTGGATTTGTTTTTATTAAAGCAACAGAAGGATTAGGCAATGAAGATGCTTTTTTTCAGCGAAACTGGCGAAAAGCAAAATCTGCCGGTTTAACAAGAGGAGCGTATCATTTTTTTCTGGCTACCAAAAGCGGTAAAGAACAGGCAGAGAACTTCATTAATTCTGTAAATATTGGATCAGGTGATTTGCCGCCAGTAATTGATATCGAACAGGCATATAGTGTGCCCGCCGATAGACTCAGGGAAAGAGTAAAGGAATGGTTGCAGACGGTACAGGATTATTATGGAGTAAAGCCTATTATTTATACCAATGTTGAGTTCTATAAACAGTACCTCAAAGATGATTTCGATAAATATCCTTTATGGATAGCCCATTATCTGCAAAAAGAAAGACCCAGTATTTACCGGGACTGGAGTTTCTGGCAACATAATGAAGGGGGTAGAGTAAACGGCATAATGACAAAAGTAGATTTCAACGTATTTAACGGCGATTCCGCTGAATTCAAAAAATTATTGGTAAATTAAAAATAATGAGTGGTATCAAATGTTTTAAAGAAATTTGTTGAATTATGAGTGAGATGGAACCGGAAATAAAAAGCTTTTTTAAAAAACTGGCAATATCGGTGTATATCGGCCTCTTTTGGCTGATGCTGGCTATGACTTTCGGTATTTATTTCGGGTTTATGTTTACAAAAGATAAAATCAGCGTTGGTAATATTCTGTATTACTCACTCCTGGTGACCAGTTTTATTTTTTTGATGAAGTTTTATATAAGGACGTGGAAGAAAAAATTCCCTCATGAATAATGTTCTTCAGGTTTTTTTATTAATAAGTTCCCTTCACTGATTTTTTCCATCAAGAATAATTGGGGCGCTGCCTTTACCAAGAATGATCATTTTTGAATTTTGAGAAGCAGCCAGTTCTTTCATTGCCTTGATTTGTTCATATTGTAATTGCTTGTCGGTAAGGCTTTCGCTGATGATGCGCTGATAATCTGCTATACCCTGTGCTTCTACCCTTTTTCGTTCAGCTTCTTGTTTTTCTTTCTGCAAAACAAATTGCATTTTCTGAGCCTCCTGTTCCGCATTAATTTTCTGTTCAATAGCTGTTTTTACTGATTGCGGTAATGTGATATTTCTAACCAATAGCTGCTCAAGCACCAACCCCCTTTTCCTAAAATCGTCATCAATGCTTTTAAAAATCCGTTGCTGGAATTCATCTCGTTTTGTTGAGTATAAGGCGACTGCTTCATAATACACTGCATTATCACGGATTTTTGTTCTTGTAAGTGGCCTGACGATTTTATCCGTATAATCAAGGCCCGTTTCCCTGACAATATTCGGCGCTTCTGAAGAAATGACTTTATAAAGGACGGTAAGGTCAATCATTACTTCCAATCCATCCGAAGTCAATACACGTATTCCATCATCACCTTCTTTTGCCCCTTCATCATGCACTGCGCTCATGGTATAGTTTTGTGTTTTAATGTCCATTCTAATGATATCATACAAAGGATTGATAAAATGAAGCCCGCTTTGTAATACATCAGGCTGAACTTTTCCAAATAACTTTTTTACACCTACTTCTCCGGCACCAATCTGTATAACACAGGAAGAAGAAATTCCCAACGCAACAAATAATAACCCGATAATGCGCGCTGTACCTGAAAATTTCTTCAATATTTGCTCGCTGCGATTCATAGCAATGCCTGCCAGGAATATAATCAGCCCAATAATTATTAGTGCCATATTACAAGGTTTGAAGTTTAAAAATTAATTTTAGCTGGTATGATCAGTGATGATATACCAATTCCCTTTTATTTTTCTGAATAATAAAGTGTAATAGCCCCCGATATCGCCAATACTTCTTTTAAGGAACCATTTACCAGTTACGAAATAATATTCGGCAGACAACCTTTTCAACTTAATGAGTGTGAAAAACAGCTTGCCCATTTTTGCTGAATCGCTATAATTCTTTTTATAATTGTTGAGTGTGTTGCTATAACCGTAAGTAATGCCACCGTGGCCGATAAAAGTAAGAGAATCATTATTCCAGTATGCTTTCATAAAATCATCAATATTGCCTTTATTCCATGCTGCTGCCTGATCGGCCATTAATTTTCTGATTGCGGTTTCGTCGGCAGTTTGCGAGAAGCAGGCGATGGATACAAAAAGAAAAATAATCAGGAGGTTAACTTTCTTCATAAGTGTTAATTTGTACATGAAATTAAGAAAAAGCATTTCACCCAAAAGATGAAAAAAATTTATTGCCTTTCCACCTGCGACACCTGCAAGGCCATTTTAAATGATATTAATGCCAGGAAAAAGGGGTTTTATCTTCAGGATATAAAAACAGAAAAAATAACTCCGGCACAATTGGAAGAAATGAGAAAAATGGCCGGTAGCTATGAAGCATTATTTAGCAAAAGGGCGATTAAATACAAATTACTTGGTTTAAAAGACAAAATGCTTACTGAAAATGATTACCGGAATTATATCCTTGCTGAATACACTTTCCTGAAAAGGCCGGTAGTTATTTTAAATAATAAAATATTTGTAGGGAGCGAAAACAAAATTGTTGAAGAATTGAAGAAAGCGGTTGGTTGATTAAGTTAAACTACAGATATGAATTCAGGAAACAATCCTCAGTTTTGCATAATTCAGCATTATCTTTTTCTCCCCGTTCAATTCAAATTTTACTGTAGCGATAGGGTTATGCGCACTGCCTTCCATTTTTATAACTTCGCCAAATCCAAATTTTTGGTGCTCCACTTTTTGCCCCTCCTGTAAATTGCTTGTGTCGCTTGCTACAAACTCTTTTGAGGGTACATGCTCAACAGTTTGAGGTTTTTTATTTGCAGCTGAAAGGTAACCGGGTTTGTTATTTGTGGCAGGTTGTTTGTTGTCGGGTGACCGATAACCGAATTCAGATGGTTGGCCGAACCCGCGGTTCATTCTTTCAAATGCGCTGCCAGACTGCCATCCTGAGGTCGGATGATTGCGCATCCCTCCCCCTGCATAGCTTCTGTCTAAAAATGTTTCCGGGATCTCGTCAATAAAACGACTGGGTTCATTTTGAATAATGTTGCCAAAGCGGTATCGTGTATTTGCATAAGTGATCCACAATTTCTTTTTCGCCCGTGTAATGACTACATAAAACAGCCTTCTTTCTTCTTCCAGTTCTTCGCGGGTATTAATTGACATGGCATTAGGGAATAGCATTTCTTCCAAACCTGCTGCAAATACGCAACTAAACTCCAGCCCTTTTGCTGCATGTATGGTCATTAACTTTACAGTATCTGCATTAGGATCTTTTTCATCGGCATCAGTGAGCAATGTTATTTGCTGAAGATAAGATGAAAGGCCGGCCCCACCTGCCCCTGACGCAGGAAACCCGGGGTTATCCAATAACACCCCTTCGTCATCAATTTGCGAGCGATTTTGGGTATCATCTACCCATTGTTTAATCGAGTTAAGCAACTCCTGTATGTTCTCGTACCTGGCCAATCCTTCGGTGGTCTTGTCGTTAAAAAGATCTTTTACTATATTAGTTTGTTTGCCGACGTGCATTGCCACTTCATGCGCATTTTTTGTTTGCAACATGCTGGCAAAACTTTTAATCATCACCACAAAATTTTCAACGGCTTCCAAGGTGCCTCCTTTAAAACCAAACATCATTGCATTGTCCAAAACTTCCCACATGCTTATGTTTTTTTCATTTGCGAAAAGAACAGCTTTGTCGATAGTGGTTTTGCCAATGCTCCTTGCGGGATAGTTGATGATGCGTTTTAAAGATTCTTCATCTTTCGGATTGACGATAATTCTCAGGTATGCTAAAAAATCTTTTATTTCTTTTCTCTGATAGAAACTGATGCCGCCATAAATGGTGTAGGGAATGCCCATCCTGCGCAGGCTTTCTTCAAACGCACGGCTTTGTGCATTGGTACGGTAAAGAATGGCGAAGTCTTTGTTATTAAAATGGTTCCGCAGTTTTTGTTCCTGAATGGTATCGGCAACAAATTTTCCTTCATCGTTATCAGTAAGCGTCCGGACCAATTTGATTTTTTCGCCCTCGGCATTTTCAGTAAATAGTTTTTTTTCAATCTGGCCTTTGTTTTTACTAATCACTTCATTGGCAACATGCAGAATATTTTGCGTGCTGCGATAATTCTGTTCCAGCTTTATTACTTTCACATCATCGTAATCTTTCTGGAACTGAAGGATATTTTGAATGGTGGCGCCGCGGAAACTGTAAATGCTTTGCGCGTCATCGCCTACCACGCAAACATTTTCATGCATGGCGCCAAGCAATTTGATGATCTCATATTGAGCCGGGTTTGTATCCTGGTACTCATCAATTAAAATATATTTGAATTTACGTTGATACTTGCTCAACGAATCAGGAAAGCTTTTCAGCAGTTCATAAAATTTTAGCAACAGGTCGTCAAAATCCATTGCCCCGTTTTTAAAACAACGCTTTACATAGGCATCATAAATCTGGCTAATGGCGGGCCGCTGACTGCGCATATCTTCCTGCTGAATATAATAATCGTTGGCGTATTCGGAAGGGCCAACCAGGGCGTTTTTGGCGCTACTGATCCGGTTATAAATAGTGGAAGGTTTATAATGTTTATCATCCAGGTTTAGCTCATTTACCACAGTTTTGATAACACCCTTGGCATCATCAGTATCATAAATCGTGAAATTATTAGGGTAACCGATTTTCTGCGCCTCTGCACGAAGAATGCGTGCAAACACACTATGAAATGTACCGATATATAAATTACGTGCTTCATTGTTGCCTAAAATTTTTTCCACACGCTCCTTCATTTCCTTTGCCGCTTTATTGGTAAATGTAAGCGCAAGTATGTTGAAAGCATCAATGCCGTTTGCCATCAAATGCGCAATGCGTGTAGTAAGCACTTTTGTTTTTCCGCTTCCCGCACCTGCAACAATCATCAATGGGCCTTTAATATGTGTAGCTGCTTCTTTTTGCGGTCCGTTCAGTTCTTTTAAATAATCATGCATGAGTGCAATTTACGAAGAGCAAACCGCTTGTTACGAAACCCCGAGAGAATAAATTACTAACAACAGGTTGATCATTGCCGTAATGTTTGTAACTCAATCATTGACTGTTAATAACAAAATGCCTACAAACAATTACCCATAAAATAGTATTGCCTATTTTCCACTTATCCTTAACTTCCCCTCATGGCCTTAACAGATGATTCAAATTTTTTATTTCAGATGGCGGTGCAGTTTGTGAACCAAACCAGCAGGCATATTTTTTTAACGGGCAAAGCGGGAACAGGAAAGACTACATTTCTGAAATACATCAGCGAAAACTCTTTTAAAAAAATTGCAGTGGTTGCGCCGACAGGTGTTGCTGCAATTAATGCGGGAGGTGTGACCATGCATTCTTTTTTTCAATTGCCGTTTGGGCCTTATTTGCCTGTGGCAAGCAGCGGATGGGGAAATGATATCAGCAATCAAAATACATTATTTAAAAATATTCGATTCAACAATGAAAAACGGGAATTACTTCGTGAACTTGAATTGCTTATTATTGACGAAATAAGCATGGTGCGTGCAGATATGCTTGATGCAACGGATGCCATACTCCGGCATTTCCGGCAACAACCTTTATTACCTTTTGGAGGTGTTCAGGTTTTATATATAGGCGATCTTTTTCAGCTGCCTCCCGTTATTAATAATACTGAGTGGGAGCTATTAAAGGGGTATTATCAAAGCCCTTTCTTTTTTGATTCGCATGTTGTGCAGCAGGCACCACCCGTACTAATTGAACTGAAAAAAATTTACCGTCAGAATGAAGAAGAATTTATTAATATCCTTAACAATATCCGCGATAAGAATGCTACAAAGGAAGACCTTGAAAAACTGCAAGGGCATTATCAACCCGGTTTTCATGCCAGCAATAATGACCATTATATCACGCTTACCACGCATAATAATAAAGCGAACGAGATCAATCAAAGCAAACTCAGAAAACTTCCCGGAGAACTATTTGAATTCAAAGGAGAGCTAACTGGCGAATTCAATGAAAAAGCATTACCTGCCGAGATGGTGCTATATGTGAAAGAAGGGGCACAGGTCATGTTCATAAAAAATGATAAAGGGGAATTCAGGAGGTATTACAACGGAAAGCTTGCAACAATTTCAAAAATTGACGGAGGAAAAATATTTGTCCGTTTCCCTAATGAAGAAAAGGAAATGGAAGTAGAAAAAGAAACATGGAAAAATATTCGTTACAGCTATAATAAAGAAACCGACCAGATTGATGAGGAAACACTTGGCACTTTTAAACAATATCCGATCAGGTTAGCATGGGCAATTACTATTCATAAAAGTCAGGGGCTCACTTTTGAGAAAGCGATCATCGATGCCGGTGACTCGTTCGCCCCCGGCCAGGTTTATGTTGCTTTAAGCAGGCTAACTTCATTGGCGGGGCTCGTTCTCTATAGCAGGATCCTTCCACACGCAATTACTACCGATGAACGGGTATTGCAATTTTCAAAAGGTAAAATGAAGGAAGATGTATTGCAGAAAGAGCTTCGCCAGCATCAAAAAGTGTTTATCAGCCGATCATTAATACAATCTTTCAATTTTGAAAAACTATATGAAGCTTTTCATGAACACGTAGAAGGATATGAGCACAGGCTTATTCCCGGTCAACATGATGCGCTGAAATGGGCAAAAGCAATAGAGGATAAATTGATGAAGGAGCACGGAATAGCTGTAAAATTCAATCGCCAGTTGGAAAAATTATTGGTTGATGCCGCCGATGATAATTATGACCGGTTGCAAAACCGGGTAGGCGCCGCCGTTACTCATTTCAAAAGTGTTTTGGAAGAAATAACGAGATCGCTTTTGAATCATATTAATGAAGTAAGAATTAAACAAAGGGTGAAAAAATATCTTGCCGAATTAAATGAACTTGACATCCTGTTCAAACGGAAAATAAAACAATTACATCACACAGCTGAACTAGCTGATGCATTGGCTAAAGGAATGGATACGCCTTCATTGTTTAAGTTGATTGAAAACCAGAAAAAATTACAGCCAGTTGTACAGGAAATTGAGCAGCAGGAATCCTCCAAGCCAAAAAAAGGAGAAACCCGTCACATCAGTCTGCAACTATTCAAAGAAGGAAATAAAATTCCCGATATTGCAAAAATGCGTGGCCTCACTGTTGGCACTATCGAGGGCCACCTGATTTCATTTATCGGCACTGGGGAAATCCTTATTGAAAACATCTTGTCAAAAATTAAAATTGAAAATATATTAAAAGTGATTCTGGAAAATCCAGAAAGCGCTTCAACTGCTTTAAAAGAAAAACTCGGTAACGATTATTCTTATAATGATATTAAAGCCGTTCTTGCCTGGAAAGAGTTGCCTGCTAAAAAATAAAAGCCCTGCATGTGCAGAGCTTTGATTAATTTTTAGTGTAGCGGCAATTATGCTGCTCTTTTGTTTCGCCTTCTTCCGCCGCCAGATAAAGCTGCCATTAAAGTGAGTGTGTCAATGTACCTGCTTTTCATAACAAATATTTTAGAGGTGATTAATTCATTTTCTTTTACCCCGTCATGTCTGAATGCCTCTGAAAATATGACGCATGATTTTAAAACAGGTTACAAAAAATAAAAAACCGCTATATCAATGGCGGTTTAAAAAATTAATACCAAAAAAACTATGATCCCCGCTGAGAGCCTCCTGTAAGTTTTGTGTTCCTTGACACAGCCTTGGTATTCGCTTTTCCTTTCACCTGTTGCATGCCGGGCTTGCCAGGCTGTTGCCCCGGCTTGTTGCTTTTCTTTTTGTTGTTGTTATTGTTCAGCAGCGACATAATAAATGTTTTTTACGTTAATAAATGTGCGCCTTAAAATTAGCAAATTATTATTTTTTTCACATTGGTTTAAGAAATTATTATGCAACCGGCGGCATTGCTGCTATTATGCTTTACTTGCGCCATACCCCAGCAGTGTTTGTAATACTTTTCAGCAATATGCAGCGCCATTATAAAAGAATATTTTTAGGTCGTAAATTTACCACAGGGGAACACAGGTAAATCAAATATGAAGAAAGAATTGTATTTCGATATCAGTTCTGCCGAAAAAGGCGGCAGCCTGTTCAGGATAAACGATGGGGCTAAAATTTATTTCTATTTTAACCATAGTATTTATGATGACAAAAAAGATGAGCTGAAAGTTTTCGAAACGAATTTCGATTCTTTTGAATCATTCTGGAAATATCTTACTCAGAATAAAGAATGGTTTTACCTGCATCCCATGTTTGTTCACCCGGAACAGCGGGATTTTGTGCGTGAACAATTAAAACCTGTGAACTGGAATATCCATCCTAACAAAAAATGGCAGGACAGCCACCAGCGGCAATGGAAAAAAGTATTGAATGGCCCTGATGATTATTACAGATCCAAGTAAGAAGACGAAATCCTGCTTTGTCCTAATCATTTCAGTTCGTTGCTTAATTTTACAATTCTATGCCTGCTTTCAACTGGAATGATACAGTTAATCTTTTTTCTAAACTTACTTTTCATCGCTTATGGAATGGTGCAAAAGTATTAAGCAGCTATTATGTAAGTAAATTTAGCAAGAGGCCTGTTCAATGGGGTTTGCCGGTTTCAATTTCTTTTGAGCCTACAACATCCTGTAATCTCCGCTGTCCTGAATGCCCAAGCGGTTTGCGGGCTTTTACCAGGCCGACCGGCATGCTACAAAAAGATTTTTTCAGTGAAACCATCGACCAGCTTTCAAAGCAATTATTATACCTCATTTTTTATTTCCAGGGTGAACCATATCTCAATCCTGACTTTTTAGACATGGTAAAATATGCTTCACAAAAGAAAATTTATACGGCTACATCTACCAATGCACATTATTTGAATGATGCGAATGCAAAGCGAACGGTAGAAAGCGGGCTCGATCGTTTGATCATTTCAATTGATGGAACAACCCAGGATGTTTACGAACAATATCGTGTTGGAGGCAAGCTGGAAAAAGTTCTGGATGGAGCCAGGAATATTGTAAAATGGAAAAAAGAACTCAAAAGCAAAACGCCGTTTGTTTTTTTTCAGTTCCTTGTAGTAAAACCGAATGAACACCAGATGGAAGACATAAAAAGAATGACTGAAGAAATTGGTGTTGATGAAGTACGGTTCAAAACAGCGCAGGTGTATGATTATGAAAATGACCCCAATCAACTGATTCCCCAAACTGAAAGATACAGTCGCTATAAAAAAAATAAGAATGGCAGTTATGAAGTAAAAAATTCTTTGCAAAATCATTGCTGGCGCTTGTGGCATGCGACAGTTATAACATGGGATGGGCTGGTAGTGCCCTGCTGTTTTGACAAAGATGCACAACACCAATTGGGCAATCTGAAAGGAAAATCCTTCAAACAGATATGGCATAATGAAAAGTATGTAAATTTCAGGCGAAGTATTTTAAAAAGCAGAAAGAACATTGATATCTGCGCCAATTGCAGTGAAGGAACAAAAGTGTGGGGAGATTAATATACAGTTTAGAAAATTTGGATTTTGCTAAATAATATGTTATGTTATTGTCTGACTCAATACTTTCTAGATTAGAATACCAGCATCAAACAATTTGTGAATTGATAAAAGGTTTTAGCGAAAAACAATTAAAACATGATATCAACACTGGCAAATGGAGCATCTTTGAAAACATCATTCACCTATGCGCATATCAGCCAATTTTTATAAAACGGATCGATTTAATGCTTCAAACCGAATCACCATCTTTTGAAAGGTATATTGCAGAAAATGACAGTGGTTTTTACGAGTGCCTGAAACTTTCGATTGACGAAGCAATATCAAAAATTAATGCTGATCGCACAGTTATTATCTCAAAACTGAAAGGCCTTGATGAAGATCAACTTAATAAAACAGGCTGTCATCCGAAATATGGATTGTTCAGCATTTCAAAATGGACTGAATTTTTCCTGCTTCATGAAGCGCATCATTTATGGACCATCATGCAACTGAGTTTTTCTCTTTCCTGATGTAATGGAGGATTATTACTATTTTTAAATAATAATAACCTTTCGTATGAGCATTGAAAAAGATATTAATCAACATAAATTCAGGAACGAGCATCAAAAAGCCGCAATCAACCTGATATACACCTTCAACTGGGTTACCGAGAAAATGAAGCTGTTTTTTGACGAACACGAAATCACCTCTCAGCAATTTAATATTCTTCGCATATTACGGGGGGCACATAAACCATTATCCACACTTCAGATTCGTGAAAGGATGCTGGATAAAATGAGTGATACCAGCCGGATTGTAGACAGGCTTCTTCTTAAAGGACTGGTTAAAAAAGCAATTTGTGAAACGGACCGCCGTCTTGTAGATATAACTATTAGTAAAAAGGGAGAAAACCTTCTTCAAAAACTTGATGAACACAATAATGATATGGATTCTATCTTAAATAACCTTTCAGAGGCGGAATGTGAAACGTTAAATCAGCTGTTAGATAAAATCCGCAATTCAGAATGATGTAATTTTGTGCTTTTAAAGCAGAATGAAAGTATGAACCGGTTTTTGTTAATTCTACTTACCATTTTTTACCAGTTAATTGTTACTAAAGCCAATGCTCAACCGAAATATGAATTCCGTGGGGCATGGATTGCTACTGTTGATAATATCGATTGGCCCGGTAAAGGAAATTTTAATTCTGACAGTCAGAAAGTGGAGTTCGCCAGGATACTTGATATGCACAAACGAAACGGTATAAATGCCGTAATTGTACAAATACGCCCCGCTGCAGATGCTTTCTATCCCTCACCTTACGAACCCTGGAGTGAATGGCTTACGGGCAAACAGGGCCGGCCTCCATATCCATACTATGACCCCCTGGCTTTTATGATTGAAGAAGCGCATAAACGGGGAATGGAATTTCACGCCTGGTGTAACCCTTACCGGGCAATCTTTAAAATAGGGCAATCTTCTATTGCTCCTTCGCATATCACGAAAACCCATCCTGAATGGTTTCTTACTTATGGAGATACTAAGTATTTTGATCCGGGTAATAAAGAAGTGCAGCAATATGTAACAAATGTTGTGCGCGACATAGTAAGACGATATGATGTAGATGCCATTCACTTCGATGATTATTTCTATCCCTACCGGATTGCCGGTAAGGAATTTCCAGACAATGCTTCTTTTGTAAAGTATGGTAATGGCATGAACAAGGAAGACTGGAGAAGAAGCAACGTCGATTCAATCATTGTAATGCTCAACAGGGCTATTAAGGAAGAAAGAAAAACCTGCAAATTCGGGATCAGCCCCTTCGGTATTTGGAGAAATATCGATAAAGACTCGCTTGGCAGCAATACCAAAGCAGGGCAAACGAATTATGATGATTTATATGCGGATATTTTATTGTGGCTGCGCAATGGATGGATTGATTATGTAGCTCCGCAATTGTATTTCGAATTTGGTCACCGGGCAGCGCCTTATGAAGTATTGCTCGATTGGTGGAGCAGGCATTGTTATGGTAAACATTGTTATATAGGTCTTGGCATGTACCGCGCAAACAGTAATGCGGCATGGCGTGATAAAACTTTATTACCCAGAGAAATTGCAGCATTGAGAACAACATCAAATGTACAGGGAATGATTTTTTTCAGCAGCAAATCTTTTGAAGCTAACCCTAACGGATGGAATGACAGTTTACAGAATAATTATTTCAGAATTCCTGCCTTGGTACCTCCTATGGAATGGATCGATACGAATAAAACCCGTGAACCTGTAATTAATACCAGGTACGATAAAAAAGATTCAGTATTGACCACGAGTCTGCAAAAGGCAAGTGTGGATGAAAACATTAAGGGATTTGCGGTTTATACGACAAATGAAGAGAATTTCAGCCCCGGAGCAGGTAAAATTTTTGCATTTGTTCCTTTTTCCCCGAATGCCACGTTCAACATAAAAGTGAACCTGTTTGAGCATGAAAAAAAGCTGACTTATTTTTTTGCGACCGCCATTGGGAGGAATAATGTTGAAAGTAAGCCTGTGTTTATGTACACTTTCTCATCACCGTCTACTGCAGTAAAATAATTTTTCTAAATTTGAATATTCATATTGTCTTCAACCTAAAATATTACTTATGCCGGGATTTGAATTTTTTGGAGAAGAAGAGCGTAAAGAAGTAAACGATGTGTTGCAAACAGGCATTCTGATGCGTTACGGATTTGATGCGCAGAGAAAAGGAATATGGAAATCGAAAGAACTTGAAGAAGCGATTTGTACAACTATCGGATGCAAATATTCCCAACTGGTTTCCAGCGGAACTGCTGCATTAACAACTGCCTTGGCAGCGTTGGGTATTGGAGCAGGAGATGAAGTGATTATGCCAACATTTACGTTTGTGGCCAGTTTTGAAGCTGTATTGAGTGTAGGAGCAATTCCTGTTTTGGTGGATATTGACGAAACACTCACGATAAATCCTGCTGCGGTAAGAAGAGCAATTAGCTCCAAAACAAAATGTATAATGCCCGTTCATATGTGTGGAAGCATGGCTGAATTGGATGAACTTGTCAAGATTTGTAAAGAACACAATTTGCTGTTACTTGAAGATGCATGCCAGAGCATCGGAGCCTCTTATAAAGGGAAACATCTTGGAACAATTGGGGATGCAGGTACATTCTCATTTGATTTTGTAAAAACCATTACTTGCGCCGAAGGAGGTGCTGTGATGACAAACGATGAAAATGTTTATATAAAGTGTGACGGTTATAGCGATCACGGACATGATCATAAAGGGATTGACCGTGGCGCCGATCTGCATCCTTTTATCGGGTATAATTTCCGTATTTCTGAATTGCATGCTGCTGTCGGGCTTGCACAGATCCGCAAACTCCGTAAATTTCTGGAGATACAGAGAAAAAACCATCTTCAGCTAAAAGATATATTGCAACAAGTGCCGGAAATTTCATTTCGGGTGATACCGGACCCTGCAGGAGATAGCTGCACGTTTCTAAGCTGGTTTTTACCTACAGAAGAAATCACAAAAGCGGTTGTATCGGAGTTGAAAAACCAGAATATTTTAGCCGGTAATTTTTATTGGTTTGATAATAACTGGCATTATATCCGCAAGTGGGATCATTTAAAAGCTGCCACCTCGCTGAATAATCTGAATGCGGAACAGCAATTGGCCCTGGCAAAAATTCAGTCCTCCTCTTTTGAGGCGAGCGATAATATTATGAAACGCTGCATTTCCACAGCCATTGGTTTGACATGGACAAATGAACAGATAAAAGATAAAGGGGAAAAATTTATCAATGTAATCAGAAAAGTATTGGCAAAACAAAGCATGCCGGTATAAGTTATTTTTTACCCTCAAGATGATTACAATATTCAAGCGAACCCAGGCGAAAGCGCAAGGGAATATGTGTTGCCCTCTCAAATTGATATTCTTTTGAACAGAAAAAGGCGGGATGTTTTGTATAATAATCTACAAATTCTTTCGAAACCTGCATCATTTCCACAAAAGCGATTTTTTGGTTAATTGCTTTATTATCTCTGAAAATAACAGGGCCATACAGGCCGTGAAAACTTACTTTTTCTGGTGCGGCTTCTTTGAAGGTATTAGCTTTGAAGCTACTTCTTTCAGCAAGATTAATAAATTGTTGCGCTTTTACATGAATTGCAAAAACTGTTAAAAAAACGGCAACAATAAAACTAATTTTTCGTTTCAAATAGTTTTAGTTTTGTTTAATGTAAATTTACGGCTTGATTTTTGTAGCAGCGCCGAAAATTTGTATTTTTTGCCTGAAGTGCGAAACCCCTGAAAAATGTCATTAAGTCAATCATTACAGCAAAAACTTCTTCAAAAGCTTTCTCCTCAGCAAATTCAGTTAATGAAATTGCTGCAGGTACCCACGGCAAACCTCGAAGAGCGTATAAAGGAAGAACTCGAGGAAAATCCAGCCCTGGAAGTTACCGAAGACGATCGTGACGATGGCCTGGGGGATGAAATGAAAGATGAATTTGAAAGCACGGATGATGAATATGAAACTGAAGGCAGCGAAGATGAATATGACAATATTGATGTGAGTGAATATGTGAGTGAATATGATGATGATGTTGCCGATTATAAGTTACGAGATGAGAACTATCCGGATGCAGAAGAAAACCGTACCACTCCACACAGGGTTGAAACTTCATTCCACGAATTATTGCTTGATCAGTTAGGTATGATGATTCTGGATGATCGTATACGTAAAATTGCGGAACAGATTGTGGGCAGTATTGATGACGATGGCTATCTCCGTCGTGAAACTTCTTCGATTGTCGACGACCTTGCATTCAGGCAAAATATTGAAACAAATGAAAACGAAATAGAAGGGTTAATAAAAAAAATACAGGAATTCGATCCGCCCGGTGTAGGAGCAAGGGACCTGCAGGAATGCTTGTTAATACAGTTATACAGAAGAAAAGGAGATGGCAAATCGGTTGAACTTGCCATTGAAGTGTTGAGTAAATATTTTGATGAGTTCACCAAAAAGCATTATGACAAGATACAACGGGGCTTGAATTTGAGCGATGATCAACTAAAAGATATCATCAACCAGATTATAAGACTAAACCCCAAACCGGGAGGAAATGTTTCGGATGCAACCAAGGGTGAAAATTACGTGGTACCTGATTTTTTTATAACCAATAATGCCGGCAAGCTGGAACTTAGCCTAAATACAAGAAATGCGCCCGATTTACGGATAAGTGAAGGATATAAAGACATGCTTAAAGAATATGAACGCGGCAGCAAAAAAGATAAAAGACAGAAAGAAGCAGTCCTTTTTATTAAGCAGAAAATTGATGCGGCAAAATGGTTTATTGATGCTATAAAACAAAGGCAACAAACCTTGTATAACACGATGCATACCATCATGGATTATCAACGTGAATTCTTTTTAACAGGTGATGAAACCACCTTGCGCCCCATGATTTTAAAAGATATTGCAGAGCGGACAAACCTTGATATTTCAACAGTCAGCCGTGTTGCAAACAGTAAATTTGTGCAAACGGAATTCGGCACTTACAGGCTGAAGTTTTTCTTCAGCGAATCATTAAGCACAGAAAGCGGGGAAGAAGTTTCAACGAGAGAAGTGAAGAAAATATTAAGCGACCTGATTGAAGGAGAAAGTAAAAAGAAACCTTTAAGTGATGAAAGACTTACCGAATTATTACAGGAAAAAGGTTACAATATAGCCCGGCGCACTGTAGCAAAGTACCGTGAACAATTGGGAATTGCAGTAGCCAGATTGAGAAAAGAACTTTAATATCTGAATAATTTATTATTAGCGGATAATGGAAACTGTTTTGAAAATGGATAGTCAAAAACAACCCGCAGCTTTGAGATTTCTGGCACATCTCTTCTCTGTAATTTTTCATCCGTTATTTATTACTAGCTATGTAATGTATTTCTTGCTTTTTATTCATCCGCTTGCCTTTGCAGGGTTTGATAATAAAGTAAAAATATTCAGGTTCATCAGTGTTCTTTTTTCGACTGCCTTATTACCCGCTTTTTCAACGTTTTTATTGTGGCAATTAAAACTAGGGGTGCAATCAATAGTATTACGAACTACAAAAGAACGCATTATTCCTTATGCACTTGCGATGATTTTTTATTGGTGGATATGGAACGTATACAGGCATTTGGATGACAGTCCGCCGGTTTCAGTTCATTTTTTATTAGGAACTTTTTTAGCCGTCTGTGGTGCCTGGTTTTGTAATATCTATTTTAAGATTAGCATGCATGCTATCGCTGTTGGGGGGGGTGTTATATTCTTTCTTTTATTTTCATTAAATGACGGATTTGCATCCGGTTTAAATCTTTCTATTGTTATATTTATTGCCGGCATTGTTTGCACTTCCCGGTTTATTGTTTCAGATCATACTTCTTTTGAGCTTTATTCCGGATTATTCATCGGCGCACTTGCACAGTTTTTAGCATGGCAATTGTAAACCGGATGTTAATGCGCCATAAATCGTAATAATTAAAAATAAGGTTCGTTTTGATCGGTTTAAACTTCAGACCATGTTATTAGTCTGTCATGGTCAAAATATTTTTCACCTAAAAAGTTTTTTATGAAAAAAGTTCTGTTGTTATCCTTTTTCATGGTATCCGCATCGTTTTTGTTCGCACAGAGAGCATTTATTGACATTGACGTAGTATTGGGAAACAGGGCGCCCGTGGCAAGGGAGGTTGATTTAATGAGAGCCGAAGAAAGGGCCCATCCCAACATCGCAAAATCCATGCACGACATTGAAGATGCCATAAAGCATTTGCATGAAGCACCGGATGATTTTGGCGGTCATAAAGCCCAGGCTGAAGCTGACCTGAAACAAGCCTGGGTTTCTTTAAGAAAAGCTTTATATTTTCGTATTTATCAGGACAGGCGTTAAGCGATGTAAACAATTAAAATTTTAAATAAATGCCCTCAAAACTGAGGGCATTTATTATGATAGGGGTGAATCATTAATGCAAAAAGAAAAGCCCAATCATAGGGTACGAACCTATATTGAGCTTTTTCACCTTCAAACCATCTGAAGTTTACGTCCACGCTAACTGTTAAGTATCTTCGATTTCACTATGTATTTATGGGTTGGGTAATATATGAACAAACAGGTTCCGTCTTTGATGGCGTCTATCACATCATTGATTTCTGAAGAAGGTACCGCAGGGCAGCCAAAACTTCTTCCATTAAATTTATTCATCTTAATAAAATCAGAGCCGACATAATCAGAACCATGCACCACAATATTCCTGGCGCATGCTTTATCATTAATACCTTTTTCGAGCCCATGGATTTTTAAAGAAAGCCCGTGTTCGCCGACATAGGTTTTTTCTGTAACATAAAACCCAAGGCTGCTTTTATGAGAGTGCAGATTGTTAGAAAATGAATGTGCATATTCAGCTCCGGATTTTCTTCCATGTGCAACATAAGTATTTATCAGGACCTTTTTTTCCTCAAGGTCAACAACATATAATCTTTTATTACGCGAAGACTGGCTGAAATCACAAATTGAAATTACATCACCCCTGTTGAGCCAATGATGATTGAGCAGGTATGTATAACCCTTCAAAGCATATTCAAATGCTTCTCTGGACAACCCCACTTCCTGCAGGTCAATTTCATTATATAAAGAATCCGCTTCCTCCAGGAAAGATTTTGAAAAGCGTTTTACTGAATTAGTATTTGTAACAGATGTTTTATTAAAACCGCTTCTTTTGTGTTTGATAGTTCTTGCCTGCAATATCGGTGTGATCAGCAAAAGACAGGATAATGTAAAAGGCAATACTGGATTAATCGTTTGCTTCATCTTTAAAGGGTTTTTCTATAGGGTTATTTAATAACGGTTCGACATCTAAAATATTATAGAAATAGAAATTATGCAAGGTTGGATTATTGTTTTTTTTTATTGTATTCAAGATGAAAAAAATTTCTGATTTAGAATTTGTACTTAGTGATTTTACGAGTGGTTTTATCATGACGGATTGTTGAGTTTATTTTTATTGACACTGAATTCGTTGGTATAAATTTTTATGAGTAATAGAAAAATGGAAATGAGTATAGGCCCAAAAATCAGGCCAATAAAGCCGAAAAGATTTAGCCCGATAATTACACCAAAACCTGTTATAAGCGGGTGCACATCCCCGATTTTTTTTTGTAGCCAGAACCTGAAGACACTATCAACCGTGCTTATAATACCAAAGCCATATGCTAGCATAATAACTCCTTTAATAGTAGCCGCGTTTGCAAAAAAAAGAATAGCAACAGGCACATATGCCAGCGCTGCGCCAACTACCGGCATCATTGAAGCAAGACAGGTTACAACAAACCAGAATACCGGTTCATTAACTCCCAATATCAGATAGCCAATCAACCCGAGCACACCCTGCAATAAAGCAATTAACGGAATGCCTACAGCATTTGAATACACAAGGCTGTTGGTTTCCCTTCTTAATAAAAGCGTATTCTCATCTTTTAGCGGAATCCATTCATGTAATGAGGCTTCCATTTTTCTACCGTCTACCAGCATGAAATAAAGAATAAAATACATGATGGCAATGGTGGTGATGCTGTTAAAGGTGGCGCCCAAAATTTTCGGTACCGTTTCCGTTCCTATGGCTTTTAGCTGATCAATATTCTTCTCAGTAAATATTTCAATATTGTATTTTGTTTCGAATGAATGAATGTAATTTTCAATGGTGTTCAAAACATCAGATGAGTGCTGAATGGCAAAATTCAACTTCGACGACATCATACTGATTAACCAGACTATCGGCAGCAGAATAACAATGAAAGATGCAAGCATTAATACGGCAGCTGTAATTGATTTTTTCCATTTATATTTTCCTGTTAATATAAACATCCATTTTTTCAGGAGAACATACATCGTGTATGAACCGAGTAAGGCAGGAATAAAGGATTGCAATTGAAGAAACAAAATAATGCCCAGCAGGATAATGACAAATAAAAGTAATACCTGTCTGATTGTGTTATTTGGAATTGCGTTCATGCACTTATATTAACTGAATCTAAATTAACAAAATAATTTATTGATATCATCAATATAACAGTTCTTAGATTTACAACATGGAATTTGGACGTGTACCTGAAAATATATTGAGCAGCATTAATTTTTCATTACCTGACGAACCTGCAGAAAACAGAAGGATACTGAAGCCTGCTGTAATGGAGCCCCCTCGTATTTATATTGGTTGTGCTAAATGGGCAAGAAAAGAATGGGTCGGTAAAATTTATCCCAAAGGAACCAAGGCCACAAAATTTCTTGAACAATATATAAAAAATTACAACAGCATTGAACTGAACCTCACGTATCATAATTTATATAGCCCTCAAGAAATCTGTCAGTGGGCAGTTCAGGCGAAAGGAAAAGACTTTAAGTTCTGTCCTAAGGTTACGAAGCTCATCAGCCATGAAAGCGGATTTGTCAATATAGGCCATTTAACTGATCGGTTTATTGAAAGTGTGCTTGCATTTGGAGAAAATCTCGGACCTGTTTTTTTGCAGGTTAGTGAATATTACGGTCCAGGCCAAAGAGATAAGCTATTCAATTATATTGCATCATTGCCAAAAAATTTGCAATTTTTCTTGGAAGTAAGGCATCCTGATTGGTTTACCAAACCAGAAATACGGAAGGAGCTATTTGACACTCTTCGTTCATTAAACATTGGAGCTGTGATTACCGATACTGCCGGATATCGGTATTGTGCACATATGGAACTTACCCTACCTAAGGCCTTCATCAGGTATGTGGGCAATAGCCTGCACGAAACAGACTATAGTAGAATTGATACCTGGATAAAAAGGCTAAAATACTGGCTGGACAATGGTTTGCAGGAGCTTTATTTTTTTATGCACATGCATGATGAAGCTTATAGCCCTGAGTTAACTGTCTATCTGGTAGATGGGATGAATGCTACCTGTAATTTACAATTACAAAAACCTCATTTTATACAAACGAGTTTATTCAGCCAGTTCACTAATGCAAGAAAAGAGAAATAAAAAACCTCAGATTTTCTCTGAGGTTTGCTCCCCCTGTTGGACTTGAACCAACGACCCTCTGATTAACAGTCAGATGCTCTAACCAACTGAGCTAAGGAGGAATTCGTAAAAGGGCTGCAAAAATAAGGATTTTCCCTTTTTTACAAAACATAGATTGTAAAAAGAAAACATTTATTCAAAATAATTTTTTTTCTTCAATTCCCAGGTAGAGCCCATCCTCTCTGTTCTCCATTTTATATGTTTTGATACGGGAGCCTTCGGGGAATTTGCAATAGCCGTTTTTCAAATTGAATTTATATGCATGTATCGGGCATACCACATTGCCAGAATCGTCAAGGTAACCCTCATTCATGAGGCCGCCGGCATGTGGGCAGTTATATGCAAAAGCAAACCATTCATTCCTGAATTTTGCCACACAAATTTTTTTCCCTTCGATTTCCAAAGTTCCGATGCCGTTTGGGTTCAGAGCTATTTCAGCATCTTTGTCTGCAACTTTATACCAAGTATATTTTTTCCAGAACATCAAAAATTATATTCGGTTTTATACGGATAACGAATTTTGTAGAGACTTCTTACTTTATTCAGAATAGTATTTCGCAACTCGTCGATATTTCTTTTTTCGGTAGCAGAAATAAAAACACAATTATTATGTGTTTCATTTTCCCACCTGTGTTTAAGCTCCGACATCATATCTGTTTTTACTATATCATCCAGCCATTCATCAAAAGTTTGTTTTTCATATTGGTCAATCTTATTAAAGATGATGATAGTTGGCTTGTCAGAAGCCTTCATATCGTGCAAGGTTTTATTCACAACAGCAATTTGCTCTTCATATAGAGGATGAGAAAGATCAACAACATGCAGCAGAACGTCGGCTTCCCGTACCTCGTCCAGTGTGCTTTTAAAGCTTTCTATTAGATGATGGGGAAGTTTTCGAATGAACCCTACAGTATCGCTCAACAAAAAAGGAGTATTATCAAAAACTATTTTTCGGGTTGTTGTATCGAGCGTTGCGAATAATTTATTTTCTGCAAATACGTCACTTTTGCTCAACAAATTCATAATAGTGGATTTACCGACATTTGTATAACCTACCAAGGCAACGCGAATAAATTCACCCCTGTCTTTACGTTGAGTGAAAGACTGTTTGTCAATTACAGATAATCGTTTTCGCAGTAAGGAAATTTTATCCTTAACAATACGTCGGTCTGTTTCTATTTCGGTTTCACCCGGGCCTCTTGTACCGATACCACCGCCAAGTCTTTCGAGATGTTTCCACATGCCACGCAGCCGGGGTAATAAATATTGATATTGTGCAAGCTCCACCTGAAGCTTCGCCTGTGCAGTTTTGGCTCGGCTGGCGAAAATATCAAGGATCAGATCAGACCGATCAATTGTTTTTACATTGAGTATCTTTTCAATATTATTTATTTGTGAACCGGAAAGTTCATCATCAAATATGGCAATGTGGATATCTTTTCCAGTTACATAATTTTTTATTTCTTCCAGCTTGCCCTTCCCAATAAAAGTTTTACTATCTGGGTGAGGTAATTTCTGAATAAACCTTTTTGCTGCTTTTGCACCGGCCGTTTCAGCAAGAAAGGTTAGCTCATCCAAATATTCATTAACAGCCTGTTCATTTTGTGTAGGCTGAACAAGTCCAACTAAAATTGCTCTTTCCTCTTTAAAAACACTATTTTTCTTTTCTATCAATGATGAGAGTTTTTTAGTGATGATAAAATAAAAAGCGAATATCTCTTAAGATATCCGCAAAATAATTTATTAAATCAGTTAAGTCTTACAAACCACTAAAACAAATTCCGATTTCGAAAGGATAAACTGCGGGCAGACCAAGTGAGCTTTTCATTAAACTCGTAACCTGGTATTGAGCATATATGCCAAATGGGCCTTTACTGATTCTTGCAGTGCCTGCGAGTCTTATTGTATTAAAATCAGATTTACCGCTTACCTTATAAATGGAGCCATCTACTGTTTGGCCAGACCCGTTCTGTATATTTTTCCCTTTCGCGTATTCGCTTAACATCAAACCAAGTTTTGTTCCCAAAGCAAACTTCCAACTTTGATTGGTATTCTCGGGATCCATGGCAAAACGAAGTTCAAGCGGTATATCAAGATATGTAGTTACTACTTTGTACTTTTTAAAATGATTGCCGCCACTTGCATCTTGTCTGGGTGTGGCCACTACTGGAGCCGGCTGGTTTTTAAAAAATACATTTGCGCAACCTATACCTAAGCCTGCACCAACACTAAAACGGGGATCGGATTTAAAGGGGAAATCATATAAAAAATAAAAATTAAAACTCCTCGGAATGCTTGCAGTACTTAATGTATCAGGAATACCCGACCAACCAGCATAACCAATCTGTACCATAAAATGATCATTTGCCCTGTGCGACAGATCGATCTTACTCCAATCTTTCTTTTTTAAAGAAACAGGAGTGACGGACTTCATGGTTGATGAATCTTTTTCCTGTGAAAACGCAATCTTGAAACTAATGAGTATAACAGTCGAAAATAAAAGTTTCTTCATAATTTTTATTGTGCAACAAATGTATTTTGCTTAGGGTTAATAAAAGGTTAAAGAACCCTTCTAAATAAAAACCCATAGTAATAACCATGGGTGAAAATTATTCGCCAAATTTTGTGGACCCTGTTGGATTTGAACCAACGGCCCTCTGATTATGAGTCAGATGCTCTAACCGACTGAGCTAAGGGTCCTTTTTTGGAGCTGCGAAAATAATGAATTCGGTTTAAGGGAAGAAATAAATGCAGCTATCATGAAAAGAAAATTGTCAAAGCTCAGAAGGAATGTTTTTTATTGTTAATATTGTACCTGCTTATTGCTTAAACATAATGATTGCTGCCGAAAGAATTGCATATTTACAAGACCGCATAGCCAGGTTTGAAGACCAGGAAGCATACAAGGAATTGTTTATTTCGTTGTATAATTACCTCTACAATTTTGCATGGAATTTTGTTAAATCAAAGCAAGTGTCTGAAGAAGTTGTTTCAGACGTCTTCATTAAGGTTTGGGAAAAGCGGAAATCTCTTGAAAAAATAAATAATCTCAAAGTTTATCTTTACGTAGCTACCAAAAATATATCACTTAATTATCTTGAAAGGAAAACATATTCCAGTTGTTCTGATATTGAAGATTATTCATCAGAGTTAAAAAGTACCTATTCGGATCCCGAACAATTATTGATTACTTCAGATATGCTTCTTTTGATAAACAAAGCTATTCTCCAGTTGCCTCCAAGGTGCAGATTGATATTTAAGCTGGTGAAAGAAGACAGGATGAAATACAAAGAAGTAGCAGAAATTTTGCATATATCAGAAAAAACCGTTGAAAATCAGGTTGCCATCGCCGTTCGTAAAATTGGGGCGGTTATCAGCTTCGATATAAAAAGGTCAGTATCTTCCACAATAAGCCATAGTAAATAATTTTTTTAAATTTCTTTTGGGGGTTTTTCCAATTTTTCCTGTCCTGAACCTTACAGCCAACATTTAACATGCAGCAAGAGCATATTTGGAATTTGATTGCAAAAAAGCTTTCCGGCGAATCATCACCTGAGGAGTTACGTGAACTTGAGGATCTGCTCAGAAAATCGCCTGAACTTCACTACCCTATGCAAACGATCATGGATATTTGGAATATTGAGACAGGGGGTGCGATGGAAAATATCTATGACAAATTTTATAAACACACTGACAGAATGAGGGAATTAGGGGTCGATTATGACCCGGAAATAATAAATATTCAAGATACGAATGAAGAGAAGGTCGTAGTACCTAAAAATAACAGAACTGTTTTATGGGGAGTATTAGGATTAGTTGCAGCAGTGCTTTTAGTTTTTTTTGGGGTTCGTTTTTCGGCCAATAAAAATATTTTAACTGATGCCGGCGAAATACAACAGGTCGCAAAAGCATTTAGTGAGGTATCAACAAAAAATGGTTCTAAAACCAACCTTATTTTACCGGATGGCACAAAGGTCTGGCTAAATGCAGGTAGTAAGCTCACCTATGATTCCTTCTATGGAAAAAAAATTCGTGAAGTTTCTTTATCGGGAGAAGGATTTTTTGATGTAGTGAAAAACAAAGAAAAACCTTTTATAATTCATGCATCAAGTATAAATATCAAAGTTCTTGGTACCGAATTTAATGTACGTTCATATCCCAACGACAAAACAACAGAAGCATCCCTGATCCGAGGAAGTATTGAAGTTACCTTTAAAAATAAGCCGGCGAAAAAGGTGATTTTGAAGCCCAACGAAAAAATTGTTGTTGAAAATATAAACCTGAAAGAAAGAGAGGTGGTTGCTGTTGAACATAATAGCAGCCCAAAGGTAAATGACCTTGCTGATGATGTAGCTATTAAAAACCTTACATACGAACATAAAACTGGGGCAATCATTGAAACTTCATGGGTAGACAATAGACTCATTTTTCAGGATGAATCTTTTGAAGATATTGCAAAACAGTTGGAAAGATGGTATGGTGTTTTTATTACATTTCAAAATGAACAGCTCAAAGAGAATCACCTTACAGGAAGTTTTAAAAACGAAACCATCAGGCAGGCGTTAGATGCATTAAAGTTTACAGCATCATTTAATTATTCCATTGACAATAGCAATAATATTATCATTTACTAAAAGCTAAAACCAAAACTAATTTGCATGATAAAAAACAAAAGTGAATAAACAAATAAAAACGGGAAATGCGCCAACATTTCCCGAACAGGTTAAATAAAAAACTTAAATGCTGGGACGCATTCGGTTTTACTTTTTATAACCCATAATGTTGTAAATATATGAAGAAAAATTTAGCGATTGGAGGCGATTGCTTTCATACCGTAAAAAAAGCTCTTTTAGTCATGAAACTCACCTTTGTATTGTTGATGGCTGGTATTTTGCAAGTATCTGCTAAAGTAAACGGGCAGGCAAAGGTATCATTGAAATTAAATCAAGTTGAGATTGCAAAGGCCCTGAAGTCTATTGAAAATCAGGGAGATTACAGGTTTTTGTACAATAACAATCTCAAAAGCCTCAAACAAAAAATAAGTATAGATGTAAGCAGCACCGGGATAAAAGACGTGCTTGATAAGATGTTTGTCGGTACTGATCTCGCATATAAAGTTCTGGATAACAATCTCATTGTTGTTATATCAAGTATGCTTACTCTGCAGGATATTAAAGTTACCGGAAAAGTTACGGGAGAAAGCGGAGAGCCCTTATCTGGTGTTTCAATAAATTTGAAAGGCACTTCTATAGGTACAACAACGGACAATAATGGAAACTTCACCTTAACAGTTCCGGAAACAGGAACCTTAGTTATTTCATATATAGGTTATCAAACCACAGAAGTAAAAGTAAACAGCCAATCCGTAATTAATATTTCTTTGAGTCAATCAAAAAAGACAATGGATGAAGTTGTGGTGATTGGTTATGGACAAACAAGTAAACGTGATTTAACAGGGTCAATTGTAAAAATTGCGGGAAAAGAAATATCGGATAAGCCTAATACAAATCCAGTAGCCAGTTTGCAAAGTAAGGTTGCAGGCTTGTATGTGGTGAATAATGGTACTCCTGGTCAAGCACCCGACATTCGCATTCGTGGTACGGGTTCTATAGGAAACATAGCTCCATTATATGTTGTCGACGGCATTTTCGCAACCTCAATAGATTATCTTAATCCTAATGATATTGAATCTATTGAAGTATTGAAAGATCCGTCTTCCCTAGCTATATTCGGTGTACGTGGTGCAAATGGGGTTATCCTCGTTACTACAAAAAGAGCTAAGGCAGGAGAATCGACCATCAATTTCAATACAACTTTTGGTACCAAGCAACTGGTAGACAAAATTAGCCTGGCAAATGCCAGCCAGTTTAATAAACTTTATCTGGAAGAGGTCGCCAATCAGGCTGATATTGGTGGAAATGGTATCCCTGTTGATTATTCAAAGTTAAATTCGAATACAGACTGGATTAATGCAGTAACCCGGAAAGGTATTTATAATACTAACAACTTGAGTATCGCTGGTTCAACAGATAATAACAAATTCAATATTGGATTTGGCTATACATTGGATCAAGGGATTATTTTAAAAGAGCAGTTACAAAAGATTACTGCAAATTTTAGTGATGAGTATAAAGTAAACAAATGGCTCAAAATTGGCGGAAACCTCGTAGTTACTAGGGAGAACCTTCCCTACGATGCTACGCAAATATTAAATAACGCCCGCAAGGTGATGCCTCAAATATCTGACGGAACAAAAACTTTTAAAGTTGCAGACCTTTACGGATCGGACTCGATCATGCAGAATTTATATTCTACTGTTCTTCCGGCATTGCAGAATTCTGGTGTTCAAAATCCTTTATTCAATGTTGACAACTCAAGGGGAAATATCGATATTCAATACAGGTATGTTGGAAGTGCATTCATGGAATTCAATCTGGCAAAAGGGTTGACTTTCAGATCCACCGCTTATGGCGATATAACCAATGAAGATCATACCCAGTATACACCGCTTTACTATGGGTATCAACCAGCATCATCAGCAACTGGCGCAAACAGCGTAGATCAAATTGTTCAATTAAATAATAATACTACATTAAAAGTCATTAGCAATACTCTCAGAAATTTTCAAACTGATAATATTTTGAGTTATCGCAAAAGTTTTGGAGATCATAATTTAAATGCAACTGCCGGTTTTACAACTACCTATCATGAAAAAAACTACAAACAGGTTTGGCTTGATCAAAGTAGTACAACTACCCCTATTCCAAATGACTCAAGGTTTTGGTATATATCAGTAGGCCCCTATTCGGGGAAAGTAAGCCAGGATCCCAACAAATCTTTTTCCGATCAGGCTGAAAATACAACCGTTTCCTTCTTGGGGCGTGTGATGTATAACTATGCTCAAAAATATTTCTTAACAGGTTCAATCAGGAATGATGCTACTTCACAATTGGCATCTGCAAACCGCAACCAGGTATTCTGGACAGTAGGTGCAGCATGGGACTTAACTAAAGAAAATTTTATGAACAATCAGAAACTCTTTAATTACCTGAAATTAAAGGGATCCCTTGGAGTTCTGGGTAATCAATCCATACCTGGCGGATATGATTATCCAATTTATCCCTATGCTGTGTCAAATGCGCAGGCAGTATTTGGTTCAAATATTTTGCTTGCTTATGGCCCACAATGGTTAGCCAGTCCTGATTTGAAATGGGAAGTGGTAAATGCACAGGAAGTTGGGGTTGAACTGAATGCATTTCAAAACAACCTGCATTTTGAAGCTACTTATTTTAACAGGCAAACCAATAATTTAATGATTGTAGTGCCAGTACCGGGAACAAATCAATCCAAAATCACAAATGGCGGAGGAATTGATAACTGGGGTGAAGAGTTTTCTGCATCTTGGCATCAGCGGATTTCAAAGGATTTCGGAATTTCCCTTGGTGGTAATATCACTTTCCTACAGAATAAAGTTACTTCTTTGAGCCCTGAATTGGGTGGAAGCTATATTGATGCAACCAGCGAAAATAATGGACAGCAGGACAGCCGCACACAAATCGGTCATCCCATTGGCAGTTTTTATGGATATAAAGTAACAGGAGTTTTTCAATCATATGCACAAATCCTGGCGAGCCCGGTTGAAACTTCTTTGGGTACAGTTCGCCCAGGTGATTTTATTTATGCTGATTTGAATCATGATGGTAAAATTGATGCGAATGACAGGACGTTTATCGGGAATCCTTCGCCGAAATTTACTTATGGTGCGAATGTAAACCTGGATTATAAAAATTTCAATCTGAGTGTTGATGTAGGCGGCGTTTGGGGTAACCAGATACAAAGGGTTTGGGGATCTCTGGAATCACCATACCAGTTCACCAATTTCGCCGGATTTGAAGTGGGTGCATGGAATGGCCCCGGAACTTCAAACTGGCAACCAAGGGCAAGTCTAGGGGATAGAATAAATTATGTAGGTAGTACTTATACCATTGAAAACGGATCTTATTTCCGCATTAGAAACCTACAGCTCGGATATAACCTTCCTGCTGATGTGTATAAACATTTAAAACTGAAAGCAGCCCGCATATTTGTAAATGTACAAAACCTGAAAACCTGGAAAAACAACTCTGGATACACTCCTGAATATGGTGGGTTCATTAACCAACCGGTTACTTTATCCAGCAATGCGGTCACCAGTTACAATACGAGCCTGCCGCCATCAGCTATTCAATTTGGAGTTGATCAGGGTGGTGGAGCTATTCCGAGAATTACAACCGTAGGTTTAAACATTACTTTTTAATTCAAAAAATTAGGTCATGAATAAAATTAAAAACCCATTTTGGTTAATGCTTAGTGCATTTTCGGCGATACTAATTTTTTCTGCATGTAACAAATATTTGGACAGAAAGCCATTGGGCGCCACATTAAACGACTTAGGCTCCGGGTCATTGGATGCCCAAGCTTTCGGATTATATAGTGAATTGCGAAACGATGGAGGCTTCAGCACATTGCCTTGGTTGGACTTTAACAGTATCAGGGACGATGATGCTCAAAAAGGAAGTTCAGCAACAGACGGAGCCGAAATAAATGCTGAGTTTGAGACTTTTCAGTACACAAAGAACGATTGGGCCACTAACAGTTATTGGGGGGATCATTATAGTATGATTAGTAAATGTAATTTACTGCTTTATACTGCTGATTCTTTAAAACTAACTGATGCAGGATCTCTCAGAAATGTTGGTGAAGCTTGTTTCTTCAGAGCACTTTCATTTTTTGAATTAGTAAAAGCTTACGGGCAGGTACCTAAAATCAACTATTATTATACAACTGTAAATGGAGGCATCCAGCCAAAAGCTTCCATCAACGATCTGTACGCACTGATTGATTCAGACTTGAATGTGGCGGTAACTAATTTGCCCATCAACTGGAATGTAGGTTCCGCAAGCGCATTCCCTGGAAGACTGACCAAGGGAGCTGCAGAAACTTTGTGGGCTCAAACCTATCTCTTTCGTGGAAACTGGGCTAAGGTTATCAGTCTTTGTAATGCAGTTATAGCCAGTGGACAATATACCTTAGATCCAAGTTTTGTTGATATATGGAAAGATGGGTCTGGTGGTGCCGGAAAAAATGGGCCTGAATCTATATTTGAAACCCAGTGTTATGTAGGACCTAATCAGTCTCCTTGGGTAGGAACTCAATGGGGAACATCCCAGGAGGTTAGACAAGGAGGGGCTAGCAATACATGGAATTTAGGTTGGGGCTGGAATGTTCCAACACAAAATCTGGTTAATGCATGGGATTCAACTGACCCCCGGAGGAATATGACTATTTTATTTTCAGGCCGATATGATGGGGGAACAGCAACAGGTGGATGGGGTGCTACTTTACCTGTTTACGCTCCGGGTCCAGGTTTGGATCAGCCTTATTGGAATAAAAAAGTGTATATTGGAGATGACCCTGCACAGAGATTATTTACTGGCCAGATAGGAAGCAATGGCGGAGCAGATTGGATAAACCATCGAATTTTGCGTTATGCAGATGTAATTTTAATGCTAGCAGAGGCAAGCAATGAAACAGGGGATGGGGCAACTGCTGCAGCAAACCTTGAATTAATCAGGAGCCGAGCAAATAACGATTCTTCGGCTACTCGTACTTACGTTCCTTATATCCCTTACGTGAATCAGGCTCAGATGCGACAGGCGATTAAAGACGAACGTCGCTGGGAATTTGCACTCGAAGGTTATCGTTTTTACGACTTAGTCCGCTGGGGAGATGCCACTACGGTTCTGGCAAGCCTCGGATATCAGCCAAAAAATGCATTATACCCCATTCCACAACCAATCATTGATGCCAGTCACGGTGTTTTGATCCAAAACCCAGATTATCCATAGTAGAGAATACGGTTCTTGTTTAATAAGCCAAGAACTTAATATTGATATGTGAATAATAAAATTGAACTACAATGAAAAAATATAATAACCTTAGTAATTTATTTTCAGCCTTGGTCTTGTGCATAGTTGTTGCAAGTTGCCAGAAACTGGAACGCCCGACTTTAGGCAATTATCCCAAAGACGCAAACCCTCCAGGAGGACCACTAAAATTTTATGCAGCTTTTGATGGAACAACTTCAGATGCCCTGCGCAATGCTGTAGATAGTATAAGAGCTAATTTCCCATCAAATAATCCTTTTACATCCATAGCAGGTATTTCTGGGCAAGCTATTCAAGGGGATGGGAAATCGTATGTAAGTTATTCTTCAGCTAACGATTTTTCAGGGCATGATTCTAGTTTTACAGTAGCATTTTGGGAAAAAAGAAATGGTATTCCTAATGGAAATGCAGCTTTTGTATTTACTATTCCGTCAAGCAATAAACAATGGGGGTCTTACGGCTTTTCTATGTTTGCTTTATTCGATTGGGGCAGTTGGTCTCCGGCAACAAAAGCAAAAATTAAATTTTATATGGTAGATGATAATTGCAAATGTGATAATTGGTTCACATGGGATTCATCAAGATATGTTAATGCGCCTAAAGATACAGTACAAACAGATTTTGTTGCAAATGTGCAAGACAATAATTGGCATCATATTGCTTTTGTATATGATGCTGCCAGCTCAAGCTTAACTTTATATGTTGATGGGGTTGCGAATCCTAGTGTTTTAAAATGGAAAACCCATGGCGTTTTGATTACTGACCCTTCTAAAATACAAGCATTGAATATTGGAGGGAATCAAAACATTGTAAATTTAGGTTGGGGACAAAACTGGGATGCTGGGTTAGATCAGTTCCGATTTTATGGTGTTGCCTTATCATCCTCAGACATTCAGGCTTTATACAACAACAAACAATAGAATTTAAAAACCTTACTATCAAAGAGCACGATAAAAAGTGCTCTTTTTTTTTGAAATGGAAATTGCTTTCAGAAAATATTATTTGGTAACAGGTTTTATCATGCTTGGTATTTCCGGCAGTTTGTTATTACAGGATTGCAGCCAGGAACAAAAAAAGGAAGGAATTAACACTGCAGCAAAGAAATTTGCCGGCTCGGCTGCCTGTGCCAACTGCCATAAAGGTATTTATGAACAGCATTTGCAAAGCTTTCATCACCTCACCTCGGCATTGGCTAATAAGCAAACCTTGAAAGGCAATTTTGACAGCGCAAATAAATTCTTTTTTAACGACCATCTTTATATTGCTACTGAAAGAAAACAGGATAGTTTTTATCAAACAGCCTATTCCTATGGTGTGGCAAAGCTTTCGAGGCCTTTTAATATAGCCTTAGGCTCAGGTAAGCGTGGCCAAACAAGCATTTACTGGTTTCAGAATTATTTGTTTCAGTTACCCTTAACGTATTTTACTGAAACAAATGAGTGGACGGTTAGCCCTGGATATTCCCGGAAAGTAAATTTTAACCGTTCTATTACATCCAGGTGCCTTGAATGCCATTCCACATATTTTCAGGACATAACCGATAAAGATGCTAAAGCCGATGAGTTTTCTAAAGTTAATTTTGTTTTGGGTATTGAATGTGAAAAATGCCATGGACCTGGTTTAGATCATATTGCATTTCATGAGCAGCATCCAAATGAAAAAAACGGGCACTCAATTTTGAATCCTGCAAAGTTTTCAAGAACACAAAGCCTTGACCTTTGCAGGCTTTGCCACGGAGGGGCGCTTAATAAAACGAAACCTTCATTTTCTTACCAATCAGGGAATAATCTTTTTGATTATTTTCAAACAGATACCATTAAACCGATTGAAAATATTGATGTGCACGGCAATCAATACAGCATGATGGCTTCCAGCGCATGTTTTAAGAACAGTGAAATGACTTGTCTTACCTGTCATGATGCTCATAAAAATGAAAGCAAATCTGCAGAAGCTTTTTATACAAAATGCGAAAGCTGTCATAATGCGCAGCGGCATATAAAATGTAAAATAGCTAACCAGGTCAGTAATGATTTTCTAAAAAACAATTGCATAAATTGCCATATGCCTGAAGAAGCTTCAAAAGCAATCATGGTAATACGTCAGGGAGAGTCTATACCAACATCAGCTCATATGCGCTCGCATTATATTTCGGTATACAAAGACATTTCTCAAAAAATTTTAGGAGAAAAAAAATAAAAGGGTATATGAAAAAGGGTTTACTTTTTTCGATAGGGTTTTTAACTGTATGCATTTTTCATGCATGCAAACAGAAAACATTGTTCGAAACCGTTTCGGCATCTCATTCCAATATTAGTTTTACCAATACGCTTGAAAAACATAAAGCCTTTGGCATTTTATATTTTTTATATTATTACAACGGTGGAGGGGTTTCCATCGGAGATATTAATAATGATGGTTTGCCCGATGTTTATTTCACCGCAAATCACAGATCTGGAAATAAATTGTACCTGAACAAAGGAAATTTTGAATTTGAAGATATAACAGATAAAGCAGCTGTGGCGGGCAGTTCAGACTGGTGTACTGGTTCTACGATGGCGGATGTGAATGGCGATGGTTTATTGGATATTTATGTTTGTGCTGTTCAGGGAGAACATAACCTGAAAGGGCATAACGAACTCTTCATCAATAACGGTAACGGAACCTTCACTGAAAGTTCAAAAAAATACGGATTGGACTTGGCCGCTTTTTCTTCCCAGGCAGTTTTCTTCGATTATGATCACGACGGCGACCTCGATTGTTTTATTTTAAATCAATCTCATCATCCCAATGAAAATATCGCCGATACCAGCAAACGAAGAACTTTTGATCCTAATGCGGGCGACCGTTTATACCGTAATGACCTGGGCACAACCGGAAAATTTACTGACGTGTCTGCACAGGCGGGAATTTATCAGAGCAGTTTGGGTTATGGGTTGGGTATTTCAGTGGCCGACCTGAACAATGACGGATACGATGATATTTATATCGGAAACGATTTTCATGAAAACGATTATTACTATATAAATAACGGAGATGGAACTTTTACTGAAAGTGGCGCCAAACATTTCGGCCATTATTCAAGGTTTAGCATGGGCAATGATATTGCCGATTATAACAATGATGCGCAACCGGATATCATAACCGTAGATATGTTGCCGCCGGATGAAAAAACTGTGAAAACATACGGCAGTGAAGAGCATGCGGACATTTATAAATACAAAATCAAGAGTCATGGGTTTCAGGATCAGGTATCAAGAAATTGCCTGCAAAAAAATAACGGCAATGGAGTCAGTTTCAGTGATGTTGCGTTGATGAATGGTATCAGTGCAACTGACTGGAGCTGGTGCCCTTTGTTTGCTGATTTTGATAATGACGGGAAAAAGGATCTTTTTATTTCAAGCGGAATTGTAAAACGGCCCACCGACCTGGATTATGTACGTTTTATCTCTGACTTGGCTGCACATGTGAACCGCAATGCCTCTGATGAATTTGACGACAAGACAATTTCAAAAATGCCTGATGGTTCTTCTCACCCATTTCTTTTCAAAGGTAACCTCGATTCGGGTTTTAAAGATATGAGCGAAAGCTGGGGAACCGGTGATATGAAAGGGTATTATAACGGTGCTGCATATGCGGACTTGGATAATGATGGTGATCTCGATTTGGTGATTAACTGTATTAATAAGCCTGCAGTGTTGTTGAAAAATACTACAACGCCAAAAAATCATCTCGATATTTCTTTTAATGGAAATGGGATGAACAGGTTTGGCATTGGTTCAAAGGCCTATTTGTTTTCTCGCAATTCAAAAAACAAACCGGTTATTCAATTCCAGGAACTTATGCTTACCAGAGGGTTCCAGTCTTCTTCCGATACAAAACTGCACTTCGGCCTTGATAGTTTAACTGCAGATAGTTTACTGATTGTTTGGCCCGATCAGAAATTTCAGGTTATTAAAAACCCGGTGTTGAATAAAATACTGGTTTGTAATCAAAATAATGCAAACGGCTTGTTCAAGTATGCTGATTATTTTGCCGCAAAAAAGCCCGTGCTGGAAAATGTAACGCAGCTGGTAACCTGCAACTGGAAGCATATTGAAAATAATTTCAATGATTATGATGTACAATATCTGCTGCCGCATATGGAAAGTACCAGGGGTCCGAAAATTGCAGTTGGTGATATTAACAATGATGGCTTGAGTGATTTTTATGTTTGTGGTGCGAGAGGTCATGCCGGAGCATTAATGATGCAGAAAAAAGATGGAAATTTTGAAGCCGTTGACACCTCCGTATTTTCAAAATTTTCTTTTTGTGAAGACGTAGATGCAGTTTTCTTCGATGCTGATGGAGATGGTTTTCAGGATCTGTTGGTGATTAGCGGAGGCAATGAGCCTTCTATTAATTCCCCTTTGTTTTTGCAGGACAGGCTGTTTATTAACGACGGCCATAATCATTTTAAGCTTAAACCCGATTTTATGGTGCAACAATTGTACAATAAATCCTGTGTAGCGGTGGCCGATGTAGACCATGACGGTGATATGGATGTATTTATCGGAACGCTTGCAAAAACCGAAGGAACTGCATTCGGTACACCAATGAACTCTTATTTATTACTGAATAATGGACATGGAAAATTTGATATTGCTACGGGAGATGTTATTCCCCTAACACAAATTGGAACAGTTACCAGCGCCCAGTTTGCCGACCTGAATAATGACGGATGGCCCGACCTGATCGTTACAGGTGAGTGGATGCCGATGAAAATATTCATCAATAACCATGGAAAATTTACGGAGAATAATGTTCAACACTCGACTGGATTATGGCAAACTGTTTTTGCGGCAGATGTAAATGGCGATGGTAATATAGATTTATTGGCCGGCAATTGGGGGCATAATTCAAAACTTTGGGCCGGCAAAGACGGGCCTTTGAAATTATACGTAAAAGATTTTGACGAAAACGGAACTGTTGAACAATTGATGTGCTACAATATCGGTGGTAAAGAATATACCTTCCTGGCTAAGGATGAATTGGAAAGGGAAATTCCGGTGTTAAAAAAATACTACCTTACTTATAGTGAGGTTGCAGGAAAAGATGTGCAATATATGTTCTACGACCTGTTTAAAAATTATTTGGAACTGAAAGCAGAGACGCTTGGTTCTTCCTGCTTTCTAAATGACGGTAAAGGAAATTTTGTAAGAACGGATCTGCCATCAACATTGCAACTTGCCCCGGTGTTTTCTTTTGCCCAGCTTCCGGATAATAATAACAGGAAAAATTTTATCGCAGTCGGGAATTTTTATGGTGTGATGCCTTATGAAGGAAAATATGACGCCCTATATCCTACTTTGTTTTCTTTTGATTCTGATAAGAAGCAATTTTACAGCGATATGCTGTTGCCGGAAGCAAGTGGTGAAATGCGGGATGCAAAATGGCTTAACAGTGTAAATGGAACCAAACTGCTTGCAATAGCGAGAAATAACGACAGCTTGTTATTTTATCGTTTAAACAAATAAACATATCCATGACAAGGATCTTATTGCTATTATTTATGAGCATTACTTTTTTTTCCTGTAAAAAAAATTCATCAGGCGGCAATATGCCAGCAACTTTCTTTGTTTCATTCGCTGTTAATGGAAAAAATAACGGAACCAAAATTTATACAGGAATTAACAGCAATCCTGTAATTGAGTTGATATGTACTTCGCAGGTTTCGGAACCTATTGTTGCATCAAATGTATCATTGGTTGATATAAACAATTCGCCTGTTTCATTATCAGTAACCATGCAGAATAATGACAGCGTCGCAGTTATAAAACCGGCAACAGCATTAAATGGTTTTTCCAGTTATACATTTTCTGTTTCTTCCGGTTTAACTTCAACCCACAAAGCCATATTGCTAAACCCGTTTTCTATTACGCTTACTACAGCTATTGATTCTTCCGCCAAATTTCCACAAATAGCAGATACTGCTTTGCTCACTTTGGTACAGCAGCAAACCTTTAAATACTTCTGGGATTTCGGCCATCCTGTTTGTGGATTAGCGAGAGAACGTGATAACGGGGATAACGACGTGGTTACTACCGGCGGCAGCGGTTTTGGTATCATGTCAATGGTTGTTGCTGTGAACCGTGGTTTTATTACAAGATCGGATGCCGTAACAAGGTTAAATACCATTGTAAATTTTCTTACTGCAAAATGCCAGCGCTGGCATGGCGCATTTTCTCATTGGATCAACGGCTCAACCGGAGCTACCGTTCCGTTTGGAAATAATAATGGCGCTGACATTGTGGAAACTTCTTATTTGCTGGAAGGCCTTTTAACAGCCAGGCAATATTTTAACAGCATATTTGATGCAAATGAAACAGCCTTGCGTGACAGCATCAATTCCATTTGGAATACGGTAGAATGGAATTGGTTCACTCAAAATGCTGCAGCAAGCAGCATCTACTGGCAATACAATCCTTCTTATTCCTCTGTGAGTGATATCTGGAGTATTCCTGTTTCGGGCTGGAATGAAGCTTTAATTACTTATGTGTTGTCAGCTTCGTCAACAACCTACCCCATTACCAAAGGTGTTTATGATTCGGGTTGGGCCAAACTTGGGGCAATAACGAATGGCAACTCGTATTATGGTATTACCTTGCCTTTAGGCGAAGCCTATGGAGGACCGTTATTTTTTTCTCATTATTCATTTTTGGGGATCAATCCGAATAACTTGTCTGATGCTTATTGCAACAACTATTTTGCACAAAATTCAGCGCATGCACAGATTAATTATGATTATTGTGTAGCTAATCCACAACACAATTATGGTTATAGCAGTTTGTGTTGGGGACTAACGGCCAGCGATATCCCAGGTGGATATACCGCTTCATCACCCACAAACGACGTTGGAGTAATTGCGCCCACAGCTGCTGTTTCTTCTATGCCATACACCTCCACGCAATCAATGGATGCAATCAGGTTTTTTTATTTTACATTAGGAGACAAAATCTGGGGCAATTATGGTTTTGCTGATGCATTTGACTTAAATAACCCATGGTTTGCTTCTTCTCACCTGGCAATTGATGAAGGCCCGATTATTTGCATGATAGAAAACTACCGTAGCGGGTTGTTGTGGAATTTATTTATGAGTTGCCCGGAAATTAAATCGGGGATGAAGAAACTTGGTTTCTCAAGCCCCAGCCTGAATTAACAGATAAATGCCAATGAAAAAAAAATCTTATACTTTTTTGCTGATATCTTTGAGTGCATGCATACTTTCTTGCGGGCAGGCACCTCGAAAGAAGGATGCTCAAACTTTAACACTAAACCCTCTTGCCGTATCACGCACAAAAAACTTGTCCGATTCTGCACTGCTGGATACGGTCGAAAGGCAAACCTTTAAATATTTCTGGGATGGGGCTGAACCGAACAGCGGAATGGCCCCGGAACGCATTCATATGGATAATGATTATCCTGAACATGATCAGCGTACTATTGCCACCGGTGGTAGCGGTTTCGGCTGCATGGCAATTATTGCGGCTATAGATAGACGTTATATTACCCGGCAGGAAGGAGTGAAAAGGTTTGGAAAAATAATTTCCTTTTTAGAGAAAGCTGATCGTTTTCATGGAGCTTACCCACATTGGCTGAATGATGAAACGGCACATGTGAAACCTTTTGGAAGGGATGATGATGGCGGCGATCTGGTGGAAACCTGTTATTTATTTCAGGGGTTACTTTGTGTGCGAGAGTATTTTAAAAATGGTAATGAACAAGAAAAAAAACTGGCATTACAGATTGATGCGCTTTGGAAAGATGTTGATTTTAACTGGTACTGTAACAATCAAAATGTGTTGTTCTGGCACTGGAGCCCAACTCACGGTTGGAAAATGAATTTTCCTGTTCATGGTTATAATGAATGCTTAATATTATATGTAATGGCAGCAATGTCGCCAACGCATGGTATTAATGCAGATGTTTATCACCATGGATGGGCGCAAAATGGAGCGATCAATAAAATAAGTTTTTATAAGGACGATACATTACACCTTTTCATGCAGGGCAACCCTCCTCATGGCGGCCCGTTGTTCTGGTCGCAATATTCTTACCTCGGATTAGATCCGCATGGATTAAAAGATGAATATGCCGATTACTGGAAAGAGAACTCCATCCAATCACTCATTAATTACCAATGGTGCGTGGATAACCCCAAACATTTTTCAGGCTATGGAAAAAGCAACTGGGGTTTAACTGCGAGTTATTCTGTTATTGGATATGCAGCGCATGCGCCGGACATGCAGAATGATTTGGGGGTTATATCCCCAACGGCCGCAACGGCTTCAATACCCTACACGCCTGAAGAATCCATGGCTGCGATGAGATACTGGTATGATAGCCTTGGTGATAAAATATGGGGCGCCTATGGTTTTTATGATGCATTCAGTGAAACGAAAAACTGGTACCCGCCGCATTATCTTGCAATAGACCAGGGTCCTGCTGCCGTAATGATTGAAAATTATCGCAGTGGTTTGTTATGGAATTTATTTATGGGTTGCCCCGAAACACAAGCCGGATTAAAAAAATTAGGGTTTCAAAGCCCATGGGTAAAATAAGTTGAAGGGTTGATTTGTTGAAAGCTAAGTTTGCCGAACTTCGAAAATGTAAATTTTACTAAAACCTAACTGCTGATATGAAAAAAAAAGGATTACTGATAGCTGTTTTATTTTTCTGTAGCTTTTTATTCGCTCAAAAAAAAGCAGGCTACCCGAACAGCATCACTCCTGTTGGTATTGTTAAAAATATTCCTGATTCATTATTACTTGATATTATACAAAGGCAAACCTTTCGTTATTTCTGGCATTATGCACATCCTGTAAGCGGTTTGGCAAGGGAAAGGGACAATACCGTTCATGCCGAATATTATTGGGATTATATTAATGAAGCTTATAATGAACCTAATTTAAGCAAACATACTTTCGGTCCTGAGGCATGTGCTATAGGTGGAACCGGCATGGGAATACTTTCTACAGTTGTTGCTGTGAACCGGGGGTGGATCGGAAGAGATACTGCATTAAAGCGATTGATAAAAATAGTCGATTTCCTGATCAAGGCTGATTGTTATCATGGCATTTATCCGCATTTCATGAATGGTGCAACAGGTAAAACCATTCCGTTTGACAGGCTTGATGACGGTGCTGATATTGTGGAGACTTCTTATCTGATGATGGGTTTGCTTACTGCGAAAGCATATTTCAGTGGAAATTCCCTTCAGGAAAAATATTTTCAAAAAAGAGTTGAACAAATGTGGAATGTGGCGGATTGGAATTGGCATAGCAAGGGAGATAATAAATTTTTATTCTGGCACTGGAGTCCATACAATGATTTTGACATGAATTTTCCGGTATATGGTTATGATGAAGCATTAATTACTTACATCATTTCGGCTTCTTCACCTACCCACCCCGTTACAAAAGAGCTGTATGAAAATTGCTGGGTAAAAAGCAATGGCTGGAAAAACGGGAACAATTATTACGGTTACATATTACCGTTGGGTAATTATGATAAAGGAGGCCCTTTATTTTTTGAACAATATACCTTTATGGGAATCGATCCGAACGGGTTGAAAGATGATCATGGTATTGATTATGCAGAGCAAACAAAAAATCACACACTCATCAACCGGGCTTATTGCATTGAAAACCCAAAACATTATAAAGGTTATGGAGAAAATTGCTGGGGGCTTACAGCAGGCGATAGTTACCAAGGCTATATCGCCCATTGCCCGGAAGTTGATTCCGGCGTAATTCAGCCAACAGCAGCTTTATCTTCTTTTCCGTATACGCCGGAATATTCCATGCAGGCATTGAAACATTTTTATTTTGATTTGGGAAATAAAATCTGGGGAGAATATGGTTTTGCCGATGGTTTCAGCGAAACAAAAAACTGGTACGCGAAAACGCATCTGGCTATTGATCAGGGGCCAATAGTAGTGATGATTGAAAACTACAGATCAGGCTTAATCTGGAAATTATTCATGCAGCTTCCGGATATTCAAAATGGATTAAAAAAATTAGGTTTTACAAGCATGTGGCTGAAATAGGATAAGGTGTTAAAAGCTTGAACAGCTAATGTAGTTTCGGGAAAATAAACATCGAAATATTAATCAGAAATAAAATTAAACTGATGCGAAGTGGAAAAATCCTTTTGCCTATTTTGCTTGTTGGTTTTGTATTGACGTCTCAAAGTCTCTATGCGCAGAAAACAATTGTAGTGATTACGCCCCATCCCGACGACGCTGAAGCATCTTGCGGTGGCCTGATTGCAAATGCGATTGCCGAGAAAAATAAGGTAATAATAATAACCATGACAGGCGGAGAGCTTGGAATTGCGGGCAAATCAAAAGAAGAAGCACATGCAATAAGAACTGTTGAAGCAAAAAATGCAGCAGCAGTTTTGGGGGCAAAGATTGAATTTTTTGGTGCAATTGATGCATCTCTTGCTGTTGATTTTGCAAATACATCCAGGTTAACTGAAATGCTTTTGTTGTGGAAACCTTCCGTTGTTTTAGCTCCCTGGCCGCTGGATGTTCATGTTGACCATCAGGCAACGGGCTTGCTTGCATGGCGTGTGTTTCAGGATAAACAACTTTCGTTCGACCTTTTTTTCTATGAAACCATTAATGAACCGCATACCAAAACTTTTGATTTTTCACCTACAGATTATGTTGATATTTCTAATGTAATTGAAAAGAAAAAACGGGCATTGTTGCAACATAAATCACAAGAACCTGAACGATGGTGGGGAATGTATCAGACGCTGGCTACTGTCCGTGGGTATGAAGCCGATGTACCCTATGCCGAAGCTTATATCCATGCACAAAATTCATCTGGTATGGGTGGAAGGTCAGCCAAAACATTATTAACCCAAAACTAAATGTTGAAATCAGAAATAATAAGGCTGACAACAAAGGCCCTGATTAGCGTATTGCTCCTGATAATGCAAAATTACCCAATGTTTTGTCAGGAAAAAAGAATCGGCTCCATCACTTCTTATAAAAAATTGAATGGAGGAATTGAAGGCAAAACTGCCATGGTTATTTTTGATGTGCATGTATATAATGAAAATATTATCCGTATCAGGGCTACAAAAAATAAATCCTTCAATACCGTTAATTATGCATTAGCTGATAATAACATCCCGCCCTTCAATGCCGCAAAAATCAATGATGATGGCAACAGCATTCGAATTACTACTAACAATATTTCATGTATAGTTCAGAAAAACCCTTTTGAAGTTTCATTTAAAAATAAGTACGGACAAAATATTAATGCAGATGCTTTCAGCCCGGCTTTTAACGGGGATAAATTAACCGTGTACAAACAACTGCAGCCAAATGAAAAATTCGTTGGCCTGGGGGAAGCGTTGGGAAACCTGAATCGAAGTGGATCTATAATTACGCTGAATAATACAGACAATTACAAATATGGCGATCCAAGATTGCCCATGTACAGCAGCATTCCATTTTATATTGGCATTCAAAACAATGCAGTGTATGGATTATTTTTTAATAACACGTATAAATCGCAATTCAATTTTGCTTCTTCGACCCCATTTGCATCAGTAAGTTTTGATGGTGGCGACCTGGACTATTTCTTTTTTTATGATACAACTGTTTCAAAAATAATTGAACATTACACCTCCATAACAGGAAGAATACCGCTGCCGCCAACCTGGAGTTTGGGTTACCAGCAAAGCCGTTGCTCATATTATCCGCAAAGTAAAGTAGAGTGGATCGCTGAAACATTTCGTGAAAAACAAATTCCAATTGACGGTATGGTGCTTGATGCGGATTATCAACTCAACTATCAGCCGTTTCGCACCAACAAAGAAAGGTTTCCGGACTTGCCGGGACTATCCTCCAAACTTGCTTCATGGAATATTGAGTTGACTGCTTCAGTTTATCCCGGTGTAAAAATTGACAGTGGCTACGATTCTTACACCGATGGTTTGCAAAAAGATATTTTTGTAAAGTATAATAATGGTAATTTATTTAAAACTGAGATCGCTCCACTGAAAGTAGTATTACCGGATTACACTAACCCTGCTGCAAGAAACTGGTGGATAGAAAAAATGAAATGGATGCAGACAAATGGAATCAGCGGTTATTGGAATGATATGAACGAACCGGCGCTCAGCAATAGTTATTTGCCCGAAAACCTTCTGTTTGATTTTGATGGAAAAAAATCCAATACTGCTGAGGCTAAGAATATTTATGGTTTCCAGATGGCAAGGAGTAGTTACGAAGCCGGATTGAAATATCTGGATAACAAACGCCCTTTTGTGCTGACCCGTTCTGGTTTTTCAGGCGTGCAGCGCTACAGTGCGATGTGGAGCGGTGATAACACAGCAAGTAATGAAGGTTTGCTCACAAGCGTTTTGCTCAACTGTCAAATGGGTTTAAGCGGCGTTCCTTTTATTGGTTATGATTTGGGCGGATATATTGGCGATGGCAGTAAAGATTTATTTAAGCGATGGATGGAAGCAGGTGTGTTCTCTCCGTACATGCGAAACCATAAAGAATTTTTTGCCACAGCAAATGAACCCTGGAGTTATGGCGAAGAAGCTGAAGCTATTGCAAAAAATTATATTGGTTTTCGCTACAGGCTGATGCCGTATATCTATTCTGCATTTTATGAAGCATCACAAAATGGTTTGCCGGTTGCGCGCAGTCTATGTATCAATTATCCGCATGACGAAAAAGTGTACGACAATATTTACCAGTATCAATTCATGTTTGGGGACGCTTTGCTGGTTGCACCCGTTACTAGTGAAGAGAAAATAAAAAAGGTTTACCTGCCGGCCGGAGAATGGTATAATATTTTTACTGACAAAAAACTAAACGGCAATACGGAAATCAATATAGATGTTCCTTCTTACAAAATTCCTGTTTTTGTAAAAGCATCTTCCCTTATTCCCATGCAAGGCCTTGTTCAGTCAACAAAACAACTGCCGTCCGACACTTTGATGATGCATGTTTTTAACGGCAATGAAAAAGATGAATTCACCTGCTATGAAGACGAAGGCGATGGGTTTTCATATAAAGAGGGGAATTACTGCGGAAGAGATATCATCTTCGATCCCCCAAAAAGGCAACTGCTATTTGAAAAACAAAAAGGCTCGTTTCATTCCAGGTTCAAAAAAGTACAGATCGTTTTTCATGGTTTTGAAGATGATTTCAGATCGGTAAAAATCAACGGAAATGTTACTCAGCAGCTTTCGGATTGTCAGATCAAAATTCTTGATGCCCTTGAAAACCTGTCCGACATTTACGATAAGGATTTTTATGCTCAATTGAAAAATGCTGAATTAATAACCGGTCAAAAAACAATAACGGTTAATTATGTTCCCGGAACAATCATCATAAACTGGTAATTTCATAATATTATGAAGCAAATTTTTTCACCCAATGCCATTATGCTGAATAACGGCATCGCCTGTATAAGAATTCTTGTGGGTATTTTTCTGATATACCACGGTTCAGAAATTTTCATTACTGCGAAAATGCAGGAGTATGCGAAATGGGACATATTTAAAAAGAGTGCTCATCCATCACTAATGCCATATATAGGAAAAGGATCTGAATTAATCGCCGGCATCCTTCTTGCCCTCGGATTATTTACAAGGCTCGGAAGTTTGATGGTTATCGGTACCATGCTTTACATTTCATTCATAATAGGCAACGGAAAAATCTGGTACGATGACCAGTACCCGTTTTTATTTGCAGTACTTGGGTTTGTTTTTATTTTCACTGGCCCGGGAAATTTAAGCATCGATAAAATTCTTTTTAAAAAATAATCATGATACCAGCTTCAGTAACTCCGGTTAAGCATCGTTGCGTCGCAATCCGTTCATCGTTAGTGGCGCTGTTCATGTTTTGCTTGCTAATTGCAACATCAAAAGCACAGCAAAAAACATATTGCAATCCAATCAACATCGATTACGGTTACACGCCTATTCCCAATTTTTCCGAATGGGGCCGCCACCGGGCCACTGCCGATCCTGTAATTGTAAATTATAAAAACGATTATTATTTATTTTCTACCAACCAATGGGGTTATTGGTGGAGCAGTGATATGTTGAACTGGAAATTTATTTCCAAAAGGTTTCTGCGTCCGTGGAATAAAGTATATGATGAATTATGCGCACCAGCAGTTGGCATAATCGGCGATACTATGATTGTATTTGGTTCTACCTATTCAAAAAATTTTACAATCTGGATGAGCACCAACCCGAAAGCTAATGAATGGAAACCCCTGGTAGATTCATTTGAAATCGGAGGCTGGGATCCCGATTTTTTTACCGATGATGACGGAAAGTTATATATGTATAATGGCAGCAGTAACACCTATCCTTTATATGGTATCGAACTCGACAGGAAAACGTTTCATCCCATCGGAACAAGAAAAGAAATGTATTTGTTACAAGACTGGCGTTACGGCTGGCAACGTTTTGGCGAACACATGGATAATACTTTTCTTGATCCGTTTATTGAAGGTGCGTGGATGACGAAGCATAATGGAAAATATTATTTGCAATACGGCGCACCAGGAACTGAATTCAGCGGATATGCAGATGGTGTTGTTGCCGGCAACGACCCCTTCGGTCCGTTCACCCCACAGTCTGATCCTTTAAGCATGAAACTTGGCGGTTTTGCACGTGGCGCCGGGCATGGCTCAACATACCAGGATAATTTTGGCAATTATTGGCATATTAGCACCATTACCATTGCTGTAAAAAATAATTTTGAAAGGCGGTTAGGCATCTGGCCTGCCGGTTTCGATAAAGATGATGTGATGTGGTGCAACACGGCATTTGGCGATTATCCGCATTATCTTCCCGGCTCAACTTCCAGTTCCAAAGAAGGGGCAGGGGCCTTCACAGGCTGGCTGCTGCTGAATTATAAAAAGCCAATTTCCGTTTCTTCCACATTAGGAAGTCATTATGCGAATAATGTGAACGATGAAGACATCAAAACCTACTGGAGTGCGGCGAGTGGGAAGAAAGGCGAATGGATAATTTCTGACCTTGGAAACCTTTCAACAGTTAACGCAATTCAGATCAATTATGCAGATCAGGATGTAGACAGTAACAGGCTCGGCAAGTTCAATGATCAGTTTCATCAATATATTTTATACTATTCAACTGACGGGAAGAAATGGAACCTGCTAACTGATAAAAGCAATAATAAAACCGATGTGCCGCACGATTATGTTGAATTTGCAAACCCGGTGCAGGCAAGATTTATAAAGATGGTAAACATTCACATGCCTACAGGTAAATTTGCCATTAGCGGATTAAGGGTTTTTGGTAACGGCAATGGCAGCAAACCTTCCATGGTAAAAGATTTTATTGTGCTGCGTACCGAGAAAGATAAACGAAGTGCATGGATAAAATGGAGACCGGATAATGATGCTTATGCCTATAATATTTATTATGGAACGGCTCCCGATAAATTGTATAACTGCATAATGGTGCTCAATGCGAATGAATATTGGTTCAAAGGAATGGACAAAATGAAAACGTATTATTTTTCCATCGAATCGATAAATGAAAACGGCGTATCAGAAAAGACAAACATTAGTAAAGTAGAATAATGGAAATAAAAATTTTTGATAATTATGATTTGCTTTCACAGGCAGCTGCCGGTGAAGTGATTGAACTGGCAAAGAAAAAGCCGCATGCAGTAATATGTCTGGCATCAGGCAACACACCGTTAGGCACTTGCGAATGGATCGTAAAAAAAACCAGGAGCGAAAAGATCGATTTATCAAAATGTACTTTTATTGGTCTCGACGAATGGGTGGGCGTTCCTAAGGAAAATTCGGGCAGTTGCAGTTATTTCTTTTATCATAATTTATTTGAGCCGTTAGGAATTTCGGACAAAAAAATATTTTTATTTGATGCTTTATCAAAAGATTTAGGCGGGGAATGTAAAAAAATGGATAATATCATTCTGGAAAAAAATGGAATTGATTTAATGATTGTAGGTATTGGAATGAACGGGCATATTGGTTTTAATGAACCCGGAGTAGATTTTAATTTGCTGTCACATGTAATCGGTTTACATGAAACAACCATTACTGTCGGGCAAAAATATTTTACGGATATTATCCATCTCTCAAAGGGGATCACTTTAGGGCTTGGACAATTAATGAAAGCAAAAAAAGCGATATTAATTGCAAATGGCAAAAGCAAATCAGATGTTATAGTAAAAACGGTGATGGGCCCGGTGACAAGTAATTTCCCGGCCAGCATTATGCAAAAACATTCCAACGGTTTTGTGTTTGTTGATAAAGAGGCCGCATTGTTGCTGTAAAACAATTTGAAATTGAAAATATGAAAAGGCTTTTTATTGTCATTATTAACGTGTTGTTCAGCATTGGTTTTAACGCTGTTGCTGTTGCACAACAATATGCTCCGTTTTATGGAGATATTCAGAATTTTAAAAGGCAAGACAGTATTAATCCGCCACCACAACAGGCTATTGTATTTGTAGGCAGTTCATCGTTCACTAAATGGACAGATGTACAGAATTATTTCCCCGATTATACAATAATCAATCGAGGCTTTGGAGGTTCATCATTACCTGATGTAATCCGGTATGCGAATGATATTATCATTCCCTGCCATCCCAAGCAGGTTGTAATCTATTGCGGTGATAATGATTTTGCTGCAAGCGACACAGTTACTGCAAAAATGGTAGTTGCCCGTTTCAAAAAACTTTTTTGGATTATCAGGAAAAGACTACCGCAAACAAATATTGCTTATGTGTCAATTAAACCAAGCCCTTCACGGATAAAACTGATGGCCAAAGGAGAAAGAGCAAATAAAGCCATCAAAACTTTTTTGGCAAGTCAGCAAAACACATCATTTGTTGATGTATATCATTTGATGCTTGGTGAAAATGGAAGACCTTTATCGTCGATTTTTTTATCTGATAGTTTGCACATGAATGCAAGTGGGTATGCGATTTGGAAAAAAGCTATTGAGCCAGTGTTAAAGAAATAACCTGCTTGAATGAGGATTTGGGAATGATTTATGAGAATAAGAATTAATAATGAATAACTGTGTAATTAATGTTTAAATTTTAGTTGATAACATATACATATTCTTAAAATTCAGAAACCAAATGAAAAAAATTAAAATCGTTATTGCACTGGTTTGTGTAGCTATTGCATTACATGCACAAGATGCCAAAATGAATGCTTTCATCAGCAACCTCATGAACAAAATGACGTTAGATGAAAAACTGGGCCAATTGAACCTTCCTGTTTCAGGAGATATAACAACAGGTCAGGCAAGCAGTTCTGATATCGGAAAAAAAATTAAAGAAGGAAAAGTGGGTGGGCTCTTTAATATTAAGTCAGTCGCAAAAATCCGTGCTGTGCAACAAGTGGCAGTTGAACAAAGTCGTTTAAAAATACCTTTGCTTTTTGGCATGGATGTGATACATGGTTATGAAACGGTATTCCCGATTCCCTTGGGTTTAAGTTGTAGCTGGGATATGGATGAGATAGAAAAAAGTGCAAGGATTGCAGCAGCAGAAGCGAGTGCTGATGGTATTTGCTGGACATTTTCTCCAATGGTGGATATTTGCCGCGACCCACGCTGGGGGCGCATTGCGGAAGGTTCTGGCGAAGACCCATACCTCGGCTCACAAATTGCAAAAGCGATGGTAAGGGGTTATCAAACTGATCTGACGAAAAACAATAGCATCATGGCCTGTGTGAAACATTATGCATTATATGGGGCAGCAGAAGCCGGTCGTGATTATAATACTACAGATATGAGCCGTGTGCGCATGTTTAATGAATATCTGCCGCCTTATAAAGCAGCAGTTGATGCCGGCGTAGGAACTGTAATGGCTTCATTTAATGAAGTAGACGGTATACCGGCTACTGCAAATAAACTTTTGATGACTGATGTACTCCGCACTCGCTGGAAATTTAGGGGCTTTGTAGTAACCGATTACACCGGCATAAATGAAATGGAAGCGCATGGCCTTGGAGATTTACCAACCGTTTCTGCACTGGCATTGAAAGCTGGTATCGATATGGATATGGTAGGAGAAGGATTTTTAAACACTTTAAAAAAATCATTACAGCAGGGAAAAGTTACCATACAGCAGATTAACCATGCTTGCAGGTTGGTACTGGAAGCCAAATATAAACTGGGCCTGTTTGATAACCCCTATAAATATTGCGATGAAAAGAGATCGGCCACTGAAATTTTTACCGAAGGCAACAGGAAAACTGAGAGAAAAATTGCTGCAGATTGTTTCGTGTTGTTGAAAAATCAGAATAATACATTACCGCTGAAAAAATCAGGAACTATTGCAGTAGTTGGTCCATTGGCAAATGATAAAGTAAATATGCCCGGCACATGGAGTGTGGCTGCGAATTTTGAAAAATCAGTTTCTGTGCTGCAGGGATTGAAAGATATGGGCGGCGAAGATGTTAAGATTTTATATGCAAAGGGGTCTAATTTATCAGCCGATAGTTTATTTGAAGAAAGAGCAACGATGTTTGGCAAATCATTAAACCGTGATCACCGCCCTGCTGAAGAAATTCAGAAAGAAGCATTGAATATAGCTAACCAGGCCGACGTAATTGTAGCTGCATTGGGCGAATCAGCAGAAATGACAGGTGAAAGCAGTAGCCGGACTGAACTCGGCATACCGGACGTGCAGGAAGATTTGTTAAAGGCACTATTGAAAACAGGTAAGCCTGTAGTGCTGGTTTTGTTCACCGGAAGGCCGCTTACTATTAAGTGGGAAAATGATAACGTGCCTGCTATATTGAATGTATGGTTTGGAGGAAGTGAAGCCGGTAATGCAATTGCCGATGTGTTATTCGGAAAGATAAATCCATCAGGCAAACTCACCACCACATGGCCACAGAACGTTGGACAGGTTCCCCTTTATTACAATCACAAAAACACAGGCAGGCCTTTACCTGATGGCGGATGGTTCCAGAAATTCCGTTCAAATTACTTAGATGTTTCCAATGACCCTGTTTATCCTTTCGGTTATGGATTAAGTTATACCAATTTTACTTACAGTGACCTGAAACTAAGTAGTACTTCCTTAAAAGGAAACCAGAAACTAACGGCAACGGTCACCCTAAAGAATGAAGGCGACAGGGATGGAAAGGAAGTAGTTCAGTTATATATAAGAGATTTGGTAGGTAGTATTGCCAGGCCGGTTAAAGAATTGAAAGGGTTCCAGAAAATTTTTTTGAAAGCAGGTGAATCAAAAGATATTTCTTTTACGATTACAACAGAAGACCTGAAATTTTATAACAGCGATTTGAAATACGATTGGGAATCCGGTGATTTTATGATAATGGTCGGCGGTAATTCAAAAGACGTAAAAGAAGCAAAAGTAAATTGGTTGAAATAATGTTTAGCTTTTAGCTGTGAGCCTTTCTGCTTGTAGCTAAAAGCCCAAAGCTTTGTTTACATTTGTTCATGCAGGGAATCAAAAACATCATCTTTGATCTGGGCGGCGTACTGATCAATCTCGATAATAAACTTACTGAAAAAGCTTTTGTGGATTTGGGTGCTAAGGATTTTGCCAGATATTTCGGGCATGGGTTTGCCGCATCTTTTTTTAAGGAATATGAAATCGGAAAAATAAGCGACCAGGAATTTATTAATAACCTCAGGCAACTCGGTAATTTAAATGTTCCTGATGAAACCATTATTGAAGCCTGGGATGCTTTATTACTTGATTTTCCTCCGGAGAGAATTGCATTATTAAAAAAACTGAGAACAGCTTACAGGGTTTTTCTTTTCAGTAATACCAATGCGTTGCACATGAAAACGGTGAGAAAAATTTATAACAGCACATTTAGGAATGAAACACTTGATGAACTTTTTGAAAAAGCTTATTATTCAAATGAGCTTGGGATGCGCAAGCCAGATGTAATATCCTACCTGCATATCACTAATGAAAACAAATTAATTCCTTCAGAAACTTTATTTGTAGATGACGCATCGGTGAATGTAGAAGGAGCTAATAAAGCGGGTTTGCAAGGATATTTTTTAGAACCCGGCAAAACCATTCTGGATATCGATTTCAAGGTTTACACTTAATGCAAAATGCATAACGCTGCAGCTATCCTATTTTTTGACTTCCTCAAAATCGATATAATCCCCAACAACATCCTTTGTTTTTTCCTGTTTGTTGTTTTGTTGCCGTTTTTGCGGCTGGGAATTATTTGAAGGTTGCTGCATTTGGTCGTGTAAATCCTGAAATTGCTGTTTCATTTGCCTGCCTGCATGGGAAACAGGAACAATAAAATCGAAAATAATTTTATAAATCAGGTAAATCACTATCGCGTAAAAAAGTACTTCTGCTAACATAGTGGATCAAAGTTAGTATAATTAGAAAACAGCTTTGTTAAGGTCTTGTTTAAAACCTATCCGCTCTTTTTTCTTTTTAACTTTTCCGAGAGATAATCAATTCCGTCAGATGCACGGTCAATAACTTCTTCGGCCAGTTTAATTACTGTATTCCTGAACCGGTCGTGCTCAAGGAATAAACTGATAATGGTTGCAGGAATACCTTTATACCGTACTTTTTTCGGCAGAACTGAATTTAAAACCATTGGAATGTAGTTCTCCTGCAAGTGAGACCAGTTACCATCAAACTCATTTTCTAAACGTTTGGCTTGTAATTTTAACATTCGAATCTCTTTTTCCAGCGCTTGGAGATTTTCAAATTTTCCTGTTTTTGTTTCCATAATTTTTGTCTGTGAAATATAATCAATAATACCAGATTGCTTTATGGCTATGAAATGATCTGTCAAAAACCAGATCAATCATCCTCATGAATTTCCTCACTTGCCCTGGCAAGTATAATTTGCATTAAAGGCTCCAGGAACATTTTTTTCCTGAAAACGGTCAATACTATAAAAAGTAAAACAAGGGCAAGCGTAACTATTCCGAAACCGGATACATAGCTGCCAGTAAGCTTGGAAAGCCAAAAACCGGCAGTTAGGCCGGAAAACATAACCACTAAAAAGACCAGGAAAAGAGATATGATTAACCATACCAGGTAACCCGCTGATTTAGATGCTATCCTGATGGCACTTAACTTGACTATTTCCAGCCTTGTTTCCAGGTATTCCTTTGCAAGACGTTTATTCGTATTGAAAAACGAACCCAGGCTTTCATTTTCGACCATAAAATTGCTTTTTATAAAATTACTTTGTTTTATCCGTAAAGTGTGTGACGGGCCTCAAACCCTTAACCGAAAATTATTTTTTATGTTGTTAATCAAATAAACAATTTCCCTTACCTTTGCATCGGTTAAAGATGCAACAGAAGGGAACGAACTCGTTCCCTTCTTCATTTTCTTATGGTTTACGAAACACAGATCAGGTCGATAGAATCAATGGTCCAGGACTTGCTGAGCGCTGAACCGGCTTATTTTTTGGTGGAAGTAAAAATCAAACCAACAAATAATGTAAAAGTTTTTTTAGATGGCGATAATGGCATTTCTATCGAAAAATGTGTTCAATGTAACCGAAGCCTGTACAAAAAAATAGAAGAATCGCATCTTTTTCCGCCTGGCGATTTTTCCCTGGAAGTTTCCTCTCCCGGTTTGGATCAGCCTTTGAAATCGCTTCGCCAATACAAAAAAAATATTGGCCGATTGGTTGAAGTGATTTTTTCCGATGGTTCAAAAAAAGAAGGTAAAATGACCGATGTAACAGAAGATGGCATTATTCTGGAAGAAACAAGGGGAAAAAACAAAAAGAAGGAAATTATCAGCCACGCAATTTTATTTTCTAATATAAAAACAACAACCATTCAAGTAGTATTTTAACAGCCCTGCCAGATGTGGGGCACAAAATTTAGTTTATGGCAAGTATTAACCTCATTGAAGCCTTCCAGGATTTTAAGGAAGCTGAAAATATTGACCGCCCGACTATGATGAAAGTGGTAGAAGATGTGTTCAAAACTTTGTTGCGAAAAAAATACGGCAGCGATGAAAATTTTGATGTGATCGTGAATGCTGAAAAAGGAGACCTTGAAATAGTTCGCCACCGTATGATTGTGGAAGATGGTAATGTTAATGACCCGTTGGCGGAAGTAGCTTACAGTGAGGCAGTGAAAATTGAACCGGATTATGAAGTTGGGGAAGAACTGTATCAGGAAGTAGAGATTTTGGATTTCGGGCGCAGGGCAATTTTAGCGGCAAAACAAACACTGGCAAGCCGCATCGGGGACCTGAAAAAAAATGTGCTGGTAAAAAAATACAGTGATCGTATAGGCGAGATCATTAATGCAGAAGTATACCAGGTTTGGAAAAAGGAAATCTTATTACTGGATGAAGAAGGTAACGAATTGATTCTTCCCAAATCAGAACAAATACCACAGGATTATTTCAAAAAAGGAGAAAGCATCCGTGCGGTCGTGAAAAAAGTAGATCTTAAAAATAATTCGCCGGTTATTATATTATCAAGAACCAGCCCTTTATTTCTTGCCAAGTTGCTGGAAATTGAGGTACCCGAAATTTTTGATGGCTTAATAGTAATAAAGAAAATTGTTCGTGAACCCGGCGAACGTGCTAAAGTGGCTGTTGAATCATACGACGACAGGATTGATCCTGTAGGCGCATGCGTAGGTATGAAGGGAAGCCGTATTCATGGGATTGTTCGCGAATTGAAAAATGAAAACATTGATGTTATTAACTGGACGAATAATATCCAGTTATTAATTCAACGTTCATTAACACCTTCTAAAATAACCAACATGGAGATAGACAGCGAAAAGCTTCATGCAAATGTCTATTTAAAACCTGACCAGGTTTCACTGGCAATTGGAAGGAAAGGGGTAAACATCAAACTTGCTCAGGAATTGACAGGTTACACCATCGATGTGTTCCGCGATAATGAAGGAGAAGAAGAAGAATTTGACATTGATCTCGATGAGTTCAGCGATGAAATTGAAACATGGATAATTGATGAATTCAAGCGTGTTGGTTGCGATACGGCAAGAAGTGTTCTGGTCTTGACTCCTGAAGAACTGGAAAGAAGAACCGATTTGGAACGGGAAACAATTGATGAAGTGAGAAGGATATTAAAAGAAGAATTTGACAAAGAATAAAACCGACAATTGAAAATTGCTCAATAGCTCAATTGAGGAATTGAGCAATTGTCACATTGGGCAATTTATATTATTATGGCTGAAACAACAACATCACTGAGATTAATGGCTGCTGCCAAGGAATTTAATATTGGCAAGGACACCCTTGTTGATTTTTTAGTAGGTAAAGGGTTTAGCAAAGACGACCTGAAACCCACTTCTAAATTAACAGAAGAGATGTACAGGGCTTTGCAACTGGAATTCCAGGGCGATAAAGTGGCTAAAATTAAAAGCGACCAGATTGATTTGCCCAAAGGCAGCGTCGAAGCAAAAAAGAAAAAAGAAGAAGAAACCATCCTTTTCAAAAAAGATATAAAGAAAGCAGCTCCGGCGGAAGAAATTCCACCTGTTGAAGTTGTGGCAAAACAACCGGCTCAAAAACCTGTTGAACCCCCGAAAAAAGAAGAACCTGAGGTAATAAAACTCGAAACGCCTGAGATTGAAGGCCCCAAAGTAGTTAACAAAATTGATCTTTCCGCAATCGATTCTTCAACAAGGCCTAAAAAAGTCATTAAAAAGAAAGAAGAAAAAGATTTCAAAGGAAAAGAAGAAGTTGCCAAACCCAAAGAAACAGTAAAACCTAAAAAGGTCGAACCCGAGAAAAAGAATCAACCGGTTTTAGAAGTTAAGAAAGAAAAAGAAGAGGAAGTAGTAGTTCAACCGGAAGAAGAAGCACAGGATTTAATTATTGAAAACATAAGAGCCGAAAAAATTGAAGGTCCGAAGATAGTTGGGAAAATTGATTTACCGGTTGATAATGATACCAGGCCGAAGCCAACTCCTTTAGAAGAAAAAAGAAAACGTAAAAGAATACCAATTGAAAAAAGAGAACCTGGTAAAATTCAGCGTGATGGAGGTGGATTTCAAAAAGACAGGGGAACTGACAACCGGTTTCCTCATAGAGGCGGTGATGGGGGAAACAGGGGTGGGGATAATCGCAACAAACGACCCGATATAAGGCTACCGCGTGAAGTGAAAGAAATTGATCAGAAGGAAATTCAGGAAAAAATTAAACAGACCCAGGCGAAACTGGCTGGTGGAAGCGGACGTGGGAAGAGTCTGAAGGCGAAATACCGCCGTGCTAAACGCGAGGAAATGGCAGAACATTCCGAAACCGGAGAAGTAACGGATAATGTTCTGCAGGTTACAGAGTTTATTAGTGTGAGTGAACTGGCAAATCTCATGGATGTAAGTTATGCAGATGTAATTAGCAAATGCATGAGCCTTGGAATGATGGTATCTATCAACCAACGCCTCGAAGCTGATGTGATTGAATTGGTAGCCAGTGAATTTGGTTATACTGTTGAATTTGTAGGTTTGGATGATGCAGCTGAAATGGAAGAAGAAGAAACGGAAGATGATCCGGAGAATCTTGAACCGCGTTCCCCTATAGTTACTATCATGGGACACGTTGACCACGGCAAAACATCATTACTCGATTATATTCGCAATGCGAATGTAGTTGCCGGCGAAGCCGGGGGAATTACGCAACATATAGGTGCTTACGAAGTAACGCTCCCCGAGAATAAAAAAATTGCATTTCTTGACACACCCGGTCACGAGGCATTTACGGCTATGCGTGCCCGTGGTGCGCAGGTAACGGATATTGCCGTGATTGTTATTGCTGCTGATGATGCTGTAATGCCACAAACAAAAGAAGCGATCAGCCATGCACAAGCAGCCGGTGTTCCGATGATTTTTGCAATCAACAAAATAGATAAAGATGGGGCCAATCCTCAAAAAATTTATGAACAACTTGCTTCAATGAATTTGTTGGTGGAAAGCTGGGGTGGAAAATATCAATCACAGGAAATTTCTGCAAAAAAGGGATTGAATGTTGAGCAATTGCTCGAGAAAATTTTGCTGGAGGCCGAACTTCTCGATTTGAAAGCAAATCCTAACCGCGAAGCAACAGGAACTATCATTGAAGCAACCCTTGATAAAGGACGCGGATATGTGGCTACCGTACTTGTACAAAACGGCACTTTACACACTGGTGATATTGTTGTTTCAGGCCAGCATTATGGAAGGGTAAAAGCAATGTCTAATGAGCGAAATAAACGGGTAGATGCTGCTCCGCCTTCAACTCCGGTTTTATTATTGGGATTGAACGGGGCGCCACAGGCAGGTGAGAAATTCAAGGTTTATAAAGATGAAAGCGAGGCGAAAGAAATAGCAAACAAACGTGCACAGCTTTTGCGTGAGCAGGGCATCAGGACTAAAAAGCATATTACATTGGATGAAATCGGCCGTCGCCTTGCGCTGGGCAATTTCAAGGAGTTGAACCTGATAATCAAAGGTGATGTGGATGGTTCAGTAGAAGCTTTGAGTGATTCATTGCAAAAACTTTCTACAGAAGAAATCGCTGTTCGAATAGTTCACCAGGCTGTAGGTGCAATTACAGAAAGCGATGTTTTGTTGGCAACAGCATCCGATGCAGTTATTGTTGGTTTTAATGTTCGCCCTTCTATGCAGGCTTCACGCCTTGCCGAGAATGAAGGAGTGGAAATTAAAACATACTCCATTATTTATAATGCAATTGAAGAAGTAAAGAGCGCCATGGAGGGTATGCTTGAACCCAAGATACAGGAAAAGGTGATTGCTAATGTGGAAGTACGTAATGTCTTTAAATTTGATAAAGCTACGGTTGCCGGATGTTTTGTACTCGATGGAAAAATCAACCGGAATGCTAAAATTCGCCTTGTAAGGGATGGAATAGTAATTTATCCCACCGGTGAAGGCGCAACAGCAGAACTAGCTTCTTTAAAAAGATTCAAAGATGATGCTAAGGAAGTGGTTTCGGGAATGGAATGCGGGCTTACCATAAAAAATTATAATGATATAAAAGTGGGCGATATTATTGAGGCTTATGAAGAAGAAGAAATAAAGAGGACACTCTAAAGGTGGAACGCCTGGTGTTGAATGCATGAAATAATATTTTTATTTTATGTATTTCGCTCTGAAAACTTTGTTAAATCATAGTTGCTTTTCGCCAATACGGTATGATGAAACTAATTTTGGCTTTTATATAACTGGTATTATGAAGAAAATTATTCTTTTGTTTGTTTCATTTTTTTCTGGGATTAGCGTATTCTCTCAGCAAAAAGTTGTTGCAGATAAAATTGTGGGTATTGTGGGTGATAAAATTGTCCTGAAATCGGATATTACTTCTGCAATTTCAGATATTGTAAGACAAGGTGGTCAGGCTCCGGAGGATTGTTCCATACTTGATGGAATGATGATACAAAAAGCCCTGGTGCTTCAGGCAGAAAGAGATTCTATACCTGTTAGCGATGATGATGTGGAAGCGGAAATAGACCAGAAAGTGCGCTATTTCATTAATATGTACGGGAGCAAAGAAGCCCTCGAACAAATTGCAGGAAGAACAATTTACCAGTTAAAAGAAGATTTTCGTCAGCCAATACGAGAACAACGCATGGCCCAGGGCATGAGAAATAAAGTAGTGCAGGATGTTAAAATTACTCCGACAGAAGTGAAGGCATATTATGATAGAATACCTAAAGACAGCCTTCGGTTCTATGAATCGGAATTACAGATAGGCGAACTCGTAATTTTCCCCAAAGCAAGCCATGATATTGAAAAATTAGCTATTGACGAACTTTCTGACTATAAACGCCAGGTAGAAGCAGGCCTGAAAAAATTCGACGCTTTGGCAAAACTTTATTCTGATGACCCGGGGAGCAAGGATAAAGGGGGTGAATATCAATTAAGCCGAAGCGATAAACAATGGGACCCGGTTTTTCTTGCTGCTGCATTCAGGTTAAAAGACGGACAAATTTCACCAGTTATTAAAACGCAGTTCGGTTATCATATTATTCAAATGGTAAGCCGTAATGGCGATGATGCAATAATTCGTCACATCCTTCGCGTTCCTCAAATTACAGATGTGGAAATAAATGAGGCAACAAACAGATTAGATTCTATCAGGTCTCAATTGATTAAAGGAACAATCGGTTTTGGAGAAGCAGTTGTCAAATACAGCGATGATCCTAATGCAAAATTCACTGCAGGATTAAAGATGGCAAGAGACGGTTCAACCTATTTAACAATTGACCAGCTGGATAAGGAAATAGTAAAGCTTCTAAAAGATTTAAAAGTAGGAGAATATTCTCAGCCTATTTCTTTTACTGATGAACGCGGTAAAAAGGGCGTCCATATCATTGAACTTATTTCCAAATCTGACCCTCACCGGGAAAACCTCAAAGATGATTATAACAAAATAGCACAACGTGCCCTGGAAGAAAAAAAGCAAGATGCGCTGGAAAAATGGTTCAAGTCTAAACTTCCTTCTTATTATATCATGATTGATAACGATTACAAAAGCTGTCCCAACCTGGGTAAATGGGAAATTTCTGCAACAGCCAGTAAATAATTTTATTAATATAGATTAATTCCTGTCTTCTGATTTTGTGCTAACTTCGCAGCTTCATTTTTATTCATGAGCGATGAAATAAAACATGAGTGCGGATTGGCATTCATCAGGCTTCGCAAACCGTTTTCATATTACCTGCAGAAATACGGGACAGTTCTTTATGGTTTGAATAAATTATACCTGCTGATGGAAAAGCAGCATAACCGTGGGCAGGATGGGGCAGGAGTTGCCTCAGTAAAATTAAATATCGAACCCGGGCACCCTTTTTTACAAAGAATCCGAAGTAATAATACCCAGCCGATTTCAGACATTTTTTCAAAAATCTTTGCTGAATTAAAAGAGCTTGAAAAATATCAGCCGGATATCAGCAAACATCCCGGCCTTATGAAAGGCCATATATCTTTCTTAGGCGAACTTCTTTTGGGACATCTCCGTTACGGTACGCAGGGTAAGAATAATGTGGAATTCTGTCATCCTTTTATCAAACGGAATACCGTTCCTGCACGCAACCTGGCACTTGCAGGAAATTTTAATTTGGTGAACACAGACGAGCTATTTGCTTTGATTAATGTAGAACCAGGTGAATTTCAAAAACAAAGCGATCTGGCTGCCATGATGGAAGTAATCCATCATTTTTTGGTTCAGGCCGATGAGGCTTCGCCGGGTAATTTGAACGTGGCTGATGTGCTCCGAAAATCAGTTTCCCTCTTTGACGGAGGTTTTACCGTTGGGGGTATCTTGGGTAATGGCGATTCTTTTGTATTCCGCGATGCAAATGGCATCAGACCAGCTTATTATTATATAAACGAAGATGTTATAGTTTCTGCCTCTGAGCGTTCAGCTATACGTACAGTATTCAATGTAGCTGAAAATGAAGTGAAAGAATTGATGCCCGGGATGGCGTTGATTATAAAAGCCGATGGAGAAATTTCGGTTGAAAAATTGCTTGAACCAAAAGAAAGAAGGGCCTGCAGTTTCGAACGAATCTACTTTTCAAGAGGCAGCGATGAAAAAATTTATCGAGAGCGAATTGCACTTGGATATAATTTAAGCGAACAGGTGCTCAATGCCATCAGTTATGATTTAAAGAATACAATTTTTTCATTTATACCCAATACTGCTGAAGTAGCTTTTTATGGTCTATGGAAGGGAATGGATGATTATCTGAAAGAAATTAAAATTCAGCGCATACTTTCCTGGGGGAAAGATTTTACTGAGGAGAAGCTCACAGAAATGCTTAACCGGAAAATAAGAGTGGAAAAAGTAGCTATCAAGGATGTGAAAATGCGCACGTTCATTACAGAAGATGTGAGCCGAAATGAAATGGTACAGCATGTATACGATGTTACTTATGGAACGGTACAAAAAGACGAAGACACCCTTGTCGTAATTGATGATTCAATTGTCCGTGGAACTACACTCAAAGAAAGTATAGTAAGAATGCTCTCCAGGCTATACCCCAAAAAGATTATTATTGTTTCTTCAGCCCCTCAAATACGCTATCCCGATTGTTATGGGATTGATATGAGCAAGCTCGGCGATTTTATTGCATTCCGGGCTGCTATTGAACTAATAAAAGAAACAGGAAAGGAAAATTGTTTGCAGGAGTTGTATGATAAATGTAAAGAGTTACAAAGAACCGGCCAGCTTCATACTGAAAATGTAGTGCAGCAGGTATACAAATTTTTTACAACCGATCAGATTTCTCAGAAAATAGCTGAACTGATAACTCCCCCTGAAGTAAAAATTCCGGTTCAGGTGATTTACCAGACAATCGAATCCTTGCATAAAGCCTGCCCTACAAATACCGGGGATTGGTATTTTACAGGAAAATATCCGACACCGGGGGGCAACAAAGTCGTAAACAAAGCATTTATCAATTATATGGAAGGGAAAAATGTAAGAGGCTATTGATTAACTGTTTTTCTTTTATATAAACTTTCAGACCATTTTTACTCACATGAAATCGCTTATTTTAATAAGACATGCCAAAAGCAGTTGGTCAACTGATGTATTAAACGATTTCGACAGGCCGCTAAATGAACGCGGAAAAAGAGAAGCACCCGAAATGGCACTTAAATTAATTAAAAATAAAGTGGTGATCGATTTCTTTGTTTCAAGCCCCGCAAAACGCGCAAAAAAAACAGCAAAACTTTTTATTAAAGAATTTGGAAAAGATGAGAATGAAATTCTTTTTATACCTGAATTATACCATGCAGGCACTCAAATATTCACTAAAATTATCTCTGAATTAAATGATAATTACAGTACTGTAGCTATCTTTTCTCATAACCCCGGTATAACTGAATTTGCAAATACCCTTACCGAAGTGCAAATAGATAATATGCCAACCTGCAGCGTTTTTGCAATAAAAGCTTCAATTGAGCATTGGAAACAATTTGCAGAATCGGATAAAGCATTTTGGTTTTTTAATTATCCAAAACTGGAAACAGAACATTAATTTAATGTGGTTGCTTAACCTTTGGTAGTGATATAATTGCATCCTGGAGCGAAGACTTATCGGATTCGTCATATTGTTTAAATTCAAAGTGTTTAGCTATATCCAAAACTTTTTGTAGTGAAAAATTTTTTTGCCCGGCGTTTAGTGCAAGCCTTTTTCTATGAAGGTAATCGGCAAGGTACTCCTGTTCACTTTGGCCTGGCGTGGGTATAAGAATGCTTTTTTTACTAAGTCTTACCAGGTCCATAACCGAACTGTACCCCGATCGGCATATTACCCATTCAGAAGAACAAATTGCATTATTTAATTCCATTGATGGCAGATGGTTATAAACTTGTATGTTTGATGGCATATCTATTTTTTTTGTCTCGTTTGGAAGACCTCTTATTAAAATGGCTCTTTCCGAATAAAACTTCAACTCCTTTAAGAAAATATTTTCGAGAATTGTCCTTTGCGGCTCAGGCCCCGATAATATAATAATCAGTTTATTGAAAGCAGACAATTCTTTTTTCTCAAACCTTGATAATATGCCTATATAATGAACCGGAATATTTGGAAAGTTGACCGGATGAGATAATATGCCTGCAATAGCTTTTTCTTTTTCAAAATCATCAGGCACCCAACATACAGCGAACTTATTAATATATCTGTAATTTAATTTTTGTAAAATATTTTCGATTATTGGTCCAAATGCTGTTTTGATACAAAGCTGATGAGTAATAAAAACAGAAGTAATTTTTTTTGAGTAAAGCCCAAAACGGTTATCAGAAATGATGATATCAATTTTTTCTTTTCCAATGATTCTGTTGAGCCAACCCCTCTCAGTCTTGATTTGAATCAAAATTTTAGGAATTTGGAATATAATTTTGCAAATAGTAAGAAGCCGGTTTCTACCATATTTAATTCTATAACCTTTTAAATTTATATAATTCAGAGAAGGGAACTCCCTTTTTAATAACAACAACTGAGTGCCTTCGCAAGCAATAATTACTTCATAATCATTTAACAATAGTTCTTTAATTATTTTTATGCAACGAGTACTGTGACCAAGTCCCCAATCAAGTGGGGCCACTAATACCTTAATCTTTTTTCCAAAAGAACCTTGTTTTACTGTAATAATCTCGCCCAATTTTTGTTATTGTAAATACAAAATAATGTAAATTAGTCATCCATTTCTTATGAAAGAAAGCAAGGTTTTATTGTTTTTTGTTATTATTTTTTTTGCACTTATAATGGTCGGCTGTAGTTCTGGTAATAAAATTGGTGGAACCAGTAAACGTTGTGGGTGCGGAGTAAACAAAGGCATGGTTGGTTATTGAAATCTAATTCTTTTTAAATGAAAACTCCAGACAGAGATTTGCTTGTATTAGTAAAGGATGAACACATGAATGAGAAATTCATGGAGCAAGCGCTTGAACAGTTAAACGAAATGCTTTTCCATTACGAAACGCTTGAAAAGTTTTGCAATGTTCATGAAATATTTGATTTGAATAAATACAAAATTATCAACAGGCCTCACCTTATGCAACAGATTATAAGACAGAAAGAATTAAAACCATTTCAATTTATTTCAAATAAAAACTAAAAAGTCTGGTAAGAATTTTTAAAAGCCCCGCTTCAAGCGGGGCTTTTAGTTTTATAATAATTGCTTCATGGCTGATTTAAGCTTTTGCGTCATTTCAGGGATATCAGTTACATTACAGGTGCCCACGCTGAGCCTGTACCAGGGTGAATTTTTTGAAGCCCCAAAAGCAGAAAACGGAACAACGGCTAATTTGGCCTGGTTCAGAATATAAGCTGTAACATCAGCCTGATTTGATAATAATTTTCCATCAGGAGTTTTTTTCCCTTTCAAATCGATTTTTATAGTCAGGTAAATTGCAGCCTGAGGAACGACTGCATCAACAAGGTATCCTTCGTTTTTCAACCCGATAAACCCGTCATAAATGGCATGCAACCTGAGTTCAAGGGCAGCTTTAAATCTTTTCAGGAATTCATCAATGCAATCTTTTTGCAATAGAAATTTTGCTGTAGCTTTCTGTTCAGCCATTGGCGCCCACGCTCCTATATGACCTAATATTGATTTCATCTTTTCGAGAATTTCAAAGGGACCCAGTGCCCAACCTACTCTTAGCCCTGTTGCAGCAAAAACTTTGCTGATGGCATCGATGAATACTGTATATTTTTTCATTTCAGGTCTGAGCGAAACGGGATTATAATGTATTGTATTTCCATATGTAAGATGCCAGTACATCTGATCGTACATCAGGAAAAGCTTTTTTTCATCATTTGTTCTTCTGGTATTTTCTTCAATAATCATATCACAAATCAGCCCGAGTTCTTTTTCTGAAATGGTAGTTCCTGTCGGATTCTGTGGCGAGCATAAACAAACTAAAGTAGCACTTTTGATGTGTGGAGCAATATCCTGAGCCAGTGGCATAAAATTATTTTCTACATCAGTTTCAATAACTACATGTTCCCCTTCATTAAAATGAGTATAATGATTATTATTCCATGACGGAACAGCATAAATTACTTTATCACCTTTATCTACAATTGCCCTGAAAACCGAATAAATAAGCGGTCTGCCACCACAGGAAACAAGGATTTCATTAACATGGTAATCTAAATTCTCTCTTTGTCTGGAAAAAAATGCTATGGATTCACGTAAATCAAGATTGCCTTCAGCTGACGGATAATTTGTGAAGTGATTACGATAAGCGCTGATTATTTCGTCTTCCAGTTCTTTGGGAATTGGAAAAATTTTCGGATCAAAATCTCCGACGGTAAAGTTGTAAATTTTTTCTCCTTGCCTGATTTTCTCTTTTATCTCGCCACCCAAACTTACAATTTCAGATCCTATTAGTGTTTCCGACAAATGGGATAGTTTCACATTCTTTATTTTTGATAATCTTATACAAAACTAAATACCACAAGGTAAACTGCAATTTTGATTTATAGGAGTGGCATTTTTGATAAAATATGGTAATCGCCAATGGCAGATAATTATTATTTCCAGAAGTCTTATTTCTGGTCGAAAAATCCCATTTGCCGCAAAAATGTAACTTGGTCAAAATAAAAATCCTGCCTGATTATTTTCCCTTTTCGGATATGTATTACCGTGCAACCTTTCAGGTTATATTTTTTCCCTTTCATATATGCAGGCGTAGTTGACTCGGGATTTGCCAATGTTCCTGAAAAATTATATTCAACAACTGCGGCAGTATCAGTTGCAATAATATTGTTGATGATGTAAGACAGGTCGGGAGTGCTGACAAAATACCTGTTGTATATGGTTTTTACTTCGGCCCTGCCAGTTTTTGTTCCCCCCCAATTAGGAGAATTGATTTGAGTGTTTTCCGAGTAAAGCTGTGATAGTTTTGTTGAGTCATGTTTATTCAACAAATCAACCCATGTAATCGCTACCGATCTGCTTTCTTTCATGGACTGGGTTTTTGCATATAGAAAGCAATATATGCTTATAAAAAGCAGCCCAGCTTTAATAATTTCTGATTGATTTTTTTTCATTGTATTATTTATTGAGCCATCTTTCAAAAAACTCATAGGTTCGAAGCATCTGGTCAATACGCTGGCGATTGTCACCGCTTCTTGTTATTTCGTGTGTGGCATTCGGATGGCGCACATATTCAACGGGTCGTCCAAGCACCTTCAGGCTCCTGTATAACATTTCACCTTCAACAAAACCTGTCCGCCTGTCATTTTCTCCATGAAAAATAATATAAGGGGTAGTTATATTTTCGACGTAAGTAATAGGGGATTCCCTTTCAAGGTTTGCTTTTGCTTTTGGCTCCCATGGATATCCTTCAAAATAATTCGGTACCAATCTCCAGGCATTGCCTTCGCCAAAAAAAGTGGCGAGGTCGTATACACCGCGCTGTGAACAAGCTGCTTTAAAACGATGATCATGCCCAATAATCCATGCCACCAGGTATCCTGCATAAGAACCGCCACTTATAAAAAGTTTCGAAGTATCTGCCCATCCTTCATTAACTGCTTTCTCAAGTGAGGTAAGTACATCATTTGTAGGACCTTTGCCCCAATCATTAAAGTTGGAATGAAGAAATTCAAATCCGTAACCACCAGAGCCCCGGGGGTTACAGTATACTACACCAAATCCTTTGCTGCAAAAAAACTGGAACTCGTGCCACATGCTGTTTTCTCCGGGTCCCCACATAGCCGAAGGACCACCGTGAATATCCAATAACAAAGGAAATTTTTTTCCGGCTTCATAATTTCCGGGTTTCATTACCCAATACTCCACCGTTTCACCTTTGTCATTTTTAAATTCATGTTTTTCCGGAAAGCTTAATTGGCGGTTCTGCACCCACTCGTAATTAAAAGAACTGATACGTTTTGGGTTTTGCATATTTGCATCAGCGCTATATAATTCAAATGGATTAGCAACTTCAGTTTTCACATATACGATTCCGTTATTTTTTACATCAAAACTTCCGATGCCACTGTTAACGTCTGAAAGTTTTTCAGTTTTTTTAAATTGCATGTTTACCCTGTACAAAGGAAATCCACCGTTTGAAGCAGCAGTGAAGTAAAGATATTTTTCATCTTTGCTCCAGGTAAGGTTTCCTTTGTTTCTGTCAAACGGGATAGTTATTATTTCACCTGAATTATTGAAGAGGGGCATGATCTTTAGCTCCGGCACAGAAATAAAATTGGTAACTCCGGTTTGAAATGCCAGCCACTTGCCGGATGGGGAAATAGCAATACTATTGAATGTTTTTCCTTTTTCGCCCGATAATAAATTCAGGTTCTGGCCGTCTGCATCTGCCATATAAATTGATGATTCCAAAACCCTGTCGGGATGTTCGGCGGAGTCCATTTTCCCAACAAGCATGATTTTTTTTCCATCAGGGGTAAACTGGGCTTCTGAGAAATTATAAAACCCGTGGGTAACTTCTTTTGGGGTGTAATTACTATCCAACTCCTGGATAAAAAAATGGTTAAAACTGATGTTAGGATTTACCCCCATTTCATCCTGGAAATTGAGCTTGTCAATTACTTTCGCTTTTTTATCGGCAACATTATTGTCAAGATAAGCACGTATTTCATCCATGTTGCCATCGGGGTTCGGCCTGGCAGTAACGGGTTGTAACGCCGATTTGTTGTCGAGGGCTGGTTTTTCGAAAGGCCATTTAGGCAATTTATGGTTTGGATTGAGAATACTGTCTTTTATTAATTCTTCAAGTCCAATATCAGATGAGAAGAGGATTTTTTTTCCATCCGGCGACCATTTTGGATTACCGGCTCCATACTTAAAATGCGTGAGTTGGACCGGCTCACCACCATCGAGAGGTAATAAAAACACCTGCGGTTTGCCATCAACAGCCCTTACAAATGCAAGTTTTTTTCCATCAGGGCTCCAGGCAGGTTGGGAAGAACTTTCTTTGACCGTCAATTCTTTTGGTTGTGAAGATCCATCGCACGCCACAACATAAATATGATTTATATATTTATAATCCCATTTGCTTCCTGTTTCTGGTTCAATACAATTAACTGTAACGGCTGCGTTGCTGCCATCTTTATTGATGGTAACACTATTAATGGTTTTTATTTTGAGTAAATCAGTAACCTTAACTGGTTCTTTTTGATTTTGTCCGAATGAAAGAGCATTTGACAAAACAAAATAGCTGGTTATTAACAAGGTAATTTTCATCATCAGAGTTTTGGTATCGGAATATACGAAAACATCAACCATTGTTTAATGATTAAATTTTTATTAACAGCAAATAGTTAAATTTGCATTAATCTCTTACAATATGAGTGATACAACTACAGTTCCCCACGTTCCCCTGACCGCTAAAGATTTTGCAACTGATCAGGAAGTGCGCTGGTGTCCCGGGTGCGGAGACTATTCTATTTTAGCGCAAGTTCAAAAAATAATGCCTTCGCTGGGTATTCCTAAAGAAAATATTGTAATTATTTCCGGTATAGGATGCAGCAGCAGGTTTCCTTATTACATGGATACATACGGCATGCATTCTATTCATGGTCGTGCAACCGCAATAGCATCGGGATTAAAAGCATCAAGACCCGACCTTAGTGTTTGGATTGTTACCGGCGACGGAGATGGGTTAAGTATCGGAGGTAACCATACCATCCATTTGCTTCGTAGGAATTTTGATGTGAACATGATGTTATTCAATAACCAGATTTATGGTCTTACGAAAGGGCAGTATTCTCCTACGTCGGAAGAGCATAAGATCACCAAATCAACTCCGTTTGGCAGTATCGACCACCCTTTTAACCCGCTGGCATTGGCCATGGGCGCAGATGCTACTTTCATTGCAAGAAGTATGGATCGTGACCCTAAGCATTTGCAGCAAATGTTGATAAGAAGTCATCAACATAAGGGGGCATCGTTTTTAGAAATTTATCAAAACTGCAATATTTTTAATGACGGGGCATTTGAAATTTTTACAGAAAAAGCAACCAAGCCAATGGAAACTTTGTTCCTGGAGCACGGTAAACCACTGATTTTTGGCGCTGAACAAAACAAGGGAATTAAATTAGATGGATTTAAACCGGTTGTTGTAGAAATTGGAAACGGGGTAAGTAAAGATGATTTATGGATACATGATGAAAAGGATTTTTATAAAGCGCAGATTTTAGTTAGGATATTTGATGATCCTAAAATGGAAGGGCATTTGCCAAGGCCATTTGGAATTTTTTATGAAACGGAAAGGCCTTGTTATGAAGAAATGCTTAACCTGCAGGTTGAAGAACTGGTTGCCAGTAAGGGCAAAGGTGATCTTGATAAGCTGCTTCGTGGTAATGAAACATGGACAATTCAATAATCACATTTAAGGATACAAATTAAAACCCCGCTTGCCGGGGTTTTTTTATAATAAAAGAAAGCCCTGCTGATGGCAGGGCCTTTTTATTGGTTTATTCACAGTGAAATTTTTTTCGTCAGGGGAGATTAAAAAAAAGAGCCAGCGATAGACATCGCCGGCCTGTGCTTACCTCTGAAACCACAAAAAGAAAAACTTTGAATATTGCATTGCTTAATGCTTTATTCGTTCAAAAATTAGTTTATGTTATTACAAATCATTTTATTAAATGATTGCCGGCTTTATTCTGCATGCACAAGAATACATTTTCCGAAAAAACCAGAAAATATTTATGTGTTTTTAAAAGGAAGTAATAAAAGCTTAGTGCAGTCAAGATATGAAGGAGTTGTTGGCTTAGGGGTTAAAAATCCGTATCACTAACAATTATTTCAGGTTTGAAGCCTCGCCCTTTCTTATCGTGCTCAAAGCATAATTATTACTGTTATTAAAATGCTTCAAAAAACTTTAAGGGGTTTTCAACAAAGTAAAAGGCATTAGCCTTGTACGGAAATAATTTTTAAAGGGGCGGAAACAGGGATGTTGATGAGTTGCAAAAATACTTTAACAAAAAGCACTTTTGAAGGAATCGGAATACTATTGGAAATTGGATGGAATCGGGTTATAGGGCTTGCTTCGGATAAGCAAGAAATTCAATTGATAAGCGGCATAAAAATAAAGGTTGTTTTCTGAATAAGCAATATTTTTTATGTTTTTTTGCCGTGATTTTTTAAAATGAATAATCCCGTCAAAAAAATAAACCTGTTGAAATCGTTACTGGTATTGCCTTTCAAGCTCTTTAGCGGCGGCCTGAAATGTTTTTTCCTTTTTGATGTTATACCACCATTCAGGAGCTGTTTTTTTCATTAAAGTGTCAATACCCCGCATACCGAACAAGTACCAGGCTCCTTTTAATTTCCCGTTAAGGCTTGATTGTAAAGAACGAAGGCTCATTGCAAAACCGCTGTCGAGATATTCCATATGGTGCCAGTACCCTGCAGGCATAAAAAGGGTGTCGCCATGTTCAAGTTCTACTTCATAGCCTTTTGCCAACTGAAGCGCAGGAAATCGCCTGGTATCTACTTTTGTTAATTCTTTATCGAAATATTTTTCAAAATTTACCAGGCTAAGCACTTCCCAGGGTTTACGGTAAAGCTTATGCTGCTCTTTAAATGGAAATAATAATACTCTTTTCCTGCCGCAAAATTGAGTATGGAAAATATGTGAGAGATCAATATCAAAATGCATATGCGTTACGGAACCCTGACCTCCGACAAATAACATAGGAAAACGTTTCACAAAACCTTTTGCCAGATGTTCGGGCCAAATAAAATCTTTAGTTGTTTCAGGGGCATGCTCAAAAATGTTGAATAAAAAAATGCGTAATTCAACCGGCCCTTTTTGAACCATATCAATGTATTGGCCAAATTGCATGTAACCGTCTGCTGTATTGATGGGTGTATAGGCATCGCTTTTAATATTGTTGTAAACCCCTACGTCCACATTACCAACAATGGATTTGAAATAGCCCCAGTTCCATTTAGTGTAAGCGGGCCACTGTTTTGCCAGACCGCTGATTACAAGCGGTTTCATTGGATGGTAATAATTATGCTTAAAATCGTCAGGGCTGATGCTTTCCACCTTTTCAACAACCTGTAGTTGCATAGCATAAAAATTTCTGTAAAATTAAAAATAAGAGAGTTAACGAAATGTTGTTATAACGACAATTCCAGAATAGAGCAGGCGTTAAAAAACGATAAATTTTATTGCGGTTTCCAGCCTAAAGTAGTTAGCTTTTTCTTAGATTGCTGATATGTTATTACATGTCCATCCTGATAACCCCCAGCACAGGAATATAAGAACTATTGTTGAATGTTTGCAGGATGGGGGGGTTATCATTTACCCTACAGATACCATTTACGGTTTGGGTTGCGATATATTTAAACATAAAGCTGTTGAACGGATTTGCAGGATAAAAAATATTGAGCCTGAAAAGGCCAGGCTGTCTTTTGTTTGTTATGACCTGAGCGATCTGAGCCAATATACCAAAAGCATTTCAACACCATTGTACCGGTTGCTGAGAAGTCATTTACCCGGCCCTTATACTTTTATTTTACCTGCAAGTAAGCAGGTGCCTAAAATGTTAAAAAGCAAAAAAGATACCATCGGACTACGTGTTCCTGATAATAAAATTTCTAATGCGATTGTAAAAGAACTGGGTAACCCTGTTTTGAGTACATCATTGCCGGGAGAAATGGTTGAAGAATACACCGACCCGGGATTGATAAATGAAAATTTCAAAAACCTGGTCGATATTATTGTGGATGGCGGAATTGGCGGTATGATACCATCAACTGTTGTTGATTGTACAAATGATGCACCGCTTGTTTTGAGAAAAGGATTGGGTGAATGGGAGGAATAGGCAGGAATTTAATAAAGCTGGAGGGGTACCGGGTAATTAAAATAACCCTTTGGGTATTTCTGATTTTGCCGATTTTCTGATTATATAGTCTTCTTCAGTAAATTAAACTTCACGCCTTCAAACCATTCTTTCTTTAATATCGACAAAATAATACTGTCTCTTCTTCCTCCAGATTCTATCACAAAACTGCTTCTCAATATACCTTCAACAGTGCAACCAATCCCTTTCATTGCATTTATTGATTTTTCATTTCTTGCATCTGCCCTGAATTCCACCCTCTCCATTCCCCATGTTTCAAAAGCATAAGTAAGCATCAACAGTTTGCAATGCCTGTTCAAACCTGTTTGCCTGAATTTTTTTCCATACCAGGTGTAACCTAATTGGGTAGTATCATGATGCAATTGTATATCATAAAATCGTGTGCTTCCTGCATATGTATTTGTTGATTTATCAAAAACAATAAAAGGGTACTCAATTTTTTTATCACGTTGGTTAACAGTATTAGCGATATATTTTTTCATCCCGTTCTCGCCAGCCGGGCTGATCAATGAGTAATTCCATGTTTCCGGTTCATTAATTGCATAAGGAAGCAGGAATTCTATATCAGTTAACTGAAGTGGCCGGAGAATTGTACGTTCATCTTCCAAAACAAGATTTTCGGGAAAAGAAATCATTCGAACATTTTTAATTGAGGAGGAATTATATTAAAACTTTTACGGTGGTATTTGCATAACCCGAAATCTTCAATAGCACTCCGGTGTTCCGGTGTTCCGTAACCTTTATTGGTATTCCATTTGTAATGAGGGAACTCTTCATGCAATTGCTTCATGTAGTCATCGCGGTAAGTTTTGGCGAGAATGCTTGCAGCTGCAACGGAAGCATACATAGCATCACCTTCAATAATGCATTTATGCGGAATTTCATTGTAAGGCTTAAACCTGTTGCCATCAATTAATAAAAACTGTGGCTTTATTTTTAATTTATCAAGAGCAAGATGCATGGCTTTAAAAGATGCATTCAGAATATTGATCCGGTCTATTTCATCATGATCAACTTGCGCTACTGCATAAGCTGCTGCATTTTTTTCAATAAAATCTCTTAATATATACCTGTTTTCTTCTTTTACCTGTTTCGAATCATTTAAAAGAGGGTGATAAAATTTTTGGGGTAATATTACAGCTGCTGCGAATACCGGGCCCGCAAAACATCCGCGGCCTGCTTCATCACAACCGGCTTCAATCAAAACAGACTGGTATTTCTTTTTCAGCAAAGGAAACTTTTTTCAAAAATAATATAACCTTCATCTTTTGTATGCGATGTGGACAAAAAGAAACATCTGCTTATTATAATTGAAATTGGAGTATTTTTAACTTTTCAACGTCAGTCTATGGATTTAATAGAGTATATAAAACAACCCTGGCCGTGGTACATAGCCGGGCCGCTTATCGGGTTATCAGTGCCTTTATTACTTATTGTAGGTAATAAAAGACTTGGTGTATCTTCTTCGCTCAGGCATATTTGTGCAGCATGTTTTCCGGCTGGCATTTCTTTTTTCAAATATGACTGGAAAAGGGAAGCCTGGAATCTTTTCTTTGTTGCAGGAATTTTTGCCGGGGGGGTTATTGCATCGACACTATTTAAAAACCCGAAACCAATTCACCTTAACCCGAATTTAATTGCAGACCTGCAGCAGTATCATGTTAATGATTTTAGTTCACTAATGCCCGCCGATATCTTCAACTGGCACTCATTATTTACTGTAAAAGGATTAATATTTACAGTTGTTGGCGGTTTTCTGGTCGGTTTTGGTACACGTTATGCGGGGGGCTGCACATCAGGCCATGCCATTATGGGTTTATCATCATTGCAATGGCCTTCATTAGTAGCAACTATTTGCTTTATGGCTGGCGGTTTTATGATGGCCAATATTTTTCTTCCACTCATTTTAAATTTTTGAAAATGGAAACTGCAGAAATAAAAAACCCCGCTGTTAAAGAAACTAATAGTGATTTCGAAGTGCGCTCACTGGATGCATTGTGTATTAATGAATCGGAATTGAAACACCCGTGGTACCACAATATCAAATATTTTTTTATTGGTGTCTTCTTCGGGGTTATTTTAGTGAAGGCAGAAATTGTTTCATGGTTCCGCATACAGGAAATGTTTCGGCTGCAAAGCTTTCACATGTATGGCGTGATTGGTTCAGCAGTCATTGTGGGTATTATTTCGGTTTTGGGGATTAAAAAATTCAATATCAAAACCATTTATGGCGAGCCCATTGTTTTTCATCCAAAACAATTTAATAAGGGGCAGATTTTTGGCGGACTTATGTTTGGCTTCGGGTGGGCTATAACGGGAGCATGTCCTGGGCCTTTGTTTGCACAGATTGGTGCGGGTTTTGGCCTGATAATAGTAACCCTGGTGAGTGCCATTGCAGGCACCTGGTTTTATGGCCTGGTAAGAGAAAAGCTTCCCCATTAAACTTTAATAATAATATAGACTTAATTGGTATTTTAAAAAATTTTCATACCTTTTCAAAATCAAGTATAATACTGATTACCGTAAGTGGGAAATTGTGTTACTGCTCAATAAAGATTTATAACCTTTCCCTTTATTCCTGCCCTTTGTGAAGAGCCTTTATTTCCCCCTGACACTTGCCTTTTTTTAGAAACCTCACTTTATTTATTATAACCTAAATAAAACCTACACGTATGCGAGCCAACAATTTAATTCCAGCAACTGACCGCCGTGAATTTCTAGGCGCAGTTGCAGGTAGCGCAGCAGCGCTAAGTCTTGGTAGTTTATTTGCTCCTTTCGGCGCATTGGCTGAAAAGAATTTCAAACAGCAGGCGGAAGATGCCGATGCCTGGTTTTCAAAAGTGAAAGGAAAACACCGTATTGTATTCGATTCAACCGGATCCAATCATGGCATTTTCCCATTTGCCTGGCCAAAAGTTTTTTTAATGACAAATGCTGCCACAGGATCTCCTGAAAAAGATTGTACTGCGGTAGTGGTTCTGCGTCATGAGTCAATACCATTTGCAATGCAGGACAGCCTGTGGGCAAAATACAAATTTGCTGAGATGTTCAAGGTAAAAGAATTAGGCCCGGCTTTCCGGGCTGCGGATGCTACAACGGCAATGGCTACACGTAATCCTTTTTGGAATACCAAAGCCGGTGATTTTATGATGCCCGTTTTTGGCGATTTACCTATCGGTATTAAAGATCTTCAGGCCAGTGGCGTAATGTTTTGTGTTTGCAATGCTGCATTAACAGTCTATTCCGGGATTGTTGCCATGCAAACGAATGGTAATGCAAATGAAATCTTAAAAGAATGGACAGACGGCTTAATTCCGGGAATACAAGTTGTGCCATCTGGTGTATGGGCTGTTGGCCGGGCGCAGGAGCATGGATGCGCTTATTGTTTTGTAGGATAGCTTTTGCAGTTCATGAGATAATAGGTATAATTATTATCTTTTTTATATGAAACTTATGGCAAGGTGATTTTTCGTAATTGAAAATTTGTAAAAAATCAGAACAAAGGTTTTTCAGTCCAGTAGCAAGTACCTTTAAATAGGGCTACCAGTTCATTGTTCTGATTTTTTACTTCGATCAGATATAAACCTGTTTTATTTGTTTTGCTGATTTGTTTTGCTTCGGCAATTAATATATCGCCTTCTTTTCCGGACTTCGGGAATGAAATAGAGACATCCAGTGCAACTGTTATTTTTCCGTCGCTGTTGCAGGCGAATGCAAAAGCGCTGTCAGCAAGGGCGAATGTAATGCCGCCATGTGCAATTCCAAAGCCATTCAGCATTTCACGGCGAAGCTGCATTTTTATTTTGCTGTAATATTGTTTCACTTCAATGATCTCAATGCCCATCCACTGGCTGAAGTAATCGGTTGCGAATAGCCTATCCACGATCTTTCTTGCAGTTGTATCCATACTTTATGTTTAAAAGTTGCCAGGTTGAAATGTTGATAGGTTGATCGCTGATTACCATTCAACTGCCTACTCCCCAATAAATTTCGCTTCTCTTTTTTCTAAAAAAGCTTTTACGCCTTCCGCATAATCTTTGGTTTGTGCTGAAGCGAATTGTAATTTGTCTTCAACCTGTAATTGTTGTTCTAATGATTTTGATTGTGAATGATTGAGCGCTTGTTTAGTATAAGCCAAACCTTTGGTGGGCATTTGGGAAAGAACAATAGCAATCTTCATGGATTCTTCTGCAAAAAATTCATCGGGAAAAACTTTGTAGATCATTCCCATTTTTTCTGCATCTGTTGAAGTGATTTTATCTCCAAGCATCATCATGGCAGATGCTTTTTGAAAACCGATCAACCTCGGCAAAAAAAATGTTCCGCCGCTATCCGGTATCAAACCGATTTTTGAAAAGATCTGAATGAAAGATGCAGAAAAGCTCGCCAGCACTACATCACAACACAATGCAATATTGGCGCCTGCTCCGGCAGCAACCCCATTCACTGCACACACTATGGGTTTTTCAATATTCCTGATCCTTGTCACAATCGGGTTATAATGCTCAGAAAGAATTTTATCAAAGCCAGGGGCATCTTCTTTGTTTAGTTCACTTAAATCCTGCCCGGCACAAAATGCTTTTCCATTTCCTGTTAAATAAATGCAACGGATTTTTTTATCAGCAGCACCATCATCAAGGGCCTTTTGTAAAAGCAAAGCCATTTCACGGTTAAATGAATTGAATTTTTCAGGGCGGTTGAGTGTGATGAAAGCTATTGAATTTTTTATTTCGAATAGAATGGAAGGCATTATCAGTACGATTTTCAGATTTACAATTTACGATTTATTGAAGCAGGTTTTAATGGCACTTGAAATAATCAAAAGGTTCGCAACAATCATTACATTGATATAATGCCTTGCATGCGGTGGAGCCAAACTGGCTGATCAGCCTTGTGTTGTACGAATTACATTTCGGGCATTGAATTGCTTCTTCATCATGAAATAATGCTGTTCTGCAAACCTGTTGTTTAATGGTTGGCGGCGCAATGCCAAAGGCCTTCAGTTTTTCTTTCCCTTGTTCGCTCATCCAGTCGGTTGTCCATGCCGGTGAAAGCGCAGTTGTGATCTTTATATGTTGAATCGCATTTTGCAGTAAAATCATCCGGATGTTCATTTTTATCATATCCATCGCCGGGCAACCGGAATAAGTAGGGGTAATAATAACTTCTACCTGGTCGTCAATTATGTTGATATCGCGAATGATACCAAGATCAATAACAGACACAACCGGCACTTCGGGATCAGCTACTTGTTCCAGCAATTTCCAGATTTTTTCTGCTGTTATATTTTCCGGTTGAATCATTGTAGTTAAATCGATATTACCAATCACAGTTGGGATAAGTTCTCTGCATGAACTGCATCTCATTAAAAATATTCCCGAGAAGCTTTGTGTGTTTTCCTTCTTTTCCACCAGATCGCATTGATGAATTTTGAGGCACTCCTAATGTGGCTTCATCAAAAATATCTTTTACTTTTTGCAACCAATTATTTTTTATTAAAGAAACATCAATACGAAAACCTTTGCCGGCCGCTATTTTCTCGTAGCTCGCAGCTTCAAAGATTTCTCCTGTAAACATCCACAAGTCATCAATTGCTTTTATCATTTTTGAATGACTTTCTTCCGTTCCATCGCCTAACCTGATCACCCACTCACTGCTCCATCGCAAATGATAGGTAACTTCTTTTAATGATTTTTCAGCAATGGCTGCAAGCGTTTCATCATTGCTGTTTTGCAATTGCTGGTATAAATAAAACTGATAAGCGCTGAAAAAGAATTGGCGTAAAATTGTTTTGGCCCAATCGCCATTTGTTTGCTCAACCAACAGGCAATTTTTAAACTCATTAGTATTACGCAGGTAAGCTAGTGTATCTTCAGTTGCAGTGTTGATTGGTTGATGAGTTGAATAGTTGATCAGTTGGGCTGCATATTGATAAAAATTTCTTGCCTGCCCGATCAGGTCCAATGCAATATTTGAAATAGCAATATCCTGCTCCAGTATCGGCCCATGCCCGGTCCATTCACTGTTTCGGTGACCTAGTATTAGTGCATTATCAGCAAGATGAAGTGTGTAGTTGATGAGGTTTTTCATACGAAGTCACATATTCTTTAATGCATCAGGTAAATCATAAAAAGTGGGGTGGCGGTAAGGTTTATCATTCGCAGGATCATAAAAAGATGAAGCTTCTTCAGGGTTTGATGCGTGAATATATTTTGACTCCACCACCCAGATGCTCACGCCTTCCATTCTTCTAGTATAAACATCTCTTGCATTTTCTATGGCCATTTGTGCATCTGCTGCATGCAGGCTGCCGGCATGTTTGTGGTCAAGGCCGTTTTTACTACGTATGAAAATTTCCCATAAAGGCCATTCCTGTTGCGACATAATTATAATTTTTATGCGACTGCTTTTTGTGTTCTTGCTTTTCTTTTTTCGGCATATGCGGCTGCCGCTTCTCTCACCCACGCTCCTTCTTCATGTGCCTTAATTCTTGCATCCATTCTTTCTTTATTACAAGGGCCATTACCATTTACTACATTCCAGAATTCCTGCCAGTTGATTTCACCAAAATCATAATGCTTTCTTTCTTCATTCCATTTCAGTTTTTCGTCAGGCAATGCGAGGCCTAATATTTTCACCTGCTCGGCACACACATCAATAAATTTCTGTCGAAGCTCATCATTGGTAAACCGTTTTATTTTCCAGTCCATGCTTTGTTTGGTATGAGGCGATGCATCATCATTCGGGCCGAACATCATGATGCTTGGCCACCACCAGCGGTTGATGGCATCCTGCGCCATTGCTTTTTGCGCCACCGAACCTTTGCTAAGTGTTAATAAAATTTCAAAACCCTGCCGCTGGTGAAAACTTTCTTCTTTGCAAATGCGGATCATTGCCCTCGCATAAGGCCCATAACTGCAGCGGCAAAGCGGCACCTGGTTCATGATGGCAGCGCCATCAACCAGCCAGCCGATAGCGCCGATATCGGCCCACGTTAATGTGGGATAATTGAAAATAGAAGAATATTTTGCTTTACCTGTATGTAACTGATTAATCATTTCTTCCCTTGAAATATTCAGAGTCTCCGCAGCTGAATACAGGTACAGCCCATGACCGGCTTCATCCTGCACTTTGGCGATGAGTATAGCTTTTCTTTTTAATGAAGGTGCACGAGTAATCCAGTTGCCTTCGGGAAGCATGCCGACGATTTCGCTATGCGCATGCTGTGATATTTGCCTGACCAATGTTTTGCGGTATTGATCCGGCATCCAGTCCTTCGGCTCGATCTTTAATTCATGTTCTATTTTATCATGAAATTTTTTTTCTTCATCCATGGCTTACATAGAAAAATTTGATGGGTAAAGATAAATCTTTTTTGAAAGCGATACTAACAAGTGTTAGTTTTTTATTCAGGCGCCTGATTCGAGATCAGATAGGGGGGATAAAAAAAATTTTCATTTTTTTAAGTATGCGAGTATAAGTAAAACAGCAAATTATGAAATAGAGGAAAATTCGAGTCATCATTTGAGGTATCGGCATTAATCCAAGTTTTTTCCCTGCGGCGTGGTCATGGATATAAGGCGGAGAAATATAACAAGCAATATTGTAAAAGATAGTAGCAAGAATTATAAACAACAGTATTGAAGATATCCATGTTAATTATGTAGGGAGCGACCTTTTTCATTGTTTTTTAGATTAGCATAAGTACTCCGATACTTCATCTATTTTAAAGTTACAATTTAATCTAAGTGATTTTGTTGCTCAATAAAATAGCTTAACAATTATTTTCTGTCATACGAATCTACTTAATAATCCCCTAAATTTATCTCCTCAAATTTTGCCAAATGAGAAAATTACTTCTTGCTATAGTTTTGATTTCTTCAGTTGCATATAGTCAGACAAATAAGACATCAAGCTTTTCCGTTGCAGGGAAAAAATTAGTTGTGTATACTACTGCTGATAATACTGATCTTCGGTTATCCATTACCGATACGCTAACTTTTAATGACTTACCTCAGCCCGTAGAAACACAGGTTTGCGTCTTTGTGGACCCCTCTAAAACTTTTCAAACATTGTTCGGCATTGGTGGCGCACTTACCGATGCATCGGCTGAAGTGTTTGCCAAACTCTCCAAAGACAAACAGCAGGAATTGCTTGAAGCCTACTACGATCCGAAAAAAGGCATTGGGTATACTTTGGCAAGAACCAATATTCATAGCTGTGATTTTTCAAGCGATTCATATAGCTATGTTAACGATAATGATAATTCCCTGAAATCTTTTTCTATTGAACACGATAGAAAATATCGCATTCCGTTCATCAAACAAGCCATTGCTGCTGCAGGTGGTAAACTCACTTTATTCTGCAGCCCATGGAGCCCGCCGGGCTGGATGAAAACCAACAATAATATGCTTCACGGCGGCAAACTGAAAACAGAGTATTATCAAACCTGGGCAAATTATTTTGTAAAATTCATCCGTGCTTATGAAAAAGAAGGCATACCTGTTTGGGGCGTGAGCATTCAGAATGAACCGATGGCTACACAAACATGGGAGTCCTGCATATACAGCGCCGATGATGAAAAAAATTTTTTAAAAAATAACCTGGGGCCAACATTTGCAAAACATGGTTTGGCGGGCAAAAAGATAATTGTGTGGGATCATAACCGCGACCTTCTTTACCAGCGTGCAAGTACTTTGTTAAGCGATCCTGAAGCTGCGAAATATGCGTGGGGTGTGGGTTTTCACTGGTATGAAGACTGGAGCGGCGGCACACAGATGTTCGATAATGTGGGATTGGTGCATAAATCTTTCCCGGATAAAAACTTAATTTTTACAGAAGGCTGCAACGATAAATTTAAATTCGAAAATATTAAAAGCTGGTCGCTCGGTGAGCGTTACGGCCGCAGCATGATCCATGATTTCAATAACGGAACGGTTGGGTGGATTGACTGGAATATTTTACTCGATGAAAATGGCGGCCCCAACCATGTGGGCAATTTTTGTTTTGCACCTGTGCATGCAGATACAAAGACCGGCGAACTGATTTATACCAACTCGTTTTATTATATCGGGCATTTTTCGAAATTCATTAAGCCGGGTGCAAAGCGGGTTGCCGCTGCATCCAGCCGCAGTGCTTTTTTGACAACCGCATTTTTGAATAAAGACGGAAAACTGGCAGTAATAGTAATGAACCAAACTGACCAAACCATTCCTTATAAATTGTGGATAGCGGGCAAAGCTGCAGATATTACTGCACGTTCGCATTCCATGGCTACTATAATTCTGTAATATTTCAAAAAATACTACATATTGATTATTGCAACTAATGTTCTGGCCGGATAGTTTTGATGTGAATTCTTTTATAACTATAAAATTATCACATGAGAACTGTTTTCTGCTCAACAGTTGTATTGCTTCTTTTTTTTAGTTTTAATGCATGCAAAAAAAGTAGCTCGACTACGACTAATAATTTATCATCTATTAATGGCTCATGGCAAACTACAGTTTGGGGCGGTTCGAATGACACCGCAATTGTAAATATCAGCGCCAGTTCTGCAAATGGCACTATCACGTATCTGAGCAGCGGGGCGAAATCAGCCAGTAGTTTTTCAACAGGAGATGTGATTTTTACAAATATAAGTTCAACCGGTAATAGTACTTTCAGCCTGGTTGGGATTTACAGATATGGCAGTAACAATAGCCAGATGGGCCATGCTAACGGTACACTCACCTTACAAAACAGTACAACGTTATTGGTACATTATTCTGCAGACCCAAACACTGGGATTACTCCGCCAGATTATTATTGGTATAAAGTGCAGTAATCATTATTTGATGTCAAAATTGATGACCACCCTGTTCGACCTGGGATGGGATTGGCAGCTAAGGATAAAGCCGTTTTCGATTTCATCGGGTTCCAGCGAATAATTATGTTCCATTTCCACTTTGCCCTCAACCAGTTTTGCACGGCAGGTGCTGCAAACACCACCTTTACATGAAAAAGGAAGATCGGCACCTTGCCTGATGGCCGCATCTAAAATGGATTCGGCATTATAAGGCAGGTCAAAACTAAATGCAATGCCATCCTGCTTTACTGTAACATGACTAATTTTATCTTCAGTGTTTTTTTTATCGGCCGTTGACTGCCGAATGCCAACTGCTGAGTGTACTCCAGGCACGGTAAACAGTTCGGAATGAATTTTCTTTTTGTCAATATTTCTTTTCTCCAGCCATTCTTTTACCGAAAAGATCATTTGTGCAGGCCCGCAGATAAAAAATTCATCCTGTTTATTTATATCAATTAATTTTTCAGAGAGCGCATCGCATTTTTCTGTAGTTATTCTTCCATGATTGATTTCCGAATCCGTTTGTTCGCGGCTCAGAATATGATGTATAGCAAACCTGCCCATGTATTTATTCTTGATCGCTTCCAGTTCTTCTTTAAAAATAATTGAGCTTCGGTATTTATTACCATAGATCAGTGTAAAACTGCTTGACGGCTCAACAGCCAGCGTCGTTTTGATAATTGAGATGACAGGTGTAATTCCGCTTCCTGCTGCAAATGCGAGATAATTTTTTTTATTAGACGGATTTAATTCAGTGTAAAACTTTCCTGTAGGCGGAAGTATTTCGAGCGTATCATTCTTTTTTAATTGATCAGCATAACCAGAAAATTTACCGTTACTGATTTTTTTAACGGCAATGCGCAGCTCATTTTCTTGAGGGCTTGAACAAATGGAATAAGAACGTCGGACCTCTTCGTTGCTAATATTGACTTTGACAGTAATGTTTTGCCCCTGTTTAAACTGAAATTCATTTACCAATGCTGGAGGAATTTGAAATGCAATGGAAATGCAATCAGAAGTTTCATTTCGTATATCCTTAATTGTTAGTTTATAAAAGTTCATGGTTGATGGTTTATGGTTCATAGTAAGGGCAATTGACTATAAACTATGAACTATTAACTAAAATTATTTCTTCAGCCCTTCAATCAAATACTTCACCATATTGGCTTCCAGCGTTTCGGCGCTGGTTGTTTTGCGTGAACGGTGCCAGGATTCAATGCCGCTGATGGCAGACAATATAGTGAGGACAGCTACATAAGGTTCAATATTTTTTATTTCATTTTTTTGAATGCCTTCTTCAATAATATCGCTCAACCTTTTCCGGTAGCTTCTTCTTTGATTCAAAAAATTTGAAAGATAAGGTTCGGGCAAATGCCTCCATTCATGATCGGATATATATACATGTTCATATTGATCCAGCATCATCCGTATATGGACACGTATAATCGTTTCCATTTTTTTTAAGGTAGGTTCATTACTTCTTTCCACTTCATCCAATTGAGAAATAAATTCGTTTGCCACTTTAAAGCATATGGCCTGTAATATCTCTGCTTTTGATTGAATATGGTTATACAGACTGGCAGCTTCCACGCCAACGGTTTCAGCAATATCGCGCATGCTGGCAGCGCCAAAACCTTTTTCACGGAAAAGCTTGGCAGCTTTTTCGATGATGATTTCTTTTTTGGTGCTGTTCTTTTTACTTTGAATTTTCGACATATAGTATCAAAAATAAAAAAAACTAACGAGTGTTAGGATCTGTGCGGTTCTGCAGGTTGCGTGAACAATAAATTTCTTGTAGGTTTGTGCGATTTTTTAAAAATATATTCAACATGTCATTAATCGTAGTAGGCTCTATGGCGTTCGATGATATTGAAACGCCTTTTGGTAAAAGTAATAAAATTGTAGGTGGCGCAGCCACATACATCGCCTGGTGTGCAAGTAATTTTACGCCTGTAAAACAGATATCTGTAGTAGGCGGGGATTTTCCAAAAGAAGAACTGGATGCATTGTCTGCAAGGGGTGTGGCTTTGGATGGGGTGCAAATTAAAAAAGATGAAAAATCGTTTTACTGGGCTGGCAAATATCATCTGGATATGAATACTCGAGACACATTGGTAACCGAACTTAATGTGTTGGGCACATTTAAGCCGGTTGTGCCGGATAGCTACCAGGATTGTGAATTTCTGATGCTGGGCAACCTTGCCCCATCAGTGCAACTAAGCGTGATTGAGCAAATGAAACGCAGGCCGAAACTGATTGCTATGGACACTATGAATTTCTGGATGGACATTGCAATGAGCGACCTGGAAAAAGTATTAGCCAAAGTGGATGTGTTGCTGGTTAATGACAGTGAAGCAAGGCAATTGAGCGGGCAATATTCATTGGTAAAAGCAGCGGCAGCCATTGCAAAAATGGGCCCAAAATACCTCATAATTAAAAAAGGAGAGCACGGTGCATTATTGTTTAAAGACGGCCAGGTTTTCTTTGCACCGGCATTGCCATTAGAAGAAGTATTCGATCCTACTGGTGCCGGCGATACTTTTGCAGGAGGGTTCATTGGGCATCTTGCAAAAACAAAAGACATTTCATTCGAGAACATGAAAACCGCGATTATTGTCGGCAGCGCCATGGCCAGTTTCTGTGTGGAGAAATTTGGTACTGACAGATTGAGAGAGGTGACCAAACCTGATATTGATAACAGGATACAACAGTTTGTAGACCTGGTGAATTTTGATATTGCGCTGGTTTGATTGGATTTTAAAATTTTCAAAGACCTGCCAGGTTTCTGAGTTTATCATTTTCTTGCCAGCGTCACTGCATGTTTAAATTGTTTTGTTTTTCCATTCAGATCAAAAATCTGGGTAGCGATAATATAAATGCCAACGGGTAATCTTTGTTGTTTATTATCAAGACCATCCCATTTAAAAGTTCCGTTTAAAGCAAGGGTGGCATTGTTGGCAATATTTCTCACTGCCCTTCCCGAAGCATCATAAACAGTAATGTTTGCAACGAAGCCGGGATTAGGAACCTGGTAATTGATGAAACAATAATCTTCATAACCATCATCATCCGGGGAAAATATTTTTGGGATGATATTGATCTCACTTTTTGATTGCGCATCTATATTCAATTCAGAATTCTGATATGTGGGCGTTCCATAGCCCGCAGTTGACGCTGCCGAGGTCCAGTTATTTGCGTTTTGCGTAGGTTTATTATAATTAATTCTTTCCAACGCAACGCCTGCTTCATTAGTAATAAGCGCAAGCTGCCAGTTATGGTTATAATGCAATTCGTCAATTACAGTTTGGTTGGGGTTTAGCAAAACAACAATTCCGTCATCGTCAGGGAACGAGGGTAATGAGGCCAACTGAAGCAGCTTATCGGTATTTTTTACCAGGTAATTTTGTTGTACCCATAAGCTGTTTTCTGTGATTACATCATATTCGCCTGGGAAGAATAACAAAGGAACCGGGCTTAATGCCGTAATTGACTTGAGTACACCGGTAACATCCCGGGTTGATACATAAAGTTGTTTTAAATCGATCACTTTGTTGCTGCGATTATAGAACTCCACATAATCATAGCCGTTAGTTTGTGGATTAAAAAGAATTTCATTAATGATAATATCATTTGTATCAGCCAAAACGGCAAGCCCGGCTTTTGCAGAATTATTATCAAGCACATTGCCGGAGCAGTCAGTAATATTATTTGCTGTGAGATGGTAAACTGTATCGGCATTTAATTTTACAGGAAGCTTGAGCAGCACTTCGTTGAATAAAGGTTGCTTAACTGTTACTGAAATGGGATTGCCGATATTATTATCCACCATATAATTCGACACCTCTGATGCATTGCTGCTATCAACCGTTTCATCAAAAACTGCAACGATGGTTGAGCTGTCAATGGTATAAGTTCTTAACAATGTTGGTGCTAGCCCATCTTTATTAATGCCATCAACAGCATTTTTTTGTCCGGGGGTTCCGCCACGCGGATCAGTGCTTGCTTTCCAGTTCCCGAAACCGGTGCAGGGGTTTTTAGTATCGATCATTTCGATTGTCCAGCCACCATCACTTTTAATATCATTCCGGTACCAGCTTTTATTATAATCAACAGCATGAATAACCAAACCCTCCGGTGATTTCAGGAAAATGATATCTCCGTCATTATTTAACGAAGGGAAGCCGGAAACGCTGATTGTTGCACCAAAAGCAACATAATCATTTGCGGCGCTTGTTGAACAAATAATAACAAAACTATCTGGCTGCAGGATAAAATCTTTTTTAACAGTAGCTATCGAACTGCCGTCGCTGATCTGCCAGTTGCGCAGGTTGTAAGCTGTTAGGGAAATATTTTTCAATTCAATGAATTCCGCATCAGGCAAACCGATTACCGGAGAAGGATCCGGGAAAATTTCATCAATAATAATATCATACCGGTTGGCTGTTTGTGCATTCAGGATATGAAAGCAGAAAAGCAAAAAGAATAAGGGCAAGGTAATTCTGGTCATCAGGAAAGGTTTGATAATAAAATTAAAAAAATTTGGGATTAACCACGTTCTAAATTATTTTTGCGACCCAATGGCCATTAAGAAACATACAAAGCACACAAAGAAGACATTCTGCAACAGGGAAGTCCGGTGATTGTTTTGTATCCAAAATAATTAGGAGCCTTCCCAAACCGGGGAGGCTTTTTTAATTGTCTGAACGGAGATTTTGGGAGATGGAAAGGATTATTAAATAAATGTGGCAGCTGAATAGAATTGTTGCTGTACAAGCGAGCGACCCAACGGTGCTTAACCAAAGGGTGATGCTGGTTACAAAATATAAGAAACGAGGAATAGGGGATAATAAATAACAAGGTAAATGTAGAATTAAAGAAATCGCAATTAATTTTTATCACTAAATAAACTAAAATGAAAGTTGCCGTTGTTGGCGCCACAGGATTGGTTGGCACCAAAATGTTACAAGTACTTGCTGAGAGGAAATTTCCGGTTACAGAATTATTCCCGGTTGCTTCGGAAAAATCGATTGGCAAGGAAGTGGAATTCAAGGGAAAGAAATACAAAGTAGTGAGTGCAACAGATGCAATTGCTGCGAAGCCTGATGTGGCATTATTTTCAGCAGGTGGCGGCACTTCGTTGGAATGGGCGCCTAAATTTGCAGCTGCAGGCATTACGGTTATTGACAATTCCTCTGCCTGGAGAATGGACCCTGCCAAAAAATTAGTGGTGCCTGAGATTAATGCCGATGCTTTGACCAAAGAAGATAAAATTATTGCCAACCCGAATTGTTCAACTATTCAGATGGTGGTGGCATTAAATCCCCTGCATAAAAAATACAAGGTTAAAAGAATTGTTGTATCAACTTATCAAAGTGTAACCGGAACAGGTGTTAAAGCGGTGAACCAGTTAATGAATGAGCGAAAAGGCGTGCAGGGCGATATGGCATATAAATACCCGATTGATCTGAATGTTATTCCGCAGATCGATGTGTTCCTGGATAATGGATATACGAAGGAAGAAATGAAGATGGTGAATGAAACGAAGAAGATTATGCGGGATGATTCGATAAGGGTAACGGCAACGACCGTACGTATTCCGGTGATGGGTGGACATAGCGAATCTGTGAATGTGGAATTTGAAAAAGATTTTGATTTGGATGAAGTAAAAAGCTTATTAAGCAAAGCCCCCGGCGTGGTGTTGGTGGATGACCCTTCCACACAACAATACCCGATGCCAAAAGATGCGCATGAAAAAGATGAAGTGTTTGTTGGAAGGTTAAGAAAAGATGAAACACAGCCAAACACATTAAACATGTGGATTGTTAGTGATAACCTGCGTAAAGGGGCTGCAACAAATGCGGTGCAGATTGCAGAATATCTTGTAGCGAAGGAACTTTTATAGGTTGAAGGTATAGGGTAAGGTTTAAGAACGAAGGTTAAATTTTCAGTTCCTTAAACCTTACTCATAAACCTATTCTTCAACCGCTTTATTGATAAACTCCACCAGGGGTTGTAATGCATCAAAAGTTTCCAGTACCAACTTCTCGAGACTTTTTGAAGTAATATCTGCTTCTGAAAATTTTTTCATGGCAATAAAACTTTTCAGCTTCAGAAATTCAGCAGCGGGATTATCTTTCTCAAAACCCTGTGGTACTTTACTCAGGCTTACATCATCGCCTTTGTATAATTCCCCGTAAACAGATTTGAATTTTTTTGAGCCGACAATTTTTTTAAACTCATCCAGGTTGTAATCGATTTCCTGCCTTACTTTTTTCAGTTCTGGGGGCATTGGCATCCAGATACCTCCACCGGCAAAACTTTCGCCCGGTTCGCAATGAAAATAATAACCTGCAAAAATTGATTTTTTTCCCCCGCGGTTAATGCTTGCCCCAAAATTTGTTTTGTATGGGGATTTATTTTTGGAAAATCTTACATCACGGTTAATACGGAACATGCAATCCTTGGCTTTTAGCTCTTTGATACCGGTATCTTTTTTTGCATGTTTGTCGATCACAGATTGAATGAATAACGAAAAATCATTTTTTGCTTCTTCATATTTTTTTCTGTTGGCATCGAACCAGGGCTTGTTATTGTTTTTTTTTAGGTCTTTCAAAAATTTGATGGTAGATGATTGTAGCATAAAAAAAGGTTGATAAGCCAAATTAAAAAATAAAAAGGAACCGAGCGCCACTCAATTCCTTTTAAAAAACTTTAATCGCAATATTTTACATCCACATACAACCGATATGTGTAATTGTTATTTGACCCTTCCCCAGTTTTCACCGCTTTTAATACGGTATAAGGTCATCTCGCTGACCCCATATTTTTGTGCCAGCTTTTTTATGGGTGTTGGGTTAGATTTGCTGCTGAGTGTTTTCTTGATGCTTTTTACGTCAGTTACTGAAAGCTTGAGACCCTTCGTACGGTTAGCCTGCACTTTTTTGTAGGCCACTTTTGCTGGGCTTTTTTGCTGGTGCTCTATCATTTCTTCCAGCGTTGCCCATTTTAAATTCTTTGAAGTGTTGTCAAGCTTGTTGTAATTAGCGTGAATCACATATTTGTGTTTCGGGCCGGCTTTTTTCAGGAATACACGCGCCACTTCGCGATGGATGTACAAAGTGCCGTTGCTACCGGAGCGATGTAGGTTTAATGTTTTGTACCCTGTGGTGATGGAGCCGTTGAGTAATTTACCGTCTTCATGAATATCTTGGGTATAACTTACCACACGGCCATGCGAGGATAATGCATATTTTTTTCTGAGTTGTTTCCAGCCTGGGAACTCAAGAGGTTTCCATGTTTCGCCGGCGATTTTTTTAATCATAACATGCAATTTGACTAAAGTTACGAAAAAGAATTCCGAATTGTGTTGAAGTTTAAAAAATATTTGTCATTTGTTTATGAGCCGGATGAATTCCTGTTCAGATAAAATTTTGATAGACGGTATTTTTTTTGCTTTCTCCAGTTTTGAGCCGGCATCTTCACCCACAATTAAATAATTCAGCTTGCTGCTTACGCCGGACAATATTTTTCCGCCATTGTTTTCCACCATTTCTTCTGCTTCGTTACGTTTAAGCTGGGTGAGTGTTCCGGTAAATAAAAACGTATAACCATCAAGGTTACCTCCACTGGTTTTGATATTTCTGTTGCTTTTCAGGTTTAGGCCAAGTTTCTCAAGTTTGTGGAGCATTTCAATATTGTCATGTACATGAAAGAACTTCATAATGCTTCCGGCAACTTTCGGGCCGATATCTTCCAGGTTCTGCAATTCTTCCAAAGACTTGTTTTTAAAATCGGGCAGATAGTCAATGGCGTTGGCGAGAACTTTTGCAGTAGTTTCGCCGATAAAACGGATACCAAGACCGTAGATCAACCGGTGCAACGGCTGTTGTTTGGATGTTTCAATTGCAGATTTCAAATTAGCAATGCTTTTTTCGCCAAAACCTTCCAGCCCTGCAATTTTATCAAAGGGCAATTGATAAATGCCCGGAATATCTTTTAAAAAACCCAGATCATAGAATTTACGGATGTTGGCATCACCCATACTTCGGATGTCCATGGCATCTTTACTGGCAAAGTGAATAATACGTTCTACTGCCTGCGCAGGGCAATCTATGTTCATGCAGCGCCAAACCGCCTCACCTTCTTCTTTCGAAAGTTCAGTTTTGCAAACCGGGCAATGTTTAGGAAATAGAATTTTCTTTTCATGACCTGTTCTTAGTTCTGGTAATGATTTTACGATTTGTGGAATTACATCGCCAGCCCTTTCAATCAGCACAGCATCTCCTATTTTCAGATCTTTTTCTTTAATGTAATCTTCATTGTGGATAGATATGCTGGAAACTGTAACACCTCCTAAAGAGACCGCGTCTAATTTTGCAACCGGGGTAATTGCCCCGGTCCTTCCAACCTGGAATTCGACAGCTTTTAATTTTGTAGTAGCTTGTCTTGCTTTGAATTTATAAGCAATTGCCCAGCGCGGATGATGCGTGGTCATACCCATTTTATCCTGCAACGCTATTTCATTTACTTTAATTACTATGCCGTCTATTTCGTAAGGGAGGTCATCGCGGTGTTTTTCAAATTCATGGCAATGATCAATTACTGCCCGAACTCCCTGTAATATTTTTTTTTCTTTCTGTGGGCTCCGAAAACCAAGCTCCCAAAGCATTTCGAGACAGCCGCTATGTGTTTTTAGGGCTTTATTGATTTCCGTATGCCCATCGGCGTTAGTAAAATAACTAACATGATACAAAAATGCTTCAAGGTTTCTTTTGCTTACTTCTTTAGGATCTTTTATCCGCAAAGTGCCTGCCGCTGCATTTCTTGGGTTGGCGAGCGGAGGTAGATTCTGCTCTGCAAGTGCATCATTGTACTTTTTAAAATTCTTTTTGGTCATCAGTACTTCACCGCGGATTTCTATTTGCTGAATGCCATAAGCTGAAAATTTTGCAGACAACGGGACTGAGCGGATCTGGCGGATGTTGGTAGTTATGTCGTCACCTTCCACTCCATCACCGCGGGTAGCGCCACGGATAAGCAAATCGTTTTCATAAATCAGTGAAATGCTGGCACCATCAAATTTTGGCTCAACACAATACTCAATGTTTTCCAGATTAGCCAGCTCCCTTGCCTTTCGGTCCCAGTCAAGCAGATCATCTGCATTATAGGAATTCTCCAGGGATAACATCGGCACAAGGTGTTGTACTGTTGGGAAGTCTTTAGTAAGCCCCTTTGATACACGCTGGGTAGGGGATGCAGGAGCAATAAGCTCCGGATATTCAGACTCGATTTTCTCAAGTTCTTTATATAAACTGTCATATTCGAAATCTGATATCAATGGGTCATTCAGGATATAATATCTGTATTCATGAAACCGGAGGACATCTCTTACATGTTCAATTTCATTTTTTTTTAAAGAACGATGTTTTGTTTCTGCAAGCAGGCTGTCGGTGAGCTTTTGCAGTTTTACCGTTTCGAGTTGTGAATACATAGCAAAGGCTTTGAATAATCAAATGTAAGTGTCAATAGTGAATAGTCAATAGGTTATTAAATCGGGTGAATGCAGTGTTATCGCCGGCTTAATAAATTTGGCTGTTCACCATGATGGTTAGCAATTCATCTGAAAAATAGTTGTGAAAAATTTAAACAGAATATTAAATTCGCAAACACTCCGTTATTAAAACTGGCATATTAATGATTGCAAAAAATTCTATGACGACTCAGCAAAAGAAATTAAAAACAATCTTAAACGAACTGAAAGATGACGGCATAATCGGCATCTCCGTCGACTGTGTGATTTTTGGTTTTGACGAAAATGAACTGAAGGTTTTACTGATTAAGTCGGATTTGGAGAAATTCGAACACAAGTGGTCTCTACTTGGAGACCTGGTTAACAATCATGAAGATATTAACCAGGCTGCATACAGGATTTTAAAAGAAAGAACAGGAATGAATGATGTTTATCTTGAAGAAGTAAAAGCATTCGGTGAGGTGAACCGGCACCCGGCAGCAAGGGTAGTTACAATTGCCTATTGTTCATTAATAAATATACAGCACCATCAATTGAAAATCCATGCTAATGAACTGCATTGGCACAAAGTAAGCTCCATTACAAAAATGGCATTCGATCATAAAAAAATTTTAGATACCTGTTATGAATGGCTGCAAAAAAGGATCCAGGAACATCCTTTGGGTTTCAGCCTTCTCCCCAAAAAATTTTCACTTCGCGAATTACAGAATTTATATGAGGCTATATTAGGCGTGAAGCTGGACAGGCGTAATTTCAGGAAAAAATTCTTTTCCATGGATGTGCTTGAAGACACCAAAGAATATGAAGCGGATGTGCCGCACCGGCCGGGTAAACTCTATAAATTCAATTATGAAAAATACAAGAAAAAAGAAAGGAAGAAATGGTTTGGAATTGACTTCTGAATTTTATTTAATTCCATATCTTTTTCTATTTCACAATAAATATTCAATAAAAAATCATTGGCATTTCCGGTTTCGTCAAAATTTTTTTCCAGGTATTAAGCGGTTCCCATATAAAAGTACCTTTCATCTTGCTTGGCTGGAGGTTGAATTCAATATCGTTCACTTCTTTTTTGTGCAACGTGTATAATTGCAGCAAATTTTAAATCGAGCCTCCTTCTACAAGAACGGATTCTAGGGTTATTGTTTGAATAAACGTACTGCCGGAAATGCATGACATCATTCGTTTAAATGCCAGTTTGCCTAACTTATTGCCACTGGTTTCAACATAAGTAATTTCAGGATAAAATAATTTGGGAATGAAACCATTGCTTATGGCAATTACAGACACGTCTTCAGGAACTTTTAATTTCAGGATTTGTAATGCTTTCATGACTCCACAAAGTATTTCATCGCTCATGCAAAAAATGGTATCTGGTTTGTTTTTTAAAGAAAAGTTTTCCAATATTTTTCTTCCGGCATCTTCCGTACCGAATGCATGAGCGATTACTAATTTTGGCTTTGCCTTTTCATCACGAAATGTTTCATTGAAAGCGGATAGTCTTTTTTTAGTGATTAATAAATGTATATCGCCAAAAAGCGCAAGTACCTTTTTCTTTTTTTGCGCGAATATTTTTTTTGCAGAAATCCTCGCAGCATCTGCGTCAGCAAGACAAACCTTGTTACAGGCTTCAAAAGCAGGAACTTTATCGAAAAAAATAACCGGAATTCCGGAATCCTGGAATTTGAGGAAGCTGTTGATATCTTTTGTTTTCGGGGTAATGCTGATGAACAATCCGTTGATCCGGTTCTCTCTGCAAATTTTAAGATTGGTGATTTCAGTTTGAGGATCGTCGCCGGATTGGAGTATAAGAAGGGAATAGCCTGTTTTCCTGCACTCTTCCTCTACCGAAGCAATAAAAGAATCATAAAAATAATATGAAACAGAAGGTACCATTAACCCTAAAACCTTACTCTTGTTTGTTCTGAGATGAATGGCATTTGCATCAGGCACATATTCGAGTTTTTTTGCCAGGTCCTGAACACGCTGTTTCGTTTTTTCTGAAATTTCGGGATGATTTTTCAGTGCTCGTGATGCTGTTGAAATACTGATATTCAGTAACCGAGCAATTTTTTTCAATGTTGCGACTTCTTTCATAATGCCTGAATAAACCACCAATTATAAAATACGTGCTTCAAATTATAGCGAGACTTTGTAAAAAAAATTTTGTGTAATTTCTTTTTTAAACTCGGAAGGAGTCTTTTTTGTTAAGTTCTTGAAAACTTTATTGAAATAAGCCACATTATTAAACCCGCATTCAAAACATACTTCTGCAATTGTTTTCTCCTGTTGCAGCAGCAAACATGCATGTTGAATACGATACTGATTGACGAAATCAGTAAAAGTGCTGTTCATTGCCTTTTTAAAATAATTGCAGAAAGATGGAACAGATAAATTGGCGATCGAAGCAACAGCACGAATATTAATCTCTTCATGAAAATGCTGCTCCATGTAATTAAAAATTTTTTCGAGTCGCGAATTGTGCTTTTTTATTAAAGAGGAAAAATCAGTTGTAGGATTTATCAGGTCGTATTCTCGTGAAACAGCCATCATCTGTAAAATAGAAAGCAGCTGAATAAACCTTTCAAACGGATGTAGTTTCAACAACTGAACCAGTTTTTTTGTAATTTCTTTTTTTGTGTTGCCTGTAAAACATACTCCGTGCTTTGAATTGCTGAGTAATTTGCCGATATCCACCATTTCTGGTCTTGATAACAGTGATCCGTTCAATACATCTTCTTTCACCTGAATGACAATTTCTTCATGAGGTCCATGTGAATTAAGACCAAAACCTGCATGTGGTATGCTGGGGCCTAATAAAACTAAACTGCCATTGTCGTAACTGCTAAAATGATTTCCTACATGTCTCGTTCCAGTGCCGCCGAGTACGCATGCGATTTCGTATTCAGGATGATAATGATATTGCCATGCATAATTTTCTGCGAGTGTTTTGGTATGTAATAACCTGAAAGAACTACCCTTGTCAGGGTGAACAACTTCGTATTCAATTTTCATTGGCATTAAGCATTTTCAGGTTAAAATTAATCCTAAATATCTTAATACAGATAAAGAAAAAGTAAATGGAGATGAATTTTTTTTTCGAAATTACAATCATCTTTATTCTTTAGAAAGATACCAACAAGTTGCTGCTTGCCATGCACAATTCACGTATAAAGTTTTCAATTTTTCTCAATTATTTCCTGTTCGCCATCCTGTTGAACAGTATTGGCACTGTTATATTACTTGTTCAATCCTATTTCAGAGTTTCAGAAAAGCAGGCAGCCTGGCTTGACCCTTTTAAGGATTTCAGTATTGCTATTGCTTCTTTCATCGTGGGGGCATTTATTTCAAGAATCGGCTATAAAAAATCAATGCTCATTGCTTTGGCTTCAGTAGCAATAGGCTGTTTCATCATTCCCTCAATAAAGTTTTTTTGGGCAATAAAATTTTTATGTGCTTTATGTGGCTTTGCATTCGGGCTTACAAAGGTTTCGGTTTTCGGTACAATAGGAATTGTTACCCGTTCTGAAAGGGAGCACCTGAGCCTGATGAATTTTATCGAAAGTTTTTTTATGCTTGGGATTTTGAGCGGATATTTTTTGTTCGCGCATTTTGCTTCAGATCCTGACACAGGCAACTGGTTCAAGGCGTATTATTATGTCGGAGTATTGGCTGTTATCGCATTTTTGATATTGCTGTCATCTCCGCTTGATGAATCCGCGATTCAGAAAAACCCCGGTGAATGGTCTGGAGAAGTTGGCGGGATGCTAAAGCTTGTTATTCTGCCTTTGGTGGTTTCATTTGTGTTATGCGCTTTTTTCTATGTTTTAATTGAACAAAGTACGATGAATTGGTTACCTACATTTAACAAAAAGGTATTGCATATTTCAGAAGCGCTTGCTATAATCTGGACAAGTATTTTACCAAGCTCAATGGCGATAGGGCGTTTCACAGCAGGATTACTTTTGCGTAAATTGAATTGGCTTTTGGTTTTGATCGGATGCCTGATTGGCGCTACATCAGTTTTGTTAATATCACTTTACCTTGCAAAAAATACCGTTGTACCCCCATCTATTAATTCAGTGAAAGATGTGCCTTTAGTAGCGTTTTTATTTCCTGCTATTGGTATTTTTTTGTCACCTATCTACCCGGTGATTAATTCACTTGTACTCGCCACTTTGCCAAAATCAAAGCACGGTGCTATGAGTGGGTTGATTGTTGTTTTTTCTGCCATCGGAGGAACTTTAGGTTCGATCATTACCGGATACCTGTTTAAAGAGATTGGAGGAATAAATGCTTTTTATTTTTCACTCGTGCCTATAACCATATTAGCTGTTGCGCTCGTAATGTTTAATAAAATAAAAAGCAGGCAATCTGCCAATCTGCAATTGGCAAATGAAATGCTGGTATAGTGCAATTGTTATGTATGAAATCGCCAGAACTATTATACCTTGAAGACCTGAAAGAATTGTTTGTAGACGTGCAAAGAAATAGGGTTTTTGCAGATCAGAAATTTTTTACCGACTGTGTTCCGAAAATGTCCGTTCATGAGGTATTAAGTATTTACAGCAAGGAAAAAAAGGAAAAAGATTTTGATCTGAAAGAATTTTGTAAAAGAAATTTTGAATACCCAGTTGATGAAAGTACGGGATTTGTAAGCGACAGGTTAAAAACTTTGGAAGAACATATAAACGTTCTTTGGGATATTTTGACAAAAAAAACGACAGTGGCGAAAGGAACTTTAATACCATTACCTTATTCTTTTGTTGTTCCGGGTGGAAGGTTCAGGGAGATCTATTATTGGGACAGTTATTTTACCATGCTCGGGTTACAGGTGTCTAAACGCATTAACCTGATCGAAAATATGATCGAAAATTTTGCATACCTGATTGATGAATTTGGGTTCATACCAAATGGTAACAGATCTTATTTTTTAAGTCGCTCGCAACCGCCTTTTTTTTCATTAATGGTAAAATTGCTGAGTGAAGAAAAAGGTCAAAGCATCTTACTAAGATATTTGCCCCAGCTGGAAAAAGAATACCGGTTTTGGATGAAAGGAAAGGAATTTTTAGATAAGAAAAATAAAATGAAAAAGCATGTGGTAATGATGCCTGACGGAGAAATACTGAATCGTTATTGGGATGATAAAGATACTCCCAGAGAAGAAGCTTATACTGAAGACGATGAAACAGCTAATAAAGCGGAAGTAAAAAGGAGTAAAGTCTTCAGAGATATTCGTGCTGCGGCAGAATCAGGGTGGGATTTTAGCAGCAGGTGGTTTAGAGACGCTTGTAAAATGAGTACGATTTATACAACGGATATCGTACCTGTTGATTTGAATTGCCTGATGTATAATCTGGAAAAATTTATTGGTGACGCTTATATGTTAAAGAAAGAGAAAGATCTTGCTGAAAAATATTATAAGCTTTCGGTTGACCGGGAAGCGGCTATTCACAAATATTTATGGAATGAAAAAAATGAGAATTTCATAGATTATGACCTGGTAAATGATTGCGCTACAAATGTGATAAGCGCGGTTACTGCCTTTCCGATGTTTGTGAATATTGCAACCAAAAAACAGGGGGAAAAAACAGCAAAAATTTTGAAACAACATTTTTTAAAACCAGGTGGCATCGTAACAACGCTGAACTCGAATAACCAACAGTGGGATGCACCAAACGGATGGGCTCCATTGCAGTGGGTAGTTTATAAGGGGTTGGTTAATTATGGCTTTGAAAAAACAGCTGTTGAGGTAAAAAACAGCTGGACATCAACTGTGGAAACTATTTTCAGGGCTACCGGAAAAATAACAGAAAAGTATAATGTCATAGACACAAACCTCAGTGCTACAGGTGGGGAGTACCCAAACCAGGATGGTTTTGGGTGGACGAATGGGGTGTATATGAAATTAAGGTCTGATGATAGTTCATGATCGCAAACGATTGCAGAAAAAAATCTGATTAAGCCGCGATCATCATAAAAACAACGATTAGATTTACGGAGTTATTAAGAAATTTTACAAATAGGCGCAGCGATAATTTCAGAATTTTTGTCTCAAAACCCTGCAATTGCCAAAAATTTTGTTAAATAAGAATTAATTATTTTAATTTCGTTTTATTAATTGCTTAAACCATTGATTATGACCATCACACGATTGCTTCGGCAAATCACTCTGCTTATGCTTTGTGTAGTAATGACACAATTAGCATTCTCTCAGACAAAAACAATTTCAGGTAAAGTAACTGATGACAAAGGAAACCCCATACAAGGGGCTACTGTAACGGTAAGAGGTTCCAAATCCGGAACTTCTACGGATGCATCGGGTGCATTTTCGTTAAATGTACCTGCAAACGCTAAAACCTTGATTATTTCCAGTGTGGGATTTACCCAACAGGAAATTACTATTGCTGGCAAAGAAAGTTTTGATGTTTCTTTGGTAGCTGCAGCAACTTCATTAAGTGATGTGGTTGTAGTGGGATATGGAACAGCCAGGAAAAAAGACTTAACGGGAGCGGTAGCAAAAGTAGGTTCCAAGGATTTCAACCAGGGAGTTGTTACAAATCCTATTGCTCAAATTCAGGGAAAGGTTGCGGGATTAGTGATCACCACCCCGGGAGGCGACCCTAACCAGGCGCCGATTATTCGCCTCAGAGGCCAGGCCTCACTTACCGGAAGCCAAACACCATTAATTGTCCTGGATGGAATTCCCCTTGACAACCCTGATATTTTGAACAATATACCTGCAGGAGATATTGAATCATATGATATTTTAAAAGATGCTTCGGCTGCAGCAATTTACGGGTCTAGGGGTGCAAATGGTGTCATTATTGTAACTACAAAGAAAGGGATGACAGGTAGAGCCCAGGTGAGTTATAACGGATATGTAGGAATGCAGAAAGTGGCTAAATATTTTGACATGCTCAATGCAAATGAATGGAGGGCTGCGACTGGAGCAGCAGGTGCTGGAATTGACAAAGGGGCAAATACTGATTGGCAAAAAGCAATTACACAAACAGGGTTTGTACATAGTCACGATATATCAGTATCTGGAGGTTCTAAAGGGTTCACCTACCGAGGCGCTGTGAGCTATCTTAACCAGCAAGGCGTTGTTATCAATTCTGGTAAAGAATTATATGGTTTAAGGTTCAATGCCCAGCAAAAGGCTTTGAATGATAAATTGGAAATTAATCTGGGTGTAATTAATACCACAACAAACAGAACTTTGACCAATTATAATAATATAACCAAAGCATATAATGATGTGCCGGTTTATCCGATTAAAAATCCTGATGGAAGCTATTATGCTTTTACCGATTTTGAAGTATTCAACCCGGTAGAACATATGAACGAGGAGTACAATAAATCATTTGAGCATTTAAATCTTTTGAACGGAACAATCAATTACGAATTGATCAAAGGATTGAAAGTCGGTACAACAGGATCAATTTCGCATTTTAACCAGCAAACCCATTTTTATATGCCTGCGTATCCTGTGGAGGGCAATTTTAACCAGGCTTCAGATGGAAACAATACAAATGATTCAAGGAAAGGAGATCTGCACATTAATTATCTGCATGATTTTGGTCAGCATAGTATTGGTTTTACTGGTGTATATGAGTATAACTATTTCACAAATGATACTTTGTCAGCAAGCGGTTCAAATTTCCTGGTTCCGCAGAACCTGGATAATAATTTTAGTTCGGCAATAGACCCTTCCAAAGTTTCAGCGTATACCAGCAAGGACGAATTTAAATTGATTTCATTCCTCGCCAGATTGAACTATAACTATGCGGGTAAATATTATTTAACAGCAAGTATAAGAAGAGACGGCTCTTCTAAATTTGGGGTGAATAACAGATGGGGTAATTTTCCCTCATTTGATGTGGCCTGGCGTTTAAGCCGGGAAAGCTTCATGAAAAATATTGGTTGGCTGGATGATTTAAAATTAAGAGCTGGTTATGGAGTTACGGGTAACTCTGATGCGATTTCACCTTATGCAACTTTGTTGTTATACGGCCCTGGTGGAAGATATTATGATGCAGTAAACAATATCTATCCTCAATCTTATTCACCGATCCAAAATCCGAACCCGGATTTGAAATGGGAAGAAGTACATGGAACAAATATAGGGTTGGATTTTTCTATATTGAACAGCAGGTTTACAGGGGATATTAACTACTATAACAATAAAACAAAAAATCTGTTATACGGCCAATATCAAGTTCCTACGCCGCCATTCTATATTCCATCTATTTTAGCCAATGTGGGTACAATGTCGAATAAAGGATTGGAATTTGCCTTAACAGCACGTGTAATTCAGGATAAAAAGGTTAACTGGACAATTAATGGTCAAATCACTTTTATCAAAACAAAGATTACAAGCTTATCTGGTACATTTGAAGGTTATCCGATCAGAACAGATCAAATTGCCGGGTCATCGGCAGTTGGTCGTGGTTTGAGCAGTTACCCCATCACTTATTTCAAACCTGGATATGCTCCAAATGTATTTTATCTACCTCATTTTGTAGGTCTGGATAAAAATGGCAACCAGTTGGTAGATTCTGCAGGGACTACTGGTTTTGCAAGCAGTGCCAATGTTGACAAATTCTACATTGACCCTTCCCCTGATTTTACTTATGGTATAAACAACTCATTCACTTATGGTAGCTGGTCGCTCAATTTCTTCCTCCGTGGCGTTCATGGCCAAAAGATCTTTAATAACACCAGTCTGGACTTTGCAAATGTAAATCGCTTACCTGGTAACAATGTTACTAAAGAGGCGCTTACTAATGGTATAAAAGATGCTGCTGCAGTATCAGATCTTTGGCTTCAGAAAGCTTCTTTCCTGCGGTTAGATAATCTTACTATTGCTTATGATTTCCCTCATACAATTAGAGGAATAAGCAATTTGCGGGCTTATATAGCAGGTAATAATCTTTTTGTGATAACTCCATATAAAGGTCTTGACCCGGAAATACAAGCGACAAATACAGGTGTCAACCAAGCTTATTTAGATGTATCGTATTACGGATCTGCGTTCTACTATAAAACCAGGTCTGTTACTTTAGGTATTAATGTAACTTTTTAAACCTTAAACTTCAAATAGCTTGAGAGAAAGCTGTAGTTAAAATAAAAAAAAATTTGATATGAAAAATAAATCAATATTGAAAGGGAAGGCTCTTACTTTAATTTTTTGTGGGGCGATCCTATCATTTTCATGTACTAAACTAGACCAGAAAGTTTATACTCAGGTTCCTGACGCAAATTTCTGGCAAACACCTGATCAGATTGCTGCAGGCGTTGCGCCTGCATATCAGGCTTTGCAAGCTCTGCCTGACGGAAATTTATTTGAAATGAATGAAACCTCATCAGGTGTACTAATTACCCCAACTAGGGGGAATGACTGGTATGATGGCGGAGACCATCTTGCCCTTTGGTTACATTCCTGGAATCAGGACCGTGGTTTTATTAATGGCTTATGGGGTGATTTGTTCAATGGAGTGGGTAAATCCAACTTTACCTTGAGCGTTGTTAATGGTTTATCTAACAAACCAACAAACATTGATGCAATAAATGCAGAACTTAAAGTTTTGAGAGCTTATTTTTATTATCTGGCCATGGATAATTTTGGAAATGTCCCTTTAGTAACAGATTTTAATACCAATCCAAACTCTGTATCAAATAGTGATCGTGCAACCCTTTTCGCTTTTGTAGAAAAGGAAGTGAAGGATAATATTGGATCGTTATCTGCCAACGTCGATAAATCAACTTATGGACGTATCACCAAATGGGGTGCTCATATGTTGTTGGCGAAATTGTATTTGAATGCGGGCGTTTACTTAGGTGCAGGTAACGAAAGGTGGGCTGACGTAATATCTGAATGTGATTCAGTTATCAGTTCAAAAAAATATTCACTATCTGGCAATTATTTTGACAATTTTGCAATTGACAATACAGGGTCAGCAGAAAATATATTTGTAGTTCCTTTTGATAAGACTTATATCGGTGGAAATAACTGGGAAATGCAAACGCTGCATTATCAGTCGAACCTTACTTATGGGCTAAGTGGAAGCCCTTGGAATGGCTATTGTGCGACTGCTGATATTTATAATGAATATGATAATTCAGATAAACGTAAAGCTATGTGGCTGGTTGGGCAGCAGTATGGATCAGATGGAACTGCTTTGGTAGACGCGCAAACCAATTTACCTTTGGTATTTACTCCTAATGTAACTTCTACATCAGATCCATCTCCTGCATTCAGGTTGGTTGGCGCACGTAATATTAAGTATCATCCTGAGCCAGGAACTGCTGGTAACCAAAGTAATGATATGGTTTTATTCAGGCTTGCAGATGCTTATCTGATGCGTGCAGAAGCAGAGTTTCATCTGGGTGACCTTGCTTCGGCGGCTGCAGATGTTAACTTAGTACGTGAACGTGCTTATGGAGAAACTCCGGGCGGTGCCCACGATTGGCAAACTTCAGACGTAACAGCGCCTAACCTTTTAGCTGAGCGTCAACGTGAAATGATGTGGGAATGTTGGAGCAGGCAGGATGCAATCAGGTTTGGGACTTTTGGTAATGCACGCAACCCGGGCAAAACTGCAGATGCGGATGCCCACTGGCAAATTTTCCCAATCCCTACACCACAGATTACAGCTAACCCGAACTTAAAGCAAAACCCTGGCTATTAAGTTTAATCAGCCCAATTAAAAAATAACAAAAGAGAGCAGTTATAAAATAACTGCTCTCTTTTGTTTAATGCATTTTGTCCTTATGCCTGAAAAAGATGCCTTAAGGTATTTTTTCAAATAAAGGATTAATTATTGATTTATAAGATTGGATAGAATAATTTGATCTTCATGTGAAGACTGTCTGATGCTGTTATTGGTGATGTAAGATATTTTTCAAATGGGGTAGCGATTTTGGACAAAGACCGGATGCGGACATATCTGTCCATGGATTTATATAATTCATGAATTCCCTGGTATGGACCCACATAATCGCCCACCAGCATTTTCCCCCTAGATGGCATTTCCAGATAGAAAATCCCTTGATGTGATGATAACTTTTTTTGAACAGGGAAACCTGCCATTACTATAATGCTATCCCTTCCTTTCAGTGCGAATGCAGCAAGTCTTTTTCCTGGACTATCAATATAGGCATTATTTTTTCCAGCAAGCTTTTCGAGTTTGCGATATAGCGATTTTAATGTAGTTATCATCTCTGATTTTTTGCATGTTGCATAATCAGTCATTACTAATGTGTCTTCAACCGGTGTAACCTGAATATTAAAGCCAAAAAAAAGTTTCGGATTTTCTGCAAATAGCCTGAATGCATTAACATTGTTATTTAATTCAGACCTTATATTTCTGCCGCTAAATTTGCTTTTAAGCCAGCTCAACAAATCAGTTTGTGCTGACCAGTTGATTTGTGTTCCAAATCCGAATGAATCAGGTAATAATTGAATCGAATAGTCCGTAATAGTTTTGTTGATATTTTTTGTAAGTTCAATATATGCAGGATTAGATTTGTTTTTATTTAAGGTTAACCCACCAAACCTTAGTGTTGAGTCATTATGCGAATAATTGATATCTGACGAATCTGCTTTTGCCAGATCAGGGAACCATTTAACCCAATTTCTCAAGTCGATGATCTCTGGCGATACTTCAGTAATAGGCAGATTTACGGATATTTGCTGCTGACTTGAAATTCGGATAGGAATAACTAAAACAGACAAAGACGCGAATGCTAATGTAAATAGCAATACAATAAAAATTCTTTTTTTCATTTGCAAACAGGCCGGAGATTTGTTTTTAAAAATTAATAAATTATATTCTTTCAAAATTCCTGATTTTGTTTAACAACCTGGAATTTTAACAGGTACAAATTTTATTATTTCAGTTGTTAATTACAAATATGTTATTATGTCCATCTTTTATAAAATTGCCAAAAAAATATAGCGGTATATATCAGGATTAGTTGATTATTTAAAAAACTATGCTTTTAGTTAAAAAAAATTCTTCTTGAAATAAGTACAGTAAATTTATACCCGCTTAAATTATTATTAATAAGCTTGATGATGATGTTGAAGAAACTAACTTTTGTATTTACCGGTCTGATTTTTTTTATGGGTTTCATTTCCTGTAACTCTGATTCAAAAAAACAAAACCCAGAATTATTATTTCAGTTACAGCCTTCTTCACAAACCGGAATAGATTTTATTAACAAAGTGGTTGATAGTAAAGAGCTCAATGTGTTTAAATATCGCAATTTTTATAATGGTGGCGGTGTGGCTATTGGAGATGTAAATAATGACGGTAAACCCGATATTTTTTTTACAAGCAACCAGGGTAAAAACAGGTTGTATATCAACAAAGGCAATTGGAAATTTGAAGATGTGACTGCTAAAGCAAATATTGGCAGTGCACATAGGTGGCATACAGGAGTAACGATGGCTGATGTTAATGGCGATGGTTGGCTGGATATTTATGTTAGCAATAGCGGCGCTTATGAAGGAGATGACAGATCCAATGAACTTTATATCAACCAGAAGGATGGTACTTTTAAAGAAGAAGCTCATGCATTTGGGCTTGATGATAAAGGTATGGGCACACAAGCTGTTTTTTTTGATTATGACCACGACGGAGATCTTGACTGTTTTGTACTTAACAATAGCTATCGTCCGATTGAAAGTTTTGGCTACAACAAGGCAATAAGAAATAAGCGAGATCCCAAAAATGGTGATAGACTTTACAGGAACGATAATGGAAGGTTTGTCGATGTGAGTGAGCAGGCTGGAATTTATGGCAGTGAAATTGGTTTTGGCCTAGGTGTTACCGTTGGTGATTTGAATAATGACGGATGGGATGATATTTATGTTTCAAATGATTTTTTTGAGAAAGATTATCTGTATATAAATCAACATAATGGCACTTTTAAAGAAACGATAAACGGAGCGATGGGGCATATTAGCCTGTCATCAATGGGCTCTGACATGGCTGATATTAACAATGATGGCAAGCTGGATATTTTTACTACGGATATGTTGCCCGAAAGTGATTATCGCCTGAAAACAACTACAAAATTTGATGATTACGATGTGCATAATGCAAAGCTTCAAAACGATTTTCATCATCAGTTTACAAGCAATTGCCTTCAATTAAACAATGGTGATGGCACATTTAGTGAAATAGCCGGACTCGCCGGTGTTTTTGCGACAGACTGGAGTTGGGGTGCTTTATCTTTTGATTTTAATAATGATGGATGGAAAGATATTTTCGTGAGTAATGGCATAAGCAAAGATCTTACCAACCAGGATTTTCTTGAATATTTCAGCAGCCAGGAAGTGGTAAATCATGTAGTAGGCAATGGGTTCAATTATAAAGAATTTTTAGATAAAATGACATCGACCCCATTGGTAAATTATGCTTTTATAAACAATAAAGACCTGACATTTAAAAACGTATCATTAGAATTGGGGCTTGGCACCCCATCGTTTAGCAATGGTGCTGCCTATGGGGATCTTGACGGGGATGGAGATTTAGATCTTGTTGTTAATAATGAAAACATGGAAGCTTTTGTATATCGGAACATGTCATCTGAGAGGCTTCATAACCATTACCTGAAAGTCAAATTAAATGGAAATGCACCAAATACTTTTGGAGTAGGTAGTAGACTAACAATTTACACAAACGGATTAGAGCAGGTTCTCGAGCAAATGCCAACCAGGGGTTTTGAAAGCAGTGTGGAACCTGTTTTGAATTTTGGAATAGGCAATCACAATACAATAGATAGCCTGATAGTATGGTGGCCCGATATGAAACAACAAACTATCCGAAATATTCCAGCTGATACGGCTTTAGTTCTTCATCAGTCAGACGCAAAAACATTGATGAGGCCAGATTTGACACAATCAAATCCGATCTATAATAATGTAACAACATCTGTTTTACAAGGTGATATTTATCACAAAGAAAATTTTTTTGATGATTTTGACGCCGAACCTCTAATTCCAAAAATGCTTTCTACGGAAGGCCCCAAATTGGCAGTTGGGGATGTGAATGGTGATGGGCTGGAAGATTTTTTTATCGGCGGTGCTAAAAATGACACGGCAAAATTATTTATACAGCAAAGCGATGCAGGTTTTATTCAAAAACCGCAATTTGTATTTGCCCAGGATAAAGATAATGAAGACATCGGCGCGGAGTTTTTTGATGCTGATAATGACGGCGATCTGGATTTAGTCGTAGTCTCAGGAGGTAACCAGGGTAAATTGGGATCTCCATACCTCATGCCCAGATTATATCTTAATGATGGCAAAGGAAATTTCACACGCAGTTTCAAAGGCTGGCCTGCTATTTCCATGAATGCTTCGTGTGTAAAAGTAAATGATGTGGATGGCGACGGTAAGGCGGATATTTTTATTGGGGCAAGAAATATTCCAGGTTCATACGGACGTATCCCTTCAAGTATTCTTTTGCATAATGAAGGTGGCGGTAATTTCAGGGATATTACACAAGCTATGGCCCCCGACCTTCAAAATTTAGGAATGGTAACAGACGCATGCTGGGCAGATATAGATGGGGACGGAAAAAAAGAATTAATTGTAGTAGGCGATTGGATGCCTGTAACTATATTGAAATACACTAATGGTCAACTTAGAAAGCTGACCGAATTGCCCAATTCGTCAGGGTGGTGGAATTGCCTTACTGTTACCGATATTAACGGTGATGGATACCCGGATTTAATAGCGGGCAACTTTGGCCTGAATTCTAAAATCAAAGCAGATTTGCAGCATCCTGCAAAATTATATATAGAGGATTTTAATAAGAACGGACAAAGTGAATGTGTGCCGGTATATTATAAAACAGACGGAAAAGCTTATCCTTTCTATTTGCGGGGAGATATGGTTGCACAAATGCCTTTCTTAAAAAAGAAATTCCTTTTATTTGATACCTATGCAGGAAAATCAATCGAAGAGCTTTTTGATAAAGAGCAACTCAGTGAGGCGAATGTTTTGACGGTTAACCAAACTCAAACTTGTTTTTTTATTAATAACGGAAAGGGGCAATTTTTAATGAAACCATTGCCAATAATGGCTCAGATATCTCCGGTTTACTCAATAGTTGCTGAAGACTTTAATGATGATCATAAAAAAGATATTTTTTTAGCAGGAAATTTCTTTGGCCTGAAACCGGAAGTAGGCAGGTTGGATGCAAGTTATGGTATAACATATCTCGGATCGGGTAAAGATTCTTTTTCATACCTATCTCCGTCTTCAAGCGGGTTGTTTTTAACAGGAGAATGCAGAGATGCAAAGACAATAAAAACTGCTAATGGAAATTACATTATAGTGGCACGAAATAATGAGGCGCTGCAAATATTCGGTAAAAGAAAATAGCACTTGAAATTACTAATAATAAATATTTTTTTTTCAAAGAAAACTGTTGTACGCAATTTATTTTTTTTAAACATCTGTCTGGTTTTCGGTTGCGGAAGGCATAAATTTTTATTTGAAAAAATGCCTGCAACCGAAACAGGAATACAGTTTATTAATAGTAATACTGATACAGACACACTGAATATCCTTGATTATCTTTATTATTATAATGGGGCTGGAGTGGCCGTTGGCGATATTAATAATGACGGGTTACCCGATATTTATTTTGCTTCCAATCAAAATGGCAATAAGCTGTATTTAAATAAAGGCAACTTCAAGTTTGAAGATATAACTCAAAAAGCAGGGGTTGCCGGAAATGCTGACTGGACAACAGGTGTGACTATGGCAGACGTGAACGGAGACGGTTTGCTGGACATTTATGTATGTACTGTTGCTAACCATATCATACCTGCTGGCCCCCGAAATTTTTCTCATACTTATTTTTTGCATTCAAAAAATCAGCTTTTTATTAATAATGGTAACGGCACATTTACCGAATGTGCAAAAAAATGGGGTATTGATGTAAGCGGTTATTGCACACAGGCTGTTTTTTTTGATTATGATAAGGACGGGGATCTTGATTTGTTTTTATTGCAACATTCAGTGCACCAGACAGACAGCTATGGCGATACATCTGCAAGAAGTAAGTACAGTGAAATCAGCGGAGGTAAATTATTCCGGAATGATGGCAATTATTTCACAGATGTAACCAGACAATCTGGAATAATAAGCAGCTCACTTGGTTATGGACTTGGTGTGGGAGTAGCTGATTTAAATCAGGATGGCTGGGATGATATTTATGTGAGTAATGATTTTCACGAGAACGATTATTATTACTTAAATCAGGGAAATGGAACATTCAGAGAAATAAACAAGGAAGCTTTTGCGCATGAATCAAAGTTTTCTATGGGAAATGATATAGCAGATATTAATAACGATGGTTGGCCAGATATCGTTACACTGGATATGCTCCCGAACGATGAAAAGATATTGAAATCTTCAGTTAGTGATGAACCATTAGATCTCTACTTGCAGAGAAGACTGATGGGATATCATTATCAGTATTCAAGAAATTGTCTTCAATTGAATATTGGGAAAGGCGTGCGCTTCAGTGATATTGCGCCTATAACCGGAGTAATGGCAACAGATTGGAGTTGGTCTGCACTTATTGCAGACTTTGATCAGGACGGGCATAATGACATTTTCATTTCAAACGGTATTAAAAGAAGGGAAAATGATCTTGATTATCTCAATTTTGTATCTGGCAATGAACTCAGGAAATCCGGAGTATCTGAAAAATCGCTGGATGAAGAAATGATAAAAAGAATGCCTGAAGGTAAATGGCATAATTATATTTTTAAAGGGTCAGATAGCTTGTTGTTTAGTGATAAATCTTCCGAATGGGGTTTTGAACAACCTTCACTTTCGAACGGCGCAGCTTATTCAGATCTTGATGGTGACGGCGATCTTGACCTTATCACAAATAATTTAAATGAAACTGCAGGCATTTATCAGAACAATGCAAACAAAATATTTGGGAATAGTTACCTGAAAATAAAACTTAATGGAAACAACAAAAACACATTTGGTATAGGCACGAAAGTTTTTTTGTTTGCAAGAGGTAAAATTTTTTTTCAGCAATTGCAAACCAGCCGGGGTTTTATGAGTAGTGTGGAGCCAATATTGGATTTCGGGTTAGGTAAAATCCGAACCATTGACAGTATGATTGTTATTTGGCCAGACAATCATTTACAGGTATTTCGGAATTTGACCGTTAACAAAACCATAATAGTTAAACAGGCGAATGCCGAGGAAAAACTAAATGATCACTATGCTTACGTTTGTCATCTGCTAAAATCAGATTCCGTACATATATTTCGCAATATTACCTCACAGGCCAAAGTTGATTTTATACACAGGCCAGACAGTTCTTTTATCGATTTTAACAGACAGCCACTTATTCCGCATGAGGTCTCTGCAAAAGGCCCAAAACTGGCAATAGGAGATGTGAACGGAGATGGCTTGCAGGATTTTTTTATTTGCGGAACAAGAAATCAACCAGGTAAATTGTATTTACAAAAAAAGGATGGCAGCTTTCAGTCTTCAAACGAAAATACTTTTTTGAACAACAATGCAGCTGAGCAGGTGGATGCAATATTGTTTGATGCGGATAATGACGGAGATCTTGATTTGTATGTGGCAAGCGGGGGCAATGAATTTAATGGGCAAGCGGAAGAACTTAAAGACCATTTGTACTTCAATGATGGATATGGTCATTTCACTGAATCTTTAACTTTACCTGCCTTATATCAGAACAAATCGGTTGTCAGAGCAGCTGATTTTAACGGTGATGGTTATTTGGATTTATTTGTTGGAGGACGGGCGAATGCCGCAGCATATGGCGATTCAACTTTTTCATACTTGTTGCAAAATGATGGTAAGGGTAATTTCAGGATTGTAACTGATAGTAGTGCAAAAGGCTTGGCAACTATCGGGATGGTGACTGACGCGTGCTGGACAGATTTAAACAAAGACGGCAAACCAGATCTTGTTGTTGTCGGTGAATGGATGTCCCCTTCTATTTTTATTAATAATGACGGAAAACTTATTTTATTACACGATAAGCAAATTTCATCTCTCACAGGATGGTGGACATGCGTTAAAAATGTTGATCTCAATGGAGATGGTTATGATGATCTTTTATTAGGTAATTACGGATTGAATTCCAAACTGAAGGCATCAGCTGATTATCCCTTAAAAATGTACTATGGCGATTTTGATCATAATAATGTTCCCGATCAGATTCTTGCAGTTGCAAAAAAAGGGAAATACTATCCTTTCCAGGGAAAAGAAGAATTAGAAAAGCATCTGCCATATATTAAACGTGAGTTTTTAAGCTATAGCAAAATGGCTGGCAAAACTGTTGAAGAGATTTTCGGAACACATTTTACTGGGGCACGTTTATTTCAGGCATCCACTTTACAGTCGGTTGCTTTAATAAATGATCAGAAAGGTGGGTTCCAATTAAAACCGTTGCCAATGTTTATGCAGCTAGCACCGGTATTTTCATTTTATATTGATGATTTTAACGGTGATGGAAAAAAAGATATTGTTGCGGTAGGTAATTTCTTTGGTGTTACGCCATATGAGGGCAGGTATGACGCAATGCCTCCAACTATTGCATATGGGAATGGTGAAGGAGATTTTTATTGCAAGTTGCCATATCCTGATCCTTTGTTAATACCCGGAGAGTTCAGGGATATAAAATCTATTGAGATAAGAGATAAAAAAGCTTTGATTTTGTCAAGAAATAATAAAGCTCCGGTTTTCTTAAGTTATTAGTAGATGTGATATAAAACGTGATTTTAAAACTAAAACACCAGTCAGTTGAATATTCGCGAACTATTGAATATATTCAATAACCCCAACATCGAGTTGGTCCGTTCCGGACGTTGATACTAATCCTTTTGCATAAACAGTAATCACACTTCTTCCCGGAAGAATCAACCCTCCTTCCATTATTATATCAGAAGTTCCTGCAGCTGTAGCTACAAAATAATAAGGGCCCGCGTTAATTGTTTTAAATGTTTGAGACTCGAGTAATACACTATAATCCAGAACTGCATATGATCGGTTTGTGAATAGCTTGTAGCCATCGTTACCTGCATCAGGAAAAACCCAAATGTCCATCGCAGGCGCATCAGGAGACAAGTTAATAAACCGTATCTGCGACTTTGTTGAATCAGGCAAGCCTGTATTATCTTTTAACACAATATATTTTAATTGCCCATGCGTTATGGTATCGGCTAAAAATATTGAATATCTTGAGCCAGCTTCAAAATATTGATTAAAAAAAACTTGGTAAACATTTCCTCCAGATTTCCTAAACCCTATTTCCCTGTAACCTGATAAAATGTATTTGTAAGGCGTTTTATTGGTGTTTTCTGAATTTTCAACAGGGAAAAATTCTGTGCTGCCAAAAAGCAATGAAACAGGAAGAGGAACCAGGCTATCATCAACATAAAATTTAAAGCTATCTGTTTTTGCAGCAGCATTGGTAATAGATATCAGCGAGTATGAAGGTTGTGCAGTTTTTGCAGTGGATTGCTCTTTTTTGCAAGAAAGAATGATACAACCCAATCCCATTATCAAGATGAAATAATTATAATTTTTCATCTTTGGTTCAATTTATTTTTCTGCCGACAGTTAATTCAATATTATATTTAAAGGTAGCTATTTAAGGACAAAAAAAGGGGTCCTTTTATTAATAATTTCTTTCAGCCCCAGAGGTTTTATTGCACTAAACAAATTGTTGCGGCAAGCCCTTGTTAAAAGAGTAAAAGCTAAAAGCGAATTTCCAGCTTTTTGGGTTCTGGATGCATAAATATAATGACCTATACAGCCGGATTTGTATTTTAATCAGTGTTGGGCACATAATTATAATATAATTGATAATAACCAGCCGTTATCGTTGATTCATGTTGAAGAAATGCCCAAATAAAAAGTACAAAAAGGCTGCAATCTGATATTCTATTTTTGTATCTATAAGGTTGCTGTAATAGATATTAAAATTCCCCTTAATTAGCTCATAGCGTATGATAATTAAAATCAAAATATAATTGATAATTCAAAATTATTGATGCGAGGTTTTGGGAAACAGATATGTGGTTTATTGAATAATGTCACTGAACCTTTTCCTGTTTTTCAATTATAAAATTAATAATCATTTCCAGGGGAACATCAATTCTTGAAATGGCATCGTTAATATCATCCCGGTTTACCTGTGCTGCAAATGACGCTGTCTTTAATTTTTTCATCACACTTTTCACATCCATTCCTTCATAACGTGTTGGTCTTATCAAAGCAGCAGCATGAATGAAACCTGATAGCTCATCAAAAACATAGATCATTTTGTCCATTGTTGATTGAGGTTCCACGCCAAAATATTTTGGTCCGTGCGATGCAATACAATGAATTACTTCGGGGTCGATATTCCTGCGCTCCAACTCTTCAATAATCACTCTGCAATGTTCGCCAGGATATTTTTCCCAGTCGGCATCATGCAGTAATCCGGCAAGTTCCCATTTCAGTGCAGTTTGTTCATCGGCATTTTCTTTCTCTGTTGCCCATGCTTTCATCAATGCAGCAACCTGCTTCATATGAAGGCGCAAACGTTCATTAGGCACCCATTCGTTTAGTAATGCATTTGCTTCTTCCATACCCAATAAATTTCCTGCATTCTCCGCTTTACCAAAAAGGGTTCTTCCCAGGTTCAAATTAGCTGCTGACATAATAAGTTTCAAAAAGGCAATTTAAAATATTTTGTGATTGTTTTTTATGATATCACCTTCAGTTTTTCATGGCATCATCGTTGTGTCACTCACTTGTACCGTTGAATAATTATTGAGCAATCACTGCTAAATACCGAAACCTTAAACCCCGAAAACAAAACTGTTCATTCATTATAATATCCCTCAAGTGGGTGCCGTGATTATGCGTAATAGTGCCATGTTGCTAATGGAAGAAAAATAACGAACAAAATTTTTATTGATTATCAATAATTTATAAAGGTGTAATAAAAAATACTTCTTCTTTTGCTTGGATTGTAATATTCATTACACCTACCTTCGCACTCCTAAAAATTTATGCTGTTGGGATAGCAATGGCTTTAATTAAAAAAATACACAATGAGTAAATTACATTTCATTACCAAACATGCGAACGAGGCTACCGTTAAACGCGACTGGTATGTTGTGGACGGTACTAATCAAACCGTAGGCCGCATGTGCGCAAAAATTGCAGCAATATTGCGCGGCAAAAACAAAGCTTATTATACCCCTCATGTTGACTGTGGGGATTTTATTGTAGTGATCAATGCAGACAAAGTGGTATTTACGGGAAACAAATCAGATGATAAGATTTATATCAATTTTTCTGGCTATCCAGGCGGCAAAAAGGAAGAAGCTGCAAAAAGCTTATTAAAACGTCGTCCGGAAGCTGTTATTGAAAGGGCTGTAAAAGGCATGTTGCCAAAAAACAGGCTTGGCCGCAAAATGTTCAAGAAACTTTTTGTATATGCTGGTGCTGAACATCCTCATACTGCACAGCAACCAAAGGAATTAAAATTATCTAAATAACATTTAACCCAAATAAATGGAAAAACAGAAAAATGCCGTTGGCCGCCGCAAAGAAGCGGTAACAAGAGTTTTCCTGAGCAGAGGCGATGGAAAGATTACTATCAACGATAAAGACTATAAACAATATTTCAGTCTTGCATATTTACAAAATCAGGTGGAGTTGCCTTTAAAAACAGTTGAGGCTGCTGACAAATTTGATGTTAAAGTAAATGCAACGGGTGGTGGCATTAAAGGGCAGGCAGAAGCTGTGAAGCTCGGTATTGCCCGTGCATTGCTTCAAGTGAATGCTGAATATCGTCCGGCACTAAAAGCTGCGGGTTTACTTCGTCGCGACCCAAGGGCTGTTGAGCGCAAAAAACCAGGACGCAAAAAAGCAAGAAGAAGCTACCAGTTCAGCAAACGTTAGAAATTTATTACCTAAATGATGAATGATAAATGTTGGTAAAGTGCAATTAAGCATTCGACATTTAAAATTTAAAATTCAACACAAAATATCATGGAACAAAATACTTCACTTCAGCAACAACTTTTGGAAGCTGGTGTTCATTTCGGACATCTTCGCAAAAAATGGAACCCGAAAATGTTACCTTATATTTTTGCTGAAAAGAAAGGTATCCATATTATCGACCTGAATAAGACTACAGAATCTCTTCAGGAAGCTGCAGCAGCATTGAAACATATTGCAAAAAGCGGAAAGAAGATCATGTTTGTTGGTACAAAAAAGCAAGCCAAAGAAATTGTTACTGAAAGCGCAAAAAAAGTGAATATGCCTTTTGTAACGGAACGCTGGCTTGGTGGTATGCTTACCAATTTCAATACGGTTCGTAAAAGTGTAAAGAAAATGCAAAGCATTGAAAAGATGCTCAACGATGGAACGCTTGATAGCATTACTAAAAAAGAAAGGCTAACACTTGCACGTGATAAAGAAAAAATGGAAAAAGTATTGGGTGGTATCGCTCAGTTAGGCCGTGTTCCCGCTGCCTTATTCATAATTGATATCGGGCATGAGCACATTGCACTTGCTGAGGCAAAACGTCTTGGCATTACAACTTTCGGAATGGTGGATACCAATTGTGATCCGAATAAAGTGGATTTTGCGATTCCCGCAAATGACGATGCCACAAAATCAATAGCTATCATTACCAATTATATAGTAGCTGCTATTGCAGAAGGATTGGCTGAAAGACAGGCTGCTAAAGAAGAAGATGTGGAAGAAGTAGTGGCAGATGATAATGAAAAGAAAGCTGCACGTTTACAGGCTGAAGCAGAAGCTGAGGCTGCACGTGGCCGTGGTGGTGACAGAAGCAGAGGGGGAAACCAGCCCAAACGCAGGGTTCCTAATTCTCCGAAACGTACATCAGCCAGATAAAGATATGGAGATGTGAAAATTTGAAAATGACGAAACGCCTCGTTTGTGATATTGGGAAATTTTCAAATCAGGTAATTAAATCGAAAATTTAAAATAGAAAGCATTATGTCAACAGCAACAATAACTGCTACAGAAATAAATAAACTTCGCCAGATGACCGGTGCTGGTATGATGGATTGCAGGAAAGCATTGGTGGAAAGTGATGGGGATTTTGAAAAAGCAATTGATTACTTACGTAAAAAGGGACAAAAAGTTGCCGCGCTCCGCAGCGATCGTGAGGCAAAAGAAGGTGTTATTATCGCAAAAACAACTGCCGATAATAAAACCGGTATTATCATTACTCTTGCTTGCGAAACTGATTTCGTGGCAAAGAATGCGGAGTTTGTAGCATTTGCACAATCTATAATGGATGCTGCAGTAAAAAACAATGTAAACTCCCTTGAAGAACTTCTGGCAGTACAAATAGATGGAGCAACTGTAGCGGATAAAATCAACGATCAGCTTGCTAAAATCGGGGAAAAAATTCAGCTTTCACGTTTTGAAAAAATCTCTGCTGAAGGAGTTTCCGCATATATTCATGGAGCTTACAGGATGGGTGTATTGGTAGGGCTTACCAAAAACTCTCCCGCTGTTTTGGAAGCAGGTAAAGATATTGCTATGCAAGTTGCTGCAATGAACCCTGTTGCTGTTTCTCCTGATTCTGTTCCGGCTAATGTGGTAGAGAGGGAAAAAGCGATCGTAACAGAACAAATCAAGAATGATCCGAAAATGGCCGGTAAACCTGATGAAATGATTGACAAAATCGCCGTAGGAAAATTAAATGCATTCTTTAAAGAAAATACCTTGCTGGCTCAAGCTTATGTGAAAGACGCATCTAAGACAGTTGGCGATTATCTGAAAGGTATAGATGCAAATGTAAAAGTAACGGAATTCAAGCGGGTGCAATTAGGATAATAATTCATTTGAAGGAGAGCTAAGCTCTCCTTTTTTATTTATCAGCATACTGATTTTTGGATTTTATTATGTTTGATGATGATCGCTCTTTGTGTTTTTTCAAATTATTATTTTTCGCCCTGGTTTGAGGATAACAATGTAGCCCGATGCTCAAAATAACAGACAAAAACCTTTTCTTTGTACCGGAATAATTCAATTCAATGTTCAGGCTTGTTGAACAGGAAACAAAATGTATAAAAGAGTGTGATACAAAGATGCTAATAAGAATTGTTATCGCCTCTTTACAAATAAAAAACACCCCTTAATCCATGCTACCAAAGTATAAGCGTATTCTTTTAAAACTTTCCGGAGAAGCCTTGATGGGCGATAAGAATTTTGGTTTTGACAATACAGTTATTGCGCAATACGCGCAGGATATTAAAAGCATTGTGGAGCTTGGAGTGCAGGTGGCAATTGTAATTGGAGGAGGAAATATTTATCGTGGCATGAATGAAGCGGAAACAGGCATTGAACGGGCCCACGGTGATTATATGGGCATGCTGGCTACCGTTATTAATGGTATGGCGTTACAGGCAGGACTGGAAAAAATTGGTGTATTTACAAGGCTGCAAAGTGCCATTAAAATGGAACAGGTTGCAGAACCATATATACGTCGTCGGGCAATTCGTCATGTTGAAAAAGGTCGCGTGGTCATCTTTGGTGCAGGCACAGGGAACCCTTATTTTACTACAGATACTGCCGGATCATTACGTGCTATAGAGATTAATGCTGATGTAATTTTGAAAGGAACAAGAGTGGATGGTATTTATACAGCAGATCCGGAAAAAGACAAAAATGCAAAAAAGTTCGATATTGTTAATTACCAGGAATGCATATCAAAAAATTTACGGGTAATGGACATGACTGCTTTTACACTTTGTATGGAAAATAAGTTACCTATTATAGTTTTTGATATGAACAAACCAGGGAACCTGATGAAAGTTGTAACAGGGGCGAAAGTGGGGACACTTGTAAAAGATTGATAATACGCAATTTAAAAAATAATTATTCTTACAGCTTGCATATCTGTAGAAAGCTGTGTATCTTTCATTCTTGAAAAACCACCGGCAAAAGGTGGTTTTTTCATATTCATCCCTCATTCAGTAATCCCTTGAAAGCACCAGTAAGTTTTAATTCCAATGTAATTTTAATCTTGGAAACAAAATTATTCCCGAACCGATATGAATACGCTTCTTCTCATATTAGGATTTCAGCTTACGGTAGGCATACCTGAAATCGTAATCCCCCTTTTAGTAGCATTAGTGCTGGGTTTCAGCATAGCATTTTTTTGGAACTCCAAAAAGAATATAAAGATTGAGCATTCTGCAGAGCCTGAAGGGATCAGTGAAAACGATAACTGGAAGCTGAAGTATTATAATGATATGGATATGCAGGAACATGCCCAGCAACAATTACGTGAACGATTAGCAGAGACAAGAGAAAATGAACAGATACTTACGATTGAAGTAGAAGAACTGCGTAAAGAAGTAACAGAACTGGAAAATAGGCTGGAATCCATACCCAAATCTCATCTTGAGGAAGAAAGTTTGTCAACAAGACATGTTGATGCAGCCGATTATTTAGCCCAGTTAAAATCTGCCCAGGAAAGTTTACTGGAACATAACAATACAGTAAACCGCCTGGTTACGCAAATAGAACTTTTAAAAGAATCTGAGAACAAGTATGAAATATTGACCAGGGAAAAAGAAACTTTGGTTAACCAGTTGACAGAAGCTCATAAATTACTTGCTGAAAAAGATAATGAAATTAACCAGATTCGTCAGCAGCAAAAATTGAGTGAAGAAATGAGCGAGAGGCTAAGTAAGGCATATTCGGAATTTGGGGCCCTTCAGGATAAGCTGCAAAAATTACAGTCGAATCTTTCCACGCCACAAAGAGGTAATGATTATGAACAACTGCATGAATCATATTTCAAGCTAACAAAAGATTTTGATGAAGCAAAGCAAAAACAAATTGCTTTATGGGATGAAAATCAAAGATTAAGTAGAATTTTATCGGACACGGAAGACAAATTGCGGGAAGCAAATTTTCAACGTATTCAATTACAGAAAAAGGTTACATTTCTTGAAGAGTTGAATAACGATTTACAACAGCTTTCCGAGCATAATAAGAAGCTGGAAAGCCAGATACGTCGCATCAGTGAAATGGAAGCAATGCTTGCAAAAGCAACACAAGCGCCTAAAAGCGATTTTAAAAATGAAGAAGGAAAATAAATAGACCAGACCCAACAGATCTTAAATGGCCTTGCAATAATTAGCAAGGCCTTCTTTTTTATAAATTTGCTCCATAAAATTGATATAATGATAAAGGACCTGTCAGGAATGAGAAAAGAATATAGCCTGGAATCGCTTAATGAGGAGGAAGTCTTTGCGGACCCGATCGACCAGTTCGGTAAATGGTGGAATGAAGCGGTTCAATCAGAGATTAATGAAGTGAATGCCATGATATTGGCTACATCATCTGCTGATGGAATTCCTTCTGCCAGGGTTGTTTTGCTAAAAGGATTTGATAAAAACGGCTTTGTTTTTTTTACAAATTATAAAAGCTATAAAGGTATGCAGCTTTTTGAAAACCCAAAAGCTTGCCTTGTTTTTTTCTGGAAAGAGTTGGAAAGACAGGTGCGTATTACGGGTGTTGTAGAAAAAACAGCAGCAGATGTAAATGATGAATATTTCAACAGTAGACCTGAAGGAAGCCGCATCGGGGCAATCGCTTCTCCTCAGAGCCATGTTATTGCAAACAGAAAATGGCTTGAAGAAAATGAAAATAAAGTGCGTCAGGAGTTTTCTGGTGAAGAGATAAAAAGGCCTGATCATTGGGGGGGGTATTGTGTCAAACCTGTCTGTATTGAGTTTTGGCAGGGAAGACCAAATCGAATGCATGACCGCATTCAATATACATTACAGAATGATGCAAGCTGGAAAATAGAAAGGCTCGCTCCTTAGAAAATTGATAAGTGAAAGAGGGCTGGTTTATTCCCCGCTATAACCCATTAACTTAGTCAACATTTAAATTATTTACCATCTTTTTTCCCAGCACTTTTTCTCTTCACTTTAGCAGGCCTTGTTTTTCCGAAAGAACCTTTGAAGATTTTCCCTTTTTTTGTTTTTTTATCACCTCTACCCATAAAATTTTTTTTATCATTTAAAATTAAATTTCAGCAAAATGAAAAAACCCTGGCAGAAGCCAGAGCTTTTTGGAATGCGTTTGGTGCGGCATTATAATTTTGCAGATAATTCTTTACCTGCTTTGAATTTCGCTACTTTTTTCGCTTTGATTTTTATTACAGCGCCTGTTTGCGGATTACGTCCATTACGAGCTTGTCTTTTTGATACGGAAAATGTACCGAAACCTACTAAAGTAACTTTACCACCGCCTTTTAATGTTTTGGTAACAGCTTCAATAAAAGAATCGAGTGCAGAATTTGATTGTGTTTTAGTAATACCGGCATCTTCTGCGATTTTTGCGATTAATTCAGCTTTGTTCATAGTGAAATTTTTTTTAGAATTTTAGCGACAGCAAATATAGAGGCTTTTTTATTGCAACAAAATCTTTTTTATATATTCCATTTTATTAAAAACCGACGTAACCCGCGAGGGACAAGGTTTACGGGATATTGATGAAAAATGAATTTTTTAATAAAATGATGTTATTTCATGAAATGCGCAATAGGTAAGTAGCTTAATACGGTTTTGTTGAAGGCATTATATATTGAAAATTTGAGAAGACAACTAAAAGACTATGAACGTTTTTTATGTCAGGGCAGATCTTTCATTACAGTTCTGAAGCCAGTGAATTGATTGCCCCATTTTGCAAATGCTTTTTCACGCAGTGAAGGAGCAAAAGAAGAAATATACTGTTCATACCTTTCCAATGACGATGTAAAATATTGAATGGCGAATGTTACTCCATCCGCATCATCGTGTTCTAATAAGTGATACATCTTATAATCGTCAAACATTTTAGTAGCCATGATTTCCGGGACATGCTCATTCTTTTGCCAGGCTATCCATTCATCAACGATACTGCGGTTCACTTTCATTGTTATATTGTATACAATCATTTTATGCAATTATTAGGCAGCGAATGCACGCTCATTTATTTTATATTCATTTTGAGATAAACCGGACAATGGTCGCTGTGTTTTACATCGGGATAAATTTCCGCATCTGTGACACTGCTTTTTAAATTTTCAGTAACACTTATATAATCAATTCTCCAGCCTTTATTTTGCAACCGTACTGAAGGAAACCGCTGGCTCCACCAGCTATAGCGATGGGGCTCTGCATGAATCATCCTGAAGCTGTCAATCCAATTATTTACAAAGAACCGATCCATCCACGCCCTTTCTTCCGGTAAAAAGCCAGAGGAGTTTTTATTTCCTTTGGGATCATGTATATCAATTTCTTTATGGGCGATGTTATAATCGCCGCATAAAATCATTTTCGGATATTTTTTCTTTTGTATGTTCAGGTAATTCAAAAATTCGTCAAGCCACACATATTTGAATTTTTGTCTTTCTTCACCTGATGTACCAGACGGAAAATATGCGTTAATTAACCTGATGTCCCCAAAATCCAATTGAATTACCCTCCCTTCATCGTCACTCATTTTATGACCTGTTCCATATTCAACATGATCTGGTTTTAATTTGGTAAAAACAGCCACGCCGCTATATCCCTTCTTTTGTGCGCTGAACCAATAGTCATGAAATCCGAGATTTGTAAATTGTTTATGGTCAACATTATCTTTCATTGCTTTTGTTTCCTGGATGCATATTATGTCAGCTGGGTTGGTTTTCAGCCAATCAATAAACCCTTTTTTCATAGCAGCTCTTACGCCATTAACATTATAACTGATGATCCGTATAGAAGACATAAAATGTTTGGTTTATATTAGCCTGCGCAATTTACTATTTGTCATCATGAAAGAATCAGAAAAAATCATCGAAGCAAAAGAGCCCATTTATCTGGAAGGCCCCAAAAGTCGTACCTATGAATTTGGCTTTACCTGGAGGGTTTTTAAAGAATTTATACAGGGATTCCGCACACTGCATTTCGTCGGACCATGTATTGCGGTTTTTGGGTCAGCAAGATTTAAGGAAGATAATATTTATTATCAAACCGCAAGAGATTTTGGAAAGCAGATTGCGGCAATGGGTTTCACGACCATGACCGGCGGTGGACCGGGTATTATGGAAGCTGCTAATCGTGGTGCTTTTGAAGCAAACGGCAAATCGGTTGGATGTAATATTCAGCTGCCTTTTGAACAGAAGTTGAATCCTTATGTGCAAACTTCTGTGACGTTCGAACATTTTTTTATCCGAAAAACGATGATGATAAAATATTCTTATGCATTTATCATTATGCCCGGAGGTTTCGGAACCATGGATGAATTTTATGAAACGCTTACTTTGGTACAAACAAAAATGCTCGCACGTTTTCCCATTGTACTTTTCGGAAAAGAATATTACAGAGAGCTTTGGGAATACATGGAATACATGTCGCAACAGAATACCATTTCGAAAGAAGATTTGTCATTGGTATTATTGACCGATAGTGTTGACGAAGCAATGGAACATATCCAAACCTACATCAGCACCAATTATGCAGTCAGGCGCAGAAAACCTGTGTGGTGGCTGTTTGAAAAGAAAAGTGCCGGTCAATAAATCTGTTTGTTATTCTTCTTTTTTGCCAATGGGCAAAGTAAGGCCTAAATTTAAAATCATTTCATAGGTGCCAAAGGCTTGTTTTACTGTGCCCTGGTAGCTCCTTAGCCCCCAATAGTTGGCATAGTCAAGTTTATTGCAATATTCAAGGAAGACATAATTAAAAAATGTCGCCCTTATTGTTCCTTCAATACCCACATTCAAACCTCCAATCTGGAAGTGTTGTTTATTTTCAGGCTGGCCAATAAATTTATTTTGCACATGCGGAATAACCGGCCCGATGCCAAATTTGGCCAATCCATCAATTTTCACTTTTTCATCTCTTGTAGCGAGCAAATGCCAGCGTTTAGCAATATTGAACAATAAAAAGTTTGCCCCGTTATTCAGGTAATAATGTGCAGAACTGTCATCAGGCCAATGGATGGTTTTATCAACCGGTTGCCCGTTCATGGTGCCCTTAATATGTACATCCTGTTCAGCCAGGATATATTTTGTATGATCAAAATTTATTTCAAATGCCAAACCTTTCTTTTCATTGAAAAAGTAACCAAGCCGGTAATTGTATTGTGGTATGGAAAGTGCTTTTGTAAAAAGCTGCCCGTCCCATCCTGGATGATCATGCGCTTTGGCAGAAACAAACGTGTAATCATTCCCTAAAGAAGGCTGGTTAATATGTAAGTTGCTGTGCGTATACCATTCTTTATTATATCCCCATGAACCGTATAATTCATGTTTTTTATGTTTCGGTTTTTTATTACCCTGTGCTATTATATGTATGGGGCAAAATATAAATGAGCATAATGTAAAAAAAAGAACCTTCTTCATAAATAGTTCAGTCATTCTTCCATTCATTTTAAAATTTTGATACGAACTTTTGTTTTTCATGGCGTCATCATGGCGTTGCATTTCTTTCATCGGCAAATCATAGATCAGTTTTGGCTGAATTTCCATTCTTCATTTTAATGCGCAGAATGGCTTGAATACACCAGGCAAATAACAATCAGGAGTAGACGTAAAATTGCCTGCAAAGGTAATGCAGAAAAAAATAAGTTGATACTGACTATCGTCATACATCATAATCCAGTATCGGTCTTAGCCATTTTTCGATTTCTTGAACAGGCATATTTTTTCTTCCGGCGTAATCCGCCACCTGGTCTTTTTCAATTTTGCCAACGCCGAAATATTTGCTTTCAGGATGTGCAAAATACCATCCGCACACAGACGATGCCGGATACATGGCAAGTGATTCCGTTAAAATAATCCCTGTATTTTCAGTAGCGTTAAGTAATGAAAAAAGTTTATGTTTTTCCGTATGGTCGGGGCAGGCAGGATAACCAGGCGCAGGCCTGATTCCCAAATATTGTTCCTGTATTAATTCCTGATTGGTAAGCGTTTCATTTTTAGCATAACCCCAGAATTCTTTACGAACCCTTTCATGCAGCAACTCTGCAAAGGCTTCAGCCAGCCGGTCAGCAAGGGCCTGTAAAATTATTTTGTTGTAATCGTCATGATTTTTCTGAAAATGTTCAATATGTTTTTCAATGTTCAGGATGGTAACAGCAAAGGCACCGATGTAATCGTGAGACGAAAGTGGTGAAACGTCGGCCGGTTTGATAAAATCGGCAAGAGAAAGGTTTGGTTGATTTGCCGTTTTTTTAATTTGCTGTCTCAGGAATTCCAGTTGCACGTTTCCCTTTTCCCTTTTCACGTTCACAGTATCTTTTCCATCGGATTCTGCTTCCCAAAAACCAATAACTCCTTTTGCTGCAAGCCATTTTTCATGTATGATTTGTTTGAGCAAAGCATTTGCGTCATTAAATAATTTGGTTGCTTCTTTTCCGATATTTTCATCGCTCAGTATTTGAGGAAATTTCCCGTGCATTTCCCATGCAATGAAAAATGGCTGCCAGTCGATATATCTGGCAATTTCTTCCAGGCTATAATCTTCAAAAATTTTTGTTCCTGTAAATGTCGGCTTAACCTGGGTGAAATTTTCCCAGTTAATTTTTATTTTGTTCTGTTGGGCATCGGTCAAACTTAAGAATTCCTTTGTTGATTTTTTGTTGCCGAAATCTTCTTTCAGTTTTTTGTATTCATTACCGACAGATTTCAGGAATGCGGGTTTGTGCTCTTTATTCAATAATGAACCGGTTACGGTAACACTTCTTGAGGCATCGAGCACATGCACAACGCCTTCGTTGTACTGGGGTGCAATTTTAACAGCGGTGTGCATACGTGAAGTAGTTGCACCGCCGATTAATAAAGGGATCTTCATGCCACGACGTTTCATTTCGTGGGCTACATGCACCATTTCATCGAGTGAAGGTGTTATCAGCCCGCTTAAACCGATGATATCCGCCTTTTCTATTTCTGCGGTGTCCAGGATTTTATCAGCAGGTACCATTACGCCAAGATCAATAATGTCATAACCATTGCAACCAAGTACAACCCCCACAATATTTTTTCCGATATCATGCACATCGCCTTTTACAGTAGCTAACAAAATTTTGGCAGCGCCGCCCTGCAGGTCTTTCGGATTATTCTTTTTTTCTTCTTCAATATATGGAGTGAGAACTGCCACGGATTTTTTCATTACTCTTGCACTTTTCACCACTTGTGGCAAAAACATTTTTCCGCTGCCGAACAGGTCACCCACTATATTCATTCCATCCATTAAAGGCCCTTCAATCACGTCCAATGGTTTTGGATATTTTAATCTGGCTTCTTCAGTATCGGCATCAATGAAGTCAGTGATCCCGTTTATTAATGAATGCTTCAATCTTTCTTCTACTGAAGCATTTCTCCAGGCATCATCTTTTACCGTTTCTTTTCCTTTCCCTTTCACTGTTTCTGCAAAAGCAATTAACTTTTCGGTGGCTTCATTATTATTATTGTTCCGGTTCAGAATAACATCTTCGCACAATTCCCGGAGTGTCGGTTCTATTTCGTCATATACTACCAATTGTCCGGCATTCACAATACCCATGTCCATACCGGCCTTAATAGCATAATATAAAAAAACAGAATGCATCGCTTCACGAACATGGTCGTTGCCACGGAATGAGAAAGACATATTGCTCACGCCTCCACTTACTTTGGAGAGGGGCATTAATTTCTTTATCGCTCGTGTGGCCTCAATAAAATCAACTGCATAATTATTGTGCTCTTCAATTCCTGTGGCTACGGCAAAAATATTTGGGTCGAAAATAATATCCTGCGGATCATAGCCGACTTGTTCCGTTAATATTTTATAAGCACGGTGGCAGATTTCAACTTTTCTTTCTTTGGTATCAGCCTGGCCTTTTTCGTCGAATGCCATTACAATTACAGAAGCGCCATAAGATTGACAGATAATCGCCTGTTCAATAAATTTTGCTTCACCTTCTTTCATGGATATCGAATTCACGATGCATTTTCCCTGCACACATTTCAAACCGGCTTCAATGATCTGGAATTTTGAGCTGTCGATCATGACCGGGATCTTCGCAATATCAGGCTCCGATTGCAAAAGATTCAAAAATGTTTGCATCGCTTTTTCACCATCCAGCAATGCATCATCCATGTTTACATCAAGCACCTGCGCACCATTTTCTACCTGTTGCCTTGCTACACTAAGTGCCTCTTCAAATTTATTTTCACGTATAAGCCGTGCAAATTTTTTTGAACCCGTTACATTAGTACGTTCACCCACATTTACAAAATTGGTTTCCGGCCTTACGATTAAAGGCTCTAATCCGCTTAATCGTAAATATGGTTTTATATGTATTGATTCGCTCATAAACAATAAAATATTAGTCAACCAATTCTTTTTCTACAACAGGTAATTTCCTGGGGGCTAAATTTTTTACTTCTCCGGCAATATGCCTGATATGATCAGGTGTTGTGCCGCAGCATCCTCCAACAATATTCAGCCAGCCATTTGCTGCCCATTCTTCAATAATATGCGCTGTTTGATGCGGTTGTTCATCATATTCCCCGAATGCATTTGGCAAACCTGCATTAGGATATGCAGAAACATAACAGCCGGCGATTTGGGAAAGTTCTTCAATATGTGGGCGCATTTCACGGGCGCCAAGTGCACAATTCAATCCAATGCTCAAAGGTTTTGCATGCATCACGGAAATATAAAAGGCTTCGAGTGTCTGTCCACTTAAGGTCCTTCCGCTTGCATCGGTGATGGTTCCGCTAATCATAACAGGGAGCGGATTTTTTTTTACATCACGAAAATATTTTTTGATGGCATATATTGCCGCTTTGGCATTCAGGGTGTCGAAAATCGTTTCAATCAACAATACATCTACGCCTCCATCCACGAGGCCGCTAACCTGTTCATAATAAGCATTCACAACTTCATCGAAAGTAACGGCACGATAACCCGGATTATTTACATCGGGTGATAAGCTTAATGTTTTGTTCAGCGGGCCGATTGCGCCTGCTACAAAACGCGGCTTATCCGGGTTTTTTGTAGTGTATTCATCAGCTGCTTTTCTTGCACATTTTGCAGAAGCGACATTTAGTTGAAATGCTAATGATTGCATATCATAATCAGCTTGCGCGATGGCTGTACTGCTGAAAGTATTTGTTTCGATAATGTCAGCGCCTGCCTCGAGGTATTGTTTGTGTATTTCTTCAATAATCTGTGGCTGTGTAATGCTGAGCAAGTCATTATTGCCTTTTACATCTTTGTGCCAGTTTTTAAATCTTTCGCCCCGATACATTTCCTCTGTTGGTTTGTGGCGTTGTATCATGGTGCCCATGGCCCCGTCAATAATTAATATCCTCTCTTTGAGACAATCCTGAATAGCTTTTATCTGCATCTCTTTTATTTTTATTATGTCAGGTATAGTTCCTTTCATGTGCTGTTGTTTAACGATGAAAGGAGAGTTACTGCTGAAGTGTACGACGCAACGATGATGAAAAGCGTTACTGTCGCCGCCTTCAAAAATTTTTTCTGACTATTAACGAGAAACTTACAGTGTGGATATTCTGAAGTGTTATCGTTTATTAGTTCAGTTTTTAATTTTGAACAGGCTGAACAATAAACAAATCCGCCTGTTAATGGATGGCAAAGTTAATAGATTTTCTCAAGATTAAATATGTTGAGTTAGTCGGTTAAATTTGTATATACCTTTAAAATATTTTGGCTATGGAATATCGTTACCTCGGTAAATCAGGCTTGCAGTTAAGTGTTTTATCTTTCGGCAGTTGGGTTACTTTTCATAAACAGATTGAAGATGGCACCGCAGATGAGTTGATGGGTATTGCTTATGATAATGGCATTAATTTTTTTGATAATGCCGAAGTGTATGCACTCGGTGAAAGTGAGAAGATGATGGGCAGGGTATTGAAGAAAAAGAACTGGGATCGTACCTCCTATACTATTTCATCGAAAGCCTATTTTGGCTGGCGAGGAAAGAATAACAAACCTAATCAGACAGGGTTGAGCCGCAAACACCTGACAGAAGCTTGTCATGAAGCATTGCAAAGACTACAGGCTGATTATCTGGATCTGTTTTTCTGCCACAGGCCGGACACAAATGTACCCATTGAGGAAGTAGTTTGGACAATGAATACGTTGATACAGCAGGGAAAAATCCTGTATTGGGGAACAAGTATGTGGAGTGCCGCTGAAATTATGGAAGCGCACCGTGTGGCTAATCAAAGCCATTTGATACCGCCAACAATGGAGCAACCTCAATATAATATGTTCGAACGTTTCAAAATGGAACAGGATTACCTGCCTGTGTTTAAAAATGTTGGTTTAGGCACAACCATCTGGAGCCCGCTTGCAGCAGGGTTTTTGACAGGAAAATATTTAGAAGGATTTCCTGAAGGGTCGCGGCTGGGGATGAAAGGCTTTGAATGGCTGCGCGACAGGTGGATCAAAGAAGACCGCATTCATAAAGTAAGGCAACTTGCAGAAATAGCTAAGGAACTGGATGCTTCATTGGCATCGCTCGCTATTGCCTGGTGTATTAAAAACCCCCACGTTACTACTGCCATATTGGGGGCAACCAAAAAAGAACAATTGCTTGAAAACCTCAGTGCAGTAGAATTAGCAGTAAAATTATCAGGAGGCGTGATGGAAAAAATCGATCAGATTTTGCAGAACAAACCACAACTCGACCTGAATTAATAACCTCCTTTTGATGATTTGCAGAACGTATTGCACTAATTTTCAACAAAATATTGTTGTGCGGGAAAGTTTTTCCGTAATTTTTAATTAAACGTTTGTTTAATTCAAACGTTTGTTTAACTTTGTGCCCTCAATTTTGAAAAGATGGCAGCAGATAAACGTGAACATATCCTTGATATAGCGGAAAAATTGTTTGGTGATAAAGGATTTGACGGAACTTCCGTTAGGGATATTGTGCAGCACGCAAATGTGAATCTGGCAATGATCTCCTACTATTTCGGATCTAAGGAAAAATTGCTCGAAGCATTGCTGGAGCGGAGGGCAAATTACACGATCCTCGAAGCCCTGAATAAAGATGAATCGCTCACGCCATGGGAAAAAATTGATAAAGTAATCGATTTTTATGTGGATAAGATCATGAGTAACCTATGCATACATAATATTATGCAACAGGCTAACCGCAGTTCTTCTGACGAGATTAAAGAATTGACTACACGAATCAAGCTCAGAAATTTTGAACAGCTGAAAAAAATTGTAAATGACGGGCAAAAGAAAAAATTTTTCAGGAAAGTGGATATTGAGCTGACTGTAGGTACCGTGATGGGAACAATTTCACAGATAACACAGGCAAGGCATTTTTATAATTCACTTTTCAATATTGAAGAAGGAAACGATGAAGCCTATCGAAAAAAAATGGCGCCTAAACTCAAGTCGCATTTAAAACAACTATTGCATGCCCATCTGGATATAAAAAATGAAGAATAAAAAAATTAACCAACACATGAACAAGCAAGTATGGATTTTTTCTTTTTTGATGATTAGTATGCTTGCATCACGTGCGCAAACCAAAACGCTGAGCCTCGAAGAAGCCGTGCAATTGGGTGTGCAGAACAGCAAGCAGCTGAAACTTTCTCGAACTAAAATTGACCAGGCTGTATCTCAGCTTGCACAGGCAAAAGATGCTGCACTTCCAACAGCGAAAGTAAGTGCAGGCTACAGTCATGCATTGATGCTTTCGAGAAAATTGAGTATCCCCGGTGACAGTGGAAAAGTGACCAATATCAAACTTCCGTTTGATAATACTTTATACCAGGCAACGTTCAGCATTAATGAACCGGTTTTTGCCGGGCACCAGTTTAAATACGCCCAACAATCGGCTGATTTGTTAATCAAGGCGAGCAAACTTGATGCGGAGAGGGATAAAGATGAAGTGGTATATAATGTCATCAATTCTTACCTGAATTATTATAAGATTAAACAGAACCAGGTAATTGTTAAGCAAAATTTGGATGATATCCAAAGTAAGCTGGATGAGATCATCAAATTCGAGAAACAAGGCCTGGCGACGGAGAATGATGTACTTCGTTATCAATTGCAGAAATCAAATACCGAACTAACTTTTGCCGAGCTGGAAAATAACCGGGCAATAGCGAATTATAATATGAATATTTTGCTTGGTCTCAATGATTCAACTGAACTGGATGTGCAGGATGTATCTTATAAGTTGAATGTTGACAGTAATTTTAACCAATATCTTCAACTCGCATTAAAGGACAGAAAGGAATTCAGTTCTCTCGATTACCAGTCCCAGATTGCCGATATTAATATCAGGAAAATTCATGACCAGCAATTGCCTACTGTGGGTATTGGCGGTAATCTCTATTATTTCAATTTGTCAAAAGCATTGATTCCAAGCAGCGGAGCATTTCTGGCTCCATTCGTAGTGGGCATTAATGCAAGCTGGGATATTGGTTCGCTGTACAAAACAAAAAATAAAATCAGTGAAGCTAAAATTGAAAGGAGACAGATAGATGTAAGTAAAGATGCAGCAGTTGATAAGGTAAAAACAGAAGTATATCAAAGCTATATGCAATTTCACCTGGCCCTTGACAGGATCAAAGTATTGCAGCACGCAATAAACCAGGCAACAGAAAATGAGCGGGTAATGGAATCAAAATTTCATAATAATCTTGCTACAACAACTGACAGAATCGATGCCCAGACTTTGTTATACGAGGCAAGAATAAATCTTGAACTGGCGAAAAGCGATGCCACTGTTGCTTATTACAGTCTTTTAAAATCTATCGGTCACATACAACCGTAAACGTAGCCAAATTAATTTTTAAAGAAATAAAGAATCATATTATGAACGAGACAAAACCTAAAAAAGGAAAAAAAATAATCTTCCCAATTATTCTTGGACTGGTATTGGTAGGCGCGTTGATATTTACAGTGAAAGAATATATCTATTATCAAAGCCATGAGGTAACAGATGACGCTCAGGTAGATGCTGATATAAGCCCTGTTGTAGCACGTGTGAGCGGTTATGTAAAAGAAATCCGTTTCCAGGACAACCAGTACGTGAACGCCGGCGATACGCTGGTAATACTGGATGACAGGGACTACGGAATAAAATTGCAACAGGCTGAAGCAGCATTGGTTTCAGCAAAGCACTCAGTTGATGTTTCACAGTCAAATGTAACCGAGGCTAAAACAGCTATGACTACTGCCCAGGCAAATGTAGAAGCTGCAAAAGTGCAGGTTTGGAAAACCACTCAGGATTTTGAACGTTATCAGAATTTATATAATGACCATGCTATTACCAAGGCTCAATATGATGATGCCAAAGCAGCTAAAGAAGCAGCGGAAGCGCAACTGTTGGTGGCTCAAAGCCAGGTGCCTGTACAGGCTAAACGGGTTAGTACCAATCAAACCCAGGTAGGCGCAACGGCTTCAAATATTGCATCAAAGCAGGCTGACATTGATTATGCCAGGCTTCAGATATCCTATACCGTTATAATAGCCCCGACAAGCGGGATTGTTTCGAAGCGCGGTATACAGGTAGGGCAATTGGTACAAGCCGGGCAAACACTTTTTTCAGTAGTACATGAAAATGATATTTATGTTACTGCAAACTTCAAGGAAACACAAATGGACCATTTGAAAGTGGGTGATAAAGTGGATATCGAGGTTGATGCTTTTCCTGAACAGAAAATACAGGGTATTGTACAATCTTTTTCAGGGGCAACTGGCGCAAAATTTTCGTTATTGCCACCGGACAATGCAACAGGAAATTTTGTAAAAGTAGTGCAACGCATTCCTGTCAAGATTTCTATGCAGGCAGATTCAGCAATTATTAACCGGATGAGGCCGGGAATGAGCGTACAGGTGGTGGTGCACACGAAATAATTTTTTAGTTATGGAACAAAAAAAGGCTTTGCTGGTGATGGATGTGCAGAATGGGATTGTAAAAAATTTACCAAATAGTACACCAGTCGTTGCCGCTGTTTTTAGAGCAATACAATCAGCCCGTAAAAATAATATACCTGTTATTTATGTAGTGACGGTTTTCAGAAAAGGATATCCTGAAGTGAGTATAAATAATAAGCTTTTTTCAACGATCAGAAGCAGTGGCAGAAATCTGGATCAGGCAGAATCGGCACAGGTGGTCGAAGCAGTTGCACCGCTTGAGGGCGATGTTTTGGTTGCAAAAAAGAGAATAAGCGCATTTGCCGGTTCCGATCTTGAAATAGTGTTAAGAGCTATGGATATTAGGAAGATCGTGCTGGCAGGGATATCAACAAGTGGTGTGGTGCTGTCTACGGTTCGGGAAGCAGCTGATAAGGATTATGCAATCACAGTGCTGGCTGATGCTTGCGGTGATGCGGATGAGGAAGTGCATCGTGTTCTAACCACTAAAATTTTTCCAAGGCAGGCAGAGGTAATAATGGTGGATGATTGGAGAATTGCTGACTAGAAAGATTACAGTACAAATGAGCCTTTCTTTCACCGGAAGAAATGATGCGGGATACCAAAAATGTATAGTGTATTAAAGAAAGCAATAAATTAATTAATGAATTTCTGACTTGACTGATTAGTCGTTAAAACATCAGAAATTGCAAAATCATAAATAAAATGGCAGAACATGGCTTGAGGAAATGGATTATCACTATAACAGTGATAACAGCCTCGCTGCTGGAATTGATAGATACTACTATTGTAAATGTTGCTTTGCCTGATATTATGGGCAACCTGGGAGCAACACTTGAAGATGCAGGATGGATTGTAACAGGCTATGCGGTTGCCAATGTTATCATTCTTCCAATGTCAGGATGGTTAGGCGACCGTTTCGGAAGAAAAAATTATTTCATTACTTCTATTTTGTTGTTTACGCTGGCATCATTTCTTTGCGGTAATGCCCACAGTTTAACAGAACTGATCGTTTTCCGCATTTTACAAGGCCTTGCAGGTGGCGGTTTGCTGTCAACTGCACAGGCGATATTAATGGAAACATGGCCACGTGAAGAAATAGGAATGGCCACTGCATTATTCGGACTGGGGGCAGTAGTTGGCCCCACTGTTGGCCCCACAATAGGAGGGTTTATAGTAAACCATTTCACCTGGCCTTATATTTTTTATGTAAACATTCCAATTGGAGCTATTGCAGCATTCATGGTCTCGACATTTGTGAAAGAATCACCGCGTTATGCGCAAGGAAAACCCATTGACTGGTGGGGGATTTTGTTACTTACTGTTTTTGTGGGAAGCCTGCAGGTAGTTCTTGAAAAAGGAGAATCGGAAGACTGGTTTGCTAAAACGTATATCGCTATACTTTCACTTACTACAGTTGTAGGGGCCATTGCATTTGTATGGAGGGAATTAAGCACGGATCATCCTGTAGTGAATTTCAGAATTGTAAAACAGCGAAGTTTCGGAATTGGTGTGGTTACTACATTTACTCTTGGCTTTGCATTATACGGCTCAGTATTTATTTTTCCGGTTTTCTGCCAGAACTTATTAGGGTTCACTGCACAGCAAACAGGCATTATATTATTCCCGGGAGGACTCGCTACCATCATCATGATGCCGTTTATAGGCATGATGCTAAAACGGGGAGTACCAGCTCAGTTTATGGCAACAGCAGGTTTTACTTTGTTTTTTGTTTTTACGTGGATGTTGTCTAATTCAACTTTATCATCAGGGACAGGAGACTTTTTCTGGCCGCTGATTATTCGCGGAATTGGAATGAGCTTGTTGTTTGTGCCTCTTACTACACTTGCTTTACAGGATCTGAAAGGACCTGATATTGGCCAGGGCACGGGCTTAAATAATATGATGAGACAGTTAGGCGGCTCATTCGGTATAGCTATTTTAACGACATTAATCCATATTAAAACCGGAGTAGTACGGAATGCACTTATCGAAAACATCAGTGTCTATAATCCGGCTTACCAGCAAAACAACCAGGGTATTATTCAGAGTTTTATGTCGAAAGGTTTTAGTATATCAGATGCGCAGAAAATGGCAAATCAGGCTATGGAAGGTAAAGTAATCAGGCAAACGATGTTGTTAACTTATGATAATATGTATTTGATAATCGGTGTGTTTGTCCTTTGCTGTATCCCCATCATCTTTCTGCAGAAATTTAAAAAGAAACCTGTAATTGCTGCAGACGCGCATTAAATGTAATCAGTATCACTTGTCATCAATTGCATTACTCCATTACTATAAATTATGCTGATAAAAACACAAAGCCCCGGAGACTATCCGGGGCTTACAATTTTTTTGTACTAACCAAACCAACATTTCTAGGGCCATCAATAGGTACAAATTTTAACTTGTTTCGTAGGATCTTGGATACAGATGTTGGATTTTAAATGTGCCAAGTTTTGGTTGATAACAGATTCTTGTTCTGGTTTTCTTCGAATTATTGGATTTGGTTTTTCTCGGATAATTGGTTTTGGCTTTCTTTGGATTTTGGATCTGGTTTAGGATTGTTTGGATTTTGAATCTGTCGTATCAATCAATCTTAACAATACAAACATACAACCTGTGCCAATTTCCTGCAATAGAATATTTGCTGGATTTCCTGCATTCATTATTTACTTATATTGTAGTATAATTACGAAGGAAAACCGAGTATAACTTCTTCGCATTTTCTATATATTAAAACTGCATTTATGCTATTTAAAGACAGGTCTGTTTTAATAACCGGGGGTAGCCGAGGCATTGGAAAAGCAATAGCAATAAGGCTTTCAAAAGAAGGAGCTAATGTTGCCATTGCTAGCAAAACAGTTGAAATTAACCCCAAAATTGAAGGCACTATTTATACCGCGGCAGAAGAAATTGCCAGGGCAGGGGCAGGAAAAGTATTACCCGTACAATGTGATATCAGGTTTGAAGACCAGATTGAAAATGCCGTGAAAACAACTGTAAGCAGCTTTGGGGGCATTGATATACTTATTAATAACGCAAGTGCCATCAATCTCACCGGTACCGAACAAATGGAACCCAAACGGTTTGACCTGATGCATGATATTAATATCCGCGGCACTTATTTTATGAGTAAAGCCTGCATTCCTTATTTGAAGAAATCAATGAACGCTCATATATTGAATCTTTCCCCACCTATCAACCTCGATAAGAAATGGTTTGCCAACCATCTTGCCTATACTATCAGTAAGTTTGGGATGAGCATGATCGTTACCGGGCTTGCAGAAGAACTGAAACCATTTAAAATAGCAGCTAACGCTTTATGGCCCCAAACCACCATTGCTACTGCTGCCGTAAAAAATTTGTTGGGCGGAGATTTTTTGATGCAACGGAGTCGTATCCCCGAAATTGTTGCTGACGCCGCTTTGTATGTTTTGCAGAGGCCTTCAGTTTCCTGCACGGGTAATTTTTTTATTGATGAAGAAGTTTTAAAAGGTGAAGGGATCTCTGATTTCACAAAATATGCTGTGAACCCTGAACAAAAATTAGTAACAGATTTATTTCTTTAACAAAAAGATGCGGGAAAATTTCCCGCATCTTTTTGTCATTTGTGCCCTGTTCTTTTATTCCATTCCTTTCTCTGGTCTCATTTGAGGAAAGAATAATACATCCTGAATAGATGGCTGGTTGGTGAGCAGCATACAAAGCCTGTCAATTCCAATACCGATTCCTGAAGTTGGGGGCATGCCATATTCCAGGGCACGTAGAAAATCATAATCAATGTACATGGCTTCATCGTCGCCGCGTTTCATTAGTTCAACCTGCTCTTCAAATCGTTCACGCTGATCAATCGGATCATTTAACTCGCTATAGGCATTTGCCAGCTCTTTTCCATTAATCATTAATTCAAAGCGCTCTACCAAACCTTGCTTGCTGCGATGTTTTTTGGTAAGCGGGCTCATTTCAACGGGGTAATCAGTTATAAAAGTGGGCTGAATAAAATACGGCTCACATTGGTTGCCGAAAATTTCATCAATTAATTTAGCCTTACCCATTGTATTGTTAGTATGGATACTCAATTTGCTGCACACACTTCTCAACTCTTCTTCATTCATGTTACTAATGTCAATACCGGTTTTTTCTTTAATGGCATCCAGTATCGCTATTCTTTTATAAGGCGCTTTGAAATCAATTTCTTTATCGCCAACAGTTATTTTTGTTGAACCATTCAGCGCAACAGCAACTTTTTCCAACAACTGTTCGGTTATTTCCATCATCCAGAAATAATCTTTGTATGCAGTGTACCATTCCAGGATGGTGAATTCAGGGTTATGTGTCCTGTCCATTCCCTCATTGCGAAAATTTCGGCTGAACTCATATACCCAGTCAAATCCTCCCACAATTAATCTTTTCAGATAAAGTTCGTTAGCTATACGCAAATAGAATGGAACGTCAAGCGCATTATGATGTGTAATGAAAGGTCGCGCAGTTGCGCCGCCTGGAATACTTTGAAGCACCGGTGTTTCTACTTCCAAGGCACCATTTTCATTCAAAAATTCACGGATGGCATTAATCATTTTTGTCCGCTTAATAAAAGTTTCTTTTACCTGCGGGTTTACAATCAAATCTGCATAACGTTGCCTGTACCTGAATTCAGGATCAGTCACTGCGTCAAAAGTTTCCCCTTCTTTTTCTTTAACAATAGGTAAAGGGCGTAGTGATTTTGTGAGCAGTGTCAATTCGCTTACATGAACAGATATTTCTCCTGTTTTGGTAGTAAACACATACCCTTTTACACCGATAATGTCGCCGATATCTGTCAAATGTTTCCACACTTTATCATAAAGTGATTTATCTTCTCCCTTGCAGATTTCTTCGCGTTTGATATAGAGCTGAATTTTTCCGCTGCTGTCCTGGATTACAGCAAATGAAGCTTTTCCCATATCGCGGATACTCATAACACGGCCAGCGAGGCAAACATCATGAAAATCATTTTTGTTTTCTTCGCCTTTATAATTTGATTTAATATATGCAGCAGTTGTTGAAACGGGATACAAAGCTGCTGGATAAGGGTCAATACCATGTTTCAGCAATTCAGCCAGTTTGTCCCTGCGAATAATTTCCTGTTCTGATAAATGTTTTGTGCTCATAATAACCTCCCCCGGAAAATTTGTGCAAAGGTAATATCTGAGCGGGGATTTGGGAGGATTTTTAAGATTTAAAGGATTAGCAATCCATGCTGACTATTTAATATGAATTATAAAAAAAAGCTGATGGTTATTTCTCAGAGAAACCAGTTTATTTTCTTAAAACTTCGTTCAGTTTATGAGATCGCTAAAAGCACCTGCCAGGCTTCTTTCACTTTACCTTTATCGAGCAATTCCTTGGCATATAGGTGACTTTCTTTTTCCATTTCTTCGGGGTTAATGGAATAATACTGGAAAATATTTTTCAATTTATCATCGTAAAACGAAGGGTCTATATCAGGAATACTGTATACATTTCCAAGCTGGCCAAGATTATTTCCGGTTAATATGTTGCTGTTTCTTACAGATGCAGGCAAAGCATCAACACCAATTCCCATTTGAGTGTTGGGTTTTTCTACTTCAAAAAGACTGTTTTCATCAACCCTGCAATACCAGTTGCCACCAAGTCTGGCTACAAGATGCAATTTTTTTTGGTCGATCATTTTGTTTTCATCAAGTATGCTATCGTCAATGTGCATGCGTAAAACTTCTGCAATTACCAGATTGCCTGCACCACCTTCAACACCAAGTGGTTTTACTTCAATCACTTTGCATTCCATTTTTACTTTGCTTTCTTTTACCATGGGTGGTTCAACCATGGTGGCATGTTCTTCAGTAAAACCTGATTTCATGAATTCATTTATTCCTTTTGGGTATTCGCCACTTGCAAGGCTTGTTTGTTGCACCATATCATAATCAACCATATTGATTACTACTTCGGGAATTTCAAGAATATTCTCTAATGTATGCTTCGCAGAATTATTTCTTCCTCTTCTCGATGGAGAAAAAACAACAATTGAAGGATTGGTGGAGAATAAATTAAAAAAACTGAATGGACTGAGGTTAATGTTTCCATTTTTGTCAATGGTACTTGCAAAACAAATAGGCCTGGGGGCGATAGCGTGTTGCAGGTATTTTTGACGAAGCGGAAGAGCGATATTATGCAAATCAATAATCATGATTCAGTCAGATATTTTTCTTTTTTTCAAGAATAGAGAATTCATCTTCTTCACGGGTAATTTCACTTTTCAAAATTCCCAACCCCTCAATTTCCAATTCTACCATATCACCTTCCTGCAACCATTGCTCCTGGTAGTCAGGATTCTTCAGTTTTCCGGTCCCATTCAATTCCAGGAAACAACCTGTCCCAACAGTTCCGCTGCCGATAATATCTCCGGGGTATAAATCAACGCCGTAAGATGCCCGCTCAATGATTTCTGCAAATGTCCAATCCATTTCTTTTAAGTTTCCATCACTCACCAGGTTTCCATTCACCCGGCACTGCATACGCAAATTCCAGTTTTTGCCTGTATGGTTTTCTTTGCAGGATGTTTCATACTGCTGTAGTTCATCAAGGGTTACCAAATATGGACCTGTTGCTGTCGCAAAATCTTTTCCCTTTGCCGGCCCGAGGTTCAACAACATCTCTTCCATCTGTAATTTTCTTGCGCTAAAATCATTCATGATCATCAGTCCCGCAATATATTCATCAGCATTTTCTGCACGTATGTTTCTTCCACTTTTACCAATTACGACGGCTGCTTCCAGTTCAAAATCCAGTTTATCAAAATGATCAGGCATACATTTTATAACCCCGGGGCCGGTAATACTGTGATGATTAGTGAAATAAAAAACCGGATATTGGTCAAACTCTGCAATCATTTTTGCCCCGCGGTTACGCCTTGCCGTTGCTACATGCTGATAAAAGGCATAACCATCACGGCATGATGAAGGGAATGGAACGGGAGCAATAACTTCCACCAAATCAACAGATACTCCTCTTTCTCTTGAAATATTTCCTTCTTCAATCGCAATTTGTCCTGCTTGTGCAACAGGAAAAAAATCTTCCCAGTAATTCAGGAATAAGTTAATACTGTTAGGAAGATCGGGATGAATTGTTTCCATATCATATAAAAGGCCGTCTACTAATATTGCCAATTGATCATGCCCTTCAAGCAGGTAAGAAACAAGTTTCATAATAATGTTTTAATGCTGGTAAAATTAATTAATAAATCAATGCCTGATTTTCGTCAGTTTGCCATGTCATGATATGGCAATATTTGGCAAATTGCCATGCAGTAAATAACTTAGTTATCCGTATTTTTGCAGATTATACACGGACATGAAATTTGACAAAATTCATAATAAAGGGCAGGCCAAACTATTCCAGAATAGTTACCTGGAAATGCTTACCAAAACTCATCCTTTGGTGATTTGGGGAATATATCTTCCTGCTATAATTTATTGTTTGTATTATAGCGGTACAGGCCTGGGTTTCAGTGCTTCCCGGATCGTCTTTACATTTTTAGCCGGAGGTTTTTTCTGGACTTTTTTCGAGTACATTATGCACCGGTTTATTTTTCACCTGGTAGCTGAGAGTAAAAGTGCAAAAAAAATTGTGTATGTTATGCATGGTAACCATCATGAGTATCCCCGCGATAGGGAGCGTTTGTTTATGCCCCCCGTACCCAGTATAATTATTGCTTCTGTTGTTTTTATAGTGATGTATGGCATTATGCGTGAAAATACATTTATGTTTTTTCCCGGGTTCGTGCTTGGTTACCTGTTATATGGCAGCATGCATTATGCCATTCATGCCTGGAACCCTCCATTTAAATGGTTAAAGCCTTTATGGCGTAATCATCATCTTCATCATTACAAAAACGACCACCAGGGATTTGGCGTCAGCACTACATTTTGGGATAGGGTTTTTGGTACCATGTTCGATCTTAAAAAAGAAAAGGAAGACAAGCAAAAAGTGCAGGAGCTGATGTTCCGGAAAAGAAAGGAAGAACTTATTCAGGATTGATTTTTTGATTCCGGTGGCATTTTAATTCCATTCGTCATCCTTGCGGAGTTTTTCGTTCATCAGCATTACCGCTATTGGGTATTGTTTACCATCTCTCCTCATCATTTTGCTCTTTTTTCTGCGAAAATTCTTTTCTCGTTTTAATTTTCTGTAATTGCCGTTCAATAATCATTCCTGCAATCAGAATACCCGCATCCTTGTTTTTATATTGCTGCAAAAGGTTTTTCAATTTGCTTTCGTTAATATCAATCCGGTAAAGCAGGCCAACCAATTTTTCAAAATCATGATTAATAAGGTTATTAATGTGAACTGCCAGTTTTTGTTTCAGTTCTGACAATGAAATTTTTTCACTGATTTCAATTTGTAAATCCTGTTTTAAGTCAGCTATTAATAATTCTTCGTTATTCATTGTTTAAGATAATTTATAAGAATCCTTCTTTGTATTTTGGTTTAATAATGCTCAACTACTCCAAGTGCAAATAATGCAAAGTCGTACTTCGCCGGATCATTTTTATCCAATTTACGAAGATGCGAAGTGAGTTGCAAAGCAGCTTGCCAATCAGCAAAGCTCCGATCCAGAAAACCAAAACGTTTAGCCACTCTTGCCACATGCAAATCGATAGGGCAAACCAGTTGTGCCGGGGAAATGTTTTTCCAGATACCAAAATCGACACCTTTATTGTCTTTCCTTGCCATCCATCTCAAGAACATATTCAGTCTTTTGCAGGATGATTTTTTTTGCGGAGATGCAATATGCTTTTTAGTTCTTGCAGGGGCATCTTCCAATGAAAAAAAATAATGATGAAAGCCATTTAAGCCATTTTCGGTTGTTTCATCATTTTTATTCATCCATAGCGTAAAAGCGGTTTCGAGAGAATTATTTTTTGAATAATGATTTTTTAAGAATTCAATAAAATACAGAAGGTCGGTGGAATTAAAAGTACGGTGTTTGAAATTCAGGAATTTTTTTAAATCTTTTTTTTTATGATGAATGCAAAAATCATGCGGTGCATTATCCATCAGGTTCATTAATTCATTAGCCTTATTGATAATGGTAGTCCGGTTGCCCCAGGCAAATATGGAAGCAAAAAAGGCGGCGATTTCGATATCCTGTTTCCTGGTGAATTTATGTGCAACGGAAATGGGATCGTCCTGAATAAAAAAAGGTTGATTGTATTCATCAACCTTTTTATCTAAAAATTCTTTTAACTTTTTTGTATTCATCATCTGCTTCAAACAAACTTAACCAATGGCTTGTTTCAGGTCTTCTATCAAATCATCAACATCTTCAATTCCTACGCTTAGGCGTATCAAAGAATCGCTCAACCCGTTTTTCATTCTTTCTTCCTTGGGTATTGATGCATGTGTCATAGTTGCCGGGTGGTTAATAAGCGATTCCACACCACCCAGGCTTTCAGCTAAAGAAAAAAGTTTGGTAGATGACAGTACCCTTTTGGCTTCATCAACACTTTCGTTTTTCAATTCAAAACTCATCATACCACCAAAACCACGCATTTGCTTTTTAGCAGTCAAATATCCCGGGTGATCTTTAAAACCGCACCAATATACTTTAGCCACTTTCGGATGGTTACGTAAGAATTCAGCAACTCTTTCTCCGTTCAGGCAATGCCTTTCCATACGTACATGCAGAGTTTTCAACCCACGTAATATCAAGAAACAGTCTTGTGGTCCCGGAACTGCACCGCAACTTTTTTGAATAAAATATAATTTCTCCCTTAGATCTTTATCATTCACAACCAGGCAGCCATGAATGACATCACTATGCCCACCCAGGTATTTGGTAGCAGAATGGAGAACAATGTCAGCTCCCAGGTCTAAGGGGTTCTGCAAGTATGGCGATGCAAAAGTATTATCAACACAGGTGAGTATATTCTTTTGTTTTGCAAATGAAGCAATGGATTCAATGTCTACAATGTTTATTAAAGGGTTTGTGGGGGTCTCTATCCAAATTAATTTTGTACGGTTATTGATATATGTCCGGACGCTATCTGCATCTTTCATCTCAACAAAATGAAATTTAATCCCAAACTTTTCAAACACTTTAGTAAACAACCTGTATGTACCACCATACAAATCATTACCGGCAACTACTTCGTCACCCGGCTGCAATAGTTTAATAACGGCATCGCTTGCTGCAACGCCGCTACTAAAGCATAAAGCATATTTTCCATTTTCAATTATTGCCAAAGCATCTTCCAGTGCTTTTCGTGTCGGATTTTGTGAGCGTGCATATTCATAGCCTTTATTATTTCCAGGTGCTTCCTGCACATAGGTCGAAGTTTGATAAATGGGAACCATAATGGCTCCGGTTGATGGATCGGGTTCCATTCCTGCATGTATCAGTTTGGTAGCAAGTTTCATTTTATAAATTTATAGGTGGCAAAGTTGAGGAATTATTCAGCTATACCCAAACAAGAAATTTGTACTAAATTTTATTTGCTGGAAGATCATGGTAAAAGCATCAGCAGCCGGTTTTTCCTGATTTGTTAATTCCGTCATTCCAGTTTAACAAAAGCTTAACCGCCTTAAAAAAATAACATGCAACAAAAGCAAAATGCTTACCTGCAGAAGCTTTCAATAATAAAATACGAATATTATCGTATATTTTGTCAATACCTTGTTTTCGGATAAAAGATAATTTTTTACCAGCGGTAAAGATGTTCTTGACTTCAGTTTTTCATGGTGCTACTTTCACATCGTCAATTTTAATTAATCATCCAAACAAATAGTTAACCATGAAAAAGACTCTTATAACAGCAGCATGTTTTGCAGGACTTTTATCTTTAACGGCTTTTTCTGCAAAAGCAGATATCAATAAAAAAGTGTTGCAGGCCTTTAATTCGGTTTTTGCAAAAGCTACAAATGTCAGGTGGACAGAATACAAAGACCACTATTTTGTAAGCTTTAATCATAATGATGTTCTGGTAAAAGCTAATTATGACATGAATGGTAATATGATTAATTCCATTCGTTACTACAAAGAACAACGGTTGCCCCTAAACGTTCTTTGTAAAATAAAAAAAACCTATCCCTCTAAAACAATCGATAATGTAACCGAAGTAAATGAAGATAGTAAAACCAATTACTTTATTCAGTTAAAAGACGATAAAAGCTGGACAATAATAAGATCTGATGAAAACGGAGAGCTCAGTGTCGTAGATAAATTTAATAAGGCATAGCTGAGGTTATTACGTTATTTTATACATCGGGATGCTACCAGGTATCGCCAGTCAAAGTTGTCAGCCGCATACGCATCAAGCGGCTGACTTTTTTTGTTTAATACATGTTTTTGTAAAATTTTATTTTCTACAAGCATTTTTTTTGCTTCATGAATATAATCCTGCAACTGTGGGTTTTGCATCCACAATTTTTGAGGAGTTTCAAAGCCAATTTTTTCACTCCGCCAAATAATTTCTCCGGGCAACTTATTTTCAAAGGTTTTTCTGAGAATATATTTAGTGAAACCGTTATGTATCTTGAATGCTGCAGGAAGTGAAAAAACAAACTCAACAAGTTCGTGACTTAAAAAAGGCAACCGGGTTTCTATGCCATGGGCCATTGAATTTCTGTCAGCGTATACCAACAACTCTTCCAAACCCATTTGAAAAGTATTGAAATAAAGCATATCGTTCAATTTTGTAACGATAGGTTTATAAATGGAGGGCCTGTCCAAAAATTGGTGCTTAAAACTTTCAGTAATATCCTTGTTTTTCAATATTTTTTTTACTTCATTTTTTTCCAGTTGGATGGCTGTTTGTGCAGGAAATATTGCTGCCAGATAATTTCTCCTGTTCCAGGTAAAATCTGTTTTATTTTTTTTAAATAGGATCAATTCCCTGAACCCGGCAGCGGGTTTGGATTTTATTAATTCCTGTAAATACCAGTGTATATATTTTGTGTAGCCCCCGAATATTTCATCTGCACCTTGTCCGTCGAGCAAAACTTTTATGTTATTTTTTTGTGCCAGCTCAGATACTTTGTATTGGGCAAAAACACTGGAAGAAGAGAAAGGCATTTCCTGGTGGTAACAGATTTTTTCAAAATTATAAACCAGATCATCAGCAGTAGGGGTTGTTGCGTAATTTTCAAGATGAAGCTTTTTGTTCATGATGTTGATGAAAGAAGATTCGTCTTTTTCAAATCCGGGGAATATGGCTGAAAACGTTTTTTGACTAAAGCTTCCTTCCCTTAATTCCCTGGCTGAAACAACAACAGATGAACTATCAATTCCACCACTTAAAGATGTGCCGATGGCAACATCGCTTCTGAGCCTCTTCTTAACAGACATTAAAAATAACTCCTGCAATTTTTCAATAGCTTCATTTTCCGATATGCTTATTTGTTTCTCTTTATCACAGTCCCAATAGCAGTGAATATCAAAAGTAAATCCCAAAAATTTTAATGTGAGATAGTGTGAGGGGGGGAGGGAAAATATTTCCTGGTAAAATGTAATTGTTTTGTCAACAGGAGTTTGTGCATAACCGAGGGCAAGATAATTCAATAAAAGCGGATTGTTTATTTTCTTTTCAACTCCTGCAGCCCATAACCCTTTTGCTTCAGAGGCAAACAAAAACCGGTCTTGATCAAATGAATAGTAAAAAGGCTTTTCACCGAAGCGGTCACGAGCACAAAAAAGCATTTGTTCTTTTTCATCCCAAATGGCGAATGCAAACATGCCGTCGAAATGCATGACACATTCTTCTTTGTAAAAGTCATACGTAGCTAAAATGACTTCAGTATCCGAACTTGTTTTGAATTGATAGCCCTTCTTCAACATCTCCTGCTTTAACTCGATATAATTGTAGATTTCTCCGTTATGTATAATCGTATACCGGTCAAGATAATGCATGGGCTGCGATGCATTATTGCCCAGGTCAATAATGGCGAGCCTCCTGTGTCCCAGTCCAATATTTGCCGATGCGTTTTTCCAAAAACCTTCTCCATCTGGCCCGCGATGCGCTAAAGCACCGGTCATTTTTTTTAACCTGCTTTCGGTGATATTATTGGGATTAATTGATATGATACCTGCTATACCACACATGTTGTAAATATCCTTATTCCTTTATTACGAAAAAATTTTATTCATTAAAACCCGGGAGCTGCTTAAATCTTTCGAAAGAAAATTGTTTGAGTGCGGGGAAAAAATCAGCATAACAATTTTTTAAGGCATCAAAATTATTTTCAAAAATAATATTGGCGACTGATGAATCTTCAATATATAATGCCCGGTGAACCAATCCGCCAAAACTTTTTATGATTCCTTCTTTGAACTGATAATTGTATAACCAGTTATGCAATTGCATATAATAAAACACTGCAGCAAATTTTTCAGGAAATAGAATTCGTTGCATTTCTAATTGCTGATAAGTAGTTGTTGAAAATCCAAGCAAATTCCCAGGTGAAAATTCTTTTTCATCGTTTGCCAAAAAGTAATCGTAAACAATATCAATAAAAGCGCCTGCATATAATCCGTAAAAAGGTTTAAAATAGGATTTCGCTTTTTTAGTGGATTCATGATTGTCTGTAAAATCATCAATTGCCCTGTGCAGTGTAATGCCGTTTTGCACTAAAAGAGGGTAATCGAATTTTTTTTTGCCTTTTACAAAATCACTGATCATATTTCCTAACAATATTTCCGGATGACCAAAAGACAAGTATGCATGGGCCAGGTAGTTCATTTTGTAAAGTTATTTGCGGTAGTCCAAAGCCAGTACTTTATTTTATGAATTACTTAACCTGGTGTTAATAAGTATTTAACGAATTGATGAAAAGCTTTACAGTAGAGAGTTTTGGCGATTATAGGTTGGCGTATCATTCATGTTTTGCGATTTTTATTTGCCAACGGTTAACATAATTTCCCATTAATCAATATTTGCTTGTGCCGATGTGTAACATAAATATTTTTGCAGCGTCAAACAATTCAACGAATGGTTCTTTAAAAAAATTTGAACAGGCTGCAACATTAAAAAAGAAACGGCGTCTTATTAAGTAACAAACAAAAAACATTGAAAACATTATAAACTAACAAAAATGAAAAAGACAATTTTTGCAACTGCAATAATGCTCACTATTGGAATCACCAGCGCTTTTGCTGATAGAAAAGATGGAATCAGCAATGAAGTCACCTCATCTTTTTATAAAGATTTCTCCACTGCAAAACATGTGCAATGGCAGAAGGAAGCCAGTTTTCTAAAAGCTACATTTACCCTCGACAGCCAGGTAATGTTTGCCTATTACAACAACAATGGAGAATTGATAGGCGTGGTAAGAAATATTCTTTCCGATAAACTTCCTATTAATTTATTGACCAGCCTGAAAAAAAATTATGAAAATTACTGGATTTCAGACCTGTTTGAAATGGCTGCAGACGGGCAGAGTTCCTATTACGTTTCTTTGGAAACCGCAGAAGAAACTTTAGTACTTAAATCAAATGGATCAGGCGAATGGTCAGTTTATAAAAAAACAAAGAAAAATAGCAATTAAGTTTTCATGTGAGTTATGGTTTCAAAGGCCCCGCACCAGGCGGGGCCTTTTATTGCCTGTAATTTAATTTTTGGCAGCTTTATGACATTCTATAATATTATTTTTTGTACACTTCATTTATTCATAAACTTTAAAATGGTTGAAAAAAATTATTTTTGCAGTCCGACATAAAATTTAATTATGAGCAAAGGACCAATTTCCCAATTCATAGAACACCACTACAGGCATTTTAATGCTGCTGCATTAATGGATGCGGCAAAAGCTTATGAAGCTCATCTGGCAGCGGGTGGCAAGATGATGATAACGCTCGCAGGTGCGATGAGTACTGCAGAATTAGGCATCAGCCTTGCTGAAATGATCAGGCAGGATAAAGTTTCTATTATCAGCTGTACGGGGGCAAATCTTGAAGAAGATATCATGAATCTCGTTGCACATAGTCACTATAAAAGAGTGCCGAATTATCGCGATTTAAGCCCGCAGGAAGAATGGGATTTATTAGAGAATCATTACAACAGGGTAACTGATACCTGTATTCCGGAGGAAGAAGCATTCAGGAGAATTCAAAAACATATTTTCAAAATATGGAAAGATGCGGATGCAAGCGGGGAACGCTTTTTTCCGCATGAATATATGTACAAAATGCTGCTAAGCGGTGTGCTGGAACAATATTATGAAATTGATTATAAAAACAGCTGGATGCTTGCTGCTGCAAAGAAAAATATACCTATTATAGTTCCCGGTTGGGAAGACAGTACGATGGGAAATATTTTTGCATCCTATGTAATAAAAAATGAGCTGAAAGCAAGTACCATGAAGAGTGGTATTGAATATATGGTATGGTTAAGTGATTGGTACAAGGAAAATTCATCAGGGAAAGGGGTTGGTTTTTTCCAGATTGGCGGAGGCATTGCAGGTGATTTTCCGATTTGCGTGGTGCCAATGATGTATCAGGACCTGGGGTGGCATGATGTTCCTTTCTGGAGTTATTTCTGCCAGATATCAGATTCTACTACATCATATGGTTCCTATTCCGGAGCTGTACCGAATGAAAAGATAACCTGGGGGAAACTGGATATCAGTACGCCAAAATTTATTGTAGAAAGTGATGCTACAATTGTAGCTCCGTTGATTTTTGCATGGATATTGGGACAATAAAAATTTTATTATGAACGCAAATTCTGAAGAGCTTTACCTTGAGGCTGAAGCAGACATAAAGAATAACAATTACGCAGAAGCATTCAAAAAATACGAAAGCATTTTATACGAAGAACCTGACAGTGCACCTGCGCATAATTCAATGGGATGGCTGTATAAAACGCAATTTGATGATTACGCCAAGGCCGAAAATCATTTTTTGACTGCGATAAAGTGTGACCCGCTTTACCCCCATTCATATTTTCATATCGCTGCATTGTTAATGGACATGGAAAGGATGGAAGAACTGAAGAGGCATTTGGAGAGATGCCTGAAAGTACGCACAATCGATAAATCATGGGTATACGGGCGCTATGCATTAATGGAGGAGCAGAAGTTTGAATATGATAAAGCCATCCGTTATTTTGAAAAAGCAATACTTGCCAGCCAAAGCGACGATAAAATAAAAGATTTCAAGCAGGATATCGAACGCTGTAAAATGAAGATGGAAATTAAAGAAAAGCATGAAGCATGAATATGGACATTTTTTCCAAAAGGAGTAGTTGCCTGGAATAACCGCATTGAGGCTTGATTCAGACGCACATCATTTTTTCTACCCTTCTTTCGTGCCTGCCGCCTTCGAATTCGGTGCTGATAAAAATTTCAATCAGGTTTTTTGCCAATTCAAGTGAAATAAAGCGTGCCGGCAGGCAGATAATATTGGCATTATTATGTTGCCTTACCAGTTTCGCTATTTCGTTTTCCCAGCATAATGCGGCACGTATGTGCTGGTGTTTATTAGCTGTCATACAAACACCATTGGCAGAGCCGCATAACAAGATGCCGAAACCTGTTTCCCCATTTTCTACGCTATTGGCAACTGGATGTGCATAATCGGGATAATCTGCAGATTTATTTTCATCCACACCAAAGTCTTTAATTTGAAAACCTTTTGTTGTTAACCATTGTGCCAATTCTTTTTTATAGTCATAACCTGCATGGTCACTGCCAATTGCAATTGGCTTAGTAAGGTCGAAAGAGGAGTACATAGCATTAAAGTTAGGCGATAAAGTTAATTGATGTAAAGAACATAATTGTACAGGCAGGGCAATGGATTTTCACCAACATTCATTTAAAAATCAACCTGTTCAGGAATGATATTTATTGGAACGGGTATTAATGTCTCCCATTCATCAATCTCATATTAAAAAAACAAGCACCCCGGGCGGGGTGCATTGTTACTCCTAACTGACCTATGAAAAAAAATTACCTTAAAAAGACTTTGAAACGGACATCTTTCAGGGTAAATACGATTTTTTATATTGCAAGACTAAATTGGATAAAAATCAAAAGATGGAGAAAAAATAGCCAGTGTTTAACCACGGATTAACAAAGCAGTGAAACCTATTTCAGGATTTTTATCCTGACCATTTCGATCCTGGTATCGCTTACGGCAAGGATCTCAAATTCATAATCGCCAATAATGATACGCTCTTTTTGTTTGGGGATTGCTTCGTGCTGGTTAATAATGTAACCAGATAATGTTTCAGATTCCTCAACAGGGAAATCCAGTTCGTATTTTTCATTCAGGTAATCAAGTTCGAGGCGCCCGGAAAAAATGAATTCAATATCTGACAGTTTCTTTTCTTCAAATTCTTCGGTATCGTATTCATCTTTTATTTCACCGAAAATTTCTTCCAGCAGGTCTTCCATAGTTACAATGCCTGCAGTACCGCCGAATTCATCAACTACCCAGGCAATGCTTTTTCTTTCCTTGCTGAGTTTACTGATAAGATCTGTTGCTCCCATACTTTCAGGAACAGCAGGGATAGGTAATAAAATCGATTTTATTGATTCGGGGCTTTTAAATAAATCTAGCTGGTGAATATAACCTGCTACATGATCAAGGTTCCCATCATACACAACCAACTTGCTAAGCTTTGTAGCAATAAACTTTTTTCTTGCATCTTCAACAGATGCATTAACGTCGATACCTTCAATTTCTTTCCTGGGAACAAAACATTCCCTTACTTTTACTTTAGGTAATGATAATGCAGCTTCGAATAATTCGGTATTCAATTCTTTGTTTTCTTCATCGGCCTCGCCGGTTTGTTGGTAAAAATGTTCAACACTTGAACTGGAAAAAATCCCTGTATTTTCCTCGATGCGCACATTAAACAGATATTTCAATATCCATTTTGAAATCGAAACAAAAAAAGAAACAACCGGATTAAAAAAATCAAAAAAGAAATTGGAGATAATTGAAAAAGAACTCAGCAATTTGTCGCTTTTAGCCCTGAATAATGCTTTTGGCAAAACGCTGCCAAACAAAATGATGAAAAGTGAAGAAAGAAAAGTTTCGACTAATAGGTGAATGGCATTTACATAACCGCTTGGAATGTGGATTTTGGTAATAAGCCAGTTCCAGAAGGGTAGAAGCGTTTCACCAACCATCAGCCCAAAAAGAACCAGGAAAATATTAAAGCCCATAATGGTAGTTCCAACAAATTGTGCCGGGTATTCCATAAAGCGCGACAAAATAATGCCACTTTTAAGGCCTTGTTTCTTTTTAAGTTCAATGGATAATTTGTTGGCATTTGCAAATGCCGTTTCAATGCCTGCAAAGAAGAAAAGCATCAACCAGGCAATACCTATCCATATGAATGTATAAATATTAATCATTGTAGAACAAATTTAATCTTAAAATCGGAAGTTTTATATAGCTTCAGCTTCAGGAAGAAATACTAGGAATGGATAAATTTTTTAATAATTTCCTCTGCCTCGGTGCAGGCTTTTTCCAGGTTGTCATTGACAATTATTTTATCAAAATGCTGTTTGAATGATATTTCATAGGAAGCTTTGTTAACACGGTCCCTGAGGCTCTCCTCAGTTTCAGTTCCTCGTGAGAGCAACCTATCCTTCAGTTCATCAATAGATGGCGGTTCCACAAAAATAGACAATGAATTTTTCAGGAATTGTTGCTGCACATGTATGGCTCCTTTCACATCTATATCCAAAACAGGTATTTTATGATTCTCCCATATTCTTTGCAGTTCTTTTTTCAAAGTCCCGTAATATGTTCCTTCATACACCATTTCCCATTCTACAAATTCGTTCTGTCTTATTTTTTTCCTGAATTCTTCAGCGTCGATGAAATAATAATCCACACCGTTTTTTTCATAAGTCCTTTGCAAACGGGTTGTTGCTGAAATGGAAAAGGCAAGCTGCGGAAATGCTTTAAGCAGGTAATGCGTGATGGAAGTTTTGCCGGCGCCCGAAGGTGCTGTTATGATGATGAGCTGATTCATTAGTCGAAAACGATTTAAAGATGTGGAGGATCAAAGAAAATAACTTCACGGTTTTTACCGGTATTATACTCTTTTTATCTGTGCTCCTAAATTTCTTAATCTTTCATCAATATATTGGTAACCCCTGTCAATCTGGTCAATATTCTGAATGATACTTTTTCCTTCAGCACTCAAAGCGGCTATCAGCAAAGCTACACCGGCCCTGATGTCCGGTGTACTCATTGTGATGCCACGCAATTTTTGCTCTCTTGCCAAACCGATAACTGCTGCGCGATGAGGGTCACATAAAATGATTTGCGCACCCATATCAATCAATTTGTCAACAAAGAACAACCGGCTTTCAAACATTTTTTGATGGATGAGTACACTTCCTTTTGCCTGTGTGGCAACTACCAGCACAATACTTAATAAATCAGGAGTAAAACCCGGCCAGGGATGATCGTAAATTGTAAGCACTGATCCGTCAAGGAAGGTTTGGATCTCATAAAGATCCTGTGCGGGTATATGTATATCATCTCCAATAAAATTCATTTGAATGCCAAGCTGTTTGAATTTTTCAGGAATGATACCCAGGTTTTCGATACTTACGTTTTTGATGATGATATCGCTTTGTGTCATTGCTGCTAGCCCGATGAATGAACCAATTTCAATCATATCCGGCAGCATGCGGTGTTCAGTTCCGCCAAGATAACTGACGCCTTCTATACTCAGCAGATTACTTCCGATACCACTGATTTTTGCACCCATTCTGTTCAGCATTTTGCAAAGCTGCTGAATATATGGTTCGCAGGCAGCATTGTAAATAGTAGTGATTCCTTTGGCCATCACCGCAGCCATTACAATGTTTGCAGTTCCCGTTACCGAAGGTTCATCAAGCAACAAATAAGTACCATGTAAGTTGGGCGCATCCAAATGAAAAAAATGATCATCTGCATGATAATTAAATTCAGCTCCCAATTTCTCAAAACCTATTATGTGAGTATCTAATCTTCTTCTCCCGATTTTATCGCCACCTGGTTTTGCAATAAATGCTTTTCTGAACCTGGCAAGCATAGGGCCTGCCACCATTACCGAGCCACGGAGCCTTCCGCTTTTTTTTCTATAGGTTTCACTGTGCAAATAATCAATGTCAACATCATCTGCCTGGAATACGCAGGTGTGCCGGTTTGGCCGATCGATTTTTACCTTCATATCACTCAACAGCTCAATAAGCAGATTTACATCAAGTATATCAGGGATGTTGGTCACAGTAACTTTTTCAGGGGTTAACAGAACGGCACTGATAATTTGTAAGGCTTCATTTTTTGCACCTTGCGGAATAATTTCTCCATCCAGCTTTTTTCCACCTGTTACTTCAAATGAGTTCACGTTAAAAAATTTATGGATAACAAAAAAGCGATGAGCAACAGCTCATCGCCACTAAATTATTAAAGCCCGTGTTAATCAGAATCTTTTCTTTTTAAATTTATTATCGCGACCTCCGTTGCCCCTGCCATCACGGTTACCGCTGTTTCGCTGCTGAAATTTTTGATTGCGTTTATTTCTGAAATCTCCATATCCACCGCGGTTTTCATTTGCCCGGAAACTTTTTACATATGGTGTATTCGTAAACTCCAATTGTCCGCCTGTTATGTTATTCAGTTCACTTTGTATGGCATCATCATGAACTGTTTCTTTATGCCAGTTATTATATGCCAGTTTCATGTAATAAGCTACTGCATTGGCAAAACCATTTTTTTTGTCAGGATTTTCTTCCTTCAACGCTTTATCAATAACCAACTCCAGGTTTTTTCCAAGGTGCGAAAACTTTGGATAACGCTTTGGATAACCCAAAGGTTTAGGCTTCGATTTCAATGTTTCTCTTGTGGGTATCGGATATGGCGAGGAAACTTTTAATTTGAAATCAGAAATTAAAAAAAGATGATCCCATAACTTATGGCGGAAATCTTCAACATTCTTTAAATGAGGGTTTAAAAAACCCATCAGTTCAATCACAGCATAAGCATTCTTCTGACGTTTTTCAGGATCTTCAATGGTCAACAGATACTCAATCATTTTCTGAATATGGCGTCCATATTCACGGATTACTAGGTGATTGCGGGTGGTATTATATTCCATTATAATGTTAATAAATTATTGTTAGACAAACCTACACGAAATACTCTAAAAACGGACAATGTAACATAAGATTTTATAAGAACATTAAAATTTTATTAATTAAAAAAGGCCTGTTTACAGGCCTTTTTTAAAATATGCTTTGTTATTTACCTGCCTATTCAATAATCAGTTTTGATATGTATTGCTGGTTGTTTGTTTTATTGCTGATATGCAGGTAATACAATCCTGTTGACGGGCGACTTGTCAGATCAAGCCTGATCTGGTTGACACCAGAAAGTGTTTCTGCCTTATGCTGAATAATCTGTCCTGCAGTGTTTACTAAATCCACTGTAAAATTTCCTGACAATACCTGGTCAAATTCAATCATGGCAAATGTTCTGACAGGATTGGGGTAAGTATGGTAACTTACCAGCTGTGCATCGTTACTGATGTTTACCACTTTAACCGGCGAAAATACGGTTGTATTGCCATCTGCATCTATACGTTTAACCCGAAAGAACATTTTTCCACTTGCATTTTGAGGAATGCTGAACTGGTATTGGTAAGCAGCAGTTGTTCCATCTGAGTTAGTATCAGAGGTTATGCTGCCTGCAGGGAAAAAAGAATGCCCATCAATACTATACTCAATTTGATAGCTGATATTTTTTTGTTCATTTTGCGATTGCCATTTTAACTGAATGTAATTACCGTTTTTTGCAGCTGTAAAATTGGTGATTAAACTTGCCAGGGCACTCGCAGGACACCAATAATAGGTCAGGTTTAAAGTACCTCCAAGGGTTGTGGCAACTGAGGTAGTGTCATTCAAACCACCATCGAGTACCTGCAAACCACCACCTGTAATTGCAAAAGTAACCCCTACTGTTCCCAAACCGATATACGATGCATTTCCTCCGGTAGAACCCGATCCTTTGGTATTGTTTGCTAAAGTATCAGGTCCGTAACTAATAGTATAACCGGGAACGCCGTGTGGTGCAAGTGTGTCATATCCATAAGTTTTGGTGAATACTTTACTAATGCTTATTCCGGGTGCAGTTATTTTGCTGGGTACTGTTAATTGAAATAGAAAAGCAGTGCTGTCAGGACCCGTATTTATTGCACTGGAGGTAGTAATGATAGTTATAGTATCCTTGAGGCTTACGCATGATAGAGTGCCTATTGAAGGGTCGAATTGATTAAAATTAAAAGTGAGTGAGCTGGTTACCATGGGGGCGATAGTAATGGATTGGGATATTGGAGTAGCAGGCAATCCGGTTGAGCAAGTGCATTGAGCAAAACTGCGCTTTGGCGCAAATGTCATCAGGCATGCACATAAAGCAATGAGCACAGAGTAGACATTTTTCATGGGTACTGGTTTTAATGAGATAATACGGATTCGGGTACTAAATTATTGATTCGCAGAACCATTAACAAAGCGGTTTTACTTTAGTTATAACAACAGTAAAAACCACATGGGCATGGCGAATCTTCGAATAATTCAGCATGTACATAACGTAAAAGTTCAGAAAAGATGATTTGAACTCAGGATATTTCTTTAAACTTAACTTTACATAATTATGAGAATTATTGTTGACTGTCAGCCACTTGCCTATAATTGTATTTATTCTTCATTCTCAAATTTTATTATTACCTGTCATCATTATATTATTCAGAAAAATGCTGAGATTGAGTGGCAATTTGTGGTTGATTCCAGATACGTTGACAACCACTTCATAAATGCGATACCATCGGCACATATAATCATTAAAAAAGTTTGGGCAAATAAAGCAGGATGGAAATTATGGTACGATTATCAGTTGCCTTTGCTCTTAAAAAAAAATAAAGCGAATTTATTGATCACAACCGGGGGCATTATTTCTTCAGCAAATATTCCGCAATGCGTTTGGATAACCGGACTTCGAGATAAAACTGAAGGTTACTATAATTTGTATAAAAAAAGAATAAAAAAAACAACGAGGGATTCAATCGGAATTTTTACTGTTTCTGATAGCGATAAAATGGAAATTATACGGCAAAACAGTACAGAATCAAAGAAAGTGACGGTGATCAAACCATTTCCCGAAGCCGGTATAAAGCCATTTTCCTGGGCTGAAAAAGAAAGCACAAAAACGAAATTTGCAGCAGGCCTGGAATACTTTCTGGCAGTGGTGGGCGAACAAAGCGATAATCTGGTTGATTTACTAAAAGCATTTTCACAGTTTAAAAAAAGGCTGCAATCAAATATGCAGTTTGTTATTGCCGGGCAAGGGTTGAGAAATGCTATTTATTTTGCTGAAAAACTGGAAAGTTTCAAATACCGTTCGGATGTGCATGTATATTATAATCCGTCTGAAAATGAATTAATGCAATTGATTCCTGCATCATATGCTTTGATATTGCCCGATAAAACAGAATCAGGGGCCAGTATTCTTCATGCATTTCAAGCAGAAGTACCCGTGGTAATACCTGAAAGTAGCAGATTGTACGAAATAACGGCAGGAGCAGGGTTATATATTGATCTGGGCAATACTGAATCTTTGGCAAACCAATTAATATTGTTATATAACGATGAGAAGCGGCGTTCAAAACTTATTGAAAATGGTAAACGGCAATCTTTACTATTTACTAAAGAAAAAGCGATTAATGACTTGTACGAAGTAATACTTCAGGTAGCTGAAAACGTATAAAATAATTTCCGTGTAACTTCGCAGGCTTATAAATCAATTATGAAAAAATCGTCTATTAATATTGATGTGTTGCTGGATGAAAACAAAGTGCCTGACCAGATTTTATGGAATGCTACGGATAGTACTGCCGATAAAATGCAAACGGCAAAGGCATTGATGCTGGCATTTTGGGACGGTGCTGATAAATCAGCCATGAGAATTGATTTATGGACAAAAGATATGATGGTAGATGAAATGGCTGATTTTTTTTATCAGTCTTTCATGACGATGGCAGAAACCTACCAACGAGCTACCCAACAAACAGAGCTTGTCAATGAAATCAAAGATTTTGCAAAAAATTTTTATAATAAATTCAGACAACAACAATTAAAAGAAAATAAAGCATAAATTTTTTCTTATGAGTTTAGAGCAAAAAATAATGACAGACCTTAAGGCAGCCATGCTCGCCAAAGATGAAGCAGGATTAAGAAGCCTCCGGGCGATCAAAGCGGCAATTATTCTTGCCAAAACAGCAGAAGGTGCAAATGGTGAATTGACAGAATCAGACGAAGTCAAGCTTTTGCAAAAACTAATCAAACAACGCAAAGATTCATTGGAGATTTATGAAAAACAGAATCGTGCCGACCTTGCAGCAAAAGAAAAAGAGGAAATTACTGTAATTGAAAAATTTTTACCCAAACAGCTTGGGCCCGAAGAGCTGAAGCCAATTATTGAAAAGATTATTATTGCAACAGGGGCAGCATCGCCAGCCGATATGGGGAAAGTAATGGGTGTTGCCAGCAAACAACTTGCCGGACAGGCTGAAGGTAAGATGATCAGTGCTATGGTAAAGGAATTATTGCAGAAATAATTTCTGTTCCGGGCAATCTTTAAAAGCTATTCAGCAAAAAAAATTCCAGGTGCTGATTGATGTTTTATTCCTGATATTATTAATACTTGCCCTTTTTAAAGGAATGCGGAAGGGATTAATTGTTGCTGTATTTTCGGTGCTTGCGCTTTTAACCGGAATAGCAGCGGCTGTTAAGCTTTCCACAGTTGTTGCTTTAAGTATGAAAGGAGCTATTCATATTTCTTCCAAATGGCTTCCTGTGCTTGCATTTGTACTTGTTTTCATAATAGCGGCTCTTGTGGTTCGGTGGGCTGCAAACCTGATTAAAGAAGCGATAGATTTTGTTTTGCTCGGTTGGGTGGATAAATTGGCAGGAGCCATTTTGTACATATGTATTTACACCATTTTATACAGCGTGTTGTTATTTTATGCAACACGTCTTCATATCATCTCTCAATATATCATTTCGTCTTCTGTTACTTACTCATTTATTGAACCATGGGGCCCGTTTGCAATTAATACCATAGGTAAAATAACCCCTGTGTTTGAAAACATGTTTATTGAACTTGAAAATTTTTTTGACAGGTTAGCATAATTCAAAACCTTTTGAATCTGTTCAAATGCTTAATTGCGCTCGGTTATAAACACTTTATCATACTAACGCAGTATAAAACCATTATCATGTTTAGTTATTGTAAATTTGTTTTCTGAGAAATGGTATTTGACATAAAACGTTTATTTTAGCGATTGAATAACGCAAGGAATTTTTAATGATACAATACGAAATCAAACAACAGGACAAATTCAGATTCATTGAGGAAGGCGAAGGCGAACCCCTTATGCTGTTACACGGGTTGTTTGGAGCGCTCAGCAACTTCATGGGATTGATTGAATATTTCCGGCACCATAATAAAGTGGTGGTGCCCATGTTGCCCTTGTTTGATCTCGACATTCTTCATACAACTGTTGGCGGACTTGAGAAGTTTGTTCACAAGTTTATAGAAAAAAGGAATTATCATAATATCCATCTTCTGGGTAACTCCCTCGGTGGGCACGTGGCGCTTGTGCATGCTTTAAAACACCCGGAAAGACTAAAATCAATCATACTTACCGGCAGTTCAGGATTATTTGAAAACGGGATGGGCGATACTTATCCCAAACGGGGTGATTACGAATACATAAAAAAGAAGACTGAACTTACATTTTACGACCCAAAAACTGCTACAAAAGAGTTGGTGGATGAAGTATATGAAATAGTTAATAACCGGATTAAAGCCATCAAAATAATTGCACTTGCAAAAAGCGCTATCAGAAATAATTTAGGGGAAGAACTCAATCAGATAAAACAACCGACATTATTAATTTGGGGGAATAATGACACCATTACACCTCCATTTGTTGGCCGCGAGTTTCATCGATTGATACCGAATAGTGAACTTCACTTTATTGATAAATGCGGGCATGCACCGATGATGGAAGTAGAAGGAGAGTTCAATGAAATTTTGCATAAATTTCTTACCAAACTCAATCAACCCGCAACCGTGGCTGGTTAGGGATCGTATTTATTATAAAAATCTTATTTGTGCTGAATAAAGAAATCATATCAGCGTCTATACCTTCATTGAGCCTTAATGACCCGGTTTACCAGGCGCTTGACCTGATGTCGGATTTTCATGTAACCAATCTGGCGGTTGTTGCAGAAGACAGGCTGATCGGTCTTGTCAGCGAAAATGATTTGCTGAATGTGGTGGATGAAGATGCCACACTTTCACAACTCGAAAATCTTTTTTCTAAAATTGCAGTACATGCAAATGCACACTTTATTGAAGCGGTGCAGAAAATGAACGAATTCAACCTCACAATAATACCTGTTACAGATAAGGAAAACGAATACCTCGGATCTATTTCAGCTATTGACCTGTTGCAACAGCTGGGAAAACTTACCGGTATAAATGAACCCGGAGGTATTATCGTGCTTGAAATGGAGCAAATTAATTTTTCATTTTCAGAATTAAGTAAGCTAATTGAAACCAATGATGCACAAATCACCCAATTGAATACCTATAATGACCCGCAATCCAAATTTTTTTATGTCACCATTAAAATCAACAAATTTGAAATAGCGGATATTATCGCAACTTTTCAGCGTTATGATTATCACGTAAAATACTCCTTCGGCGAAGAATTATATGAGAATGACCTGAAGAGCAATTATGACCACCTCATGAATTATCTCAATATTTGATTTGAACCTTCGTTATTTTTAATAAAAAACAATACATCAGCAAATTAGATTTGTGGCCATAATGATAAATCGATGGAAATATTATTGCCTTATAATTTTCGGAACAACTCTTTTTTTTGATGTACAGGCCCAAATTCTTTTCCATAATACTGCAACAGGAATAAACACTGTATTTAAACATAATGATCCTTTACAATTATCTTCTGTAAATCATCAAAACCCGTTTATTATCGGGAATATTTATATCAATGGAAATAAAAAAACCAAGACTTACATTATCCTTCGTGAACTCACTTTCAAAAAAGGAGATACCATTTCTCTTCCTGAACTGGTAAAGGCTTTTGAATTGGGCCATGACAGGCTTATCAATACTTTATTATTTACAAATGTGATTGTTTCGTTGAAAGGTTTCAGAGGCTATATAGTGGATGTCCAGATTGATGTTATTGAAAGATGGTATATTATTCCGGTTCCTTATTTTCACCCGGTAGACAGGAACCTGACTGTGTGGCAGGAACACAATTACAGCTTAAACCGTGTTAATTATGGATTGAAATACACCCAGAATAATTTTTCCGGAAGAAATGATAATATGGTGTTATGGTTAATTACCGGCTACTCCCGCCAGGCAGAAATTGCGTACGACCAGCCTTATGCTGATGCCTCTTTGAAAAATGGGTTTGGTTTTACCATTATTTACATAGCCAACAAGGAGTTTGATGCAATGACTAAAAATAATCAGCAGTATTTTATCAACGCTGATACTTTAGGTTTTGCAGGTAAATATTTAAGTGAAGAATTCAGGCTTTCACTGAGGTATTATTACCGTCCGGCATTGACAACGAGACATACAATAAGATTGAATTTTGACCAGCTTAAAATAGATACGGCCGTCAGGTATTTTAATCCGCATTACCTGAATAATAATAAAAAGCAGGTTTTTTATCCCGAACTTTCTTATCAGATGGATTATACCAATGTTGATTACATCGCATACCCTTTGAAAGGTGTTGCTGCAAGTGCCGTAATCTTGAAGAAAGGAATTAACGCTGATATGAACCTCTGGCAACTGAACCTGCAAAGTATCGAAAGCGCACAGCTTGCCCATAAAACCTATTTCAGTACACAAAACATGGCTACCGTAAAATTGCCATTTGATCAGCCTTTTTACACCCAGCAGCTTTTTGGGTATGGAAATTTTTATTTGCGGGGATTGGAAAAATATGTCATAGATGGAGTGGCAGGATTTGCCATGCGTAACACTTTTTTAAGAGAAATTACCAGTTTTAGCCTTCCCATTAAAATACCTTTTCTTGGTCTTTATGAGATGCCGTTTCGCGTAATGGCAAAAACATATTCAGATATGGGATATATTTACAATAAAACTACAGACCTTTCCAACAGCCTTTCCAAAAAATTTCTTTACACAGAAGGTTTCGGAATAGATATAGTTACTGCTTATGATTTTATTTTCCGCATCGAGTACAGTTTTAATCAATTAGGACAAAACGGTTTATTTTTACACATCCATAATGATTTTTGACAGAACAAATCCTGTGAAATTATACAGGAACATCAGCAAAAAATTGGACGGTCAACTTCATACATGGTTCAAAAAATATTCATAAAGCATGAAAATTGCTATATACAGCAGGGTGATCGATTATGATCAGCGGACACAGATACAATTATTGTTTGATGAGTTGATCAGCCAGCATATACAACCGGTAATTTATTATCCTTTTCTAGAAAAGATCCGCTCAGAATTTTCACTGCCTTCAGATTTGACCAGTTTTAAAGAGTCAAATGATTTGAATGGTTCGATCGAATTTATTATTAGTCTTGGAGGCGACGGAACTTTGCTGGATACGCTTTCACTTGTTCGTGATAAAAACATACCTGTTCTGGGCATTAATTTCGGCAGGCTTGGTTTTCTGGCAAGTATTGGTAAAGAAGATTTTAAAACAGCAGTGTCAGCCCTGGTGAACCGTACGTTTGTGGTTGATAAAAGATCATTGATACACCTTGATTCCAATAAACCTTTATTTGGCAAAGTGCCTTATGCACTCAATGAGTTTGCTATTCATAAGACAGATACATCACCTATGATTAAGATACATACTTATCTTAATGGTGAATTTCTCAATACCTATTGGTCTGATGGATTGATTGTTTCCACGCCTACAGGGTCAACAGGATATTCTTTAAGTTGTGGCGGGCCTATTGTGTTTCCTGATTCTTCCAGTTTTGTAATTACACCTGTGGCGCCGCATAACCTGAATGTCAGGCCGATTGTTGTACCTGATAATAATATTATTTCCTTTGAGGTGGAAGGCAGGTCTGATCAATTTATCTGCGCCCTTGATTCGAGGAAAGAAATTGTTGATAAAAATGTTCAGATAGCAGTCAGGCGTGAATCCTTTACTATCAGCCTCGTTCGGTTAAATGAAAATAATTTCCTTCAAACATTAAGAAACAAACTTTCGTGGGGCCTGGATACAAGAAATTAAGGTTTTGTTTAAAAGAAAATCAGATTTATTACGTTATCCGAAATCATATTATAGGGTATGGGAATATTTAACAAGATCAGTTTGGGATTATTTCCTGTTTTTTTTATTATTTCTTTCGCTTCGGCGCAACCACAAAGCACTGTTCAGGAGGGCGAAGTAGGCATAACTGCAGGCGCGGCTCATTATTTTGGTGATCTCAATCCAAAACTTAGGGTTAACCGGCCCAAAGCCGCTTTCGGCATTTTTGCAAGGAAACAGTTTAATGATTACGTTGGAGTTCGTTTAAGCGGGCATTTTGCGCAGCTGGGTTATTCTGATGTGTACAATACGTACAATACTTTTATGCATACGCGAAACCTGAGTTTTAATACTAATATCTGGGAATTTGCGTTGCAGGGCGATTTCAATTTTTTCAAGTTTATTCCGGGAGATGCATTTAAAAGATATACTCCATACATTACATTAGGCATAGGTGTTTTTAACTATGACCCTTATACGTATTATCAGGGGCAAAAAGTTTATTTAAGACCGTTGGGAACAGAAGGACAGGGGTCATCAACTTATCCAAACCGGAAACCTTATAGCACCATGGCTGTTTGTTTTCCTTTTGGGGTTGGGTATAAATACAATTTAACAACCAATGTGAATATAGGTGTTGAAGTGGTATACCGGTTCACTACTACTGATTATATTGATGATGTAAGCTCCACTTATGCCGGGGCTGCAGCATTTCCAACCTTGCCTAACGGCCAACCCTCACTTGCCGGTGTTTTGCAAGACAGGTCCTATGTGTATGGATCGCCGATAGGCGTTAAAGGCCGACAACGTGGATATTCTAATCAGAAAGATAGCTATGTTATGGCGGAGCTGATGTTATCAGTAAACCTCACTTCGTATAAATGTCCGACTGCAAAACCATGAAGGCAATTATCCAAATTACCGATGGTCGTTTAATATTTTTTTGAATTAAGCTTGCTTCTTTTCTTTATCTTCAGTTGCCTATCATCTTTATTAGGCTTTAGAATGGGTTTAAACAACAAGAACCTTATTATTTCATATTTCATGAGCCGATTCAAATCAATATTGATACTTGGGATAGGCTTTATTTTCTTCAGTTCCTTTTATATACCTGGAAATCCCATAATCTCGTTAATCAGGCAGAAATTAAATGATTACCATAGTCATTTTCCTACCGAAAAAGCTTATATGCAATGCGATAAGCTTCAATACCATACTGGCGATATTATTTGGTTTAATGGTTATCTCACTTCTTTTTCAAAGCTTTCGCATATCAGTAAAATAGTGTATGTAGAGCTGTTTAGTAATGATGGGCTAATCATACGTCAACTGATGTTGCCTGTTAAAGACGGCAACTTTAATGGTAATATTATTTTGCCTGAAAAGATAAAATCGGGGAATTATTTTTTGAGGGCTTATTCAGCCTGGATGATTAATTTTTCCAGCTCACTCTTTTTCTATAAGGCTATTACCATTACTGATGAAAATAAAAATGTTGTTTCAAATGAAAGTCCCCCGGCAAAAAATTTTTCCATCCGTTTTTTTCCTGAAGGGGGTAATCTTGTTCAGGGGCTTACCAGCCTGGTTGCTTTCAAATCAGTTGATCATCACGGAGAACCTTTACCTGTTTCAGGGAAAGTAGTCAACAGCTTTGGTGAAACAGTTGCATTATTATCATCAGGGAAAAATGGTTTAGGCAGTTTTATCGTTCACTGTTCTCCGTTGATTTCATATACCGCCGTTGTAACAGAAAACGGCATTACCCAAAAAATTCCTTTGCCAGATGCTAAAAAAAGCGGAATAGTTTTGCACCTAGAGAATCACCACGGTGAAAAAAAAGATACTGCTTTTTTTAATATATCTAGAAGTAAAACAGATAAAGAGAAATATCAGAATCTGATTCTCTGTGTTCGCATGAACGGGCAATCATCATTGTCGCTTGTGCGGTTCGATGATGCAGTTGCAGGAGATCCTATGGATACAATTCTTAATGCACCCAGTCCGCTAATTAGCAATTTAGGGGGTGGCATTCTTCACATTTCAGTAATCAATCAATTTGGTGAAATATTAGCTCAACGCATGGCTTTTTTGCATGACGCTCAACCATTGTCCTATGAATTAAAAATGGACAACATAAAAATAAATCCGGATTCAAAAGAAAACAATATTGTCACGTTGCGAGTACCTGAGGACTTTGAAGGAAATTCACTCTCGGTGTCCATAACAGATGCCGACAAAACTATTGATCCTGATAAAAACGGTTCCGTTGAAGAGGGTATGTTACTATCAGCAAACATCGATGCTTATGCCGGTACGCCTGGACGGCTTTTTGATACAAATCCTGAAGCATGGCGTGCATTTGATTTATTTATGCTTACCAGTAAAACAGCAATGCCTGACCTGCAAGAAATTATTGGTAACGAATTTCCTTCAATAAAATACCTTCCGGAACAATCAATTGTATTAAAAGGAAGGATGTATAAAATTGCCGCCAATAATAAAAGGGAATTGCTGCGCGATTGTTCTACCCTGATCATTATGAAAAGCAGAAAAGATTCTGCTACCCGATTATTGAATGCCTTTACCGACTCATCGGGGGATTTTGCGATAACGGGCCTTGATTTCAATGATACGGCTGATATTTATGCGCAAACCGGTGAAAAGACAGGCAACGCTGTGCGTGAAAATATTTCGGTGGAATATGATAAAGATATTTATGATTCTATCAGGCAAACAAAATTTGTGTCATCATCATTTTTATGGCAAAAATGGGATGACACAATTGTGATGCACCTGCAGGATAGTGTTTTTATGGATTCAGTGGTTAACCAAAAAGGAGGGTTTTTACAAGCAGTTACAGTGAAAGCAAAGCTGAAAACACATATCGACAGTTTGTTGTCGGAATATGCCACGGGCATTTTTGCAAATCCGAATGTTTGGGCCAAAACCCTGGATTTTACTAATGATCCAATAACAAATAATCTTGATGAAAATGTATTGGATTATCTCAATGGAAAAGTTGCCGGCTTAAATTACAAAATTGATTATGCGAGTCGTCAGTATTTGGTCTACTGGCGTGTTTCAAATATGATATCCGGGTTATCGGCGGCAGATCAGTATAAATTAAATTCACCTTCATTTTTTTTAAATGAACAACTATTGAACGTAGGAATTGAAGGTTACGATCAGGCAATTGCTCTTTTATATAATATCAGGATGATGGATGTTGCGATGATAAGAGTTTATCAACCCGGAGCTAATCCAATGGTGCCGGATAACGGCCCTCATGGATCAATAGTTATTTACCTGAAAAAGACTGGAGAAAATCATCATCCGGATTCACGATTAAGTTTTAGCCCATCAATAAAAATAGGTTATAGTACAAGTGCAGATAACTCAGAAGGAATCGGTAATTCCATCAAAGGCACAGAATATTTTTCAAAAAATAACGCTACCGTTTTTTGGGACCCCTTAATTAAGATAGATAAATCTGCTCATGGCGCTACCTTTATTTTTCATAGCAATAGTTATTCAAAAAGATATAGGATAATTGCCGAAGGTGTTGACAATAAAGGAACGATAGTTCGGCTAAACAAAGTTGTTGAATAAATATTTCTGTTTATTGCAAGTATGTTTCTCAAAATAGTATCAGTGAAGTATATTTTTTTAGGGATAATGATAATGATTGCTGCAAAAGTGTCATCTCAGGATGCTTTATATGGAAAAGTTGTTAACGAAATTACCGGAGCTCCTGTGGCTGCAGCAAGTGTATACTTGAGCAACACTGCTGTTGGTACACAAACCAATAGTCAAGGGGAATTTTTTTTAAAAAAACCCTTAACAGGAAATTATATTCTGGTGGCATCGAGTATCGGGTATAAAATTTCCGAAACTAATTTGCAAAACACCAACTTGTTACAGGGATTTGTTATTAAACTTACTCCAGAAACAACTGATCTGAAAGAAATAATAGTAACTCCTTATGAAAAAAACGGTTGGCAAAAATGGGGCGATTTATTCCTTGAAAATTTTATTGGCACTTCCTATTATGCCCGTAGTTGCAAGCTGAAGAATCATGAGGTCCTTAAGTTTATAATGAGGCATAAAGACAGTACATTAATTGTACGGGCTGATGAGCCTATATTGATCGTTAATAATTTACTGGGTTATGAACTGAGGTTTGATTTAAAAAGTTTTGAGTTGAATTTGAGTGATTCGGGAAATTCGTTAGCTTATTCGGGTCATCCTTTTTTTAAAGAGCTTTCAGCTAAAAATGAGAAAGAAGAAAAAAAATTTCAGGAAAGCAGGGCAAAAGTATATTCTTTTTCAATGATGCGTTTTATGAGGAGTTTATTCTCAGAGAAAGCCAATGAAGAATTTCTGGTACAACAAATTTTTTTAGGTGTGACTAAAGATATCGTATTGGGAAAAAACCTGCAAAACTCAATAATAACCAATTCCGGGGTTACTGCAGATACAATTTATGAAATCGGAAGTGATATTGTCAATATCAGCATTGTTAAACTGAATAATGCGTCCGGTAGCGAAAACCTTCCATATTCTGCTACGCCTGAAAAAAGTCAGACTGTTTTTACATTAAGTGATGGTTTAATGAAGATGTATTTTGACGGGGCGCTTCAAATAAACATAAAAAATCAAAATCCGCCATCAGAGTATTTAAAATATTCAGGGTATAACGTTTCAAAAAACCCACTTCTTTCTGCATTCGAGTTAAAGAAAAATGTGCCTGTTCGGATTTACAAAAACGGAAACTATACAGAATCTACAAACTTAAAGATTAAGGGGTTTTGGGCCTGGTGGGAGAAATTGGCCACCATGCTGCCTTTGGATTATGAACCTATACAATAAGTCGGTTGTTAAAGATAAAATTGGAATCATAACAGCCAGATTTTTTATTACCTTCGCTGCCTTCAAAAATCGCTGGTCTTGTCTGTAAAAGAAAAAATAAATGTGCACCAGTTGCCATCACATATTGCCATCATAATGGATGGCAATGGCAGGTGGGCTAAAGAAAAGGGCCAGGACAGGCTTTATGGTCACTATCATGGCGTTGAGAGTGTTCGCGAAGTAGTGGAAGGCTGTGCGGAACTGGGGGTTAGATATCTGACTTTGTATGCGTTTTCGACAGAGAACTGGGATCGTCCCGAAAATGAAGTAACAGGTCTTATGGAGCTGTTAGTGGATACTATAAAAAAAGAAGTAGCGACCCTTAACAAAAATAACATCAGGCTCCATGTTATCGGGGCTGTAAATATGTTGCCATCATATGCAAAAAAAGAACTTGAAGAGGCCATTGATCAAACTGCAGGTAATTCCGGGCTAAATCTTATTATGGCACTCAGTTATAGCAGCCGGTGGGAAATTGCCGGGGCAATTAAAAATATAGCTATTGATGTAAAGAATGGGAGCTTAGATCCATTGGCAATTACACAACAAACATTGCCGAAATACTTGTGTACAAAGGACTTTCCTGATCCTGAACTGATGATCAGAACCAGCGGGGAATATAGGATCAGTAATTTTTTGCTCTACCAGATGGCATATACTGAATTATATTTTACCAATCTGCTTTGGCCGGATTTCCGCAAGGAAGAATTATTCAAGGCAATTCTTGATTTTCAAGCCCGAGAGAGGAGATTTGGAAAAACAAGCGAACAGTTAAAGAAAGAAAATGATATGGAAAGAGAAAACCCCCTAAAATGAGTTTAAATACTGCTTTTTGCAGAGCTTTTTAACAAACACTTTTAATAAATCAACTTAATTTGCCGCACTAAAAAACCGACTGGATGCTACGAAGTTTACTGATTTGTGTTCTTATTTCTTTGTTTTTGCTTTCTTCAACCAACAACAACGCTTATGGGCAGGTAACCGATACCACGCATCCGGTATCAGTAGATCCTGAGTTATTAGCTCTTTCCAATTCCAAAACACCAAAAGAATATATAATTGCAGGAATTAAGGTTACAGGAACAAAATATCTTGATGAATCTTTGCTGGTTTCCATTTCAGGACTGACAGTCGGTGATAAGATAGTTATACCGGGGGGAGATAATTTCAGCAAAGCCATTAACAACCTATGGAAACAGAATTTGTTTTCAGACATTGCCATATATATCACAAAACTTACTGGTAATAATGATATTAATATTGAAATTAATGTTACTGAAAAACCAAGGTTAAGAGATTTTGTATTCAAGGGGGCAACTAAATCGGAGTCAGATGATCTTCAAACGAAAACCGGTCTCATAAAAGGCAGGGTGGTTACTGAAAACATGAAGCAACAGGCTGTTGAGGCTATTAAGAAATTCTATGCCGATAAGGGCTTTCAAAGCGCTAAAGTAAAAATTACTGAAGCGAAAGACCCGTCCTCGCCGAACTATGAAATACTTACTTTTGCCATACAAAAAGGTCAAAAAGTACATATAGCGGATATCAATTTCTTTGGCAATGAAGCTATCCCGGAAAGTAAGCTAAAAAAGCAGTTGAAAGATACTAAAGAACTTACACGCATCACACTCTTTCCAACACACGATTCAAGCAGTTATGGCACAAAAAAAGAAATCACCTTTAAAAATTATGTTGATAACTGGGGATTTCTGTCATTCACTAAAACAAAAGAGTTTTTAGATCCCTATTTCAGGTTCAAATTGTTTAGCGGCTCTAAATTCAATGCAAAAAAATATGCTGATGATAAACAAAAAATAATTGAATATTATAATTCATTAGGCTATCGCGATGCAACGATTGTTGCTGATACGCAGTATTATAATAAAAAGGGCCAGATGGATATTGATATTAAGGTGAGTGAAGGCCACAAATATTATTTTGGTAATGTAACCTGGAAAGGAAACACAAAATACTCTGATTCCCTTCTCTCCGTAATCCTCGGTATTAAAAAAGGAGATGTGTATGACCTGGATATTCTTAATAAAAAGTTGGGTAAACAAATTACTGCAGAAGGTGGTGACATCAGCGGTCTTTATCAGGATGATGGGTATCTTTTCTTTCATGTAGATCCGGTTGAAACAGCAGTTTATAATGATACAATTGATTTTGAAATAAGAATGGTTGAAGGTCCCCAGGCTACCATCAAAAACGTTACGATTTCCGGAAATGAAAAAACAAAGGAATATGTAATCAGGCGTGAACTGAGGACCATCCCCGGAGAGAAATTCAGTCGTACAGAACTCTTGCGTTCACAAAGAGAAATCGTAAACCTGGGATTTTTTAACCAGGAAAAAGTGGTGCCTAACCCTGTACCTAACCAGGAAGACGGAACGGTGGATATCAACTGGAGTGTGGAAGAAAAATCTGCTGATCAACTTGAACTTTCAGCGGGCTGGGGTGGTGGTATTGGTTTAACCGGAACTGTTGGGGTTTCATTCAATAATTTTTCAATTAAGCAAATCTGGAAAAAGTCTTCGTGGGATCCGATACCTGCCGGTGATGGTCAAAAGCTTAGTTTACGTATTCAGTCTAATGGAAAGGCTTACCAATCCTACAATGCATCATTCACTGAACCTTGGTTTGGAGGAAAGAAAAATAATTCGTTAAGCTTTAGTGTGTACAGAAGCGTATTCCGAACCGGGGGATATAATTATAGTACTAATACCTATAAATTCAGTGATACTAATTCTTTAAAAAATTTCGGAGTCACAGTTGCATTAGGAACGCGCCTGAAATGGCCCGATGACTATTTTACATTGACTTATTCAGTTAATTTCATTCAATACGACCTTACCAATTACCCATTATTCACCACGAACTTCAGAAATGGGCATTCAAAGAACTTCAGCTTTAAGCTGGCATTAAGCCGTTATTCGCTTGATCAACCAATTTTCCCACATAACGGCTCAAACACGTTATTAAGTGTAGAATTCAGTCCGCCATATTCTTTATTTGATCCAAATATTACTCAAAACCAGAGCTTCGAGTTGCCCGAATATCACAAATGGAAATTTACCAATGAATGGTATATACCGATTGGAAAACCAATGGGGGCAGATAAAAGCCGTCAATTTGTGTTAAAGGCTGCTGTTAAATATGGCTTCATGGGCAGGTATAACAGCAAACTTGATTTTTCCCCATTCGGCCGCTTTCAGTTGGGTGATGCAGGCCTGACAAATAACTTTGGTTTATTGGGGTATGACATTATATCCCAACGAGGGTATCCTGTTTACCAGGATCCAAATCCAACAAAAAACAATGAAAATCTCACTACTCAGACATTTTTTGTGTTGTTTAATAAGTATACTTTGGAAATGCGTTATCCTTTTGTAACTAATCCCAACAGTACAATTTATGGAGAAGCCTTTTTTGAAGCGGCAAATGGCTGGAGAAATTACCAGGAATATAACCCTTTCCAATTGCGCCGAAGTGTGGGCGTGGGTTTAAGGTTCTTCCTGCCTATGTTCGGTTTATTAGGCTTTGACTATGGTATTGGTATCGACAGGATACAGAACGGGTCAATTAAAGATGCGAGCCGATTTACCTTTATGTTAGGCTTTGAACCGGAATAATTTTATTATATTTCCAAGCTCAAAGATTAAATATGAAAAAGCTACTCCTTGTCGTTATCGCATCCTTTTCATTTGCATTTGCTAATGCCCAGCGTTATGCGATCGTGGACACTAAATATATACTCGGGAAAATGCCGGAATATACAGATGCCCAGAAAAAATTAGACCTTCAGAGTGAGGCCTGGCAAAAAGAAATAGATGATAAACAGGAGGTCCTGAATAAAATGTACAAGGATTATGAAGCAGAGCAGGTAATGCTAAGTGATGAGTTAAAAAAGAAACGCGAAGATGAAATATTTAATAAAGAAAAAGAAGTACGCGACCTTCAGCGCAAACGCTTTGGCTTTGAAGGAGATTTGTTCAAAAAACGCCAGGAATTGGTAAAACCCATCCAGGATAAGGTCTATAACGCCATTCAAAAAATTGCCATCAGCAGAATGTATGATTTTGTTTTGGATAAAAGTGAAGGAATTACTGTTATCTTTGCCGACCCAAAACTGGACAAGAGCGAAGATGTACTGAAAGAATTGGGAATAAAATAACGCTGGTTTTAAACGATAAATATATTTTATCATCCATATTAACCTGAATTAAACAACAAAAACAACAGATGTCCCTAAGCTCTGTGTTGCTATTAAAAACAAACATTAAAAAAATGAAAAAGATCGTTTCAATGGTATTGGTAGCCGTGCTTGTTCTGGCTGCAACAACAAACGTTAATGCACAAACGAAAATTGGTTATATAAACCTGGCTGATTTTATGCCGAGCATGCCTGAATTTAAAAAAGCAGACTCCGCTATGAGTGATTTTCGTAATGCACTGGCCATGCAATACCAGGACATGCAAAAGGAATTTAACGAACAGGATAGCCTGCTTTCTTCAAAAGATACTTTGAAATATACCAAGGCCCAGCTTGAGCTAAAAAGAAAATCGCTTGTTGAATTGTATACAAAAGTGCAGAGTTATCAACAGCAGGCCCCTGAACAGGTACAGCAAAAGCAACAGGAACTATTAGCCCCTGTTCAAAAGAAAGCACTTGAAGCGATACAAACAGTGGCAAAGGAAAACGGATATACCTATGTTTTTAACAGGGATGCATTATTTGTTTATCCTAATGCGGACGATCTGCTTCCCCTGGTAAAGAAGAAATTAGGCTTAAAATAATTTAGCTCATTAATCATATATAATATTTGAACGCCGTGCTGAAATGCCTGGCGTTTTTTATTTTTGTTCAATGCAATTATCAAACCCGATTGGTATATTCGATTCAGGTTACGGGGGGTTGACTGTTTTAAAAGAAATAACCGCCAAACTTCCTCAATATGATTATTTATACCTTGGCGATAATGCAAGGGCCCCTTATGGCTCAAGATCTTTTGAAACTGTATACAGGTATACTTTGGAAAGTGTGCAATGGTTTTTTAAAAGTAATTGTTCATTAGTTATACTGGCCTGCAACACTGCATCTGCGAAAGCGCTGCGTAGTATCCAACAAAACGATCTTCCTGAAATTGCACCTGATAAACGGGTTTTGGGCGTAATCCGTCCTACCACAGAGATAATCGGGAATTTTACCAAAACAAATAACATAGGTATTCTTGCTACGAGCGGAACAGTCCAGTCAGCATCTTATCTTGTAGAAATAAATAAGTTTTTCCCCCATGTTCAGGTTTTTCAACAGGCCTGCCCGATGTGGGTACCATTAATTGAAAATAATGAACACCATAGCAATGGGGCTGATTATTTTGTAAAAGAATACCTTGATAGCCTGATGAATAAAAATAAAGCCATTGACACGCTACTGCTTGCCTGCACACATTACCCGTTATTGAAAGATAAAATAGCCAGAAATCTGAATCCGGGTGTTTCAATTATTTCCCAGGGTGAGATTGTTGCAAACAGCCTTGCCGATTATCTGAAACGTCATCCGGAGATGGAACAAAAATGCAGCAAAAACGGACGGATCGATTTCTATACTACAGATTCTACGGAAGATTTTGATAACCATGCAGCCATTTTTTATGGGAAGCCGGTCCAGTCAAACCATACAGAATTATAGAAAAATTTAAAATAGCCATTTAAATTTGAGATTTATCTGTTACCTTTGCAACCCTTTCACGGTTACGGGCATGGTGGTCCGTGGCATTGAATTGATAACCGCTTGTTTCTCCGCAAGCATTAAAAATTTAGAAAATGAAACGTACATTTCAACCCCACAGGCGCAGACGCAAAACAGTTCATGGTTTCCGCAAGCGTATGCAAACTGCAAATGGGCGCAAGGTGTTGGCTAGCCGTCGTAAAAAGGGTCGTAAAAAGCTCACAGTTTCTGATGAATCCAGGTTAAAGTAGCCAATAGGTTACTGATATTATATATTTTTATAGCTCCGGTAAAACCGGAGCTATTTTTTTAAACTCAGAAATATTAGTAAGCAATTTACTTTAGGAAAAAAAGAAAGGCTGAAAAGCAGCAACACCTTTGAACATTTGTTCAAAGAAGGGAAAAATTTTTCCATGCCTTTTTTTCGGGTTCATTATTTATGGATTGATAATGCATTCGAACTGAAATTCGGAGCTGGGGCAAGCAGCAAAAGTTTTAAAAAGGCTGTTGAAAGAAATCGTATAAAAAGACTGATTCGAGAAGCCTATCGTCTGCAAAAAAACAGCTTGAAAAATTTATTGGCCAAAAAAAAACTTGGTCTTGCATTATTTGTTATTTATAACGGTAAAGCGCTTCCTGAATATAACGTGGTATATGAAAAGATGGAAGTAATTTTGCAGAAGCTCATAAAAATCGCAGGTGAAAAAAATCCTTCAAATACTTAGCCTCCCTTTTATACTATTAATCAAACTTTATCAGTTGATTATTTCACCTATCTTGGGACCTAAATGCAGGTTCACCCCAACATGTTCACAGTATGCAGTGGAAGCATTGAAAAAGCATGGAGTTTTTAAAGGCTTATGGCTCGCCGTTAAAAGAATCTCCCGATGCCATCCGTGGGGCGGTCACGGTTATGATCCGGTACCCTGAAAGCTCAATACTCCGCGGATATCGTTAACAGATATGAGAATCCGGTAACTCATGCCTTCTCTTTTCACTTACCCATCCCTGTTAGTTTCTCAATAATTTCTCTCTCTTCTTTAACAGCATAGAATTTATAAATTTCAGGAACAGAAGAAGCATCAAAGCCAGAAGGGATAGTGGTGAATGGTCCAAAAATTTTTGCGTTTGTGTTGTTTGTGATTTTTGCGATGGAATTCGGTTTAATGAAATAATTTTTGTTGGCAGTATTTACATTTGAGTCTGCAATCAGCTTTTTGAGGCTATCAATTCTTGCCAGTAAAGATTGTGCAGTAATTTTAATTGTTCCGGTGTCGGTACCTATATGCTGAAAACTTCCTACAACCGTGTCGGGCTTCAGGTTGGCTATATAAAAGCCGTCTTCATTGGCTTGCAAGGAAAACTTGCCGGAAGACGTTTGAATGTTTATAATAACCGGATCGCCACCTTTGAATTCAAGTATTTTTTCATGGTGCGTTGTGCCTTCTGCAACGTTAATATTTTTTTGGCTCTCATCAACCTGTATGTCATTGCTTGCATATACTAAAATTTTTTTTGTATGCGATGTACAGGAAATAATAAGAAGGGAAACTGCAATTGCTAGAATGCATTGTACTTTGTTCATAAATATTTTTGAATATAAAAATCCCGGCAAAACTTTGCCGGGATTGAAAGTAATAATTTTTTGCAACAAATTATTTGGATCCTTTCGCAAAATGCTCCGCTACTTTATTCCAATTAATTACATTCCATATGGCACCAAGATATTCGGGCCTGCGGTTCTGATATTTTAAATAATAGGCATGCTCCCAAACATCAACTCCCAGAACAGGGGTGCCTTTTACCTCTGCAACATCCATTAAAGGGTTATCCTGGTTTGGCGTAGAAGTAATTTCTAGTTTCCCGTCTTTTACGATCAGCCATGCCCAACCACTTCCGAAACGACCTGCGCCGGCAGCAGCAAATTTTTCTTTGAATGCATCAAACGATCCGAAAGCAGCATTAACAGCCTCTGCTAATTTTCCTGTGGGTACACCTCCGGCATTTGGTGCTAATATTTCCCAGAAAAAACTATGGTTCCAGTGCCCACCGCCATTATTCCTGACAGCAGGACTAATGCTGCCTGCAATTTTAACCAATTCTTCAAGCGTTTTATTTTCATTAGCTGTGCCTGCAACAGCTTTGTTCAGGTTGTCAACATATGCCTGATGATGCTTGCCGTGATGAATCTGCATTGTCAAAGTGTCTATATAAGGTTCCAATGCATTATGCGCATAAAGAAGCGCCGGTAATGTAAATGCCATAATATTCGATTTAAATTTATTGATGTTTTAAAAGATAACAAATGTAAGGCTGATAAGTTGATTGCTCAAAAAACTAATATGGCAAATAGTACATACTGGAATTAATACATGGCCCAATAAAAATCCAGAGCAAGGTAGCTCTGGATTCATTTTTATTTTTATATTACTTTCTTTTGACCACCAGCACCTGGAAAGTTCCCGGAATCATTTTAGGCCTTTCGCCGTTAACCGGCTTTTCAAGATCAGCGGCCGGCAAATAAACTTCATGTTTATTTTCATCAACAGCAATTGTTCTTGCACTTTTTTTGGTTTGAACATTATCTGTCAGCTTAAACTTTTCAGCATTGATTTCTTCTATGATACTCAGTTTGCCTTCTCCGCAGGATGCAAAAACTAATTTTAAATCATTATCAAAAGCAACACCATCACAGCCATCACCAATGGTAATTTTATCAACCACTTTTCCGTTAACTGCATCAATCACCATTAATAATTTATCACAGCCGGCAAACAGTCTTTTTGTTTTTCTGTCAATAGCCAATCCTGTTGGGCCTTCACCAGGTGCAATGCTCCAGCTTTTTTCAACTTTCTTGCCCATGATGTCAATAACATCAATCTGATTTTTATCTTCAATATTGACGAAAATTTTCCCGGCATTATCAGAGACCGCTGTTTCCGGCTTCCCGCTTACGGGAATTGTTGCAATTACTTTATTCAGAATCGGATCAATCACTGAAAGATCCTTGCTTCTTCCGTTGCACGTAATGATTTTCTTTGAAAATTCGTCGTACATTATTGCATCCGGGTTTTCTCCTGTGGAAATTTGTGCCAGGATTTGATTCGTTTTCAAATCGAAAATAGTTATATTATTCAATCTTCCGTTACTGGTATATCCTTTATTTAATGATGGCACAAACGCAATTCCATGTACGCCCGTGGTTCCTGTTATTACGCCAACAGAATCTCCGTTTTCCTGGTTAATAATATTTACCTGTGTCCCGTGTGATACATAAATCAGGTGGTTTCCGGGTCCAACAGCAATATAATCCCATCCGCCAGAACTGGCTATATGAAAAGTTTTAGTCACACTAAATCCACTTGTTCCCTGGGCGAATATAACTGCTGATGGGGGCACGAAAACAACAAAAATTACCAGGATTGTTAATAAATATTTCATGATATTCTGTTTTTATGATGGTAAATGCGCAACATCTATCAAAGCTTGAAAGTAATTCTGAAGAAATGCTGAAGTTTCCCGATTTTGTGAAAAAATAAGAGGGGAATATAAATAATTTGCATCTCACATTTTACTTTTCACGCTTCACGATAAACCAACCGGATGAAAATATTATTAATTGAAGATGAAAAATTATTATGCGAAAGCATTGTCGCCTGTCTGAAACAGGAAGGTTTTTTATGTGAAACAGCGGGTAACTATGCATCTGCTCTTGAGAAAACAGAGGCCTTTGATTATGACTGTATTTTGCTCGATATTAATTTGCCTGGTGGAAGCGGCCTCGATTTGCTGATTCAACTTAAGCAAAATAAAAAAATGGACGGGGTGCTGATTATTTCTGCAAGAAATTCACTGGAAGATAAAATTACGGGATTGCAACTTGGCGCTGATGACTATTTGCCTAAACCGTTTCATTTATCAGAACTGGTTGCGAGGATTACAGCCATTGTTCGAAGAAGAAATTCGGGAGGCAATAATTTGATTCAATTTAATGAGCTGCTTATCGATACGCTGGCCAAAACCGTTCTTGTAAATAATAAACCGGTGGAGTTGACCCGGAAAGAATACCAGCTGTTGTTATACTTTGCCTATAACAAAGGCCGGGTTATTTCAAAAAATGCGATAGCCGAACATTTATGGGGAGACGAAACGGAAAGTGCCGCTAATTTTGATTTTATTTACACTCATGTAAAAAACCTGCGTAAAAAATTAATGATGGCTGGTTGCAATGATTACATACAATCTGTTTACGGAATGGGGTATAAGTTTAGTCATTGATAAACCAGTGGGCAAAAGTTGAGCTTATTTTTCTTGCATTCATTATGAAACTTATTGCAAAATATAATCGCATTAACACTATTGCTACTATTATTGTATTACTTACGGCAAGTGTTTGCTATTATTTTATTGTGAGATATGTGCTGATTCACCAGTTAGATAATACATTGCGGGTTGAAGAAGTAGAGATTATGAATTTCGTGCAGCATAATAACAAACTTCCGGAAGCTACTAACTACCGCGATCAACATACAAATTTTACCGGGGTTGACCAACCGTTCAAAAGGGTTTTCAGCAATACCGGCCCTGTAGAAAATAATGAGAAAAAGCATACAACTTATCGTATGCTCTCTTTTCCCGTTTTTATTAACGGAAAATGGTATAAAGCTTCAGTTACCAAGTCTGAAGAAGAAATGCAGTCTCTCGTTCAGTTGATAGTGCTGATTACTATTGGTATTATTGTTCTGTTGTTGCTTATATTATTTATAACAAACAGGCTTTTATTAAGAAAATTATGGGAACCGTTTTATGTTATATTAGAGTCTATTAAAGCATTCAATTTCTCGGATAAAAAAAAGATTGTTTCACAGCAGACAAATATCGAGGAATTTAAAGAATTAAATATGGCAGTAAGTTCAATGCAGTCCAGGATCATCAAAGATTATGAGACACTGAAAAATTTTGTTGATAATGCTTCACATGAAATGCAAACACCATTGGCAATTCTTAATTCCAGGCTGGATTTGTTTTTACAAGAACCAGGTTTGCAGGAACTGCATACAAAACAGTTGCAGTTGATGTATAGTGCAATGGCCCGGCTTACTAATTTGAATAAATCTTTGCTGTTGCTTGCAAAAATTGATAATAACCAGTTTAAAAGAAATTCCCCCGTTCAAATAGATGTATTAATAAAAGAAAAACTTAGCCAACTCGAAGACCTGATCAATGCAAAGCACCTGACAATAAATACAGCATTAAGTTCTGCAACTGTTCAAATGGATGGGTACCTGGCGGATATATTGTTGAATAACCTGATCAACAATGCCATAAAACATAATGTGGCGAATGGAAGCATGCATATTTATCTGGATCGGCAAAATTTAACCATCAGCAATACCGGTGTTGCACTCGATTTTGATCCTTCTCAAATTTTCGACCGGTTTAAAAAACGCGATGAATCTGAAGGTGTCGGCTTAGGGCTTGCCATTGCAAAGCAGATTTGTGATAATCACGGGTTTGAGATTTCTTATTCCTTTGCTAACTGTATTCATGTATTTGAGATTCTTTTTTTGGCATAATATAAATTGGCAAACAAATCCAGCCGGACATTAAAGCCCTTCTTTGTTTTCAAGGTATGTGAATAACCTGCATTGTTAAAGGATTTCTTTTTCGTATAAGTTTGTTATAAATAATTATCAGCAATGAGCGATTTCCTCCATCTCAGTGATTTTTTGGATCCGGTAAAGCTTAACAAAAAGTCATTAAAAGATCAATACAGGGCAGGACAATTTGGCAAAAGCATTGAAGTGCATGATGAAGAACTGCTGCCTGATTTTTTGGATAAGGATATAATTATTATCGGCTGCAATGAAATGCGCGGTAACGGACTTTATTCTAACGGGATTACTGCTGCAAATGCCATACGCGAGCAGTTATACAAACTTTATAATTGGCATAAAGATGTCCAAATAGCTGATGCGGGAGATATTAAAGCCGGCGCAGGGCTTAATGATACTTACGCTGCGTTGAAAACGGTAATCAAAGAGCTAACTGATGTTGGAAAAACCGTTGTGGTACTTGGCGGCTCACACGATCTGACACTGGCACAATACCATAATTATGTAGACAAGAAAAAAATAATTGAAGCGGTTTGTATCGACGCACTGATTGACCTGGACCTTGATTCATTGAACCGCAGTGATAATTTTTTAATGGAAATGCTTACCAGTGAGCCGAATTATGTGCGACATTATAATCATATCGGTTTTCAGAGTTTTTATGTGCACCCGCATATGCTTGAAACGATGGATAAACTCAGGTTCGATTGTTTTCGTGTTGGCAGCGTAAAAGAGAATATCGAAGAAATGGAACCGGTTATCCGCAATTCTTCACTTTTTAGTTTTGATATTTCGGCAATATCAAATGCTTATGCACCTGCTAATGATTTTTCTCCTAATGGTTTTAACGGTGAAGAAGCTTGCGCGTTGATGCGGTTCGCAGGCTTAAGTCCGCACGTGAATACCATTGGCATTTACGGTTACTTGCCTGAAAAAGACATGAACGACCTGACGGCAAAACAAATCAGTCACATGCTTTGGTACTTGATCGATGGTAAAAGCCGCGGTCAACGGGAAGCCACATTAGATGAGAGGGAATCATTTACCGAATATCATACTGCATTTGCCGAGGTAGAAACTGTTTTTCTTAAAAGCCGGAAAACAAACCGCTGGTGGATGCAACTACCCGATAAAAAATACATTGCCTGCTCTTACAAAGATTATTTACTGGCCAGCAGCAACGAAATCCCAGAGCGCTGGTTACGGGCACAGGAAAGAGTATAATCATCACAATGCCATTACAAGAGTTTTTTAGTATAACTGGCCCTGATCTTCATTGCATAATTTATGAAGTCGGTAAAATCAGGTGCTGATAACTCATGCCTAAAATCTGACACTCCGGGCTGTAGTTGTAAATTTGCGAGGTTATGGATTACCTGAAGCAATATAAAAGTTTTATCAGCAGTTATTACCTTTCAGAAGGAGTACGCATATCTATTGGCGTTACTTTGCCTGCTGTAGTAATGGGTTATTTCAATAACCTTTCTTCAGGTATCATTGTTTCGCTGGGCGCATTATGTGCCAGTATGCCCGATAATGCCGGGCCAATCCATCACCGGCGCAATGCTATGTTGGTATGTACTGTTGTTGTTTTTATAGTAGCATTATTAACAGGGTTCGCATCGGGTAATAATATTCTTCTTGGAGCAACAATTTCAATTTTCTGTTTTGTTTTTGCAATGATCGGCGTATACGGGAACCGTGCAACATCCATAGGGCTGGCGGCTTTATTGGTAATGGTACTAAATATTGACCGACCACGCCTTGGCTGGGATGTTTTTTATAATTCCTTGTATATTTTATGTGGCGGTGCCTGGTATATGTTGTTAAGTTTATCAATCTATGGTTTCCGACCATACAAATTGGCACAGCAGGCTTTGGGTGAGTGCATTCAATCAACAGCCGATTACCTGCGCATCAAAGCATCCTTTTATGAAAAGCAAAATGATTATAATGAAAACTATACGCAGCTGTTAGATAAACAAATTGAAGTTCATCAGAAGCAAGACCTCGTACGAGAACTTTTATTTAAAAGCCGGGATATTATCCGGGAATCGACTACTACCGGGAGGATACTGCTGATCGCGTTCCTCAATATCATTGATTTGTTTGAGAGAATAATCACTTCTTATCAGGATTATAACTTGCTGCACGAAAAATTTGACAAGAGCAATATCCTTGAAAAATTCAGGCAATCCATCCTACTTATGGTAAATGAACTGGATGAGATAGGCATAGCTGTTAAAAGTGGTAAATCCTATTTGCATGAAGCCGGCCTTCGTTCACAAATAGCGGAACTGAAAAAGGATTTTGAAAAATTTCGGGACGAATACAGAACATCAGATAATGTGGAGGCATTTATCAGTCTCAGGCAAATATTGGAAAGCATGGAGGATATTGCAGTGAGAATTTATGCTCTTGAAAGTTATACTACCTACGACAAAAGGTTTGTTACGAAACAGGATGAAAATATCGATTATGATGATTTTGTAATTCATGAAAATATTGAACCAGGGTTGCTGATCGAAAATCTTAGTTTCAAATCAAATATCTTCCGTCATTCGATCAGGCTTTGCATAGCCACCCTGGCTGGTTTCATCGCATCAAGGTTTTTTTCTTTTGGGCATAGCTACTGGATTTTGTTGACAATCATTGTCATTATTAAACCGGGTTACAGCCTTACAAAAAAGAGAAATTCAGAAAGATTTTGGGGAACCATTGCCGGGGCGCTGATCGGACTTGCTGCTTTGTATATTATAAAAGATAAAACTGCATTATTTGTTATAATGATCATTTTCATGATCGGGGCTTACAGTTTCATGCGCATAAAATACCTGGTTTTTGTTTCATTGATGACGCCTTATATTTTGTTGCTGTTTCATTTGCTTAACCCGAATAATTTTCAATCAGTAATTACCGACAGGATCATTGATACTGTTATTGGTTCCGTCATTGCTTTTATTGCAAATATTTTTCTATTTCCGGCATGGGAACATGAACAGATCACTGAATACATGTTGAAGATGGTTGAAGACAACCTGCAATATTTCACGGATGTTGCCAATTCATTTACCGGCAAACCTGCAACCATCAACCAATATAAGCTAAGCCGCAAAAATGCATTTGTTTCGCTAGCAAATTTGTCTGATGCTTTCAGCAGAATGCTTAGCGAACCGAAAAGCAAACAAATTAATTCCAGAGAGTTGCACCAATTTGTAGTTTCCAATCACATGCTTACTTCACATATCGCAACACTTGCATATTATGCTCAGCGTTTCAATTTCCAAAATCGTTCTTATAATTTTTTGCCACTTGTCCGTTCGGTGGAGTCAAAACTGGATAATATCAAAGCAAAATTCACCGCTACTGAAAAAAATGAGCAGATAAATAATGATGAATCAGAATGGAGGCTTTTCAATTCGAAAATAAATTCACTAGCTGAAAAGAGAAAACAAGAATTGCAAAAAGGGATTATTGAAACACAAACAAAAAAAGAATTGTCGAATATTAAACCTGTCGCAGATCAATTCAATTTTATAATGAATATTACCGGCAGCCTGGAAAAATTGAATTTTAATTTTCACGAATAATGTTGATCATCTACTCCGCATCCTTTACACACCTGAAACCAACTGTTGCATTTCGTTCAAATCCCTGCGATACGCTTAACCACATTTGACGATAATATAATGGCTTTGGACCTCCCTGCACATACCACCAACTGGTTCCCGGATAATAATAGCTGCCTCCTTTTAAAATAATGTATTGATACGAGTCACTCTGGTAGCAGTCATTGGTCATTTGCCAAACTGATCCAACCAAATCCATTAAGCCTAATGGATTCATTCCTTTTTTAAATTTCCCCACTGCATATAATTTCCCGTCACCGGTATCACAATATTTAATATCGGGAATTCCATAATCAACAAGGGTTAAAGTGGTGCTGATACTTTTTGCTTGTTTCCCCTTTTGTTTTGCTTCATTGCCCCAGGGCCATGTTCTTCCGTCGGTAGTTTGAGCAGCATATTGCCATTCGGCTTCTGTAGGCAACCGCTTCCCTGCCCACTTCGCATAGGCGGAAGCATCTTCATAGCTTACATAGATTACCGGAAAATTTTCTTCACCTTTTTTAGGTTTCCCATCCGACCATTGTTTCAAAAAATTTGTAGTATCTGCAGGCTTATAGTTTGTGTTTTGGATGAACCGGAAAAACTGTTCATTTGTAACCGGGTATTTATCCATGTAAAAATTTTTCATGTCAATTTTTTTCGGATAACCTTCTTTCGGGTAGCCTATAAATTCATCTCCGCTGGCGACATTCATTACAAAATTTCCTTGAGGAATGCTGACCATTCCATATGGTATTACTTTGGATAAAGAAGTCGGCTTCTTATCAGAAACTAATAACGGAATGCCCGGTTGTATAAACAAAATGTATTCATCAGCCAATTCGTTTTTATTAAAAAGCTGAATGATAAATTTTCCTTCAGTCCTTCCAAATTTTTCAAACAAATGGAATGAAGCGGAGACTGACTGAATTTCTAACGCTGATTTTTCATACGATGGGCTCCCACTCCAGATTTTTAAGCTTGTTCCTTCACTGGCATTAATTGATACTTTATCACCCTCCATTTTTACATTCAATAACTGCGGAAGTTGGGCAATTACGCTGACCGAACCTTCATTATTTGTGCCTGAATATTTTTTATTGAATGACTCCAGCTCCGCAACTACAAACTTTTCTCCCTTTATTGTTTTCATTACAACATTTTCATGTTCCCACAAATCAACAAAATGTAATCCTGCTTTATTTTCCACCTTGAACAAAGCATTATTAAAACCTTCGGGTAATAAACTAAAAATCGTATAAATAGTTTTTTTGGCGGATGGCCATTGGTTGACGTAAATTTTATCCTGTAAAGAAAGAATTAGAGGAGTCCATTGCGGGGAATTAAAATTACTGGAATTCTCTTTTAATATCCTTGTACATCTGCCCCAGTATTGATAATCTTCATCGATCCAACCAGGTCTTCCAGGCCGCATAATATTTATTTCAACTCCATAGCCATTAAACAAGGCAGCATTATATTCCCTCCTTATTCTTTCTTTGTTTATTTCAACAACACGGAAGATGGCAAAATCGGGTTTAATGAGTTTATTGAGGTTTAAAAGGGGTGGGTAATAAATGTCATTATGTACACGGCCTGCAACAATTCCCTGCATATCTTTTGGTACAGCCATCCCTTCGCTGTATAAAATAACTCCGGGCTTTGCATCATCGGCAGCTTTTTGCAAAGCATCGCTTCCCTCTGCCCTTGTATCGAGCACTATGCCATCAGCATTTATTTTTTCTATAAAAGTGCTCATTTTCCCCAGTGACTCTTTTTCATCTTTATCATCCCAGGGATTATAGCTGATGAAATATTTTGCCCCTATTGAATGTGATAATTCCGCCAGTTCTGATTGCCCTGTAATTCCGCCTGGTAATGCTTCAAATAGCTCCCATTGGTTTCTTTTATCCAAACCCAGCACGGGCCATGTTGGCCAGATGACAAAAATGTCATCGCCTCCATAAAGTTTTTGTTTGTTGTACAAAAAATTTCTGAGATGATAAGAGTTATCCCCCGCGTTAAAATAATTTTTCTCCCATGCCATCATTAAATGCATGGTATACGAATGGCGTATATAATCAAGGTCTTTTCGTTCGTATAGCTGGTTATTGAAATGTGTTACTTCGTATAACATTTTTTTCCGAAAACATTCCTTAAGCGCATCGTGCCAGTCGCCATTAATAATATCTGCATAAAACTCGAAACTTATTTTTTGTTTGGGCAGTAAAATATAAGGGCTTCGGTTCAGCAAATAATTCTGTATGCTGTCGTTCGACCTTTTTATGAACCCAAACAATGTTTTACCGTTACTGATATCAATTGCTGAGAAATTCAGGTCGTTATTATTATGCGGAACGATGACACCAACCGGTTCTTTGCCAGGCTGAAAAAGAAATGAACGACTGGTATCGGAAAGCGGCTTTCCTGAAATGTAGATATTGTTTTCATGTATCCCGAACGGAATAATATTGGAAATAGTAATTTGTTCATTGCCATTGTTGGCAAATGTAAATACTGCTTTAAAACCATCTGTGAAATTCGAATCGATATTGAGAAGGAAATGAAGTGAATGATCTGAGAGAAATTTTATACAGGCAGTATCATTATCGTTAAAAGAAGTTTTATTCAGCTCTGCAGAAAAGAGAGGAAGTGATGTTGATACAAAGCCTTGTTCAGCTATTAATTCTTTAACAGTAAAAGGATGAGTATAATCAAACTTGAGACCTTTTAATTGTTGTGCCCGGGCATCCGAAATGCAAAAAATTATGAGTGTTACCAGTAATAAGTTTCTCATACAGCAATTATCAGCACAAGTTAATCATTGCGCCGATGAGTTGCCGCAGATATCCATTTTTAATTAACTAAAATACAAATGAAGGCAAGAAATGTTTTTGAAACAAAACCACATCAGTTGTTGCTTCCCAGCATTTCTCTCAATTTCATTACCAATTCCGTTTTGGTGATGGGGACTCCCATGATTTTATTATATGCTTTGGCATCAATAAAATACTGATCACGGATAATCCTGATAAGTTGGCCATTATTGATTTCAGGAACCAATACCTGTTCATAATTTTTCAATATACTGCCGAGGTTTTTCGGGAAAGGCCTGATATAACGGAGGTGCGCATGTGCAACAGCATACCCTTCACGTTGCAATTCTGCTACAGCACTTTTAATTGCGCCATAAGTGCTGCCCCAACCCAGTACCAGTATTTTCCCTTTTTCGGGGCCGCTGTCTAATTTTTGTTGGGGAATATATTCAGCGATCTTGTCTACTTTTTCCTGCCTGATTTTCACCATCAATTGATGGTTATCGGGATCATAACTCACGTTACCGGTGATGTTTTGCTTTTCCAATCCACCTACACGATGCTGTAAACCTGGTGTTCCGGGAATTGCCCAAGGACGAACTAATTTTTCATTACGCAAATAAGGCTGGAATTTTTCTTCTCCATCAGCCAATCCTTTTTTAAATTTCACTTCAATTGATGGGAGATCTTTGCTGGTAGGGAATTTCCACGGTTCAGCACCGTTGGCAATATAACCGTCGCTTAAAAGTATAACGGGGGTCATATGCTGAATGGCAATCCGGGCAGCTTCATATGCTGCATCAAAGCAATCGCTTGGCGTGGACGCAGAAACAATAGGCATGGGGCATTCGCCATTTCTTCCATAATATGCCTGCATCAAATCGCTTTGTTCTGTTTTTGTCGGCAAGCCTGTTGAAGGGCCGCCACGTTGTACATCGCAGATGATTAAAGGAATTTCAAGCATCACGGCAAGGCCCATTGCTTCTGCTTTGAGTGCCATACCTGGTCCTGAAGTGGTGGTTACACCCAGCGATCCGCCATAGCTTGCCCCAATAGCCGAAGTAATTGCAGCAATCTCATCTTCTGCCTGAAAAGTGCGTACTCCAAAATTTTTATATTTACTAAGGTCGTGTAAAATATCGGAAGCGGGGGTAATAGGGTATGATCCGAGGAATAATGGCAACCCGCTTTTTTCAGCAGCAGCTATCAACCCATAAGCCAATGCCTGGTTGCCCATGATGGGGCGATAATTGCCTGGTTCTAATTTCGCTTTTTCTACTTTATATGTTGTTGTAAAAGTTTCGGTAGTATCGCCGTAATTATACCCTGCTCTAAGTGCTTTGATATTACTTTCGAGAATGTCGGGTTTCTTGCCGAATTTATCTTTCAGAAATTTTTCAGTGCTTGCCATATCACGATTATACATCCAGTACAAAAACCCAAGAACGAACATGTTTTTTGCACGGTCTTTTTCTTTCATACCGATGGTAAAATCCTTTAATGCCTCACGTGTCATTTTCGTCACGTCAATCTTGATTACATCGTAACCATCAAGGCTGCCATCATCGAGAGGATTAACCCCTTCCGTATAATTCGCCAGACGAAGGTTTTTGGCATCGAAACCATCTATATTCGCAATTATCTTTCCTCCCTTTTTCAGCGCCTTTAAATTTGTTTTTAGCGCGGCCGCGTTCATTGCAATTAACACATCACATTCATCACCGGGGGTAAATACCAGGTCACTTGAAAACCTGAGCTGGTAACCGCTCACACCGGGCAATGTGCCTTGAGGGGCTCTTATTTCTGCAGGAAAATCAGGAAAAGTCGCAAGATCGATTCCCATTAATGCGGTATTATTTGTGAACTGGCTTCCTGTTAATTGCATTCCATCGCCGGAGTCGCCTGCGAATTTTATGACTACATCACTTAGAATTTTCTCATTTCTTTTCATACGACAAAATTAATCGAATATAATGAAGAATCTATTTTATTGTTCAAACATCAACACTTGTTATCAAATTTTTAAGGTTTGGGGAACCTCTTATGTTGGTTTTGCGTTCAAAGTTACTAATTGATTCCGCAACTACATACATATATACTTACTCACTGTACTTATACCCGACCCCTCTTACTGAATGGAAGTATTTAGGTTCTCTGCTATCCTCTTCAAAATATTTTCTGAAACTGAGGATGAAATTATCAATAGTGCGGGTAGTTGGGTAAACATTATAACCCCATACGGCTTGCAATATTTTTTCACGGGTCACTACTTCATTTTTGTTTTCAATGAGCAGCTTCAAAAGCATGACCTCCTTTTTACTTAATTGAATTCGCTTACCTGAGTAGTTTACAGCTTCCTGTGCCTTGAAGTCAAGAAGGTTTTTACCGAATGAATATTTGTCTCCTATTGAAGTTTTGGATTCAATTTTTTTATTTTTTTCTACCAGCTTCTGAATACGCAACAATAATTCTTCCAGGTTAAAGGGCTTGGTAAGATAATCATCGGCGCCCTTTTTTAGTCCGAGTACACGATCAGCACTGGTATCCTTTGCACTGAGCATTAAGATCGGTACCTCATTGTTTTTGACACGCACGTTTTCCGTAATGCTTATGCCATCAACACCCGGTAACATTACGTCGAGTATAATCAGGTTGAAATATTCCTGTTCAATTGATTTCAATGCCTGTACGCCATCGAATGCAGAAGTAACTTCATACCCTTCCATCTCCAGGTTCAGCTTCAGTGCTTCGTGCAGGTTTTGTTCGTCTTCGACTAAAAGGATGGATATTTTTCTTTCGCTGCTCATCAGAATTTTACTGTAAAAGTACTTCCTGCCGGTGAATTGTCTGAAATACTGATATGTGCAAAGTGATCTTTGGCAATTTTATTGCAAAGGTACAGGCCCAGGCCTGTGCCTTGAGCAGTTCGTGTAGATTCATTACCTACACGATAAAACTTGTCAAATATTTTTTTCTTCTCATCATTCGGTATCCCATGTCCCTGATCGCTTACTTTCAGGTAAACAACAGTGTTGTCTTTATTTAATGAAACTTCTATCAAAGCGTGTTTGGGAGAATATTTTATGGCATTTTCAATAAGATTATTAATCAGCATCTGTAACAGCAACTGATCTCCTTTAATAGCGATTCCTGGTTCAACATGCGATTGCCATTTTTTTTCAGGAAAACGGTTCTGATAATCGTTGACTGTATTTTGTACCAGGATAGAAAAGTCAATTTCTTCCTTCGAAATATTATAATTACCTCCTTCAAGCTGAGAGGAAACCAGGATATTGCTGGCAAGTGTATTCAATCGGTTTGTTTCCAGCAATGCAATGCTGATCATTTTTTTTCTTTTCTCTTCATCCAGTTCATACCGCTGCAATGTCTCGAGGTTTAGTTTAGCCACTGCTATGGGTGTTTTTAGTTCGTGGGTAACAGCCATCATAAAATTTTGCTGTTGCATTTGAAACCTGAACTGGCGACGCACAGCGCGGTACACAAATACAGCACCGATAATGGTAAGCACCAGGAAGGTGCTTCCCTCACCAATGTTCCTGGCTGTTTTTCTTTTTGCATCCGAGTGGATGTTCTCTGACTTTTCTATAAAATGTACGTCATCATGTTTCAGTTGTTCCAGCCTGTAATCCATCATCTGTTTATTTTGCTGCTGCAGGGCAATAAACCACCAAATCAATGCTGCAATTATATATAACAGCATGAACCAGTACACAAATACAACAAGCTTAACCTGATTAATCTTCCTCACAATAAAAATGGTTTCTGAGATAAAAGTAATGAATCGTTGGAAGAAGAAAGCATGCCGTGGTCGATATAACCGATGTTTTCACACCTATTGATTTATTTTGCTTTTTCTACCCGTAGGCCAATATTCAATATATGTTGTAAAGGGTCTTCCCGCATAATTTGCTGAAAGCTGAAATGGTAATCGCCGGGTTTTTGGAATTTTGTCTGTGTTTGTATCAGCACCCTTTGTTCGTAAATATCATCCATAGCTGAACCGAGCCAGCCTTTTTCATTGGTTGCAAGTATAAGGTTGTAACGCTGACTATGTGGGGAGGTGTCGCCAGGTTGCAGAACGGTTGCATTAATCCACAGGTTGTTGTAATTATAGGCATCAGTATGCCGTATCACCACATAAATATTGTAGCTGGAAACGGTATCAGAGATAGTAAAGGTTACTTCAGGCTTAAAACTGCCCGCCCATTCCTGCCCGGGGATGGACACGTTTTTTTCAAAAACATCAATGGAAGGAATACAGGATACAAATAACAGCGTGAAAAAAATAAGGAGTAAAAAAGATTTTTTCAATGTGGATTTTTTTACAAAAATAAGATACTCTTACTTACGACTTATCAGTTAGCACTTTTAGAGAACGTTCAATATTTGCTCTTTTGCTTTTTCCAGTTCATCTTTCATGAGCACCACACATTTCTGTATGGCGGAATCATAAGCTTTCGATCCGGTCGTGTTAATTTCCCTTCCTATTTCCTGGAGTATGAATGAAAGCTTTTTTCCTTTACTGTCGTCAGGTTCGTTCAAAATGCTTTTAAAATAATCACAATGGTTTTTAAGGCGAACCTGTTCTTCGCTGATGTCGATCTTCTCGATATAGTAAATTATCTCCTGTTCCAGCCTGTTTTCATCATAATTTTCTTTACCTACATTTTCGTCCAGCATTTTTTTCAATCCTTCTTTTATTTTGATTTTGCGTAATGGCTCCAGTTTGATTACTTCGTCCTGATTTTTCAAAATATTATCTATTCGCAATAACAGGTCCTGTTCAAGCGATTTACCCTCATCCAAGCGGTGCAAATTCAAATCGTCGATGGCCGACTGTATCACTGTTTCAAATTCCTGCCATTCGGAATCGGATAAAGTATCACTGGTTGGTGTTATTACTTCTGGTAATTTTATGAGGGTGCTCAAAATGTTGGAAGGGTCAAGCTCCAGTTCTTCCGACAATTCAGCCAATGCATTATAATAGGCTTTTGCCAGATCAGTATTAATGCTGACCGGTTTTGCATTACCAGTTTGTTTCAGGCTGATGGTACAATCCAATGTACCCCTGCCCAGTTTGTCTGAAATCAACTTGCGTATCTGGAATTCAAATGGTTTTAAAAAGCCAGGAAGTTTCAACTGAAGATCGAACTGTTTTCCGTTTAAAGATTTTATATCTACTAAAAAAGTTTTGCCCCCGACAGTTTGTTCTGCCCGGCCAAAACCCGTCATTGATTTCAGCATGAATAGAAATTTAATGCGGAAAGATAAGGAAATAGTCGGGAGTTTTCCGTGTGCATGGTAAAGAGCCTTTAGCTCACAGCCGATTATTTAAAATTGTTTACTATTCTTAAAAGCGTATAAAGTTCTTCTCTCTTTAACTTTCTCATTTCGCCCGGCGGCAAACTTTCGATAGTAATTTTTTCTATGCTATACCTTATCAGTCTCAGAACAGGGAAGCCTATAGCTGCACACATTTTGCGTACCTGCCGGTTTTTTCCCTCTGTTAATGTTAACCGTAACCAGCTTGTCGGTATATTTTTTCTAAATCGTATCGGTGGATTTCTTTCTGTAACGGATGGTTCATTAGAAAATACTTTAACCTTGCATTTTTTAGTTCTGTACAATTTCCCATTTATTGAAATACCGACCCCTGACTCCAGACTATTAACTGCGGAGTGATTTATCTCTCCTTCCACCTGCACCCAGTATTCCCGTTGATGTTCAAATTGCGGGTTAAGCAGATAATGATTGAGGTTTTTATCGTTCGTCAGGATTAATAACCCTTCGCTGTCATAGTCAAGCCGGCCGACAGGATACACATCTGCAGGTACATTAAAAAAATCCTTTAGCGTTTTTTTTCCTTCCAGCGGGCTGAATTGCGATAATACACTGAAAGGCTTATTTACTATGAAATATTGATGGGTATTGGGTTTCACAAGATCAAAAATATTGCGTGATATGATGTGTGATGGTGTTTTTGTATGGTAGTGAAAATAAAAAATCCCGCAGTTGCGGGACTTTTTCGATATATGGATGGGTTAGTAAGTACCAGGAAATAAATTTCCCTACACAATATTAAAAAGAATTTTTACTAACTAAAAAAAATTTTCAACAAATTTTATTCACATTTTTTTTTTGCTTGTGGAAAATGCAGGGGCAAAAACCCATTTGATGACAACTGTTTGTTAAAAATGAAATTGATTTTTGATTTTCATTTTCTGAAAAAGAAATGTGATTGACTGATATTGTACTGATGACTGCCGGAAAGAAAACGGTTCACTTTGCACCCTTTGGAGTTTATATGTAGGTTTGCGAAAAATAATTTTATGAAATTCCCTTCTCCGGTATCTATACAATGGATAGCTGATTTTATCGGCGCCGAACTTATCGGTAATAAAAATGCTGTTGCAACCGGTATCAATGAAATACATAAGGTAGAAGATGGCGACCTGGTATTTGTAGACCATCCCAAGTATTATGCAAAGTGCATACAATCAGCAGCTACATTTATCATTATTAACAAACCAACCGGTTTCCCTGAAGAAAAGGCTTTGCTTGTCTGTGATAACCCTTTTGAAGCATATCTTAAAATTGTAAAACATTTCAGACCATTTGAACCGGCAACAAAATTGATCAGCGATTCGGCAGTAATCGGTAAAGGCACTTACATTTATCCAGGAACTTTTATCGGCCATCATGTTACAATTGGAGCAAATTGCTTTATACATCCAAACGTAGTTATACTCGATCATTGTATTATTGGCAATAACGTCATTCTCCAAGCGGGTACGGTAATCGGCTCAGATGCATTTTATTATAATACTAAAAAAGACCGCGAGGTATGGTACAAGAAAATGCAAAGTTGCGGAAGAGTAGTTATTGAAGATGATGTGGAGATCGGTGCAGGTTGTACTATCGACCGTGGTGTAAGTCATGATACTTTTATTGGCAAGGGAACAAAGATTGATAATATGGTACATATCGGTCATGATACCGTATTAGGAAAAAATTGTCTGCTTGCTGCACAAGTTGGCATTGCCGGTGCCGTTGAAATTGGAAATGGCGTTATTCTTTGGGGGCAGGTGGGGGTCAGTAAGACGTTGACTATCGGCGATAATGCAATAGTGTATGCACAAAGCGGCATACCCGCTTCGTTAGAAGGTGGAAAAGTTTATTTCGGATCTCCTGCAGAGCCCGCAAAGGAAAAAATGAAAGAATTAGTTTGGATAAAGCGCATCCCTGAATTGTGGAAGAAAGTAATGGAGAAATAAGGTTTTTTGTTTTATGGTTCTGCAATTCAAAAATTCGTAATCAAATTTACACATGTAACACTATCAACCACAAACTAGAAACTTCAAATACCATTATTCCGGATTATAATCGTAAGGTAATTGTTCAGCCAATTTTTTCCAAGCCCAATAACCCATATTGGTCACTTCTGTTTGTTCATAGAAATAGCCATTCTCTTCAATTACAAAACCATCCATAATATCAAGCGCGGAAATTTGTGCCGGAGTAGTGAGCGGATAATGGTTTTGCTCCAGGTATTTCGGATCGGGAACATGATTGCTGTAAGTTACCCTAAGCCTGCCTTTGATATTAATGACAACATCGCCGCTGTCAACTGAATAAATAGTACTGTCATACGGATTTTTTATAATCGTAGACTTATTGTTTGCATCCAGTAATTCAAGTTTAAATCCTTCGTCGGTTAAAGTGCTATCATAGTAGCTGCGTATAAAATGCAATCTTGACCCGATATAAGATCTGAAGCGGTTTTTTTTCCATAATTCTTTTTGTGCATCCGTGCCCTGTAATTCTTCAAACAAAGGGTACCCAGTATAGATGCTTCCTTTGGTTGCATAATCAAATACAAAAGAATCCAGCTGATACCTGATTTTGTAGCCAAGGGCGTTGTTGGTAATAATAAGGTCATCTTTCGCTTTCACCTTCAGTTTACCTCTTTTTTTGTAATAATAAAAATGAAGGGCGTCTTTGTTTTCAAGCGTGCACAGAGAAGCGTTGGGTGTGGTTCCAATAAAATTATCAATAAAAAATTGCCCGTATTTATTCCAACCATCGGCTACTTCAAAGCCTGCTGCTACTACCACTTCACCCATATTCTTATCTTTTTCGCTTATTTCTATAACCAGCGAATCATTTGAAGGATTGCCGTTACTGATGCGGGTGCTTTTTGTTTCATAACCGGTATAAGAAACCGCAAGGTCGTAACCACCGTTCTTCAACCGCATAAAAAATTTTCCATCGGCATTGGTTATAGTTCCTATTGTAGTGTTCTGACAAAAAACAGAAGCATTCTGCATAGGTTGCTTTGTTTTGGCATCAATTACTTTTCCTGTCAGTGTAAAAGTGTTTTCCTGGGAAAAAACAACAATAGAAAATAGTAAAGCTACGAGGCAAATAGTAAGTTGTTTCATGAATATTTCTTATGGGATGAATTATAAACGTTTAAATGAAATAGTAAGTATGCAACTATTTTGCCAAAACCTGTACGGTGCCGGCAGGATTATTTCTATATAACATTGTTGCGACGCTCCGTTCAGCATTAATATTGTTATTGAACAAAATGGGTTTACTTCCCGGGTTTTTACATTTATGAAGGATTTGTTTTATCCGGCATTTGCTGCATATGCTGCGCATGCTTTTTTAATGGTTTGCCCTAATGAAGTAAAACTAAAGTCCGGTAAAGCGTTTAAAATTTTACTGTTATCGAAATAGGTTTTTGTCATAGCCAGCATCGCACTCTCTTTTGTCAATATGGAAGGCTTTTTTGTAAAGAGGGTTTTTATTTTTTCCAGCCGCCAGGCAATTCCGGCTAAAAAGGGCGTGGCTTCGCGGATAGGATGCCTTTTTCCAAATTCATCGGCGATCGTATTGAATAATTCATGAAAAGAAGTGGTTGCACCGCTTAAAATAAACCGCTCATTGATAATATCTGTTTCCATTAATTTTACAATTGCATTGGCAGCATCTTCCACATCTACAAAGCCGTTGATGCCATTAGTATACCAGGGAATTTCTTCATACACGCTTTTGAAGATAGCACAGCTGGTCGTGTTCCAGTCGCCATAACCGATCACCGTGCTTGGGTTCACGATTAACGCATTCAGCCCTTCACCGATGGCACGCCATACTTCCATTTCACCAAGGTGTTTGCTGATGGCATAGTTGGTGTTATGTTTGCTGTCTTTCCATTTCTTCGTCTCATCCACATGTTCTCCATCATCGGTTCTTCCCAGGGCTGCGATGGAACTTACATGAACCAGTCTTTTTATATCGAGTGAAAGCGCTGTATTCATTACATTGGCGGTTCCTTCAGCATTCACTTTAAAAACTTCAGTGCGTTCATGCGGTTGAAAGGAAACTTTAGCCGCAGCATGAATAACGGCATCGGTGCCAATCATGGCATCTTCAAGAGCAACTACATCAAGAATATCGCCATCAACCCATTCTACATTTTCAAAAATATCAGGCGAGATGAAAAAAGGAAGTTTATTGCTACGGCGGATAGCACGAACGGAATAGTTTTTTTCAACCAATTCTTTAATAATATATGCACCCAGAAAACCTGTGCCGCCGGTTATAAAAACTTTTGTTGACAAGTTGAAGAGTTGAGATATTGTGTTGCGAAGATAGTTGAAGTTGATTAGTTGAAACGTTGAATTGTCAGCGAATCAACTTATCAAGTATTCAACACTTCAACTGTAATTATAATAACCACGTCCACTCTTCTTCCCCAATTCATTTTTCTTCACCCGTTCTTCCTGGATGAAAGACGGCTTTAACCGTTCTGGTTTTTTCATGGCTTCGTAAACGGAGCAACTCACTGCGTAATTAATATCATTGCCGATTAAATCCATCAATCGGAACGGGCCCATTTTAAAACCTGTCGCTTCCATTAATGTATCAATGGTTTCAAAATCGCTGATGCCTTGTTCAATCAATCGCAATGCTTCGAGATAATAAGGGCGAGCAACATGGTTCACTATAAAACCTGGCGCATCTTTGCAAAGCACAGGTGTTTTTCCGAACTGCTTTGCTAATTCAATAACACTTTGTGTTGTATTCGTATTCGTGAAATTCGTGTTTACCACTTCAACGAGTTTCATTACCGGTGCAGGATTGAAAAAATGCATACCAATTACACGTTCGGGATTTGAAACCGTTTTTGCAATTTCGGTAACAGATAATGAAGACGTATTTGTTGCGAAAATAGTTCCTGGAGAATTGATGGCTGATAACTGATTAAATAAATTTTCTTTCGCCTCTATTTTTTCTATGATCGCTTCTATGATGATATCCGCTTTGCAATCGGTAATGTCATCAGTAAAATGAAACCGCTTTAAAATATTTTCTTTTTCGGTTTCAGTAATTTTCCTTTTATCAACAAGCGCATGTAAATCTTTCTCAATTTTTGATTTTGCTTTTGTAAGAAATTCTTTGTTCACATCATACAACACGGTAATAAAGCCACTTAGCGCCGATACCTGCGCAATGCCGCTGCCCATAGTTCCTGCCCCGCAAATGCAAATGGTTTGATACATAGAATTAGTGAAGGTTAGTTCAATTTATATTCTACCGATGAAAGGATTGCGACGCAAGAATGATGCTATGAAAAACTGAAGCAGGTATTAAAATAATCACACTGCACTCGTAAACTGCTTCAAAAACCTTACGTCATTTTGCGAGTACAAACGCAAATCGTTGATGCGGTATTTAAGCTGGCAAATACGTTCGATGCCCATCCCGAATGCAAAGCCGGTGTATTTATTACTGTCGATACCAAAATTTTCCAGCATTTTCGGATGCACCATTCCGCTTCCCAAAATTTCAACCCAACCTGTATGTTTGCAAACGTTGCAACCAACACCACCACAAATCCGGCAATTGATATCCATCTCTGCGCTTGGCTCAGTGAACGGAAAATAAGAAGGACGGAAACGGATCTTCACATCTTTGCCAAACATTTCCTGAACGAAGAAATAAAGCGTTTGTTTAAGATCGGCGAACGAAACATTTTCATCAACATATAAACCTTCTGTCTGATGAAAAAAACAATGCGCCCTTGCGCTGATGGTTTCATTGCGGTAAACGCGGCCAGGACAAATAATCCGTATTGGCGGTTTTTGTTTTTCCATCACACGCGCCTGAACGCTGCTGGTGTGTGTGCGCAGGAGCCAATCGGGATTTTGATGGATATAAAATGTATCCTGCATATCCCGCGCAGGATGATTTTCGGGAAGGTTAAGCGCTGTGAAATTATGCCAGTCGTCTTCGATTTCCGGTCCTTCTGCAACAGAAAAACCAAGCCTTCCGAAAATATGAACGATCTGGTTTCTTACTAAACTGATCGGATGTCGCGTCCCTAACGGCAATGCATCACCGGGAAGCGTTAAGTCAATATCGTTCACCGATGATTGTTGATCGATGGCCGAAGATGCCTTCCACTCTTCGTATTTGGACTCTGCAAATTGTTTGAACTCATTTAATATTTGCCCGAATTCTTTTTTCTTATCATTCGGCACATTACGCATTTCGCCAAAAAGGTTTTTTACAATTCCTTTTGTACCCAAAAATTTAATCCGGTATGCTTCCAGCGAATCCGCACCATTTGGCACGATTGCCGCAATTTCCTGCTTGTACGCCTCAATTTGTTGTAACAGTTGCTCCATGTTGCAAAGATAATGTCTGTAGTTGGAAAGTCGGTAAAGTCAGTAAGACCGGAAGTCAGAATAATAGAAAGTAGCTACAAACAACTTTTTCGGGCTTACCGATTTATTTGACTTCCAGACTTTTTTGCCCTTAGCTGCATTGCTGCTATTAAGCATCGTTGTGTCACTCACTTGTGCGGTAGAAATTCTGTTCGGCAATTGTCCGAACCGCGATTTTATCCTTATTAGACTGATTATCCTGATTGTGATTACAGGCCTGCCAGGGCTTTGTATCTATATGCCTGTGTGTTGAAATAAACCTCTTCAGATTTCCTTCAGAATCGCTTTATTTATTTGTATCCTGGATTTCTATGTCCGCAAAAGAATATGAAGTTTCTTTTTTCTTTTTTAATACTAACGTTAATATACAACCGAATATCTGCGCAGGATAAATCGTTGGATTATTATATTGGTGAAGCATTACACAACAGTCCGTTGCTGAAAGATTATAATAACCAGGCCCGCTCTAATTTAATTGATAGTTTACGGATACGTGCTTCCTATAAACCACAGGTTATTGGCAACAGCATTAATTCTTATTCGCCGGTCATTAATGGCTGGGGTTATGATAATGCAATTACAAATGGGGCAAATGTGAGTGAATTAGTCGGCGTTACTCAAAAATTAGTAAGCAAACAAAACCTGCAAAATCAATATGAAGCGATCCGTTTGCAAAACGAAGGATTGAGCGTATCAGGAAAAATCAGTGAGCAGGATTTGAAAAAAACGATCACCAATCAATATATAACCGCTTACGGAATCTCGCAGCAATTCAGCTATAACAAAGAAATGCTTGATCTGCTTAAAAAGGAAGAATTGATCTTAAAACAGCTCACTGAAAGAGGAGTTTACCGGCAAACAGATTACCTGACTTTTTTGGTGACCGTTCAGCAACAGGAAGTAGTAATTAATCAAATTCATCTTCAATATCAAAATGAATTTGCCACACTGAATTATTTGAGCGGTGTTGTTGATACTTCATTTGTTGTTTTATCTGAACCAGCCCTGGATTCTGTAACTGTTCCAGGCCTGGAGAACACCGTTTTCTATCACCAGTTTGAAGTAGATAGTTTAAAACTCCGCAATAGCGATGCACAGATTGATTACAGTTATAAACCACAAGTGAGTTTGTATGCAGATGCAGGATATGTTTCTTCGTTAATGTATTTACCATACAAAAATTTCGGAACGAGTTTCGGGGTGAATGTTGCCGTTCCGATTTACGACGGTCACCAGAAAAAAATGCAGCACGATAAAATTACTATTGCTGAATTGACGCGGCAGAATTATCGTGATTTTTATAAGACGCAATACAACCAGCAAATAGCTCAGTTAATTCAGCAATTACAATCAACACAACAACTCATTGATCAAACAACCAATCAGTTAAAATTTGCGCAGGGATTAATTGATGCGAATAAAAAATTATTAGAAACCGGCGATGCAAAAATCGCGGATTATATCATTGCCATTGGAAATTATCTCACTGCAAGGAATACGATTACGCTGAATACAATCAGTAAATTGCAAATCATCAACCAACTGAATTACTGGAACAGAAAATGAAACGACAATTTTTTATACTAAATATATTACTACGGTTTCGGTTGGTGAGGACACCAACTGAGGCGGCAGTGTTGCGTTTGTTGAGCGCACCAACAGCGGCAGCTTGTTTAATCATTATTGCGCTTGCCTTTTCAGCATGCCAATCTAAACCTACGGAAAAGGAAACTGAAACGGCAAGTGCAGATTCAACTGTTGAGGGAACTCCTGTAACTGTTGCTAACATTCAATCCGGCGCAATGGACGAAACAGTTGAAGTAAATGCTGTTTCATCTTTCTTGCTAAAAACCTATGTGAAAGCTAACGCCAATGGATACCTGCAATTGGTAAATGCCCGGTTGGGAAAATATGTTAGTAAAGGACAGGATCTATTTATCATTAAAACAAAAGAAGCGCAAAGCCTTGGCAATACAGTAACATCGCTTGATACATCCTTGCATTTTGACGGCATGATTCATATTAAAGCCCCGGGAAGCGGATACATTACCCAGCTTACCTATCAGGCTGGCGATTATGTGCAGGATAATGAACAACTCGCTGTGATTACCGATACCAGAAGTTTTGTGTTCCTGCTCGATTTACCTTACGAACTGAAACCTTATTTGCCGAATAATAAAAATGTTCAGCTAAAACTTCCCGATGGAAGCATGTTAGATGGAGACATCGGCGAAGCATTACCAACTGTTGACGCTGTTTCCCAAACACAGAATTATATCATCAAAGTAAAAACAGATAAACAAATTCCCGAAAACCTGATTGCAAAAGTGGGCCTGATAAAAAAAGCAAAGCAGAATACGGTTTTTCTTCCCAAATCAGCTGTGCTTACCGATGAAACACAAAGCCAGTTCTGGATAATGAAACTGATTGACAGCACCACTGCTGTGAAAGTGCCGGTACAAAAAGGAATGGAAACAAATATTTCTGTAGAAATCCTTTCGCCGAAATTCTCGCCCGGCGACCAGATATTGGTTACCGGGAACTATGGTTTACCCGACACCGCAAAAGTGTCTGTTCAAAAATAACGTGCATGAATAACCGCAATTTTTTTACTTCTTATAAAAACCCGGTAACGGTTGTTATTGTGATCATCCTTCTCGGGGGAATGTTTGCATATAGTAAAATGCAGACATCCCTTTTTCCCGAGATCACTTTCCCGAAGATCAAGATTATTGCAGATGCCGGGCAGATGCCTGTTAAGAAAATGATGATCACGGTTACGCGTGAACTGGAAAATGCGGTAAAGAAAGTCCCTGACCTGCAAATGATACGTAGTACAACAAGCCGCGGCAGTTGCGAGATATCTGCATTCATGGATTGGAATGCAAATATTGATATCAGCCTGCAACGCATCGAATCAAAGATCAATGAAATAAGAAATAATCTTCCGCCGGATATTCAGATCACGGTGGAAAGAATGAACCCGTCTATTCTTCCCATTATTGGTTATTCTCTCGAAAGCAAAACACGTACACCGATTGAAATGAAGTTGTTGGCGCAATACACCATCAAACCATTTCTTTCCCAGGTGGAAGGTGTTTCGGAAGTGCGTGTGATCGGCGGGAAAACAAAAGAATATTGGCTCGTTCTCGACACAAAAAAAATGAGCACACTGAGCATTACGCCTGATAACATCAGTAATGCACTTGCGCAGACAAATTTTATCAAATCCAACGGTTATATCAGTGATTATAACTTATTATACCTGGCACTTACGGATGCATCTGTAAATTCGAAAGAGCAATTGGAAAATATGGTGATCAGTAATAACGGAAAACGAATTGTGCTGTTGAAAGATATTGCTGATGTGCAGATACAGGAAGCGAAAGAATATATCCGTATCAATGCAAACGGGCGTGAAGGAATTTTGCTTGCTGTCATCAAACAACCTAATGCCAATCTCGTTGATATATCAGATAAGATGCAGGCAAAATTGCTGGAACTGAAAAAAATCCTTCCTAAAGACGTAACGATAGAACCTTATTATGTGCAGGCGGATTTTGTGAAAGATTCTATTAAAAGTGTTACAGACAGTTTATGGATCGGTTTGGCGCTTGCGATTATAGTTGCCATTATTTTTCTGCGTTCATTCAAAGCAAGTACAGTAATTCTTATCACCATTCCTATAACATTGTTGCTTACGATTATTTGTTTGTACGCATTCGGGCAAACATTCAACATTATGACCCTTGGCGCAATGGCTGCAGCAATCGGATTGATAATAGATGATGCGATTGTCGTGGTTGAACAGATTCACCGGACGCATGAAGAACATCCGGACGAACCATCAACAACATTGGTTCAAAAAGCGATTCATTATTTATTACCAGCAATGGTCGGCTCCTCATTAAGCACGATCGTGATTTTTATTCCATTCGCATTAATGAGCGGCGTTGCCGGAGCTTATTTTAACGTGATGACCAATACGATGATCATTACGTTAGTTTGTTCATTTTTTGTCACCTGGATTTGCTTGCCGGTAATCTATTTGTTATTTAGTCGTCGGTCATCGGAAAACGCTCATCGGACATCCCGAAGGAAAGCACATTCAGTAAAAAGCCAAAAGTGGGTGAGTTTTTTTATACAGAAACCAATCATCAGTTTAATTATTCTTCTTGCATTTGGGTTTACGATTTATTTTATTCTTCCAAAATTAGAAACAGGGTTTCTTCCGGAAATGGATGAAGGAAGCATTGTACTCGATTATAACTCTTTGCCCGGAACTTCCCTAGAAGAAACCGACAGGCAACTTCGTGAAGTAGAAAAGATATTGATGACTGTTCCTGAAGTGGAAGCTTATTCCCGGAGAACGGGAACAGAAATGGGCTTTTTTATTACCGAGCCCAATCGCGGCGATTATTTAATACAATTAAAAAAATCACGGCTACGCACAACTGAGGAAGTTAGCGACGATATCCGTAAAAAAATTAATGCTACCCAACCTTCATTGCGCATAGATTTCGGGCAGGTAATAACAGATATGTTGGGCGATTTGATGACTTCCGTTCAACCCGTTGAAGTAAAAATTTTTGGTAACGACCAGAAAAACTTGCAACAATTATCAAAGCAGGCAGCGGATATTATTTCAAAAGTTGAAGGGACTGCAGATGTGTTTGATGGTATTGTGATTGCAGGTCCTTCCGTTGATGTTGAACCCAATTATTCCAAGCTTGCGCAATTCGGCGTTACACCTGCTAATCTTCAATTTCAATTGCAAAATGCATTGGAAGGCAATGTGGCAGGAGTTGTGTATGATAAACAACAGGTTTCAAATATAAGAATGGTATATCCCGGCAACCGTACATTGAGTGTTTCTGATATTAGCAAACTTCCTGTTTTTCTTTCTAACGGTAAAGTACAACCGATAAGCCAGTTGGTTGATGTGCATGTTAATCCGGGTGATGCAGAAATCCAGCGTGAGGATCTGCAATCAATGGGTGTAATCACTGCAAGACTTGAAAACAGGGACCTTGGCAGTGTAATGAAAGATATCCAGAGAGAAATTGCTACGAAATTGGTATTGCCGCAAGGTTATGCTGTTGTATATGGAGGTGCTTACGCTGATCAACAAAGATCTTTCAGTGAATTGTTGATGATATTGATTACTTCAAGCCTCCTTGTTTTTGGTGTGATATTATTTTTGTTCCGGGATTTTCGTATTGCGTTTATCATTTTAATAATCGCGTTGACTGGTATTGCCGGAAGTTACCTCGCGTTATATTTCACCAAAACTCCCCTCAATGTGGGTTCATATACAGGATTAATAATGATTGTTGGTATTATCGGTGAAAACGCCATCTTCACATTTTTACAATTCCGTGAATCATTGAAAATATCCAATAATGTGGATGATGCCATTATTTATTCCATCTCCACACGTCTTCGCCCCAAACTGATGACCGCACTCGGGGCGATCATTGCTTTGTTGCCCATTGCTCTTGGAATCGGTACCGGGGCTCAATTGCATCAACCATTGGCCATTGCCGTAATCGGTGGTTTCGTTGGTGCATTACCGCTATTATTGATTGTACTGCCGAGTATGATCAGGTTGTTGTTCAGAAATACTCGCAAACCGGCACGCAATTTTAATAAATGATAATTTATCACGGTCTGCCTGCATTGGCAGGCGGTTCATTATAAAAAGCAAAATATATTTTGAAAAAAAATGGCAAACTTTAAGGACTATTTAAATTATTTCTCTAAAAATTTTTTCATGCACAAAATCATTATAGTTGCGGGTGCATCATTTTTTTTGTTTGCTTTCCATTTCCCATTTCAAACAAAAGACAATACGCTTACGGCTGCCGAAAAAAGAGCAGGCTGGATACTGTTGTTTGATGGAAAATCAACTGAAAACTGGCGGACTTATCAGAACCAGCCTGATGACAGCTGGCAAGTGGTGGATGGGGAATTGTATTGTCAGGAGAAAGCTGTTGCAAAACGGGCTGATTTGATTACTATTGACGAATATGGAAGTTTTGAATTGCAGCTGGACTGGAAAATAAGTAAAGGCGCCAACAGCGGGATATTATATCATGTACAGGAAACGCATCATGCATCGTATGAAACGGGACCGGAATATCAATTGATTGACGATGTCGGTTACCCCGGTCAGTTGGAAGAATGGCAAAAAAGCGGGGCTGATTATGCTATGCACCCTCCTGCAAAAATTGTATCAAAAACGGCAGGAGAATATAACCACACGCGCATTGTAGTGAATGGTGATCATGTTCAACATTGGCTTAATGGGGTGAAGGTGGCAGATTTTCATGCATGGACTGCAGAATGGGAAAAATTAAAAAAGGAAGGTAAGTGGAAGGATTATCCCGATTATGGTATAGCTAAGTCGGGTTATATTGCATTGCAGAATCATGGTGGCGGGATATGGTTCAAAAATATTAAGATTAAAAAACTGTAGCCATTCACTTTGTAGATAAAGGCGCCTTTTTATCTCCTGAGTTTAAAAAACTCTTTCATCAGCAGAGCGCATTCATCTTTTAATACCCCTTTCACCAGCTCCGTTTTAGGGTGAAAAGGCCAAGGCCCAACTCCTGCTTCTGCTATTGATGGCAGTGGAATAACATATTTCCGGTAACCATTCTTTTCGTCATCGGCACCGTAAACAATGCGGCCGATTTTGCTCCAGTACAAAGCGCCGGCACACATCAGGCAGGGTTCAACAGTAACATATAAAGTTGCTTCAGGCAAATATTTACTCCCCAAAAAATTAAAAGCAGCGGTAAGCGCAATCATTTCCGCATGGGCACTCGAATCATTTAACTTCTCCACATGATTATGCCCGCGGGCAATAGTCTTTCCATTCATTACTATTAATGCACCTATCGGAACTTCACCGATTTCAAAAGCTTTTTTTGCTTCCTTCAAAGCCTGCAGCATATAATATTCGTCAGTCATACAGTTAATTGAGTGGCGCAAACTGAGCATTTATGCAATCCGTGGCTGAACCAAAATTGCTGTTCAACTAAGTTAAAAATTTTATTGGCTTTGAACTAAATTACATGATTATATAGCAGAAAACGAATGAACAATTCTTCACTTCATGAAATGCGGTCATATTTTGAAACAGGCGTAACGCTTTCTTATGAATTCCGTAAAGAAAAATTGATGTTATTAAAAAAAGCTGTTTTAAAATATGAAGAAGAAATTTATGCCGCTTTATATGCCGATCTTAAAAAAAGCCCTGAAGAAGCTTATGGCACGGAATTGGGTTTATTAATTGCAGAAATAAATGTGGCTTTAAAAAACCTGAAAAAATGGATGCAGCCAAAACCTGCGGGAACAGAATTAGTCAACCTCCCTTCCAGCAGTAAGATTTATCACGACCCCTTGGGAGTGGTGTTGATCATCTCCCCATGGAATTATCCCTTTCAGTTATTATTGATTCCTTTGGTAGGAGCTATTGCCGGGGGAAATTGCGCTGTATTAAAACCTTCTGAATTCTCACCTGCAACTTCATCCATCACCGAAAGGATTATTGAAGAGATTTATCCACCGGAATATGTAAAAATTGTGCAGGGCGACGGGGCAACAGTTATTCCGGGCATGATGAATTCGTTCAGGTTTGATCATGTTTTTTATACCGGCAGCATTCCGGTTGGTAAAATTATGTATCAGCTTGCAGCGAAAGATTTAATACCGGTTACGCTCGAACTCGGGGGTAAAAGCCCCGTTGTTGTGGAAAGTGATGCAGATTTGAATGTAGCTGCCCGGCGTATTGTGATGGGTAAATTTTTAAATGCAGGGCAAACCTGTATTGCACCTGATTATTTACTTGTTCATGAAAGTGTCAGGGAAAAATTGATTGAAAGACTGAAAGCCGTTATCGAATTATTTTACGGGGAGAACAAAAAAGAAAGCTATAGCTACGGAAAAATTATTAATGAAAAAAGATTTGATAAACTATTGACTTATTTGCAGCAGGGGGAAATAGTTATTGGAGGAGATTATGACAGATCAAAACTTTTTATAGAACCTACTGTTATTGAAAAAGTATTGATGGATTCAGCATTGATGACTGATGAAATATTCGGACCGGTACTGCCGGTAATCAGCTTTAACTCGTATGAAGAAGCATTGAATGTGATCAGGAAAAACCCGAATCCACTGGCCTTTTATTTATTTACTTCAAATTTGGATAAAGAACGGAAATGGATCAATGCAGTTTCTTTTGGAGGAGGATGTGTTAATAATACAGCCTGGCATTTCGCCAATCATGACATGCCCTTTGGCGGAGTGGGCAACAGCGGGATCGGGGCTTATCATGGAAAAAATAGTTTTAATGTTTTTACTCATGCAAAGCCTGTAATGAAAACACCAACATGGTTCGATCCGAAACTAAAATTTCCGCCTTTTAAAGGGAAACTTAAAATTTTTAAATGGATAATCAGGTGAACAATAGGCAAAAAATACAATCCCTAATTTAATTATGGCCTTTTCACGAAATAGTTGCACATGACATTTAGACAAAAAATTTTAAAAGTATTGTATCCTTTTATTGTGTTTATTTCGAAATTCAAAAATAAAAACAAAAGATTGCTGACTAATGAAAATAACACACTGCCAGAAAAATCTTTCTATGATTTGGTTGTTATGCTTAATAATGGCAGTACTTTGCCTTTATCTTCGTTAAAAGGGAAGAAAGTGTTACTGGTAAATACCGCTTCCGATTGCGGTTACACACCTCAATATAATAGCCTGGAAATATTGTATGAAGCAAATAAAAATAATTTGATGATTATCGGTTTCCCGGCTAACGATTTTGGGGAACAGGAAAAGGGGAGCGATGATACAATTGCTGAATTCTGCAAAGTAAATTTTGGGGTAACTTTTCCTTTGGCTAAAAAAAGTACTGTTATAAAATCACCGGAACAGAATATTATTTTCAAATGGCTTAGTGACAAAACGATGAATGGTTGGAACGACCGGCCGCCTGTCTGGAATTTTACCAAATATCTCGTTAGTGAAAACGGGGTTTTGACTAATTATTTTGATCCGTCTGTTGAACCTGAAAGTAAAGAATTTAAAAAGGCATTAGCGTAAATCACCATGGCGAATTTATGATAAATAAAAACGACGAGGGTAAAATAAAGTACTATCACTTATTACTTACGATTTTATAATATGGCTACAGTAGTCATAACAGGAGCATCAAGCGGCATTGGCCTTGAACTGGCCCGAATTTTTGCAAAGAATAAAACAAATATCATTCTTGTGGCACGTAGTGAAAACACGCTAAAAGCACTTGCTGATGAATTAAAAAAGGAGGATATTAATGTTTATGTGGTTTCAAAAGACCTGAGTAACTATAATAATGCCAAAGAAGTATTTGACTATTGTTCACAGAACAACCTTCAGGTAGATTATCTTGTTAACAATGCAGGCTTTGGTGATTTTGGTTTTTTTGTGGAAAGCGACTGGCGCAAACAGGAGCAAATGATCAACCTGAACATCACAACACTTACTTATCTTACCAGGTTGTTTTTGCCGGAGATGGTTGAACGAAGGTCGGGGAAAATAATGAATGTGGCTTCCACCGCAGCTTTTCAGCCAGGGCCTACGATGAGCGTGTATTATGCCACCAAGGCTTTTGTACTGCATTTTTCTGAAGCCATTTCTAATGAACTGGAAGGTACAGGGGTAACTGTAACCGCATTATGCCCTGGAGCAACAGAAAGCGGCTTTCAAAAAACTGCTGCAATGGAACAGTCAAGATTGATAAAAGGGAAAAAATTGCCTACATCAAAAGAAGTTGCCGAATATGGTTATAAAGCCATGATGAAAGGAAAACGGGTGGCCATACATAGTTTCAAAAGTAAACTGCTTGTTTTTGGGGCAAGGTTCTCCCCTCGTTTTTTAGTTCTGAAAATAGCGCGTTATTTACAGGATAAAGCGCATTAAAACTTTGCCTTAAACATGTTTACCAAAGCCGGTATCGAAAAATATTTTTTTGCTGAGAAGCAGGGAAGCCTCTTCTTCCTGGTAATCGGCATCATTGCTGTTTTATTAGCCATCAGTTTTTATTTTTTCCTGAAGAATAATTTTTACAAAGGGGCTGCAATTCCTTTGATTATAATCGGCATTATTCAGATGGTTGTCGGGTACACAGTGTATGCAAGAAGTGATAAACAAAGAATTGACAATGTGTATGCTTACGACATGAACCCGGGAAAACTAAAAAATGAAGAGTTGCCGAGAATGAAAATTGTTAATAAAAATTTTATCACTTATCGCTGGACTGAAATTGTATTTATAATCGCAGGCATTGGTTTAATTATTTACTTCAATGCTAATAAAGAAAGGGGATTTTGGTTTGGATTGGGGATAACCGTTGCCATACAGGCGGCCATCATGTTAAGTGCAGATTATTTTGCTGAAAAGAGGGCGAAGGTTTATACCAGCCTGTTGGAAAGCTTGGTTCAAAAGCAGTAGAATTATTGTATACATGTCCTTGCATGTTTTTACTAACGGGTTAGTACTAATTTAAACCTGAACATGTAATGGGAAGAACAATATACATGAAATGGAAATTTTTTAACTGAGGGCCGGGAATTATTTCTATTCGATTGGGCATTTTTCGTGATAATTGATCAACTCTACCACGTTCTTTTGAAACTCAAACCCGTTGTAGGTTGCAGACACTTCTGTCAACACCTGA